>Ga0207695_10006651_pt1 | contig 14918 bp, 8 predicted proteins | sample KBSC54metaG_FD_184354 | JGI IMG/M metagenome (GOLD analysis project Ga0207695, IMG submission 184354) | Corn rhizosphere microbial communities from Kellogg Biological Station, Michigan, USA - KBS C5-4 metaG (SPAdes) (version 2) | ecosystem: Host-associated > Plants > Roots > Rhizosphere > Soil... | reverse complement strand
TGGAGCGACGCTTCGGCCAATTGCGTGGACGGCAGCGTGCTGATCGCCTCGGTGCTGCAACGCATCGGCCTGCGCACGTTCATCGTGCTCGTGCCGGGCCACGCGTTCGTCGGCTTTTTTTCCGACCCGGATGCGCAACGCACGGCCTATCTGGAAACGACCCTGCTCGGCGCGCGCGTGGACGCTCCCGCCTCCGCGCCCGCGTTCGCCGCCGGCCTGCTGACGAATGCGCAGCGCCGCAACTCGCTCGCCGGTTTCCTCGCCGCGCTCGCTGCCGGCAACACGCATCACGCGCGCGTCGCCGCAAAACTCGACGGCCGCCACCGCCCCGATTACGTTGTCATCGATATCAGCGCCGCGCGCGCGTTCGGTATCCGGCCGATTGAAGCGCCGCCGCCGGATTAGTTCGCTCCGAATCGCAACGTGAACTTCGCCCCGCCGAGCGTTTCCGAGTGCGTCACTTCGAGCTTGCCGCGATACGCCTTGAGCAGATCCTGCACGATCGACAAACCGATGCCATGCCCCTGCACGCGCTCGTCGCCGCGCACGCCACGCAGCAGCAGGTGCTCGACTTGATCCGGCCGAATGCCGGGGCCATCGTCCTCGACCGAAAGCTCCAGGCCCACGCGCCGTGAACCGCGCGCGGTCTGCGCCGTCGCCGAGAACAGCACACGGCTGCGCGCCCATTTGAACGCGTTCTCGAGCAGATTGCCGAGCAATTCGAGCAGATCGCCTTCTTCGCCATAGAAGCGTGCTTTCGGGTCGATCTCGAACTCGCACAGGATGTTTTTGGCTGCGTACACTTTTTCGAGGCTCGCCACGACTTCCTCGGCCGGCGGCTGCAGCGGGATCGGCGCGGCAAACGTCGTATGCCCGGACGTCGCCGCGCGCGAAAGCTGGTAAGCGACGATCTGCTCCATGCGCCCGGCCTGTTCGAGCACGGTCCAACGCATCGATTCGCCGCTGGCGCCCGATTCGAGCTCGTTGCGGATCACCGCGAGCGGCGTCTTCAAACTGTGCGCGAGATCAGCGAGCGTGTTGCGGTAGCGCTGCAGGTGTTCGCGCTCGCTGTCGACGAATTCGTTTAGGTTGGACGCGAGCCCCGCCAGCTCGCGCGGATAATCCGCGGCCGACAGGTGTTCGCGTTCGCCGCGCTCCACGCGCGCCAGATCGATCGCAACACGGCGCAGCGGGCGTAGGCTCCACCGCAGCGTGCCGAGCAGCAGCACCAGCAGCAGCAGGCTGAACCCGCCGAGATAAACGAACAGGCTTTGCCGGAACACTGCACGCTGGTTTTCCAGCAGCTCGGCGTCCTCGGCAACGTGAATCGTAAGGTCGAGGGCGCCACCGCGGTTCGGCACCTCCCAATCGACGCCGAGACTGTACAAGTATATTTTTCCCTGCGGTGTATCGAGCGGCCCGACGAAACGCTCCTCGCCTTTTTTCAACGCGCCATCGAACGGCAGGTCTTTGCCGACAGCCGACGCCGAGCGCCAATGATCGGACTTGGCGCCGTCGACATCGACGGGCCCGACGACACCGGCGTACAAGCCCGTGCCCGGGCGATCGAACGGTCCCGGCCCGATTTCCGGCGGCAGCCAGCGCTTGGAGCGCCCGACATCGGAATTGGCGATGTAGCTGTAGGCGTAGCTCTGCAGGCGGTCGTGCAATGCGCTGCGCAGGGTCTGATAAATCGCTTCGTCGAGCGCAAAACCGGTGAAACCAAGGAATGCGGCGAGCGCGACGCCCGCGGCCAGCAAGGAGCGGGCCTGCAGTGACAGCGGACGGCGCGCCATGCGCGACTACTGCTGTGCTTTTGCCTGCGGTGCTGCTTCGGTGTCGTTGCGCGGAATAGAAAACCGATAGCCGCGCCCGCGGACGGTTTCGATCGGCTTGAGCGAATTGTTCGGATCGAGCTTGCGTCGCAAACGACCAATGAATACTTCGAGCACGTTCGAATCGCGATCGAAATCCTGCTGGTAGATGTGCTCGGTCAAATCGGCCTTCGACACGAGCTCGCCGGCGTGCAGGATCAGATATTCCAGCACCTTGTATTCGTAGCTCGTCAGGTCGGCCGGCTGGCCATTGACGGTCACGGTCTGCGCCGTGGTGTCGAGCACGATCGGTCCGCATTCGAGCACCGGTTTGGTCCAGCCGCTCGCGCGCCGCACGAGCGCGTTGATGCGCGCGAGCAATTCCTCGACGTGGAACGGTTTGACCAGGTAGTCGTCGGCGCCCTGCTTCAAGCCTTGCACCTTGTCCTGCCAGCTCGAACGCGCGGTCAGGATCAGGATCGGACAGCGCTGGCCGAGCGCGCGCAATTCATTGATCAGTTCCATGCCGGATTTTTTCGGCAGGCCCAGATCGATGATCGCCACGTCGAACGGCACCTCGCGGCCCAGATACAGGCCTTCCTCGCCGTCGGCCGCGGTGTCCACGGCGTAACCTTCGCGTTTGAGCCGCGCCGCCAGCGTCTCGCGCAGCGGGGCTTCGTCCTCGACCAGCAATATGCGCATGGCAGTATTCCTCTTCCAGGTCCTGTTATCGCGACGAACGTTCTTCGTCCGCCGGCACCTCGATCACCCGCACTTGACCGTCACGCGTGAGCACCTTGATGCGATAGACGGCGCTGCGGCCATTGTGCTTGGTTTCTGCCGACAACACCTTGCCGTGCGTCTCGCGCTCCACTTTGCCGATCGCGTCCTGCAGCGATTTGGCCGCTGTCACCGGACGCGCCGTGCACACGCTGGCCAGCACAAACACAGCAATGGCAAGACGGCGAATCATCGGCAGCATCATAACGCAGGCACCGCGGCAGGCGATCGGCATCGCCACTATCGCAAATGGAACTAAATCGAGGCTGAACCTAGAATATTTCGCCGACGCAGCAGCGCAGACTTCCGCCGGCTTTCTCGATTTCGCTCAAGTTCACGCTGCGCAAGGCAAATCCCCAATCGGCCAGCGCCGCGCGCTGTTGCGGACGCAAACTCGCCGCCGCGCGCGCGCTCGCCCATAGCGTGTCCGGCGACAGCGCGATGGCATTGCCGGCGTAGGCGGCTTTTTGTGCGGCGTCCAGGTACAGCACGCGCGGTGCGTAAACGTCGGCGATCGCGGCGACAACGGCCGCATCGGCAAAGCCGTCCGGCGCGATGATCACGGCGCGCGAGGCCAGCTGCGCGAGCACGACATTGCTGTGGTATTCGCCGCGCGCCAGCTCGAAACAGAACGTGAGTTTGAGGCCGAACGCTTCGTGCATCGCGCGCGCACCCGCCATGTCGCAGCGTTCGGACAGTCCGCAAAATCCGATTCCACGCGCGCGGTCGATGACCAGTGCGCCGGTCAATTCGGCGACGAGCGATTGCGTGGATAAATCCACAATTTCACATTGCAGCAAATCCCGGAAGAACGCGCGGATGTCCGCGCGAACGGCTTCGCGGCGGCGCACCGCATGGCGCATCGCGCCGACGATCAGTCGCCCCGGCGCGCTGGCGAACACATTGTTCGGGAAGACCGCATCGGGCGTGGAGGCATCGCCCGGAAACACCACGATCGGCACGCTGCTGCGCAATGCGGCGGCCAGTTCGGCATGCTCGGCGAGCGCGCGCGTCGCGTCGGTCGTCTGCGCCATCTGCATGTAGCGATTGTCGGCGGACGATTCCTGCGCCAGCGCAAAACCGTGCGGCGCCACGAGAAACGCGGCGCGTGCCGTTGCCGGCGCGCTCGCCGGGAAACGCTCCGGCGAATACGCCGCGCGAAATTCGGCCGGCGTCGTGACGATCATGCTGCGCGCGCCTGCGCGTGATCGTGCAACGCCGCGAGCGCGCCGCGCAACACGCCGAAATCCGCCTCGGCCGCGCGGGCGCGTTCGCTCAAGCAATGCCGAAACGAAATCGCCAATTCGCGAGTTTTCCCAAAAAATGGCTTGATATAGCCATTTTTTGAAACGTTACGCGCTGCTGCATTCGCGGGAATTTTCATCATTCCAGGTCAATGCCGCCGATGAACGTTTGTAAAGTGTTTCAGGGCGGCGACCAGTTCCGCCCCTGAAATTTGTCGATATCCGTCTGCGCAACGTTAGTGACAACCCGCGTTCCCACAAGCTGACGTTTCAAGTACACGTACTCGGTGTACGTCTGTGCGTAGGGAGAGTATTCAAACATTAGCTTCTCGCCCGAATAGACGTAGTACTTCGTGCCTTGGGCGGTCGTTTCGCTAATGACGCGATTTCGGCCGTCATAGACAAACTGTTTGGTGACAGGGTTTTGACTCGATTGTAGATTACCGGCTTTATCGAAAGTCAGGGCGCGCACGCCGTCGTTAGACATATTGCCAAGACCGTCGTAGTGCAACGTCCTGCTTACACTTCCCGAAATACTGTTCAGCCGGTTGTAGCCGTCGGTGTAGGCCATCGTAAGTGCGCGTTCCGGGGTCTGATCGAACATCACATTGCCAGTCGCGTCATAACCGCGACGATAGGTCGTGCCCGCGACTCCACCGGGTGTGTACTGGGTGGAAATTTGACGGTTCAACTCGTCATAGGTGAGCAACATGCCGTCGCCCGAGCGCAATCCGTCCACGACTTGTTTGACATTGCCGTTATCATCGTACTCGTAGTTCAAACTGACAGCTGTATTGTTCTGGCCCAGCGTCACGATGGTATCGACATAGTTCTGTGGCGTTGGCGTGATCGAAGTCACCTCGCCATTCGTGTAGGTGATCGTCTCCGGCAGACCTGTTGGGTAATAGTCGACCTCGCTAAGAATTCCTGTGATGCCACGGGTACGTCCAAACGCGTCAGGTGAAAGCTGCAGTGTCTTCCCTGACGGATACTGGATGCTCGAAAGGTGGTTGAGCGAATCGTAGGTGTAGTACATGCGAAACGCGTAACCGTCGATCTTGAAGACTTCATACTGCAGATTCTCGGCCGCGTCATAATCCATATCGATTTCGACGGAACCCTTGATGATGGTTTTTACTTTGTCGGTCGTCGTGTAGCTCGGGATCGAAACATCGGGCGTGGCAGGGTCCGCAAACCCAACGTTCGTCAAGCGATTACGAGCGTCATACGAATTCGTGAACAGCGGCCCTGCCGGTGGGGCGCTACACGAGAACCCATTGGGAATGCCGATCCACTTGTTGAGCAGATTGCCAGCGTCATCGCGGCAATAGCCTACATTGAACCCGGCACTGTTCGGTGTCGTACCGATCTCGGGCAAATATTCCATAACCAATTGGCGCTTGGCGTCCAATTGATAGCTCCGGGTCACGCTGCCCTGACTCACAGAATTCGCAAATCCGAGCAGGTCTCGCTGGTAGGAAGTTAGTGCCGTACCCGATGTCGAATTCCCATTGCTGTCTTTGCCGGTATAGGGAATGCTGGCACTCTGCAGTTGCTCGAGAGATGGAGCGCCATATGAGACGAATTTCGATGTCGTGCTATGACCGTTGAAATCTTTGGTTGTCTGCGTCTCGGGAGACGAGAACGTGATCTGCGTGGTTTTGGAGTCGACCGTGCGCGTCGTCTTCCAGCGGCGATCCAGCGCGTCATACTCATACTGGAGACCGTTCGTATCGTTCGGATAACTCTCGAACGTTAGTCGGCCCACGCTGTCGTGCTTGTACGTTTTGACGATAGTTTCGTTGCGACTCGTGTCGGTCGCGTCCGTCTCAATCAATCTGCCGAAACCGTCGTAATGGTTGACCGTCTGACTGGAACCAGTCGCAATCGTCTTCTGCTGATTCTGTCCGTCGGCCGCCCACGTTATCGCAGTGCCGGCTCCGATCGGCGGAGTGACAGTCTTCAGTCGATTGCGTTCATCGTAGTCGTAACCCGTTGTATTGCCGCGTGCGTTTTTGATGCTCTTGATCGTGCCGCTGTCGTTGACGACCTGATAGATCGTCGCGCCATCAGCACCGGGCAATTGGATCGTCTGCGGAATGCCATTCTTGTAGCTCGAGAATGTTGTCTTACTCTGCCGCTCATCCGTGGACGTCCACGTGTCGCCAGTCGCGTAGTACGTGAAACTTTTGGTCTTGCCATAACTGGACTGCGAGAGCAAATTTCCATGCGAGTCTGCATAGATCGAAGCTGTTCCTTGCACGATCGTGCCCGTGGAATCGGTTGGGCAATCCGTAACCGTCGAGCCCGCGGGGATCAGGCAGTGCTTCTGCGGGAGACCATACACCTGTCCGCTTACGTCACTCGTCCCCGAATGTGGGGAATATGCGTACGTCGTTAGCCAGCGTCGTGTCGAAGTATCGGTAACATTGCCACCAAGAACTGTCTCATCCGTGTACTGCGGATACCAGTTGTCAACGAAACTGCTGCTTTTCGTAATATAGGTCGCCGTGCCACCGATATCGGGCTGTGTCGTTGTCTTCAGCGTGACCGGAGTCGCGCGCCACATGCTCGGCGGATAGACCTCGATATCGCTCGAAACCACATTCGGATCAGTGAACGGGAAACCACCGTTCGACGTATAAGCGCCATCCTGGCTATAGTCGTATAACGTCTGGCGCAAGAACCCTACGTCGCGGTTGAAACCTGTCTTCGGATCAAGCTGGGTGGGACAAATATCGAAGCCGGCAGGATCTATTCCCGCAGGATGAGCTGGCCGCACCTCCGCGCTCGTAATCCGTCCCTCTAAAGCAGATTTATTCGGATTATTATTCGGATCGAATTCACGAAAGAATGAATACACTTCGTACCGAGTCGGCGACAAGACGTGCGTCAATGTCTCCCATTGGGCATCCGAAAGACTTGGGTAGACCGCGCTATAACACCATCTTGTGTTGGCGGGAGCATCCGACGTAGCGCCCGCACCGTCGATCACGCTGCGCGTTTTGACTGCACTGAGGGGCCAACAACTGACTGTCGAGCTATTGCCGCTGAAGTTGTTGCGATAGAACCAGTGTGGTTGCATCGCATAATTGACGGTGGCACCGTCCGGAAAACCGACGGTGTAATCGATCATCTGATACGGATAGCCGCAATTGACGACACTCGGTTCCTGGCCGTTGTAGCCCGCCGAAGCCGTATAAGACCATGACTGGCCATTCGGCAGGATCACTTGCGACAAGTAACGCGATTTGTCGGCGCCCGTCAAAGAATCGGAATATTTGAACTGCCAGGTACGGGTGCCGTAAGTGAAACTCGCTAGACGAAACAATGGCGCCCCATCCGCGGCGATGCCATTCAAACCATCACCGCCGGTGTGAACTCCAGAACACCCACCCAAGACTCCGCAAAACGGGTTCGGTTCCCATTTGAAGTCAACTTCGCGACCATCGCTGGTCGTGATCCTTTTTACGTAGGCGTAGTCCCGCAGTACGTAATTGGAGGGCTGCTGATCGGCGGCGTAGACCTGACAAGTGTTATTGGCATCCGGGATGCAATTGTCGTATTCGTATTTGATCCAATTGCCATTGCGATCGGTGATCTGCGAGATGAAGGTTCGCATGTAGCCATAAGGATTCTGGCCAGTAAAGGCGGTGTTACCGAACGTGGGTTCGTCAAAAACATACGTTCGACCGTCTGGCGAACTGATGATGAATTTTGTCTGGGATGCCGAGTTGTATTGACCAGCTGCGCAGAATCCCCTCCAATTGTCCGGTCCGGCATAAGCGATATTGTCGGCATAGGCGAGATGCAATAGTTCCTGACTCGGCACGCCCGGTATGCCGAGAATGCGCGTGCCTTTGAACCAGTACTGATTGGCGAGAAGTGGTGACTCGTTGACGTTGCCCAGCTGCCAGTAGGGAGCTTCAGGATAGGGACATACGCCGCGTGCACTGCCATCAACATTGGTCGAGTCCGCGGTATACAGGAATACCGTACCGTCCACGGAATTGAAGAGGCCGGGCGTGGCGGTTTGCACGTAAGGGACATCAAGGCGCCAATCGGCAAGCTGCTCCTGAAATGTATGATCCTGGTTCAGCGTTTCCTGCAGGCTCGCGTAGAACGTCGTGCGGCGCGTGCGCGAAACAATCAAGTCCATACCGCCTGGGCCCGGTACAACCAAATCCGTCGCCGTCAGAAGCAACTCGCCGGTGCGCGAATCGATGTGCTCACCCGGAATCTCGGTCACGGTGCGCCCGTCCGCTTGCGTATCGACCAGAACCGGATCGCTGATGTTCGATACGGAATCGACTGATTGAATATCCGCGGGTTGCTTAAACCCGTGCGCGGCTATGGCATCGACGCGGCGCAGGCTGTTCGCCGATACTGAAATGCAAAAACTTGACAACACAAGCAACGCGAGACTACGAGCCTTCATAATGTTCCTGTATATGGTATGCACCAGGCGGCAAACGAAAAATTTTACTAAATACGTTAAAGCTGTTACCTACAACAATAATTTTCACTTTTCGCATATAAATGGATTTATCCCCTTTCGGATTCGCTAACTCTTATTGTTTTGCTTCAGGATCCATTATTCATGGTGTCCCACTAAGGCACTGAGGACGCGACATGTGCGACTACCCTCTCTATGATCACTTCATTCATATAAGCCGTTCCGTAGATCCAAAATATTTTGGGGTACGGACCAATTCGATCGGCGCCCACGATAATTTCGAAGCATATGGGGCGTTTAAGATCGGACTTCGTACAATCAATCGGCCGGACATCGTCAATTTGCTCTAACGTAAGCCATTTAAGATCATTCTTTTCGCTAGCACATAGGCCTGTGCACGTGTAAGCGAAATTTTGTTTGGCAAATGGACCCTTACCGGAAATGGCATCAAGATACCAAGCCATTTCCAGTGCGGCTTGAGAGTTCGGGGCTGGGAAAAACTTCCTGGTTGACCGCACCCCCTTGCAGAGTTCTCCGTACTCGTCATAGGTCCATTTTTTGGGCGCGCGGTAAATGTCTCCAGTTACCCCATAACGCCCTTCTGACGATATTTTTTCCACAGCGCCGCTATCTTCAAAATCGATCGTGACCCAACTCGCACCACATATTCCGAATTGCGAGCCAGCAAGTGTCGCGCGGCTATAGAAACGAATTTGCCTTAATTTCTCATCGGATTTCGGTCGATCGACATCGATCATTAAGGAACCAGTTTCACCAAGCAGTTTCTTAGCGAGTTGCGCAAGCGGAAGACGGCGCGCGTCTTCCGGGCTGGTAAGAGCGTGCGCTGCGCCGGAGAAAAAGACAGTAAGCAGGAACGCGATAAATTTCACGTAATCCATGGACCTAACCTCGCGGGCGGCTCGATACCCATATAGCTTGGGTGCTGGTTCCGGATCAAATTCTCAGCCTCAGGGGCATAACGGATTAGCATTGCACCAAGCTGCTGTGGAGGAGTTTGCGTTAGCATCTATCGCCTCCTGTCTGTATCCAAATTCATTCGTCCAAGTTCCCCAAGGGGCGTCGGTTTGTAATCCCCTGTAGACGTGGGATTCATCGTAATTTGCCAAGACTTCATCGCCGAGCTCTTCTACGCGACTTCTCGAGTAACCGAAATTGGTTTGAGTCTCGATGTGAGTTGTCTCATGTGCGAGGACACCTGCAACAATTGCTGAGGCGGGGGTGGACGTAGAGGAAGCCCAGTCCAGAATTCCTTTTTTCTCATAGATATCGAGAGTTATCTTGTCGAGACCCTGGTAATGCCCTGCGTGGCCCAATTCGCCCCCCGCGTTTCCATGATCAGCGTTGGGATTGGCTACCGTGATCTCAACACCGTTTTCCACGCCTTCTTCGCCTAGGAAAGCGATTTTGTTTTCGATCCTGCCCCTTTCAAGTGAACCCCAAGGTAGTCCTAATGCTGCATATCCGAGAACTGCCACACCTTGCGCCACAAGTGGACAACCGTCGGAATATCCCCTACATGTGTATAGGCCATTCGGATCGTAGTTCGTCACTGAGTTGTTATCCCCATATGCGTAGCGATTGAAGCTCGACTCCGCTTGATCCAGGCTCAGAAACCGACTGACCATCGGGTCGTAATAACGCGCCCCGAAATAATCCAGTTGCAGATCGTCGTCGTGCCACTTGCCCGTGAACCCGAGATGGTTTGTCGGCGGGTTGATCGGGCCGGTATCACCGTCGATCGGACGGTCGATGCGCGTTCCAAATGGTCGGAACGTACTCGCAGCGACAACCTGGCCCACAGCATTGGTGGTTGCCACAACGGAACCTTGTGCGTTCGTATGGTGGAAGTAGTACGTCTCGGTGGCGGTACCGCTGCCGACTTGCACCGTGTTGCTGGCGGTATAGCCGCTGCATCCCGCGCCGTTGCAAGCCGCGACTTCATACGAGTACGCGCCCGTTGACGGGACGGTTTCGGCGTAAATCGTCGTATTGCCGGTCGGCGCGACTGCGGAACTGAGCAGAGTCCAGTTTCCGAATGCGTCAACGCGATACAGCGTGAACGACGTGGCGGCCGGCGTCGTGTTTCCGGTAGTCCATGTCACATTGAATGACAGGCTTGAACTCGTCGTCGGCACCGTTACCGACGTCGGCGGCTGCGGTACCGTCGCACTGGCACCCACGGTAATGTTGACGACACTGCTCGTGCCTACTCCACCGAGAAGACCATAGGCTTTCGCCTTGAGGCCATAATTTCCCGCTGGCACGTTATTCCACGTACAGCTGTACGGACCCGTTGTCCCCGTGGCACTGCAAACCAGCGTAGCGCCGCTGTAGAACTCGACCTTGCTTATGCTGTCGCCTGTGACAGAAGCAGTCGCACTGATCGTTACGGCAGCGGGCGCAGTGAACGTTGCTCCCGAAGTTGGCGACACGATGGCCACCGTCGGTATCGGCTGCGCACTCGAAATAGTTACGTCTACCCACCAAATAGCAGCCGTCCAGGCGCTGCACCCTGAGGAATTACATGCCCTGACGCGATACCAATAATGCCCCGAAGCTGGCACCGCAGTGTCTGTGTACGAGAGCACATCGGGATCATTGGCATATGCAACAATGTTTTGCGCTGCGTATGTCCATGCCCCGCCCACCAGCGACCGCTGAATCTCATAGTGATCGGGTGCCGCGCCTCCCGTCGAATCGCTCTTCTCCCAAGTCACCGTGACCGAGTCTGTACTTGCACCCGGTATCTGTGTCCACGCCGGCGCGTCGGGCACCTGGGCCGTGACACTAGAGACCACGACCAGCGGCGTGGTGCTCATCGTAATTGCGCTGCTGCCGCCACCGTTCGTCGCACGCACACCTATGTAGTATTTGCCGGCTTGGGTCGGCGCGTAAGTGTAATCAGTCGTAGAAACCGCAGATCCAACATTCCAATCCAGCAGGTGACAGGTCGAATCCGCTGTCGTACAGCTCGGCGTGCTGCTGACGAACACGTCCCAATACTTGGGAGTGCCGCCGCCAGTACCCTGCACCCAATCAACTCGGAACAGCACCCCTGCAGTCACCTGCGGATCAGGCAGCGAAACGGATTGGGGTGCCGCAGGCGGCAAGGGAATGTTGAACGTCACCGGACTGCTGGTCGTATAGGCGCTGCAGAGCGGTTGGCGACCCCGGCACGCTCTGACACGGAACGTGTATGTCGCGCCATTGGAGAATAGAACCTGGCCGCCGCTGTTGTAATAGCCCACAGCTTGCACGGACGTTTCACGTGTATACGTGGTGACGTCGTACCAATTTTGGTCAGGTGCTTGGACTTGGAGCTGATATGACAGAGCCCATTGCGAAGCGCTCCAGGAAACGCTGAGGTGCGGCGAGTCGCTGGTCGCGGGTACCGTGATCGATGCCGGCGCGGGCAAGCCAACGGTAAATGCGCTTGGGCTCGTGGCGGTCATCCTATTGACGAGCACCGTGACCGGTCCGCTGGTCGCATCTGTCGGTACCGACGTCGTCAGGGATGTGCTGCTCGCTGCCGTTACCGTCGCCGTCGTGCCGTTAAAGTTCACGACGTTCGCCGATGGCGTCGAGCTGAATCCCGTGCCGCTGATCGTGACGCCAATACCCGGCGGAGCGAGATTTGGCGTGATGCTCGTGATCGTCGGCGTCGGTGCCAGCAGGAATGTTCCGCTGCTGGTGACGGTTGGACCGCCCTGCACCCGCAGCTGAATCGAATAGCTGTTCTGCAGCGGCAACCCGCCCGGCACCGTCACCGTCAACGAGGTCGGCGTTGCTGCCGTCACTGTAGTCGGAGCCTGATAACTCGGCAGATTGACGAAGCTCACATCGTTCTGCGATGGCGTGGCACTGAAGTTCGTGCCCGTGATCGTCACCACCGTTCCCGCCGGACCCGCCGTCGGAGTAAAGCCCGTGATCGCCGGCAATACGTAAAAATTGCCCGCACTCGTGGCCGTCTGCCCGTTCGCCGTCACCGTGATCGGACCCGTCGTCACACCACTGGGCACCGTCGCGGTGATCGACGTCGTGCTCGCCGCCGTCACCGTCGCCGTTGTTCCATTGAACTGGACCGCGTTCGCCGCAATCGTCGCTCCGAACGTCGTGCCGCGGATCACCACCACTGTGCCCGCGTTACCACTCGTCGGTGTGAAGCTCGTGATCGTCGGCAATACGGTAAACGTTGCGCTCGTCGCGGTCTGACCGCCCAGCGTCACCGTAATCGGTCCGCTCGTCGCACCCACGGGCACACTCGTCGTCAGCCACGTCGAGCTCGCACTCGTTACTGTCGCGGCTAATCCATTGAACTTCACCACATCGAAATTTGCCGTGGGGCTGAAGTTCGCGCCACTGATGGTGACCGCTGCCCCTTCCGCGCCACTCGTCACTGACAAACCCGTGATCGTGGGAGCCGGCACCGTGAAACTGCTACTGCTGGTGACCGATACGTTATCCGGACGCGTGACCGTGATCGGCCCACCACTGTTCACAGCACCCGTTAAAGTAAACACGAGCGAGGTATCAGTCCCGCTCGCAATCGTCTGAAAAACATTATTGATCTTGATGCTGCCCGCGTAGCCGGTATTGCCGAAATTTGTCCCCGTGATCGTTACCTGCGTACCCAGAATTCCGCTCGTCGGCGTGAAGCTTGTGATCGTTGGTGCTGGTACGCCAACCGTAAAGTTGCTTGGACTCGTCGCGGTCATCGTGTTCACGAGTACTGTGATCGGTCCGCTCGTCGCACCCGTCGGTACCGACGTCGTCAGTGACGTGCCGCTCGCTGCCGTCACCGTCGCCGTCGTGCCATTGAACTTCACCACGTTCGCCGATGGCGTCGAGCTGAATCCTGTTCCCGTAATCGTGACCGTCGTGCCGACCGGACCTAATGTTGGCGTGAAACTCGTGATCGTCGGCGTCGGTGCCAGCAGGAATGTTCCGCTGCTGGTGACGGTTGGACCGCCCTGCACCCGCAGCTGAATCGAATAGCTGTTCTGCAGCGGCAACCCGCCCGGCACCGTCACCGTCAACGAGGTCGGCGTTGCTGCCGTCACTGTAGTCGGAGCCTGATAACTCGGCAGATTGACGAAGCTCACATCGTTCTGCGATGGCGTGGCACTGAAGTTCGTGCCCGTGATCGTCACCACCGTTCCCGCCGGACCCGCCGTCGGGGTAAAGCCCGTGATGGTCGTAGCTGCGAACGCACAAGAAGTCGCAAGCAGAAAAAGGCATACCGAGCCGAGCGCCGCATAAAAGCGGCGCAGAGAGCGAATTCGCATTGTGTCCCCAACGAGAGTGAGCTTCAAAGCTTACGAGAACGACCCGCGTCGACACGAACGCGTCGGCTATCCAAAGACAGTACGGGTCCAAGAAATCTTACAGTCTGTGCGCTGACTAAACAACTCTTCTAGAGAGAGGAGCCTATGACGTTCCTAGGTTTGTCAAATAACTGACTACATCGGCAATGGTATGTTTTGAACGGTTTCAAACCAGCCCACTACCGCAGTATTTGGCTCCTCTTTCCTGGGTGCCAAGAATTGTTCAATTCGCGCCGGTCTGAAGGTCTGTTCTCGACAGCAGGCGCGCTCGCCGGGAAACGCTCCGGCGAATACGCCGCGCGAAATTCGGCCGGCGTCGTGACGATCATGCTGCGCGCGCCTGCGCGTGGTCGTGCAACGCCGCGAGCGCGCCGCGCAACACGCCGAAATCCGCGCCGGGCGCGTGCATGTGTTCGCTCAGGTAACGCCGGAACGCACGCGCGCCGGGTTCGCCAAGAAACAAGCCAAGCACATGGCGGCCCATGTGGTGCACGGCCTCGCCCGCGCCGATCTGCGCGGCCACGTAGGGCGCCAGGCGTTCGAGCACATCGGCGCGATCGGGCAAGGGCGCGTCATACAACACGCACTCGAGGCGCGCCAGCACGTACGGATCGTGATACGCCGCGCGGCCGAGCATGACGCCATCGACGTGCTGCAGATGTTCCTGCGTGGAGTTGACCGCAACAATACCGCCGTTGATCACGATGGTCAGCCGGGGAAATTCGCGCTTGAGCCGATACACGCGACCGTAGTCGAGCGGCGGGATCTCCCGGTTCTCCTTGGGGCTCAAGCCGTGCAGCCAGGCCTTGCGTGCGTGCACGATCAACACCTGCAAGCCGGCGCCGACGAGCGTTTCGGCAAAGCGGTGCAGATCCAGGTATTCGTCCTGGTCGTCGACACCAATGCGGCATTTCACCGTGACTGGAACGGCGACCGCCGCACGCATCGCCGCCACGCAATCCGCAACGAGCGCCGGCTCGCGCATCAGGCACGCGCCAAAACGCCCGGACTGCACGCGATCCGAGGGGCAGCCGACATTGAGGTTGATCTCGTCGAAACCGAAATCCTCGCCGATGCGCGCGCACTGCGCCAACTCGGCAGGCTCGTGTCCACCGAGCTGCAATGCGAGCGGATGCTCAGCCGCATGGTGCGCGAGAAACCGCGGCACATGGCCATGCAGCAGCGCACCGGTTGTGACCATTTCGGTATACAAACGCGCATGCGGCGCGAGCAGCCGATGGAAATACCGGCAGTGGCGGTCGGTCCAATCCATCATCGG
>Ga0207695_10006648_pt1 | contig 14920 bp, 10 predicted proteins | sample KBSC54metaG_FD_184354 | JGI IMG/M metagenome (GOLD analysis project Ga0207695, IMG submission 184354) | Corn rhizosphere microbial communities from Kellogg Biological Station, Michigan, USA - KBS C5-4 metaG (SPAdes) (version 2) | ecosystem: Host-associated > Plants > Roots > Rhizosphere > Soil... | reverse complement strand
AATTCTGGTCTTGATGAGTCTGATGGATCTCGGCTTCGGCGTGGCAGGGAGCCGGTTCCTGGCGCGGGCATTCGGCTATGAAGATGGTGGCGCCGCCTTCACACACGCGCTCAACGCCGCCCGGAGGTTTTATGGATACATGAGTCTGACGTACGCTCTGGTAGCGGCGCTGCTGGCGACGCAGGCGCCGCGCCTTTTGTCACTGCAGGGTACGCTGGCGGAGCAGGCTCGTATTGCGTTCCTGGCGATCGCGATTTGGGGCCTCGTGCGGATTCCGCTGATGGCTTACCCGCTGGGCTTGATTGGTTGCCAAAGACTAGCCACCTTAAACCTGCTCACCACCTTTGGTAACGCTTGCCGCATTGGGGCTTCCATTATTTTAGTGAGCGTCGGGGGAGGCTTACTCGGCTTGATCGCGGGGAACATTGTGGGTGAGGCCGCCACGCTGGTGCTCCAGCGGCGGGCGTACCTGCGCACCGCAATGGGCGGCGTCAAACATATCCAGGCTCCCGATGCGCGTTTGTTCAAAGATATGTTGTCGTTCTCAGCGCACGCGCTGTTGCTCAACCTCTTGTACTACCTGACGTTCTATTCCGACAGCATCTTCGTTTCATACCTGTATGGTCCCGCGGTAGCCGCAGCTTACTTCGCGACCGTAGTTCCGGCTCAGCAGGCCTGGACGCTGATCCTGCGTCTGATGAATAACTCGGTTCCCGGGTTGAACGAACTTCTGGCAAGAGGCGATTGGGAGGGAGCCCGAAATGCGTACTACCGTATCAGCCGATACAGCTTGCTTCTCGCGTCCGCACTCAGCCTGGGAATTCTGGGCTTCAATCGGGTGTTGATTGGGATTTGGGTCGGGCCTCAACGGTATGCGGGAGATTCAATCACTGTACTCCTTGCGATTCTGGTTCCTTGGTCGGTTCTGGAGAACGTGCAGACTCAGTTTCTGCTGGCCATCGGCCTGGCGAAATATTTGTCTCGCCTATGTCTCCTCGAAGGCTGTCTGAAAATTGTTTTGTCGCTTGTGCTGGGACGCTTGATGGGGCCCGAGGGAGTCCTACTCGGGACGCTGGCTGCAAGCCTGACGATTGCGCCCTGGATCTGGCGCCAGTCTCTGCGGTCCCTGAATACGAATCCCTTGGCGGTGGCGCGGGCATCTCTCCTGCCTGTGCTGGTTTGGTCCATACCGCTGGGAATCATAACCATGTTTCTGCTCGCGATCGCGCCAGTGTCCTTCGCGGCGTGGGCTTTGGCGCTGGCCATTTTCGGCCTGGCTTGGTGCGCCTCAGGCTGGTTCGGAGCGCTCTCGCCGGGTGATCAGTTGTACCTGCGTGAAGTTGTGTCAAGATTGCGGCTTTCGAAGCTCGTGCTTAGGGGTCAACCTTCCCCAGCCAAGAACTGAGGGGCCCGAGATCGCCATTCACTCGCACCCACTTTAGTGGAATCTACGTAATCGGGAAAGGCAAGCAAAAATCTGTGTTCGGGACTCAACAGCGGCTCGCAGCTCACGTGGCACAATGTTACACCGACGGCTCTTACTTGGACCGAACCGGCGGGACCTGGCATCAGGAAGACGCGGATTTCAAGGCCAGCCAAATATTAAAAATGTTGGGCAGGCATGCGGAGATCTCTGTGACAACCGTATGCGACATTGGGGCGGGGGCAGGCGGAGTACTGCACCAACTGCAGCGCGCTCTCGCGGATGACGTCACGCTGGTCGGTTACGATGTAAGCCCGCAGGCGCATGCCATGAGTCTGCAACTCGCAAATCCGCAGTGCCAGTTTGTCCTAGGGGACGCATTCGCGGATCCGCTCTCGTTCGATCTCGTAGTGGTCATGGATGTCGTCGAACACGTAGACGATTGCTTCGCGTTTATGCGCAAGGCAAAGGACAAGGGGCGCTACAAAATCTACCAAATTCCCTTGGATCTCAACGTCAATACTTTGCTGCGCGGCGTCGACCGCTGGGATTCCGTAGGTCACTTGCACTTATTTACAATCGAAACCGCCCTTAAATCGGTCACCTACGCGGATCAGACGGTGCTGGACTTCTTTCTCACAAACGGCGCTCTGGCTCGTCCCGGGAGTTGGAAATGCCGGCTGGCCAATCTTTTGCGTGTACCGATGGCAGCGATCAATCGTGCGTTCGCGGCGAGGCTTCTAGGCGGATACTCGATCCTGATTCTTGCTAAGTGACCGTTGGGGGCTTTCATGGCAAACAACCGACAGACGCGGCGACCCGGGCTTTGCCCACCGATCTGTTTCGCGGCGGAGGCACGGCCCAAAGTTGGCCGGAATGGCGTTTTTTTATTGGCGATGTTGGCCATAATGGATCCGATCCTCAATCAAGTCAGCACCGCCTACGGGCTGGTCGTAGGGCCATTGAGCCTGTTGCAGGCAATGCGCGGGGCCGCCCTCATTGCCGCTCTTGGGATGGCAGTGACACTCCCACGGAACCGCGGTCACGTGCGACGCGTCGTTTGCCACATCACAATCCTTATCGGGGCCGGAGTGGCCGTGATCGCGATAAACGATGTTATTTTGAATGGCCTAGAGGTGAGCAATATCATCGCCTACGTGCAGATCGCGTATTGGCTGACCATCTGGTATGTCGGAGTCGCAACGATTACCGATGCGCGAAGTGCCATGACTGTTGCGACGGGTTTGGTCACCGGTGCGATGATTACGGCCGCGTCCGTATATTACGGCTATATCAGTGGGAGCGCTCTGAACGCCATTTACAGTGGAGTAGGAGTGGAGGCCTCCTCGGGCTGGTTCGTCAGCGGAAAGGGCATCGCGGGTAGCCTCGTCGCAGGAGCTTTACTCGCCGCCTACCTGGGCTACCGCCGTCATCCTTGGGTATCCATCGTGTTCGCGTTGTTCTGCTTGGGCGCTTCCTTTCTAACTTATGCCCGCTCGGGCCTTATGGCAATGTGCGCCGCTCTTATCTGGTTATCCATGTGGAGTGCGGCCACCGGTTTCAGCGCCCGATCTTCCTGGGCCTTGCGGCTAGTGCTGGCATCGTTGTGCGGCGCCGTAATCGTTGTGGCTTTGGTCGGAACAGCGGATCTGGCGATACGGTGGGCGGATCTCGACGATCCGCAAAAAGCTGGATCGGGACGCCTACTGCTGTGGACCGCTGCCGCTGGGAGCTTTCTGAACGGGAGCGCAGCTCACCAACTATTTGGTCGAGGTTTCCAGGGGATGCTCGATATGGTCTACGCGTCCTTGGGCGTAATCATGCATACGCACAACGATCTTTTGGACATGCTAGTCATTGGCGGCGTGCTGGGATTGATCGTCCTGGGCTTGATCTTTGCCGGAATCGTGGTTCAGATTCGCTCGGCCCCGGCCGCATCGCCGGAATTCGCAGTCGCGGTGGCCATCTTGTTGGTGCTGGGCTGTCAGGCTTTCTTTACTGGGCAGTTGTTTCTGCCGGACGTCATGTCGTTTTATCTCCTGGCCATTACAGCCGTATTGGCCTATGCACGGGAAGCGGAACCGGGCCAACTAGCAGTGCTTCGGGGACTAACGATGCCTGTCCAGACCTCATTCGCACATGATCGCTTCGTCCGAAAAATCGCCGTAAGATCGGGATTTTCAGGCTCCCAACTTGTCGAGGAACAAGGCGGCGGATGGGATCGAGGCAACCGGATATAAATGAGGTCAAACCATCGTGGACCACTCGGGCTCTAATGACGGCTGGAACTACGAGAGGATAAACCTTCTTATGTTCTCTATCGTGTATGGCTACGGCAGACCCGCCTATCAATGGATCGATGATCTCGAAGTCTGGAATTTTCCTCCTTGCGCACTGCTTCCATGCGCTGCTTCCTGAGACGCCGGGCGGCAATTAACGTTTTTTGGAAATTACATTAACGGTGGAGGAGAGCAATCCATGCGCGTCCTGGTGACTACACCACGGCTCACGAAGGCAGGTGGGGTCGCCCAATATCTCCGGGTAGTGCGGCCACACCTGAATGATGATGTTGAATATTTAACGGTCGGTGCTCGCTCCGATCATGAGTCCTCGCCAGAGGTCCTGCTGCGGCTGCTGAAAGACTGTGGGCGGTTCACGCGCGCCATGACGCGCGGAGGACACGCAATCGTGCATCTGAATCCCTCCCTCGGTTCCAAAGCTCTGGTCCGGGATGGTTTGCTTCTCTTGATCGCAAAAATATTTCGCAAAACCGTACTCGTCTTCACGCACGGCTGGGACGAGAAGTGCGAACAACTCATCCAGAAGCACTTCCGTACTTTGTTTAATTCTGTATATGGGCGTGCCGATGCATTCATCGTCCTGGGCAGCCAATTCAAGGAGCGGCTTCGTGTCGCCGGATACGAAAAGACCGTGTTCGTGGAAGGCGCACCCGTGGATGACCGACTATTAACAGATGTCCGGCGCTCTCCCGTTCGTGCGCGCGCGCGCACGGAATTCGGACGCTTCAACGTCCTGTTTCTGGCCAGAGTCGAGAAGTCGAAAGGGATTTACAATGCTTTGGATGCGTACGCTTTATTAAAGACGCAACATCCGTTCGTATCGCTAACGGTCGCCGGCGACGGTGGTGAACTTGGCGACGCAAAACGTTACGCAGGTTCTCAAAAGCTCCCTGATGTGTTTTTTCTGGGTCATGTCGAGGGATCGGCGAAGTTCGCATGCTTTCGTTCGGCCGATGCCTACCTTTTTCCGTCCTACACGGAGGGGCTCCCCATCTCGGTCCTCGAGGCCATGGCCTACGGAATACCGGTTGTGACCTGCGCGGTCGGGGGACTGCGCGATTTTTTCGAGAACGGAAGAATGGGCTTCATTACGGAAAGCCACGATCCGTTAGTCTTCTCTTCGTTGCTCGGCCGGCTGTCGGAGCAACCGGCACTGTGCCGCCGCATCGCTATTTTCAATCGACGATATGCCGCAAAACACTTCGCCGCTGCTCGAATCGCCGCGGAACTTCAAGACGTGTACAACTTCCTGGCTGGATCCGCTCATTGAGCGTTTCTGCATAGGAGACGACTTGTCCACGTATGACCCTTACGACATCTGGAAGACCCCCTTGGGGTTCCAGGCGAAGCAGCTTTACAATCGGCACCCATGGGCAGGTTTGGGTCCAGCAGCCATCCTTACTGTTTTCGACACGTTCGTAAACAATCGAATGCGGATCGGCTACCGCCGGCAAGAGTATCCCATCGTACGCGCAACCGCGGCGCTATGCCTCCTCAACCGGTACGAAAAAAGAGGCCATCCGCATCTGCTCGCCTATGCAGGCCGGCACTTGAACTGGCTCGTGGAACACAGTTTCCGCGGATATAGCAGCTACTGCTGGGGACTTGGCTTTTCCTATGGCGCGGGTCCCACGGTCGTGTACGACGCGAACACTCCTTTATCGACGATGACCCCCTATGTGCTGGAAGCCCTGGTCCGCTACACGGTTATGACTCGCGAGGAGCGGTTCCACTTCGCAATTGAGAGTACCTTCCAGTTTTTTGACAGAGATCTCCAAGTTATGGCCGAAGATCGCGAGTCTATGGCTACCTCGTACGGTCCGTTCCTGGATCGCATCGTGATCAACGCAGTGTCCTACACTATGTACTCTCTCGCGTTAGCGCTTCCCTATGTAAGCGGGCAACCGAAGCAGCGGGTACAGGAGAAGATCGGCAAGCTGTACAGGTACATTCAGAAGGCGCAACGGCCGGATGGCTCCTGGCTGTATTCACCGCAGGGCCGATCGTTCATCGATTGTTTCCATTCCTGTATCGTTCTGAAAAATGTGTTCAAGACAAATCTGGTGCGGCCACTCCCAGGTGCGGAGGATTTAATCGCTGCGGGTTACGCATACGTAAAAAGCGCCTTCTTCGATGAGCAGCGGGGCCTGTTTAGGCGCTTCTCCCTGACCAACAAGCCTGGGATCGTGCGTTTCGATCTTTACGACAATGCCGAAGTGCTGAATCTCGCAAATCTGCTCGGAGATCGGGATTTCGGCGTAAGGCTCCTCGATTCTATACGCGCTGAGTTCTGCCGGGGATTGGACGTTTACTCGCAGATCGACGTATCGGGAATCCGGAGGAACCGGAATACTCTGCGCTGGGCTGTACTGCCGTTCCTGCATGCAGTGTCGCAAATGATCTAGCAAGTTCAATTATGTGCGGAATTTTGGGTACGTTGAACTTCCCGTTTGATGTGGGAGTCCTGGATCTCATTCGTCATCGCGGCCCCGACGATGCGGGGATGACCCAGGCCGTGGTGGGGCGGCATGCCGTTGCGCTTAGTCACCGGCGGCTGTCGATTTTAGATTTATCGCCGGCGGGACATCAGCCCATGTGGAGCATCGGCGGCCAGCACGCCATTGTTTTCAACGGGGAAATTTACAATCATTTCGATTTCAGGGACGATTCCGATGTTCGATACCGGGGGCATTCTGACACCGAGACAATCCTCTACCACCTTGCGCGAAACGGCATCGGTTCGGTGCAACAATTCAACGGAATCTTTGCTTTTGGTTTTCTGGATGCTCCGAACGAGAAGTTATTCCTGGTTCGGGATCCGTTCGGCGTCAAGCCGCTGTATTATTGGTCGGACTCGCGTTCGCTGATCTTTTCGTCGGAGCTTCGTCCCATCCGCGCTCTGGTCGACGATTCCATCGACGTCGAGTGCCTCAGCGAACTGTTGCGTCTCCGATACCTTCCGGCGCCCGATACTTTGTTCAAAAAAATACGCAAGGTCAGGCCCGGCCATATTGTCGAGATCGATCTCGGCAAAGACGACCTCCGATTGCGGGAATATCCGTACGTCGCAGCGACTCCGGGCGAGATGACTGCAACTACCGAAGCCGGTGTTCTGGAACGCTACGGATTCCTGCTGGAACAGGCCGTCCAGCGGCAGATGTTATCTGACGTGGAAGTAGGGATTCTACTCAGCGGAGGCATCGACTCGGCGCTGGTCGCCCGGTTTGCTCAAAAGCATGCTTCTTACCGAATGCAAGCGTTTACGGTGGGATTCTCAGAGCGTGACGACGCCGATGAGACCGCTGAAGCCCGCGCGACTTCCGAGCTGATCGGACTCGAGCACCATGACGTGCGGATCGGCTTTCCGCAATTCCTCGACGTACTGCCGCGCATCATCGCGACCGTCGAGGAACCGATTGCTTCGACGTCGGTCGTTCCGATGTTCTATCTGTCCGAGCTGGTGTCGAAACACGTGAAGGTCGTAATGTCCGGCCAGGGCGCGGACGAGGCGATGGGAGGCTACCGGAGATATCGAATGGAAGTGCTGCGGCGATTCGTGCCCCCTGCAGTCGCGTCGCTTTTGGGGGCGGGCGCGCGGAGCGCCGGGGTGCGCTGCGACGCACTTCTGCGAGGCCTGGATGCGCTGGCTGAACCAAATGATATTCGCCGGTTCGAAGCCGCTCAGGGCGTATTTACGGCCAGCCAGATCCAGCGGCTCACCGGACATCAGCCGGCACTGGCGGAAACCCGGATCGCATACGTCTTCGATCTGCTGGGCTGCGCCACTCAGCGGCATAGCGCGCAGCGAATGATGAGTACAGACCTGCGGATGAATCTTGCCGATGACTTGTTGCTGTACACCGACAAGATCACGATGCGGTATTCCATAGAGTGCCGCGTCCCGCTGCTGGATCTCGATCTAGTTCGCTTTGTGGAGGCCTTGCCTTGCCGCTTCCGTGTAGGGATGTTTGCAGGGAAGCGCCTGCATAAGCGGTTCGCCGAGCGCGTTCTGCCCGCTTCCATAGTCCGCCGCAAAAAGAAGGGATTCCTGTCGCCGACCGGAAACTGGTTCAGTACCCGGCATGAAATCCGGGAAATTCTCCTGGAGCGTGGGTCACCGTTCTCCTCGTGGATCGATCTCGATGAAGTGGAACGAACGCTGGACGAACACGCTTCCGGATTAAACCGCGAACGCCACATTTTTCTCCTTCTAGGTCTATATTTCTGGATGAACGAATGGCTAGCGGATGGGGCCTCGCGCAAAGAAACGAGTCAAACTGTGCTTACGCGTTGAAAGGCTGTATCGTCTTGTGCGCTAGGTCTCGTGCGTCGCAAGGCTGGAAGTGAATCGGTGCGCCGCACTCTTCGCGTGCGGCTTTCCCCCGGTCAATCGGCGTTTCAGCCGCAAATTTGCAGACCAAACGATTGTGGAGGAGAAAGTGATGGATCTTTTATCAGAGCCAGTTCCGGTGCTCGGTATTCAAGTCAATAGATTCCGCTCCTATGATGATGCCACCGAGATCATGCGGCAACGGATTCGAGCCCATCGTCCTACCTTTTGCGTGGCGATCAATCCCGAGAAGGTGTATCGCTCGGCGCGTGATGCAAAACTGAAAAGTGTTCTCGATCGAGCGGACGTACGAATTTGTGACGGGATCGGCGTGGCGCTCGCATCTCTTCTTCTCGATCACCGCAGACTGCCGCGCTGCACCGGCATCGAGCTTTTCATGCGGCTTATTCAGGCGGCGGCGCAGGAAGGTTGGCGGGTCTTCCTGTTGGGCGCGTCCGCGGAGTCGAACGCCGCAGCGTCCCGCAAACTGGTTGCTCAAAATCCAGGGTTGAACATCGTGGGGACACAACATGGTTTTTGTGGCGACGCGACGGCGGTAGTCGACAAGATCAACCAGAGTGAGGCAGATCTGCTTTTCGTAGCGATGGGTTCGCCGCGCCAAGAGTTTTGGATCGCAGAGAACCGGCCTCATCTTCGCCCCTGTCTGTGCATGGGGATTGGTGGCAGCCTTGACGTAATCAGTGGCGCGACCACTCGAGCTCCGGCGTTGTTTTCGAATACCGGGACGGAGTGGCTGTATCGATTGATCACCCAGCCTAGCCGGCTTCGGCGGCAACTTGTACTCCCGTTATACGCGCTGGACGTTCTCAAAGCTATGTTCGCTTCTCGCGGGCGCATCCTAATAAATCACTAACTCCCGCCGAAGGCGTGTGCAATTCGAGAATCGCGCTCCTGCAAGGCAAAAGCCGGCCTAACCGGGGATAGCGCGTCCGCAGATTGATATTTTGTGTTACAGAGATGGGACTCTTCAGGCATCAGAGCAAGGAGGATTGATGAATTGGTTGTGGCTGTTGTTGTTGGGCGCCGTGTCGTTCGTCAGCGCGTTGGTTGTGACGCCGCTGCTGCGAGAACTTTCACTGCGCTACGGCCTGATGGATCATCCGGATGGCGTGCGGCATTTTCACCTCAAGGCAGTTCCGCGCACCGGAGGACTGCCGGTGGCGATTTCCTACCTGGCTCCCTTTGTATTACTTCTTGCTCTACCGTTCTCAGGCGCATCCGCCGCCCTTAAGAACCTCCCTTTTAATTGGGAACTCCCGGTGGCAGCGCTGATAGTACTCAGCACGGGCTTAATGGACGACATCCGAGGTGTGAAACCCTGGCAAAAACTCCTTGGAGTGTCGATTGCATCGGCGCTAGCTTGCTCGGGCGGAGTTCGCATCATCGGAATTCACGGTTATCTGTTTAGTCCTCTAATCGGGGTGCCTGTTACGCTGCTGTGGCTTCTTGTATGCACCAACGGTTTTAATCTAATTGACGGGATCGATGGACTCGCTACCGGGGTCGGCATCCTGACGGCCCTGGCGATCCTTCTATCAGCCATTTTTCAACAGAATCTGGCCGTAGTCATCGCCACCGTGCCTCTGGCCGCGAGCTTGTTGGGGTTCCTGCGTTACAACTTCAGCCCGGCGTCGATCTTTCTCGGTGATGGAGGAAGCCTGCTTCTTGGCTTTCTGCTTGGCTGTTATGCAGTCTTATGGGGCCAGAAGTCGACCACCATTCTAGGCATGACCGCTCCAATGATCGCTCTCGCGTTGCCCCTGCTCGATACCTCGGTAGCGATCGGACGGCGCTTCCTGAGGGGTCAGCCGGTCTTCACTAGCGATCGAAGACATATCCATCATCGGCTTCTGGACAGGGGTCTCACGCCGCGCCGTGTTGTGCTGCGCTTGTATGCGTGCTGCGGGATCGGAGGCGCGCTTTCACTACTGCAATCGACCCACGAAGCGTTCGCCGGCCTGATTCTTGTCTTGTTCTGCGGGAGTGCTGGGATCGCGATTCACTGGCTGGATTACGTCGAATTCGGCGCTTTCGGGCGTATCTTTGCCGACGGTACGCTGAGCGGGGCGCTCCGCACTAACATCCAACTGAGCGAACTCCGCGCTGCGTTCACGACGGCCTCCACCACGGATGAGTGCTGGCAGATTTTGCAACAAAGTCGCGTGAAGTTCGGATTCACTCGAGCGGAACTCACCCTGTGTTCGAAATGTTACTTTGAATCGGTTACGCCCCCCCATACTGAGAATTCCTGGATCATACACATCCTTCTCCGAGACGGCGATTACGTGGAACTTGAGTATGGTAGTGAGGACAATCGGCATCCTACCGCCGCGGGAGCGTTTGCAGATATGGTGGGCACGGCGCTCAGAGCAAAACGGGTATTGCTTCAGTCGCCGCTTGACGTTTCCCGCCCGGTGCCTAAGCAGATGCGATTATCGGTGGCCGGCCAATTCGCACGGACCGCAGGAGTTGGCGACGCTAGTATTCACAGCCGATGAATCGGCCTATAGCAGCTCCGCGGGAGTCTGCAGTACATCCGGGCGGTAGCTGACCGGCACTTTGATTCATCCGCAGATCAGCGGATAGTCGATGCACGAAGTAGATCCGGGTGAGCGGCTGCATAACCGTGACGGCGGCACGTTAAAAAACTCGATTCTTCTGCTCGCGCGTCTCGCTGGAAGAAACTTCAAATCATGTCCAAGTTAGCCTTCACTCGCCGACTTAGAATAGGAAGCGCAGCGTCAATGCTGGCCTTTTTTCTGCTGGCAGCACTGTTCTTGCAAATTGCGCACAAGGCCCAGACAACCGCCTCGGTGCCCGATCCCAATGCTAAGCTCCTATTCAAATCTGGCTTCGAGAACTTTGTCTACTTACGGCCAGTGTCAGGAGGCTATAGCCAGTATCAGTACATCCAGGGCACTGATAACTCGACGAATTATGCGTGGCCAGTCACGGCCTGGAGCCCCAACCCTTTGTTGACGGGACTATTGGGAGTGATCACGTCGAGCAACTTCAACCCGGCGCCGGAAGATTTCAACAACTATATTCAGAACGCAATCGAGAACGTAACAGGTCCCAATGGTAATCTGACTTACGCGCTCCGGCAAGAAATCGTTAAGCCGTCTCCCAACACCTGCTGCACTCAGGACAGCTTTCAGATCGCCGGTCTCACAACTCCCCTGATCGATTCCTACGTTCGCTACTGGATCAAACTGAATCCGGAGTTCCTCAGCCAGGTCCAAACCTACGGAGCCAATTTCTGGCGTGTTCTGTGGGAGATGAAGACCTCTACCGATTACCGCATCGCAACTTTTATCTATGGAAGCTCAGCCGGACAGCCTTATTTCTTCGTGCACGCGGACAACAGTCCGGCAAGTGTCTATCCATATCAGGAAATTTGGGCGGTATCCAACACCTCCGTCCCCGTTCCGTTGGATCAATGGTTTTTCGTCGAATTCTATCTGCATCGCAGCGCCGGCAGCGATGGGCGATTCTACTGGGCTGTAAACGGCCAGACCATTGCGGATCAGTATGGACCCAACTACGGGATCAACAATGAAAACGTTAACGCTCTCATGTTCTCAAATCTTTATGGCAACTCTATCCATCTGAATCCTGCGTATCAATGGATCGATGATCTCGAAGTGTGGGACCTGCCGCCTTGCGCGGCACTTCCGTGCGGAGCACCGAATGGCGCGACAACCTCCAGCGTTACTACCTGCCCCCCTCCGGCTATGTCCGCCTTTACAGGATGTTATTACAGCGACCAGAATCTGACCACACTCGCGCTGGTTCGCGCCGACCCCACCATAATGTTCAATTGGGGCACCGGCTCACCTGATCCCGTCATCCCCACAGACCACTTCTCCGTCCGCTGGAGTGGAATCTTCAATCTCAATGCGGGCTCCTACACTTTCACCGTTACAGCGGACGACGGGTTCCGGCTCTACATTGATGATGTCCTGGTCGTGGACCATTGGGTGGACCAACCGGTCACCACTTACAATCAGACCCAATCCATCAGTAGCGGTGCCCATGCCATCAGGTTCGAATATTTCGAGGACACGGGTAATGCAGTAGCCAGCTTGTACTGGTAGCACTCCCCCAAACAGATCAGTCTTGTCCCCAATCAAGGATAATCCCTGTGAAGTACGTCATTGTCGCCGGCGCGCGTCCGAATTTCATGAAGGTCGCCCCGATTCTTGAAGCGTTTCGCAGCGGCCGGTCGGAGCACAGCCTGGTTCTGGTCCACACCGGCCAGCACTATGATGCCGCAATGTCCGGCGATTTCTTTCGGGACCTCGGGCTTCCGCAGCCGGACATTGAATTGGGTGTCGGCTCCGGGTCCCACGCCGAACAGACTGCCAGAGTCATGCTCGCGTTCGAGCGCTTTTGCGGGGAGCACAAACCGCAGTGGGTCATCGTCGTCGGCGATGTGAACTCGACCGTGGCGTGCGCCCTAACGGCAAAAAAACTCGGAATTGCAGTGGCCCACGTCGAGGCAGGCCTCCGCTCGTGGGACATGTCGATGCCCGAAGAGATCAACCGGCTGTGCACGGATGCGATTTCGGACTTGCTCTTCACAACTGAAAAAAGCGCCAACCTCAACCTCGCCAAGGAGGGCATTCCAAAGGAGCGCATTTATTTCGTCGGCAACACCATGATCGACACGCTGCTCCGGCACATCGACGCGGGCCGCGCCCTTGCACTGCCCCCGCAATTTCAACCTGGCGCGTATTCGGTGCTAACGTTGCATCGCCCCGCGAACGTCGACTCTACCGAATTGCTCCAAGGCTTGCTCGACGCGCTCGAACCTGTAACGAGTCGAATGCCGGTCGCTTTTCCGGTTCATCCCCGAACAGTGCGTCGGCTAGAGGAGGTACGCGTTCCCGCCAATCTCATCTGCCTGGAACCGATGAGTTATATCCGCTTTCTGGGCCTGGTGGCAAATTCTAGAATGGTGCTCACGGACAGCGGCGGGATCCAGGAAGAAACTACCGTCCTTGGAATCCCCTGCGTGACGCTCCGAAACAGCACGGAGCGCCCCGTCACTTGTGAAATGGGCACGAATATCCTGGCGGGCACCGATCCGGACCACATTCGCCAAGTGCTCTGTTCGGTATTAAGCAAACCGAAACACGCGGCGCGCGTGCCACCGAAATGGGACGGAAAGGCAGGCCAACGCATCGCGGAGGTCCTGTTGACCCAAGGATCGGCTAAAGCACGATCGGCGGCTCCGGCCATCCAGCATTCTTTCAGTATGGACCGGGTCTCCGCTGGATAGCCTCGGTTGCTCCGCGCTCGTCCTGGCAGGAATATTTCGGGAACACTCCGTAGGTCGCGACCGCGATTCAAGTAATGCCTAGGCAGACGCTGGATGCCCAACGCATTTCAAAAATCGCGATCTCGACCACCGACGTGAATGAATGACGGACTCTAACGGATCCAATGTCAACGGCCTCGTCCACGCCGAAGGCAACGTGGAAATATCGACTGGTCGCCCGATGACAGAATACCGATCGCTAACGATACAGCCTAACTTTCCTCAGCGTGGTCGCCGAAACCATTGCGCTTTGGGCCGACGTATTGCTTGCGGCATCATAAGCAGCGACCGAATAACTGTATAAGGTGGACGCCACCAAACCGGTGCTTTGGTAAGTGGTGCCGGCGGCGGTGGCAATCGGTGCGGTTCCACCGTTGATGTAGATCTTGTAGCCGGCGACACCGACGTTGTCGGTGCTCGCGTTCCAAGACAAGTTGATTTGACTGGAAGAGGCAGCCGAGGCGGTGAGATTCGTGGGCGTCGTTGGCGCTTGTGTATCCGAGGCGCTGATGCTCGCCGCGAGTTGCCACTGCAAGTTCGCCACCGCGTAGCCGGCGTTCTCGTAATACTCCATCGTGACGGTATGGTTGCCAGCGGTTGTCGCTACCGTCTGAGCATAGGTGGTGGCCGCCTCATCAACCCAGTGGTCCATGATCTTGACACCATCGACGTAAAGGCGGAATCCGTCGTCCGCCGTAACCGTGAAGGTGTTGGATCCCGCATTGAAATTGAAGACGCCGCTCCAGCGAACGGAGAAGTGATCGACGGGGATGGCAGGATCAGGCGAACCCGTGCCCCAATTGAACGTTATGGTTGGGTCGGTGCGAACCAGACCCAACGTGGTCAGGTTTTGATCGCTGTAGTAGCATCCCGTCCAAGCGGACGCAGCCGGTGCCGGGCAGGCGGCGGAAGGCGTAGCGGAGGAAGTCGTCGCAGACACCGCAGGAGTAGCAGGGGACGTATTCCCCGCAGCGTCATAGGCTGCAACTGTATAGCTATAAGTTGTGGAACCCGTCAAGCCGGTGTCGTGGTAGGCCGTGCCGGAAGTGACGGTGGCAATCGGGGTAGTCCCCCCATTGCGGTAGATCTTGTAGCCAGCGACACCGACGTTGTCCGTGCTTGCGGTCCACGACAGGTTGATTTGGCTGGAAGACGCAACCGAGGCGGCGAGATTTGTTGGTGCCGTTGGAGCTTGGGTATCCGTGCCCGCGCCGCAGGGAAGAGTCGTGCAAGGCGGAAGGTCCCACACTTCGACATCGTCGACCCATTGATAAGCGGGGCTCATGTTGGTGCCATTGCCATATAGATTCAGCAGAGCGAGGAAGTTTACGTTCTCCTGGTTTGCGCCGTACGTGGGGCCGTAGTGGTCCACCAAAGTTTGTCCGTTCACAGCCCAGAAGAACCGCCCGTCGCTACCGGTGCTGCGATGCAGATAATACTCCACCAGGAACCATTGGTCAGTGGGAACCGCAATAGAGTTATTGTCGACCGTCCAACACGCGCCCGCGGGACAAGGGGGCAGA
>Ga0207695_10006644_pt1 | contig 14925 bp, 14 predicted proteins | sample KBSC54metaG_FD_184354 | JGI IMG/M metagenome (GOLD analysis project Ga0207695, IMG submission 184354) | Corn rhizosphere microbial communities from Kellogg Biological Station, Michigan, USA - KBS C5-4 metaG (SPAdes) (version 2) | ecosystem: Host-associated > Plants > Roots > Rhizosphere > Soil... | reverse complement strand
CCATTTCACGCCCGGCGGAAAGCTGCCGGTCAGGGTAGATCCACCATAGGAGTAACGGGCTCGTGGCATCTGAAGGCTCTAGAGCTAGAATATCATCTGCCCGGCGGAGACAGACCATATCGGGGGGCCTCGCGTGATAACATTGCGAGACTCGATACGATGACTCCGGGCGACAGAATTGCGCATTATGAAATCGTGCCAAGTTGGGCCAGGGTGGGATGGGCGCGGTGTATCGCGCGCACGACACCAGGCTGAACCGCGAGGTCGCGATCAAAGTCCTGCCGGACGCGCTGGCCAACGATCCGGATTACCTGGCACGGTTCACCCGGGAGGCGCAGGTGCTGGCCTCGCTGAATCATCCGACCATCGCGATCATCCACGGGGTGGAAGAGAGCCTTTCCATCAGAGACCAGCAGCGGATCGCGAAAGCGATTCTGTCCCCGCCCGCGCCAACCAGCGCCTTCCGGAACGCCGCCAAGCGATATCGCGAATTGTTCGACAACGAATGATACCGGAGGCATGGCAGCGGGCCGAATTGCGGCCTACTATACGCTTTCCGCGGCGAGCTTGCCCATGACGGATCTTCCACCCGACATCGTCCGCAAGCTTCCCCGATACCCCACGTTGCCGGCCGTTCGCATCGGCAGGCTCGCGGTGGATGAAAAGTATCAACGGCGGGGACTCGGCGAGTTGCTCCTGATCGACGCAGTGCGTCGCTCCATGGCGGACTCCGCCCGCATTCGCTCTTCTTGTGGACGAAAAAGAGAGCAAAACTGCGGCTTTCTACCGGCGGTACGGATTTCAGCCGTTTCCCGATTCGGCCCTTGACTCTGTTCGTGTCCCTCGTCCGTGTCCGAAAATTGCTTGCGCCGTAGACTTTACATTTCGCACCCGACACCAACGCTCTTGTCGTTCGTCTACAGGAAGCGGTATGACACGACGAACTTTACTTACTGCTTCCGCGGGACTCGCGGCCATGCAACGGATGTTACCGGGGCAGACCGCCAACACACCCCGCAAACTGAACGCACCCTCCCAGGGGAAAATTCCGGTGGCGTTTCCCATCTCCGAAGGCGCGGTGGTCATCGACTACTGCGGTCCGTGGGAGGTCTTTCAGGACACGCAAGTTCCATCCGGTGACCAGAACGTTCCCGGGTTCGAGCTGTACACAGTCGCGGAAACGCTCGAACCGGTGACCGCGTCGGGGGGAATGAAGGTGATTCCAAATTACACCTTCGCCACTGCACCGGCCCCAAAGGTCATCGTGATCCCTGCGCAGAAGGGCAATGACGCCATGGTGGATTGGATACGCAAGACGTCGAAGTCGAGCGACCTGACCATGTCCGTATGTACCGGCGCGTTCCTGCTGGCCAAGACCGGTCTGCTCGCCGGCAAGAGCGCGACCACGCATCATGCGTCTTACGGCTCATTTGCAATGCAGTTCCGCGACATCAAAATGAAGCGCGGTTTTCGCTTCGTCGAGGCCGGCGACAACCTGGCCAGCGCTGGCGGACTCACATCGGGTATGGACCTCGCGTTGCGCGTGGTGGAACGGTATTACGGCCGATTTGTCGCCGAGCGCACCGCTTTTTACATGGAATACCAGGGCACGGGGTGGATGGACCCCACCGGCGCAGCCAATGCGGCCTACGCGCAAAAGGGTAAGTACGACGGGTCCACCTGCGCGGTCTGCGGGATGCCGGTTTCGAAGACGGCGACGCTGCAGTCGATCGTCAAAACCAATACATACCGATTCTGTTCCGGCGGATGCAAGACTCAGTTCGATGAATCGCCCGCCGAATTCGTCGCGGAATAAAAGCGAATCAGACTCCCGTATCTGGAATTTGCTAGTATTGAGGAATGCCTCAACTCAAATTGGATGATGAGCCGCGCATCCATTTGCCGGAGCTCGACGCCGAGCACCGGAGCATCAGCCGGCTCGCCGCGGAATTGAAGAGTTCGACTGCGAAGCATGCTCCGAAAGCGCAGATAAATGCCACGTTGCGCGAACTGCTGGCCGAAGTCGAAGACCACTTCACTCATGAAGAACGGCTGATGCGGGCGGCCCGGTATAAAATGATGGCCTGGCACCAAGGCCAGCATGATGGTCTGCGGCGGCGGGCGGCGGAGTTTGCCGCGCGCATTCAGGCCGGCGATGCGACCGCAGGGAAAGAATTCTATCTCTACATCAAGCGGTGGATGCGCGATCATGTGGCCGTCGCCGATAACATGATGGGCGCCGCCGTCCGGAATCACCAGCGCGGGCACGCCGCGTAGTTACTGCTTCGCCGCGACGAAGAACGTGCGGCCTTCGCCCAACTCTCCCGCCATCCCGATATCGCTCGCGGCGTAGCATTGCACCTCGCCGAATCCCGCCTGTTTCAGCGCTTTCGAAATCTCCTTGCCGGTATAGCAACGCTCGAAAATCGTAACATCGGAACGCTGCCACTGGCCCGCAAGGAGGCGGAACATCGTGATGGTGCAGCGGGCTTTGCGTGTGCGAAAATCGAAGCCCGACCCGGTGATGGTCAGAACGTGATCGTCACGCACAATCGCAAACGCCTGACCCCAATTGGTGTGATAGGCGTCCTCCAGCAAGATGTCGAACGCGAACAGCCCTCCGGGTTTGAGCGATACCGCCGTGTTGCGGAAGGCGGCCTCGAGATCCGCCGGGACGAGGATGTGGTTCAGCGAGTCGAACGTGGAGACGGCGGCGTCGAATCGGCCGGGGAGTTGAAACTTGGCAGCGTCCGCCAGGTGAAAATCGCCGGAAGGCTGATTCTCGCGCGCGTAGCCGATCATCCCCGGGGATAGGTCGATGCCGGTGACCTTGTATCCGCGCGCGAGCAGAATGCCGGCGAGATAGCCTGTGCCGCAGCAGACGTCCAGGATTTCCGCGTGCTCGGGCAGGCGCGCCAGCCAGATGCGCTCCAGGATGGGAAACGCCAGGCTGTGAAATTCCTCGTTCCAGTAACGGTCGTAGAACCAGGCGAAATCGTCGTAATCGGCCATCGCTCCGCCCAGCATGGCATACTAGTGGGTTCATGAGAAAGTCAGCCGGATTGATAGTGTGCGCCGTATGTCTTGCGGCGTTCGGATGCGGGTCGAACGAACCCGCGAAGCAGGCGGAGGCCGTGAAGAATGAGAAGGCGCCCGACGTTTTCAACGTCAACTTCGATACGTCGAAAGGCACGGTGATTGTGGAGATCCATCGCGCTTGGGCGCCCAATGGCGTGGATCATTTTTATACCCTCGTGAAGTCGGGCTTCTACGATGGGACGCGCTTCTTCCGCGTGCTGCGCGATTTCGTGGCGCAGTTCGGCATAAATGGAGATCCGAAGACCAACGCGCTCTGGGCCACGGCGACGATTCCGGATGATCCGGTGAAGCAGAGCAACGTCCGCGGCACCCTGACTTATGCCGCTTCCGGTATGCCTAATTCGCGTAGCACGCAACTCTTCTTTAACCTGCGCACGAACGCTAACTTGGACAACTCAGGCTTCGCGCCGATCGGCCAGATCACGCAGGGCATGGACGTGGTGGACAGCTTCTATAACAGCTACGGCGAGATGACGCCGGCAGGCGGACAGGGGCCCGATCCGGCGCAAATCGGGACACAAGGGAATGAATATCTGCAAGCGCATTTTCCTCGTCTTGATTTCGTAAAAAAGGCCACGATTCAGTGATATATTTGTAGGTGACCCTGCCCCGATTCGAAGGGGACCAGAAAGTTACCAATACAGGGTCAAATTGGAACGACGCGGCCCGGCGGGTACAAAAACCCCGCCGGGTTTTTTTATGGCATCTCGGGACGCGCGCTGAGCAGGGACTTCGCGACCCATCCGGAATGCGGCATACCGCACGCGGCGAGCGCGTTCACTTCACGATCCACGTCATACGCAACGCGGCGAATTTGCGGCACACCGTCGTCGAGTATAAGGTACGAGGCGCGCGGATCGCCATCGTAGGAGAGGCTCACGCTGCCGCAGTTGACGACGGTGATCGACGACAGACTGCGCACGAACGGCACGTGGATGTGGCAGTAGACCGCGATCGGACGGGCCAGCGCTGCGTAGACGGGCTGCAGTTCTTCGTCGGTAGCGGTTTGCGCCGGCGAACGCCAGCAGGAAGCGGGACTCGCATGCACGAGCGCGAAAGTATCGTGCGTTTGCGCGAGCGGCAGATTGCGCAGATAGTCGATGCGCGCTTCGCCGAGGGCCTCACGGGTGAAGTCGGCCATCTCGGCGATCGCCGCGGAGAGACTTTGTAGCTTCGGCAGCGGCGCGAAGAAATCGGTGAGCGACTCGGGACGGAAGAGCATCTCGTCGGTGTTGCCGAGGACGCCGGGCCAGCCGAGATCGCGCACACGATCGAGCACCTCGGCGGGACTCGATCCGCCGTGGGGGATATCGCCGCCGTGATAGATCAGGTCGGGCGCAGTCTCGCGGAGGTCGGCGATGACCGCTTCGAATGCGGCGAGGTTGCCGTGAATATCGGAGACGATCGCGACGCGCATAAAAAAGCACCGGCGGCAAAGACCGCCGGCGTTAGCCGACTTTACTGCCCTCGTGAATCTCTTGCAGGCTCCAGACGCGAATCGGATCGCGCTTGCGGGCGGCGGCGCCTTCAGCCGCGGCGCGGGCGCCACTCATCGTAGTGATGCACGGCACGCGATACTGGACGGCGCTGCGGCGGATGGCCTTCTCGTCGAGAAACGCCGGAGCGCCGGTGGTCGTATAGATCGCCAGTTGGATCGCCCCGCCCTTGAGCAGATCGACCACATTCGGACGGCCTTCGTTCACCTTGAAAATCATTTTGCAGGTGAGTCCGGCGGCGCGCAATGCGGCGGCGGTGCCGCGCGTGGCCACGAGGTTGAAACCGAGCGCGGCGAACTTGCGCGCCACATCGATAGCCTCGCGTTTATGGTTGTCGTTGACGCTAATGAAGACGGTGCCCTTCTCGGGCAGCGGACTTCCGGCGCTGATCTGCGCCTTCAGGAACGCCTCGCCGAAGTTGATGCCCACGCCCATGACTTCGCCGGTCGATCGCATCTCCGGACCCAGCGCCGGATCCACGCCGGGGAATTTATTGAACGGAAACACCGGCGACTTCACGAAGACCTGCGGCACGGGCAGCACCCCGCTGGTGGGCACATCGTAGTCCTTCAGCTTGCGGCCCCACATGAGTCCGACCGCGATCTTGGGCAGCGGCACACCAGTCGCCTTGCTGACATACGGCACGGTGCGCGATGCGCGCGGATTCACTTCCAGCACGTACACGGTGCCGTTCTGGATGGCGTACTGCACGTTCATCAGACCGATTACCTTGAGCGCCTTGGCCAGCCTGACCGTGTAATCTTCGATGGTGCGCAGCGTGGCTTCGGGTAGCGATTGCGGCGGCAGCACGCACGAGCTGTCGCCGGAATGTACGCCGGCCTCTTCGATGTGCTCCATGATGCCGGCGATCAGAACGTCGTCGCCATCGGCCAGCGCGTCCACGTCGACTTCGGTGGCGTCCTCCAGGAAGCGATCGACCAGCACGGGCCGCTCCTGCGAGAACGTCACCGCCTCGCGCATGTACTGGCGGACCATCTCCTCGTCATACGCGATCACCATGGCGCGGCCGCCGAGCACGTAACTGGGCCGCACCAGCACCGGATATCCGATGCGGCGCGCGATGTCGCAGGCCTCTTCGACGCTGGTCGCGGTGCCGTTGGCGGGACACGGGATCTGCAACTCGTCTAGCAATTTGCCGAACAGCTTGCGGTCTTCGGCGAGATCGATATTAGACGGATCGGTTCCGATGATAGGCACGCCGAGCCGCTTCAGCGGTAGCGCAAGATTAAGCGGCGTCTGTCCGCCGAACTGGACGATGAGGCCGTCGGGTTTCTCGGTGTCGCAGATGTTGAGGACGTTTTCCAGCGTGAGAGGCTCGAAGTAGAGCCGGTCGCTAGTGTCGTAGTCTGTCGACACCGTCTCCGGGTTGCAGTTGACCATGATCGATTCGACGCCCATTCCCTGCAGGGCGAAGGACGCATGGCAGCAGCAGTAATCGAACTCAATTCCCTGCCCTATGCGATTGGGACCGCTGCCCAGAATCATGACCTTCTTACGATCGGTCGGGTCGGCCTCGCACGAGGTCTCGTAGTTGGAATAGAGGTACGGCGTGAAGCTCTCGAACTCCGCGGCGCAGGTGTCCACGCGGCTGAAGACGGCGACCACGCCCAGCTCTTTGCGGCGCGCGCGCACGTCCGTTTCGGCGACATTCCACGTCTTGGCCAGTTGCACGTCGGAGATGCCGAAGCGCTTGGCGGTGCGGAAAGTCTGCTTCGTGGCGGTGTCGAGCGTGAGCCCGGCCAACTCGCCTTCCAGGTCCACGACTTCCTTCATCTGCTCCAGGAACCACGGCTCGATGCTGGTCAGTTCGTGAATATCGGCGACGCTGTACCCGCACGACATGGCGAACCGGATGTAGTTGAGGCGGTCGGGCGTCGGGGTGATGAGCTTGTTGGCAATGAGGGCCTTGTCGAACTTGTCGCTGCCGAATGCCTTGCCGGTTTCGAGGCTGCGCATGCCCTTCCACAGCGCCTGCTTGAACGTGCGGCCGATCGCCATCACTTCGCCGACGCTCTTCATTTGCGTGCCGAGCGTGGTGTTCGCGCCGGGGAATTTTTCGAACGCCCACTTGGGAATCTTCGCGACCACGTAATCGATGGTCGGCTCGAAGCAGGCCGGGGTCTTCAACGTGATGTCATTCCGGATCTCGTCGAGGCGGTAGCCGACTGCCAGCTTGGCGGCGATCTTGGCGATGGGGAATCCGGTGGCCTTTGACGCCAGCGCGCTGGACCGCGACACGCGCGGATTCATCTCGATCACGACCATGCGCCCGTTGGCCGGGTTGATCGCGAACTGCACGTTCGATCCGCCGGTGTCCACGCCGATCTCGCGCAGGCAGCGGAGCGCGCCGTCGCGCATCATCTGGTATTCGCGGTCGGTCAGTGTTTGCGCCGGCGCCACCGTAATCGAATCGCCGGTGTGCACGCCCATCGGATCGAAGTTCTCGATGGAGCAGATGATGATGCAGTTGTCCGCGAGGTCGCGCATCACCTCGAGCTCGTATTCCTTCCAGCCGAGCGCGCTCTCTTCGATCAGCACCTCGTGGACGGGCGAGAGGTCGATGCCGCGCTGCAGGATTTCTTCGAGCTCTTCCTTGTTATATGCGATGCCGCCGCCCGTGCCGCCCATGGTGAAACTGGGCCGCAGGATGCAGGGATAGCCGATGCGCGCAGCGAAGTCGAGCCCGCCCGCGACGGTATTGACGAGCTGCGATTGCGGCGTCTCGAGCCCGATCTTATGCATTGCATCTTTGAACAGCAGGCGATCTTCGGCCTTCTTGATCGCGTCGATTTTCGCCCCGATCAGCTCGACGCCGTACTTCTCCAGGACGCCGGCCTCGGCCAGTTCCACGGAGAGGTTCAATCCCGTCTGACCGCCCACAGTGGACAGCAGCGCGTCAGGCCGTTCGCGGCGGATGATTTCCTCGAGGTACGGACGCGTGAGGGGCTCGACGTAAGTCCTATCGGCCAGGTCCGGGTCCGTCATGATGGTGGCCGGATTGGAATTGACCAGGATGACTTCGAAGCCGTCGGCGCGCAGGGCCTTGGCGGCCTGAGTGCCGGAGTAATCGAATTCGCAGGCCTGCCCGATGATGATGGGGCCCGACCCGATGATGAGGATGCGATGAAGGTCGTTGCGTCTGGGCATCCGTTATTGTTTCCCGCTCATGAGTTTTACGAAATCGTCAAACAGGTAATGGGAATCGTGCGGCCCCGGCGCCGCCTCCGGGTGGTACTGCACGCAGAACACGGGATGGTTGCGGTGCCGGAAACCTTCCAGTGTCTGGTCGTTCAGGTTCACGTGGGTGATGTCCACTTCGTTCAGATTGAGCGAATCGGGATCGACCGCGAAGCCGTGATTGTGCGACGTGATCTCGACCTGTCCGGTGACCTCGTTGCGCACCGGATGGTTGGCGCCGCGATGTCCGAATTTCATCTTGTAAGTCTTACCGCCCATGGCGAGCCCGAGCAACTGATGGCCGAGGCAGATGCCGAAGACGGGCTTCTTACCTATAAGCTTCCGGATGTTGCCGACCTGCGTTTCCAGCGGCTCGGGATCGCCCGGTCCGTTGGAGAGGAAGATGCCGTCGGGATTGAGCGCGAGGACGTCTTCCGCGCTGGTGAGCGCCGGGACCACGGTCACGCGGCAGCCGGAGTGAACCAGGCGGCGGAGGATGTTGTGCTTGATACCGAAATCGTACGCCACCACGTGGTGCTGCTGGGGACGTGTCGCGCCCACGAGATCGCTGGGCGAGCAGGGTTCCACGGTCTTGTTCCACTGATAGCTCGCGGGCGTGGTCACGCGGCTGGCCAGGTCGAGACCGGCCATGCTCGGGATCGAGCGGGCTTTTTCCACCAGCGCCTGCGGGTCCTTTTCCGTCGAGGAAAGCACGCCGCGCATGACGCCGCGGGTTCGCAGGTGGCGGACGAGCGCGCGGGTATCCAGGTCATCCACGACCGGAATTCCGGCCTTGGCGAGAAAACTGTTGGCATCGGCGTCGCTTCGCCAGTTGCTGGCAATGGACGAAAATTCACGGACGACCAGCCCTTCGATATACGGGCGGAGGGCTTCGTTATCCTCCATGCTGGTTCCGTAATTGCCGATTTGAGGATTCGTCAGAATGACGATCTGGCCGGAATAGGAAGGGTCGGTGAAGACTTCCTGATATCCGGTGAGCGCGGTATTGAAGACCACCTCTCCGGACCGTTCGGCGGGCGCACCAAAGCTCCGGCCCTCGAAGACGCTTCCGTCTTCCAGGGCGAGAATCGCAGAGTTCAATTTAGGCTGTTCCTCCCAGGGAGTGGATAACTTTTATTTTAGCATTCCCGGGACGCCGCCCGGTCAGTTGTCGCTCGGGTCCTTCTCCAGGTGATCCACCACGATGAGCGGCAGCATCAGCTTGCGAGGTTCGAGCTTCAATCCGTAAGTTTGCGCTGTGGCAAATGCGCCGTTATCGCCGGGATCCGACGCGGCGTCGGCCGGATTGGCGTTCCCGGACGCCGGCGCTTGCTGGCGCGCCATACTGCGGGCCCGATTCATGAGCCCTTGTAACATGAACTCCATCGAGATCATGTACCGGCCCTTGATTTCCGTCTGGTCAACCACGGGGCGATCACAAAGGGAGCTCAGCATCTGCGAGAAGTTTTCGACCGTCATGGGATGAGTGGTGCTCTGCTTCTTGGCATCGTAATCGTCAGGCTGCGGGGACAGCTTGGGACCGTTCTTCCCCACCACGAGGGCATAGACGGGAAACTCCTTGGAGTCGGTATGCACCTTGAGTTTGAATCGGTCCGCCAGTAACGCCTGGAGCATCTCCGGGACCTGCTCTTCGGTGGCGCCATCGGGCATCTTCGCCAGAATGTCGAACCGCGACTTCATCCATTCCGGACCCGTTACCTGGTAGGACTTCACCTTGTATGCGCGGGCGATCAACTCCGTGAGCGGCATGCCGCCGAAGTCGGCGCGCGCCTTATCGATCTTCACCCCGATGCGCATCTGTCCCGACCGCATCAACTCGGGCGTCATGGGCGGCGCAGGCTTGATCGAGGCCACTTCGAAGGTGAGCGTCTGGGCCACACCGCCGGACAGCGCCAGAAGAAGAACGCAGCATGTTCGCAGCACGGCGATATTTTATCAGTCAGCTTCACCGCGTAGCTGCGGCGCCCAACTGATAACTCACCCGGAGACTGGACGGGAACGGGCCCTGCACCTTCAGCGCACCGGCACGCTGGACGGAGCGGGTCGCGAGGAGGGGCTTCAGGATCAGCGGGATCTGCGCCTGGTTGATGTACTGACCGAAGCAGGTGTGCAGGCCATAGCCCCAATGCATGTAGTTCCAGGCCGGGCGATCGGTACGAAACTCGGTGGGCGCATCCAGCTTGTTTTCGTCGAGCATCGCCGACTGCGTGGCCGCGATCACGAACGCTCCCTTAGGAATGGTGGTGGCGCGCATCGTGCCTTTCGCTACCGTATAATCTTCACCGGCTATCCGGAACACGCCGGGGTTATTCGGATTGAAACGCAGCGCCTCAAAGATGTAGCGCGAGAATAGCGCGTCATCGCCGGACGCGGCGGCTTCCTGCGCGGCGGCCAGTTGCGCGGGACGATCGAGCAGTTGGTCGAGCGCATTGGCGCAGCACTTGGACGTGGTCGGGATCGCGCCCACGATCAGCCCGATCAGATTATCCCGGATCGAAAGATCGTCCATGCCGGGCACGCCGGCGCGCTGTAACGCGAGGCAGCGGCCGAGCACGTCGTCCTGCGCAGTGCCGGCGGCCTTGCGCGCCGCGATGCAGCCGTCGAGCCATGCGCGCGCCTCGGCAGCCGCGGCCTGCGCGGTCCGGCCGACCTCCGGGTTGTTATCGAGATCCGTGAACAGGTACTGGAAAATCACGGTGCCCCAGTCGGCGAGCTGCTGTTCCGAGGGCGGCACGCAACCGAAATACGCGGCGATCCAGCGGGCGGGCACGAGGCGGCTCAGGTCGGAAACGACGTCCATGTTTCCACCTGAAGATTCGACAATTCCCCGGGCCGTCGATTCGACAAAGGCCGCGATACCGGCCATGTCCTGACGGCGCACCACGGAGCGCATATGGGCGGTGTCGCGCTCGTACTCGGGCGAGTTCGCCATGCCGAGAAAGAAGTCCTGGCCGCCGGTGATGACGCGCATTTTCGGCCCGTAGGTCACCTGGAAAATGTCGTCGCGGGAGAGCACCTCCTGCACGTCCTCGAAGCGGGTGACCAGCGCGATATTCTTCACCAGCAGAATCGGCTTGACCCGCCGCAGCACCGCAAACAGGGCCTCGGGATGGACCAGCGTGTGCGCTTTGAGTTGATCGATGGCGGCCATGATGTCGCCTTGCACGTGGGCGAGCGCGGCCTCGCCATCGGCTTGCAGGCGTTCGAGAAAATGCATCCTCTCCTCCTCTCGCAGACTATCGAGGATCGACCGCGTCCGTGGCGATCAGCGCCAGCGCGGTCAGGCTCGGCATGAAGAAATACTCGCCGCCCCGCAATTCCACGAAGTTGCGCAGGCCTGTACACATATACGGCGGATTGGCAGGGTCGGTGTCGCCCTGAATCATGAAGCGGCCGCCGTGGTCATGCTTGCCCAGCAGCAGGTCGCGATCGGTGCCCTGGTGCGAGTCGTTGCCATATTGAATCCACTGCTGCTGCACGAACTCGAACTGGCGGAAGATGCTGGCGTTCAGCACCATAAAGATGACGCCATGCTCTTCGGCGTCGGTGACCGGCTCTCCCGGCTGCGCGTACCGTCCGTAGGGAAGGCCGCGGCGCATAATTCGCCGGCGATTGACCAGTTGTCCGTTGAATCCGAACGCGTCTCGCGGATGCGCGCGGCGGATATGCGACCCGATCGGACAGCGCGTGCCTTCGGGGTCGCTCCCGTAAGTAAACTTAGTATTGCGCGCCGGGTCGTTCACGAGGCTCGGGTCGGGACGCTCGGGCGATAACTCCAGCGGCGTACCGTCGGGCCACCGACCGACGAACTTAGCGGCCAGCTTCTCCTTACCGCCGGCGTACTTACTGCCGTGCTCATCCAGATACTCGCGGAACGTGGCGACATTTTGGTGCAACTTACGATACACCATGAAGGTGCCGTTCTTGGCGAGCAGGTGGGGAACGGGCGCGACGGGTAACTCGCCGGCCTCATCCGCATAGCCCAGCAGAAACTCGCCGGTCGCGAGAGGCGCCCACTGGCCGTCGGCGGTCAGTTTTCCCTGCCCCGGCTGCGACTTGCGATCCGCGCCGTCGAAATCGGGATTGCCGAAACCATCGGTGTAGCCGAAATGTTCTTTGGCGCAATATTTGCCGCCGCCGTCGCTCAGCAGCGATGCATCCTGAGTGTGCAGGACCTGTGCGCCACCGGTTTCCGCCAGTAAATCGTCGAGTATCTTGCAGCGGCGTTGCAGTACTTCGGACGACTCCGCATAGATCCCGACCCAGCCATGGACCCCGCCGGTCCGCCACGCGGGCTCCCACTTTTCGGGCGCACTGACACCGGTATCTTCCAGCACCTCGGCACGCGCTTTCATCCCCTGCACAAACTCCACGGGGAAGCTAAGCAGCGTGGCGTCCGGCAATCCTAGGCGCACCAGCCCCTGGTAAGTGAAGGCGATGTTCAAGGTGGAATCGGGCTTAACGTCCCACCGTTCCGCCGTCGTCACCTGGTCGAGGACGCGGCGCAGCAGCGCCTGGCCGGAGGGCGCGTCGACGATTTCCAGAAACACGAAACGCGCCACAGGAAACGTGTAGCCGCGCATGGCGAAGCCCTGAATGTCGGCCGCGTTGAGTTTAGCCATGACGGGCCGCCATAGTTTTCTGCAGCGGAATGGATTCATGCGTGCCGGGCTCTTGCGGATGTCCCGGCACGGGCTCGGCCATGTTCTCCACGTTGCCGTAGAAGGCCCGGAAGCCTGCGAGCAACTGCTCCGGCGACTTGCCTTGATGAGAGCCGATGAACTCGGCCACGCTGGCCTGAACCTTCAGAGCGCGCAACGTCGAGCGCACCGTCTGATTATTGACGTCCGCGAAGAAGAACGTCGTATCGATCTGGCACTTCTTCATATACGCGATGAAGGCCTGTACGTTCTGCGTGCCCGGATAGCCGTAACAATGGCCCCAGACGGCGTCGACCATATCGCGAGTTTCGGTGGCCATGCGAGTAAGGTAAGTATCCAGGTCGCCGTCGAGGTTACTCTCGAAGACTAAGTACTTGGACTGCAGATGCTCCTCTTTCGCCGGAGTGCCGACAAAGATCACGTCGTCCATGACCACCAGCCGGGCGAGGTGCGTGCTGGAAAGTACTGCGAAGGGGCTGCGACTATCGCGCGGCAGACATGCCAAATACTCGCGGATCGCGCAATCGTGAGAGATATCGGCCTTGGGATCGTCGATGATGGGCGATAGGATCGTCAGGCCGTAAATGCTGCCGTTCTGATTCGCCATAAGTTCCTCCTAAGTTCCGATGGGTCCGACTCCGGTAGCGCCCAGGTCTTTCTGCACGCGGATGACGAATTGCAGATAGGCGCGGTTGAAATCGGCGGGGGACATATCCCGGCCGGACTTGCCTAAATCTTCCAGGGCAGCGCAGACACGGTGCGCCGCTTTGACGTCATTGGTGGTCGCGCGCGGGTAGGCGGTGTAGTAGTAGTCGGTATCGAATTGGACGAGCGCGATATATCGCTTGAACGCGGAGACGGGCCGCGAACGCGGAAACTTCTCGCTCCAGCGCCAGACCAAATCGAGGCCATCCGCCAGGACGTCGGCAAACGCGTCGATATATTGGTTCCAGGTGCCGTTGAAGTTACTGAAAAAGAGTAAGTAGTCGTAGTGCAGGTTCTCTTCGGGCTGCGCGTCCGACACTCGGGGAAAGCCCCGGCGCTTGACCACGACCCAGCGTGCGAAGTGAATAAATGACAGGTTGACAAGCTTGGCCTGGAGCGGCTTGATCCGGCCGAGAAGGAAGAAGAACACGCGCAGAATCGGAGTCTTCCAGGACTTCATCGGCGTAATCGCCGTCATGGCGTACGTCTTCCCGTTGATATTGGTCACTTGGCCCCTCCGCCTCGTGCAGACGTCAATAGTACACCGGGTACGCGAAGGGAAGCAAGACGGGGTTGACCGGGGTTGACCGGTATTAAGGTCGTTCGCCGCAGTATCGGACCAGGCGCACTCTTTCCTGGCCAAAATCGCCGATTGCCATGGGCTCTTCGTACCGCACCACGCGCAGTTCGGGGTAAAGCACCGGGAGTTGGCCTGTGTCGAAGACCACGCCGCCACCGATGGATCTGCCCTTCGTGGCATCGCGGTGGAAAGCTTCGATGACGAGAACTCCGCCCGGCTTCAGAGCTCTCTGCAGGACGGCAGTCATGTCACGGCCTCCGACATAGCTGAGCAGTATCAGATCCCAGCGGCGTTCCCCAAAGTCGAAATCCTCCATCCCCTGGACCACGGCTGTAAGATGCACGCCCAGTTTGCGCGCGTTTTCCTGGGCCAAGGCAACAGCTTTGTCCGCCGGATCGAAGCCGGTGACAGTCCACCCCTGCTGCGCCAGCCAAACGGCGTTTCTCCCCTGACCCATGCCGACATCCAATGCCGTGCCGGGTTTGCGGCCCTTTGCCATTTCCACGAGGAAATCATTCGGTTTGACGTTGAAGACCGGTTTCTCCGCCGTGAGGATTCGATTCCAGCGTTCCACTTCCGCGCGGGAGCCTTCCGCCTGAATGAGTTTGATCTGGCCATCCGCGTCGCTCTCGGAAAGACCGCGAGTCTTCAGGTAATCGCGGTAGTGCGTGAAAACGGCCGGATCGTTTTGTTGCTCCACCGGAAGGGTCGTGTGCCAAAAGCGAAATCGCTCGTACGCACGTTGTCCCGCCGGCAGGTTGGCGATCCGCTTCTCCATGTCGTCCGCGCTTAAATTCTGTGAGTGGACGGGGGTCGAGGCGAATAGCGTGCAAAGCACCAGAACAGTCGCTACGGTTCTCATCTGTCCTCCGTTGCGCTTCGATATCCGTAGAGTGTGTCACAAGGCTACCGTTGCGGCAACTAGCGATAGATGAGGCAGCCGCGCGCCTCAAGGGCTAAGACCACACGGGGACGTCGAAGTTGGCAACCCAGCGAAGATCGATCTTCTCCAGACGCGGCAACGCCGCCATCGACGGCAGCAGATACTCGAGCGGAGTGCCCCGCAGATCGACGGTTGTCATGCAGGTAAAGAAAGTCGGATAAGGCGCTGAGATCGCCGAGACCGTCGGGCACGCAGCCAAGGTCGGGAATCCTGCGAGCCCTC
>Ga0207695_10006641_pt1 | contig 14933 bp, 13 predicted proteins | sample KBSC54metaG_FD_184354 | JGI IMG/M metagenome (GOLD analysis project Ga0207695, IMG submission 184354) | Corn rhizosphere microbial communities from Kellogg Biological Station, Michigan, USA - KBS C5-4 metaG (SPAdes) (version 2) | ecosystem: Host-associated > Plants > Roots > Rhizosphere > Soil... | reverse complement strand
TCGAAGTGGAAGACCTCAGCAAGCACAAGATGGACGCCGAATACTACCGCATCGAAGACGACGCCTGCAAGATCGTCAACAAGGCCCGGGTAGGCAACCACCGCATCTGCTCCATCGGCACTACGACCATGCGCGCGCTCGAATCCTCCTTCACCGCTGAGAAGCTGCTGAAGCCCTCCGAAGGATGGACCAATACATTTATTCACCCCCCTTATCAGTTCAATATCGCCGACGCCCTGGTGACCAATTTCCACCTGCCTAAGACCAGCCTGCTCATCATGGTATGCGCTTTTGCTGGCTATGACCTGGCAATGGAAGCCTACAAAAAGGCGATCAAAGACAAATATCGCTTCTTCAGCTACGGAGACGCAATGATTGTACTGTAGACGATCTGCATATGAAAAAAATAGCCTTTCTCACCCTTGCACTGCTCCCCTTTATGATGGCGACAGCACAGCAGGAACTACCCCTTTATGGGGCCGGACCTATCCCCAATTCCAAACCTGGCCCCGACCAGGAAGTAAGAAACCCGGGCTCACGTGGTTCCTGGGACTACGGCCTCGCTAAGGTCAGCCGGCCTACCCTGACGGTCTTTCTGCCAGAAAAAGGCAAGGCTACCGGGATGGCCGTCGTAGTATGCCCCGGCGGCGGATATGTACACCTGGCCATGGGACACGAAGGCCTGGAGATCGCCCGTATGCTGAACGAAAATGGCGTTGCAGCCTTTGTGCTTAAATACCGGCTTCCCAGCGACTCGACCATGGTCGATAAGACCATCGGCCCCCTGCAGGACGCGCAGCGGGCCATCCAGCTGGTGCGCGAACACGCGAAAGAATGGGGCGTCGACACGGCAAGGGTGGGAATAATGGGCTTTTCTGCAGGTGGGCACCTGGCCTCGACCGCGGGCACCCATTTCCAACGAACGACCATCCCCAACGACAGTCATATTTCCCTGCGCCCCGATTTTATGATACTCATGTACCCGGTGATCAGCTTCTCCGACTCCATAGGACACAGGGGATCACGCGACAATCTCATCGGGAAGAACCCATCCCTTGCGCTCATCACGGAATACTCGAATGAGCTGCAGGTCACGGCGCAAACGCCTCCGGCCTTTATCGTACATGCGGAAGACGATAAGACGGTTCCGGTAGCCAACAGCATTCATTTTTACGAATCGCTGCTGCACAACAAAGTACCCGCTGAGCTTCACATCTACCCCGGGGGCGGACATGGCTACGGACTGCACAACTCTACCACCAAAGACCAGTGGGCCGAAAGACTGCAGAACTGGCTGGCGACCCTATCCGGGAAAAGCAACCCTTAGCTTAACGCCCAGCGCCTTCAGGTCTTCCACGACGGGCGGCAGCAGAGGGATACCGCCTGTAAGCCGTTCGGCTTCCATCTCCCGTTCAGGATCTCCGGGGATCAGCACCTTTTCATGACCAGGCGCGGGCTTCGCACGGCGAAAACGGCGTATCCAGTTGTCCATATGCAGCTTGAACTCGTCAGCAGGGCGGAAAGCATCCACGCGCATAGCCCCCAGAAAATGACCGATGCCCTTTCCCGGCATACCCGTAGGCATAGGCACATAAGCGGGAAAAGGAGGCACCCAGGGACCATAGTTGGCGCCGCTTAGGACTGCCGAAAGGATATCGACAACGGCGCCCAGCGCATAGCCCTTGTGACTGCCGTGGTCCCGGTCACCACCCAGCGGCAGGAGAGCACCGCCGGATTTTAGCTCATGGGGATCGACCGAAGGACGACCGTCCTTGTCCTGGATCCAGCCCATCGGCGCCTCTTCACTCTTACGCTGCAATATCTCCAGCTTGCCGTTCGCCGCCGTAGTCGTCGCCAGATCGGCAACAAATGGAGGCTCCTCCCCCGCAGGGATCGCAAAACAGATCGGATTGGTGCCCAGCAGCCGCTCGACAGAGAACGTAGGCGCCACCAGCGCGCTGGCATTGGTCATCGCGACACCGATCATATCCTTTTTGACTGCCTGCAAGGCATGGTAGCCGGCAATGCCGAAATGGTTGGAATTTTGAACGCTGACCCACCCCGTACCGACCTTCTCCGCTTTTTCAATAGCGACCTGCATAGCATAAGGCGCTACGACCAGCCCCAGACCGCTATCCCCATCCACAACAGCCGTAGAGGGCGTTTCGTGAATGACCCGGACATTTGGTTTGGGATTGGCCCTGCCGGCCTCCTGGAGACGGACATAGCCGATAAGACGGGCTACGCCATGGGAGTCGATGCCGCGAAGATCGGCGCTAAGCAGGGTGACGGCCGCGGTCTGCGCGTCTTTATCCGGACAGCCGATCTGCCGGAAGATAGCAATGGTAAAATCAAGAAGTTCGGAATAGGGTATTGTCATAAGGACGTAAAGCTACCCCCTTTCCTTCATTTCCACCCCATCCCAATAAATGATCCTTTTATCAAAATAGCTCTGGTTGGCCAGCAGACAGGGAGCAGCCGCCCGAAAACCAAAGACCGCATCTTCCACCACCGGACTGCCCGTCCTCACACTATGAAAAAAATTGGTCAGATGCTCCAGGTGCTCATCGTACCCCTCCGGCACTTTGTATATCGTAGGAGCAGGCGCGCTATATTCCCGCTTGTCCGAAGGATATTTCTGGTCATACGCGCCGGTCAGCCGATCCTGCATGGCCTTTGGGTAGGTGGTCAGCGCATCCCAGCCCCCGATGCCCGGCGCCTCCGGCATCTTGTGATGACGGATGGTAAAGCCATTATATCCCATCTCCAGCACACCCTCTGATCCGATAAAACGCACAGTGCTGGTCTCACCCTGCGCGCTGATAAAGTTAACGCGCAGCATCAGCTGGAAGGCCGGATGCTCAGTCGTCGCCGGATAATGCATGATCGCCGTCAGAACATCGGGCACGTCGCGACCGTCCTTCCAATACGCGATCTGCCCCGAAGACATGATCGTGTCAGGCCCGGTCGAACCTGTAATAAGATGGATGCCCGATAAAAGATGTACAAAAAGGTCGCCCGCAACACCCGTCCCAAACTCACGATAGTTGCGCCACCAGAAGAATTTTTTGGGGTCATAGGCCTGATAGGCCATACCAGCAATATAACGATCCCAGTCTACCGTCGTCGGCGAACCATCCGTAGGCTGCGTATATTCCCATGCGCCAAGCGCGCTCTGCCTGTCGAACGAAGCCTCGATACAGGTAAGCTGACCGATCTCGCCCGCTTTGTACAGGTCTCTCGCTTTAGCATAGGCGATGCTGCTGACGCGCTGGCTTCCGATCTGCAGCGGCTTGCCTGACCGGCGCTGAGCCGCGATAAGCGGCAACCCCTCGCTGACCCTATGGACCATTGGCTTCTCACAATAGACAGCCTTCCCTTTTTCCAACGCCGCCGTGGCGATCCGCGCATGCCAGTTGTCGCTGGTAGCGACGATAACGGCATCTATATCTTTTCTTTCCAGTATCTCCCGGTAATCCCTCGTCGTATAGAGGTCGTTGCCATATACCTCTTTCGCCCGCTGCAGCCGCCCCGTATAGAGATCACAGGCAGCGACCAGCCTGACACCGGGCACCTTCACGGCAGCTTCGCTGTCATTGTACCCCATGATCCCCATTCCGATGCAGGCGATCTGCACAGTATCGTTCAGGCTCACCCGACGAGGGTTCTCAAGAATTCGAACACCGGAGTGTTCCCCTCCGGAAGAAAAAGAAGGGATGCCACCTCCGGGTAACAGGAGCGACATCCCTCCAAGCTTTTGGATAAAGTCACGGCGAGAGCTCATATAGCATTGGTTTGCTATAAATTTACAGCTTACTCACCTGATCATTGTAAAATTTCACGGTATTAATTACGTCCGGTACATTATTCTGCCAGTTGCCTTCGCGTTCGATCGAGAACATCCCCTTGAAATGCTGACGCTTCAGCTCTTCGAAGATGGGCGCAAACTTAATGACGCCTGTTCCTACTACGAGGTCATTCGCCTTCGTATTGCCAGCCGAATCAACGTCCTTCAGGTGTACGCCATAAACGTGTCCTTCCAGCTTCTTCAGACATTCCACCGGATCCAGCCCGTTGCGCGTCCAGTGGCCTACATCTGCACATGAGCCGATATGCGCGTGTCCTTTGACCGCTGCCAGGACCGAATCAGGATGCCAGTATGCATTGGGACGGGGATGGTCGTGTATCGCAACATTGATCCCATAAACGCCGGCAAGACTGTCGATACCGTCCCACTGATTCTTCAGGGGTTCGGCTGTAATATAGCTGAGCCCAAACTCCTTGGCCAGGTCAAAATATTGCAGCCATTCGTCGAGGGTCTTCGGGGTAATAACGCCCATCGCCACGATCTGTATACCCTTGGATTGCAGCAGCTGTTTGATCTTCGACCTGCTCTCGGGAGACATCCTGATCCCAAACGTATCTTTCATGTCACCACCCAGCGGCTGGCCGGGATAGGCCTCCACATATTTCACTCCCGCGCTGTCGGTCTTTGCGATGCTGGTTACAAATGGTCCAGCCTCGTGGAATGTCCATAGCTGTACGCCGATCTTCCAGTCTTTGGTGACAGCGGCGGCGCTGCTGTCCGATTTTGTCGCAGTAGAGTCACTCTTGGCTTCACCGCCGCCATTGCCGCCGCAACCGGCAAGCACAATCGCTGCAGAAAGACCAAGCAGACAGCCAAACGTTAGTTTTTTCATGTCAATTGATTTATTAAGGCGTTGAAATTAAGGCATTTTCAGAAGTCATTATGTGCTAAAATCTGGCAAAAAATTACCCCAATAAAATACTTTTTTGCCACGTATTTGTTATATCTGTACTCTCGCCCCTGGGCCTCGCGTACTACTGGACTCCGTCCAGTATTGACATTTCTCTCTAATTTAGCGGCTATGAAATATTTGTTGCTGTTGTTGCTGCTGCCGGCGGCTGCCCGGTCGCAGACAAGACGGGAAGACATCTACTCCGATTTTGTATTGTACAACCGGCGGGTAGCGCTCGAAAAAGATCTGCACGAACGCATCATCGGCAAACATTTCTCCCTTCCTTTAGACAGCAACTCCGAAGACGGCTACCTGTCGGGCTGCTGGGCCGTCTCTCAATTTCTGTTCGACGGGCCCGAGGTCATGGAAGGCTTCCGCCGGCTCTTTGCCGGCTACGACTCGCTGTCATACGATACCCGGCGGGCGCTGCTGGAGGCGGTATATGCAGTCGCCCCGGACAAATTCATCTCCAGCGTCGACACCCTGCTGGAACACGAGACGGATCCCAGGCTGTTTGCCCTCTGCGCGGCATACCTCTACCGCCAGGATACCAGCACAGATAATGCGAACAGGCTGAAGATAAAGCTCGTCGAACGATTTCCCGCCGACACGCTGCCCCTCCTCTCAGAACTGACCAGCTATCTCAGCTATCAGGGCAGTCAGCCGGCCGGCAGAACCCCGGGCATAAAAGAGCTGCTTGCCTATCGCCGCGGCGACGGTCAGAAGACGATCTACTCTTTCCAGCGCTGGGACCGGGACTATCCGGGTATGGCGATCGTACAGAACGCAGACGGAAGCTTTGTCCGCGACGCACAGGGCAGACTGCTGGTGTTTCAGCAGCTCGCGAGGTCCGGCCCCGGTCTGCCTTATTTCCTGACCAACGGCAATACCCCACAGGGCATCTTCAGCATACAGGGGACCGACGTTTCCAGGACGAACTTTATCGGCCCCACACCCAACCTGCAGCTATTGATGCCCTATGAAGGCAGCTGGAACCATTTCTTTCATGACTCGCTGGTAGACGCGCGCAGCGTCGCCGCGATCATGGTACATACACCGGAGGCCAGGGACGAGATGCAAACGGACTCGCTGGAACTGTACCTGCGGCTGCTGCCACCGGGTTGGAGACGATATACTCCGATGATGGAAGCCTGGGCGGCGGGCCGGCTGGGCCGCACAGAGATCATTGCCCATGGCACGACGATCGACCCGGAATATTTCAAAGGGAAACCTTTCTATCCCCTGACCCCCACGATGGGATGCCTGTGCGCCAAAGAGCTCTGGAATCCCACCAGCGGACATCCGCTGGTCAGCGAACAGAACAACCTGGTCAACGCCTTTTTGTCTACGCCGGGAAGGACGGGATACCTGATCGTTGTCAACATCGACGACCAGCGCAAACCGGTCAGCCGCGAGGAGGTCGAGGCGCTCGTAACCGGCAAAAAATAAAGACGCTGGTGGCCAACAAAAAACCCACCTCTCGGCGGGTTCCCAACTACCATCGGACAGTCGAATGTCTTAGAAAGGCAAATCATCGATCGGCTCGTTGATCTCTCCTGCTGACGGCACCCTCGACGAACCGGCCTGAGCCGCATATCCACCACTTTCAGAACCACCGGAATATCCGCCGCCGCCGCCTTCACCCCTGCTGCCCAGCAGCTGTACGCTCTGTACCCGCAGAGTCAGCGAGACGCCTGTGGTCCCGTCATTCTTGGGATAGGTCCTGACCTCAGGAGTGCCTTCCGCATATACTTGGGTGCCTTTTTTCAGATAAGGAGCAATACCGGTACGATCGGTCCAGTAAGCACATTCCACCCATATCGTTTTATCCTTCTGGTTCCCTTGTGCATCGCGGAATTTCTCCGTGTGAGCCACGTTGAAATTGATCACGTTCTTGCCATTCACCGTATTGGTGACACAGTCCTTCCCCAGGTTGCCGATTACTTGAAGCTTTATCATAATGGTAAAATTTAAGACGAAAAGGGCAATTTACACCCATTTTAGCATCGACACATAAAGAAGTTTTCCCAAATTTTCCCCAGCCGCGAGGCCCGCCCACTCACCCGCAACCACCAACTATCCCCCAAACCCTCCAACGGCTCAATTCGGGGACCGGCGGCCACCTCCGACCCCCAACATTGCGTAACTTTAAAAGCCCCCAATACATGAGATTACGCCTCAACATATTGCTGCTTGTCATGCTCCTCGCCGCCAAAAGCTCAAAGGCGGGGCACGGCGACCCCTTCGAGTTCCGCGTGTCCTGCCTGGGGTCGGGCCTCGTCGACAGCCTGGAAAAGCGGGCGATCAGCTATTTGAATTCCAACAAGGATTCTGCTTTCTTCTACAACGACAAAGCGCTGGAAGAAGCGCGACAGACGAACTATGCGCTCGGAATGGCGGTAGGCCTGGCCTTCAAGGCCGATCTTATCAGGAGCTACACCGGCGACTTTCTTATGGAAGAGAAGCTGGCCCGCGAATCTCTCGCCTGGTTTCAGCGGTCTGCCGATCAGAGCTGCATCCGTCTCGCTTATAATCAGCTGGGCTACGCCTTGTATGCACAAAGCCGGTTCGCAGAATCCATTCATTACCTGGAAAAAGATTATAACGATGCCATAAAAGCAGGCGTATGCAAGGAGGCCATTTCAGCTCTGTCCCTGATGGGATTCGCCTATCGGGAATGGGGAAATTATGAGAGATCCTTCGACATCGCACTTAAATGCCTCCAGTATGCCGGAGATCTGAAAGATTCCGGCCTGATAAGAATGGAATATTTCGCCCTGGCTGATCTTTTCATGTCGATAGAGGACTACGATGCGTCCCACAAATACTTTTGGCTGGCCTGCGCCAACAACAGGTACAGGACCATATCCTGGGAGTCCCTTAAATATGCCGAGCTGATGGCAAGACAGCACAAGCTGGATTCAGCAGAGTTCTATCTCTCCCGAATGGATACTTCACATATGGAAGAAGAAGGCTTAAAAAAAGGCTATCTCCTTACCAAAGGCGAATATTATGTGTTCAGGGGAGACTACGAGCAGGCCCTCCCCTGTTTTATCCGAAGCCTGTATTATCAGCGTCAGCTTACAGACCGCAACCAGCTGATGCGCTGTCTGAATGACCTGGCCCGTGCCTATGAGAAGCTGGGACAGAACTCCGAAGCCCTCCGGTATGCGCGGGAAGAGCTTGCCCTGGCGAAACAGACCGATGCGCGACTATTCCTCCGGGAGGGCTGCCTGACGCTGTCCACCTTATTCGACAAAGAGGGCCCGAAGGACAGCGCCTATTTCTACTACCGTCGATACATCGGCATCAAGGACAGCCTCCTGAACGACCAGGTAAAGGCCAAGTTCGCGTCTTACGGTCTCGAACAGCAGATAAAATGGCTCAACCAGGAGAAGCAGCTCAACGCGGTCTGTCTCCGCGAAGAGATGATGACCAAGAACTTTCTCATCGCCGGCATTGTCGCGTTGTTCCTGTTCAGCTCCGTCTACGTCTGGCTCATCCGGCTGAAAAGAAAGAATGAAGCGCACAGACGACAGCGCGCCGAGAACGAGCTCGAGATAGAGCGCCTCGAAGGCGAAAGGGCAAAGGCCGCCCTGCAGCAACGCGCCAAAGAGCTGGAGATACAGGCGCTGCGCTCGCAGATGAATCCTCACTTCATCTTTAACTGCCTCAACGCCATCAACCGATTCATACTCAGTCACGAGACGGAAGCGGCCTCCGACTACCTGACCAAGTTCTCCCGCCTGATGCGGATGATCATGAACCACTCGCGCCACTCTCTGATCACCATGGCCGAAGAAGTGGAGATACTGGAGCTCTATCTGGGCATGGAGGTCCTCCGGTTCAAGAACGCCTTCGACTACCAGATAGCCATAGAGGAAGGTCTCGATACCGACGACATACGCATTCCGCCGCTGCTCCTGCAGCCCTTCGTCGAGAACGCCATCTGGCACGGCCTGATGCACAAAGAAGAAAGAGGATTCCTGTTCATCGGCATGCACGTCGAAGGAGACACGCTGATCTGTGTCATCCGCGACAACGGAATAGGCCGCCGGCGGGCCGGATTGCTGAAGAGCAAATCGGCAGAAAAACATAAATCGATGGGCCTGCAGATCACGGCCGAACGCATGGCGCTCCTGACCGGCGCCGGCGAAGCAGGACATTTCTTCCGGATCGAAGACCTGTATGACGCGGAAGACAATGCCACCGGCACACAGGTCATACTGACGATCAAGATCAATAGCCCGACCGGAGAGCCGGTAGGCGAGCTCAGCTAAAACACAACTTATGATCGATGCCATTATCGTAGACGACGAACCCTACTGTACCGAGGCGCTGGCCATTCTCCTGCAGCGGTACTGTCCGCAGGTGAACCTTAAGAGTAGCTACCACTCCGCCGGTGAAGCCCTGGGCGCGATCCGCGAACAGAAGCCACAGCTGCTGTTCCTCGACATCGAGATGCCCCGTATGAACGGATTCGAGCTGCTCGAAAAGATAAAGGACCTGTCCTTTGAGCTGATCTTCACGACAAGCTATGATCAATACGCCATCAAAGCCATCCGCTTCAGCGCACTCGACTATCTCCTGAAACCCATCGACCGGGAAGAGCTCGTACGGTCGGTGCAAAAGGTCGAGCAGCGCCTCCGGTCTCCCCTGCCACAGCAGATAGACCTCCTCTTTCAAAAGCTGCAAAGCCCCGCACAGCTGTTTACCAGGATCGCCATTCCAACAATGGAAGGCCTCCAGATGGTAGCCGTAGACAGTATCGTCCACTGCACGTCGGACAGCAACTATACTATTCTCACCCTGAAGGACCACCAGCGTGTCATCGCATCCCGCACGCTGAAAGAGATAGAAGAGCTGCTGGAAGACTATTCCTTCGCGCGCGTGCATCATTCAAGCGTTGTCAACCTGAACGAGATAAACAAGTATGTCAAAGGAGAAGGAGGTTACCTGGTGATGTCCGACGGCTCATCGGTCAACGTCTCCCGGTCCAGGAAAGAAGGACTGTTAAAGAAATTACAACCCAACAGACCATAAGCTCCCGGTTAGACCAACTGCTCAACCGGGAAGCACGATCCCTGTCGAATCCCACCAGTTGCTGATTATGGCTCGGACAGCGGCGCCTGACGAATTAATTTTATTCAAAAGTTATTACCATGAAAAAAATGATCGTCGTGCTGCTGGTTATCTTATTCTATACTGGTAGCAACGCTGCAAATGCGCAGACACAAACATTGGACAAGGCTGTTCTGTTGAACAGCTATGCTATTCATTCGGATAACGCCGCAGTAAGGGCGACCAGGGACCTCTGGAAAAGGGTAGGAGAGCAAAAAGAAGAGGCATGGTACAAGCTCCCGAAAGGCTACCTCGCCGTCTACACAGAGGATGATATCCAGAACCGGTATGTCTACGACAAAAAAGGCGGCTGGCTGTACGCCCTGCTGACCTACCCCGAAAAGGACCTCCCCAAGGACGTAAGAGGCCTCGTAAAGAGCACATACTATGACTACTCCATCGGATGGGTAAAAGAGGTCAGACAGGGCGTGGAGACAGTCTATGTGGTTCACGTTGAGAACGATAGGGAATGGAGGGACGTTTCCGTCCACGACGGCGAGATGCAGACGCTAAGGACCATTTGCAAAAGATAACAGGTCAGCGGGCCGACATTCCCTATCCAAATAATTTATTGTAAATTTGCGGTTCGAAATTTTTTAACTATGAGCCGTAAAGGAAAAGTCCTGGTAGCGATGAGTGGCGGTATTGACAGTACCGTTACGGCTCTCATGTTGCATGATGAAGGCTATGAAGTTGTAGGCATCACCATGAAGACATGGGACTACGCAAGCGCAGGCTCTTCAAAGAAAGAGACAGGCTGTTGCAATGTCGACAGCTTCAACGACGCCCGCATGGCTGCGGTGCAACACGGGTTCCCCCACTTCGTCCTGGACATCCGCGAGGAGTTCGGAGGATTCGTGATCGACAATTTCGTCGACGAATACCTCGCAGGCCGCACCCCCAACCCCTGTGTGCTTTGTAACACACATATCAAATGGCGCGCCTTGCTGAAAAGAGCCGACGCCATGGACTGCGAGTTCATTGCCACGGGTCACTATGGCCAGATCAGACAGCATACCAATGGCCGATATACCATCGCCAAAGGCGTCGACGAGACCAAGGACCAGAGCTATGTGCTATGGGGGCTGCAGCAGGACCTGCTGAGCCGTACCCTGCTGCCCCTGGGACCCTATCGCAAGACGCAGATCCGGCAGATGGCCCTCGACTATGGCTACCCGGAGCTGGCGAAAAAAGCCGAGAGCTACGAGATCTGCTTCGTGCCTGACAACGACTACCGCGGCTTCCTCAAGCGCCGGGTGGACGGACTCGAACAAAGGGTAATGGGCGGCAATTTCGTCGACAAGCACGGCAATATCCTCGGACAGCACAAGGGCTACCCCTTCTATACCATCGGCCAGCGCAAAGGCCTGGACGTCACCTTTGGCAAGCCGGTCTATGTGACGGGCATCCGGCCGGAAACGAATACTGTCGTCCTGGGGGATGAATCCGACCTCGACCAGCACGAAATGGTGGTGGGAAAACTCAACCTGATGAAATACGACCAGCTGACCCCGGGAATGGAAGCCATGACGAAAATACGGTACAAGGACCATGGGTCACTCAGCAACCTCTATCCCGATCAGGACAAGGTAGCGGTGAGGTTCTACGAAAAGGCAAAGAGCATCGCCCCTGGCCAGAGCGCCGTCTTTTATGAAGGCGATGAGGTCATCGGAGGCGGCATCATACAGCGGGCCGTGCCGGCGCAATAAATTGATCGGGGACCGGACTCCACCCGATTCGGCAATAAATAACCACGTAATACGTTTCAATCCGGGGAGTTCAGCGCTTCCCGGATTTTTATTTTACCATCATGAAGAATCGTCTGGGACTGCTGCTCACTCTAACCCTCGGAATAGCCATAACTGGTTGTAAGAAAACCATTTCCTACAAACAAACTTCCGGTTTTGCGGGCGACCCGACAGACTATTTCCTCACCCTGCAGGTAGGCAAATACGCCACCTACCGCCTGGATTCCCTGAATTTTTACTACTACGGACAGCTGGATACGACAACGAGCTACCTGGCCAAAGATTCCGTCGAAAGCTCCTTTACCGACGGGTCGAACCACCAGGCCTGGCTGGTGACCCGGTACCTCAGCGACCTTTCGGCATCCCACTGGGTGCCCAGCCAGACCTATACAGTGACGCCATCCCTGCAGCAGGTATGGGTGACGGAGAACAACCTCCGCTTCCTCAAGCTGGCCTCCCCCATCACCGAAGGGCTGACCTGGGCAGGCAACAGCGCATTACCCTACGCCCCCTTTCAGGACTTTTTTGACTTCAGCGATGACTCCCACCTGAGCCTCGGCGACTGGACATATACGTATCAGAATGTGGGACAGCCCTATACGCTCGGGACGACCAAATTAGACAGCACGCTAACCGTCATGCAGGCCAACGACTCGATCAATGTCCCTATCATCGACCCCAAATCCTTCGGATCAAAGACCTACTGGATCGAAACCTACGCCAAACATATCGGCCTGGTCTATCGTCATACTGCCATTTGGGAATATCAGCCGCCCACCCCGAACGGGACGCAGACCGGTTATAAGATCGGCTTCGAGGTGACGATGACACTGGTCGATCACAACTGATCCCCAGCCTAATCTTTTACATAACGCGCGGCAAACAACGTATCCCCCCTGAGGTCATAGCCTTTGAGGTACTCCATCTTATCTTGCCGGAGACCAGAATTATCGCAGATGAACGCGGCTATCTCTTCATTCTCTTTCTTAAAGACCGAACAGGTGCTGTACACCAGTGAGGCACCAGGCGCAAGACGGGGCGCGATATGCGCGACGATCCGCTGTTGCCGGTCTGCATACTGGCCGATCTTCGCCGGATCAAAGAACCACAGGTCTTCAGGTGTACGCCCCCAGGTGCCACTGCCGGAGCAGGGGACATCGGCGAGAACGAGATCAGCATTGGCTGCCGCATCGGGTGGATAGTCCCGCACCAGATCGACGACAAAAGACTGGTATTTCTTTATACCCGCCTCGGCAAAACGCCGGCGCAGATTCTGCAGTATGGTCTGGCGGATATCGCTGACCGTAATATCGAGATGCGGATAAAGGTCATAGGTCAGAATGGACTTGCCACCGGACGCCGCACAGGCATCCCAGAAAAAATGCGGCTCAGGACTGATCTGCAGAAATTCAGCGATACGCTGCGAGCTATAGTCCTGGACGACGACCTCACGGTCGGGGGTAAACACGTCCTCGACCCGCGTGCCATTGGGAAGACGAAGAGTAAAAGGCGGGATAAAAGCCGCCTGGTCCAGCTTTTCACGAACCCGGCTTTCGTGACCCGGACGAATTCGAAGAAAAAGATCGGGCTGGCGAAGGAAGGATAGACAAAAGGCGGCGTGATCGATATCCGCCGACAGCTGGTCTTTCCAGGGAAAGACGTCGGTCACCCGAAAATCTGCACCCGACGGCTGCGTCTGAAAGAATGCGACCTTCTCCCTCAGCGGCAGTCCTACCCGGACATTGTATTCGACGTTGAAATAGGCCAGCAGCTCATTCGGCTGGTCACTGGCAAAGAACAATCCCGCCAGACAACGTTCCTCAGCCGATAGCCCCCTCACCGCATGCCCGAGGCGATAGTAGCCATATACGAGCGCGCTCAGCAGCTTCCTGTCCCGGGATCCCATCTGCTTGTTGAGCCGGAAATAGTCTTTCAGCCAGGCATGCAGCGGCATATCGCCCTGGTAGGTATCGAGGATCTTGACCGCATGACGCAGCTGGTTATCGAATCGCATAGTGCGCTTACAGCTCTAACAGAGCCTTTACGGGATCTTTTCCGAACAGCAGCTGGTCGGGATTCTCGAGCAGTTCCTTGATACGGACCAGGAAGCTGACGGACTCGCGACCATCGATGATCCGGTGGTCATAGCTCACAGCCAGGTACATCATCGGACGAACGACGACCTGTCCGCCTACGACGACAGCCCTGTCCTCGATCTTGTGCATGCCGAGAATGGCGGACTGGGGAATATTGATGATCGGCGTCGACATCAGGCTACCGAATACCCCTCCATTGGTGATGGTAAAGGTACCGCCCTGCATTTCCTCCATGGAGAGCTTGTTGTCGCGGGCCTTGGTAGCCAGCTCGACGACCTTCTTTTCGATATCGGCCATGCTGAGGCTTTCAGCATTGCGGATGATGGGAACAACCAGCCCCTTGGGAGCGCTGACAGCAATAGATATATCGCAGTAGTCATGATAGACCAGCTCATCTCCATCGATGTAGGCGTTGACGGCGGGCCATTCCTGAAGAGCATAACAGGTAGCTTTTGTGAAAAAGCTCATGAAGCCGAGATTGACACCGTGCTTCTCCTTGAACTTATCTTTATATTTCGCACGGAGAGCCATGACCGCGCTCATATCCACTTCATTAAAAGTGGTGAGCATCGCTGTGGTGTTCTTGGCCTCTACAAGACGGCGGGAGACCGTCTTACGCAAATTGCTCATGCGCTCACGGCGCTCAGCGCGGGTAAAGAGTTCCTTCCCGGGAGTACGTCCCGGGTGGGCCAGCGCCTCCAGAACGTCGTTCTTAAGGATCTTTCCACCAGTACCGGTAGGAGTGATGGAGCCCGCATCGATCTTTTTATCGGATATAATAGCTGCGGCTACAGGAGTGGCTCTAATATCTTTAGACTCATCGTTCGGGATCGAAGTTCGGGGCGCTTGCACTGCAGGGGCAGGAGTGTTGGCCGGCGCGCCGCTGCCATTGGCTGCGGCGACAGGGGCTTGTGCAGCGGCAGCCGCAGCGGGGGCGGACTTGCCTTCGGGCCGGGCCGCCGCCTCGTCGATCTGGGCGACGACGTCACCGATCTTCAGCGTATCGCCTTCCTTGCCTACCGTCTTCAATACGCCTGCTTTCTCTGCATTGACCTCAAATGTGGCCTTTTCACTTTCCAGCTCTGCAATTACCTCATCACGTTCAACATACTGTCCTTCCTGTTTAAGCCATTTTACCAGCGTCACTTCGCTGATAGACTCGCCTACTGCCGGAACTTTAATATCGATCATTTAATCCTCCTTCTCCC
>Ga0207695_10006640_pt1 | contig 14934 bp, 18 predicted proteins | sample KBSC54metaG_FD_184354 | JGI IMG/M metagenome (GOLD analysis project Ga0207695, IMG submission 184354) | Corn rhizosphere microbial communities from Kellogg Biological Station, Michigan, USA - KBS C5-4 metaG (SPAdes) (version 2) | ecosystem: Host-associated > Plants > Roots > Rhizosphere > Soil... | reverse complement strand
ACCTTCGATCCCTTCTGGCTGCTCACGCGCAGTATCGTGCTGGCTCCGCTTTTTGGGGAAAACTCCGACACTGTCGGGCCCCAAAACGGCTATCCGCTCGCGTCCAATCGTAACTTTACCGAGAACTTTGGCGGCTTCGTCGCGCGCGGCCAGCCCTGGTCCCTGTTGAACTTCAATGTCATCGCGCTGCGCGGCGGCAATGTGAACTACAACCCTGTCGCCGGCTCAAATCCGTTCCTCATGAATCAGCAGACGGTGCAAGCAATTTTTGGTATTAATCCGCTGCGTAAGCTCACTGTCGACAACACCTGGCTCTTCGACCGCGATAAATCCGTTGGCGACGGTCAGCTCGTCTACGAGATCGAAGTTTTCCGCACCAAGCTCAACTACCAGTTCACCCGTGCATGGTCGGCGCGCATTATCGCCGAGTACGATTCGACACTGGCCAATCCTCTTGAGACTTCGTTGCAGCGCACCAAGCAGATTCAGACGCAGGCTCTGCTGACCTGGCTTCCGCATCCCGGCACCGTAATCTACGCCGGCTGGAACAATGACCTGCAGAACTATAACCACACCCTCTGCACGCTGCAGCCAACAGCAACTCGCCAGTGCGATCCAGCGTTCCCGATCCTTCCGCGCGGTCCCGACTTCCTGAATGACGGCCGCCAGTTTTTCATCAAGGGCAGTTATCTCTTTCGCTTTTGAAATTCCTCGGCGGCTGATGCCAACGGTCGCACTCCGAACAAGGCTGTCAATCTCGAAAGGCCGGGAAGTGGGTGTGCTCATTGTCCGCGATGTAAACTGCGAGCCAATACTTATTGCCGGACGACAAATCTCTTATCGCTTTTTAGCGTCCCTTTGTTCGTAGTCACGGTGATAAATCCAGTGGTTGCGCCGTTCGGTATCACCACGGTCATATACGTGGGGGCGACGGAGACGATCTGTGCCTGCACCCCGTTGAAGAATGCCTTGCTGTCGCTGGTGAAATTCTCGCCAAGAATGTCGACCTGGGTGCCCGCCCTTCCGTAGCTGGCCAGATACGTGATGAACGGCGGAAGTCCAAGGTTGTAGCTATAGAAGCTGCTATACGTCGGGTCGGCGGAATCCATACCTCTTGTCTCGTTGGCTGTATCCCCATAGAGAAGACCATTGGTGTGCTGGACAAGGGCAACCGGAACATCGCCCGGCGAATCTTCTCCGCTGTCGAAATTGTGCAGTACTGTGAAATCCCCGCGGGGAGTAACGCGGAACAGTACGCCGCCGCCTTTGACGTTCAGCCGCAGGCTCGTTCCATACAGGTTCCCGTCAGAGCCCAGAACGAGGTTGCGCGGAAAGGCGCCATCGCTTCCCCCTCTGAATCTGTAAACCAGCATGACCTGACGCGTGGGTGTCATCTTGTAGACCGCTCCGAGGCTCGTTACCCCGTCGTCTTCCGTCGTGCCGTAAAAATTCCCGTCGTTTGCTTGAACGAGTCCTCCCATCGGCGCCGAGCCGTGAGATCCATCGAAACTGTACAGCGTTTCAAAATGACCATCGCGATTGATACGGAAGATGCTTCCCTTCGAGTGTGCGCCGCCCATACCAGTAGCCCCATAAATCCACTGATCTGTCGCTTGAATCAGTGGCCCGGACGCCTTCACGGTATCTCCGAAGGAGAAAGCGTGTAAGACAGTGAAGTTTCCGTCTCGACTGATCCGATAGATGACTGCAGAACTTTCTCCGATGGAACTCCCGCCCGAGCATCCGCCTTCGGTCGTACCGTAAAAGTCACCGGACATACTCAGCATCGGCGCATAGAACGGGCAACCTCCGTTGTCACCTGCTGTGAAGACATGGATGGTCTTCACGATCCCATCGGGTGTCATCTGGAAGATCGTTCCGACGTTATATTTGCTGCCGTACTTGGTAACCCCGTAAAAGCGCCCGTCAGTTCCCAGTGTCACTCCTCCAGAGGGATTGATCCCCAGGTGCTCTGTGTATTCGCCTGCAAATGAGTGAATGTTCGTGAATACGCCGGGTGTCGTGAATCTAAAAACCGCAGGCATCGACCCCAGGGGCACCCCGGTGGTGAGCAGGTATCCACCCCTGCTCTGAGTGAAGTAGTCAGACGCTTCGGTGATGATGTTTCTGTCGTTCAGGAGCTTGAAGTTCTGAGCGAGTGCGGTGATCGCAAGGGCGGGGATGAGAGCCGCCGTTAGAAGTCGGACCGTTTTCATGAGGTCTCCTCACGCTATCCGCGGCAACTGGCCTTCACTCTTCACAAAGAGATCTGCCTGCTAATCAGATAGCTGGTTTTTGCTTCTGTGTTGCCGAGCGCCAGTAGTTGGAGGAGGCTTGCTCTACGGAGAAGGCAGCGATGATTGGGATGCTGAATTTACCCGGGTGCGTTTTCTGCAGCTTCTAGGAACACTTCAACCGGGTTCGTTCCCGTCAGCTTGCTACCATGCCGACATGGACACTTCCAGCGGCTACGAATCTGTAGCGCACGATTTCCTTGACCGTCGCGGCCGATCGCCCGGTACCGGAATTGGCGCGAAGGAGATTCGCAACTGGGCCAGAAGCCTTAAGCCGAAAAGCAGTGTCATCGATATTGGTTGCGGTCCGGGCTTTCCTCTGACCGCAATTCTGGTGGAGGAAGGACTCGACGTCTATGCCGTTGATGGAGCGCAGGCCTTCGTTGCGGCACTCCGTCACAACCTGCCGGGCGTCCCGGTCCTGTGTGAAGCTGTCCAGGATTCCAGCATGTTCGATCGAACTTTTGATGCCGCGCTCGCCTGGGGTCTTATGTTTCTCCTCAACATTGAAGATCAGCATCGCCTGATTCGGAAGTTCTCCGAAATTCTTGTACCCGGCGGACGCCTTCTATTCACCTCACCGGCCAGAGCTGGTTCGTGGATGGACGTCATGACCAATCTGGGATCTGTCTCCCTCGGCGCAGAGGAGTACCGAAAGCTGCTGACAAATGCTGGCCTGACGATCTCCGAGGAGTATGAAGATGAAGGGGAAAATCACTACTACGATGCCTTCCGAAGCCGGGTGTGAGACCGTTTGGATTGAGACTTCACTATCCGCATAGTTCTCCCATAGTGTGCTAGTTATTGCAGTTACGGTCTGCGCTACCTTGCTAAATTAAGGGACCTAGGCCGATACAGGTGATTTAGCTGCCAACCCGAGCCAGCGGTCGCGCATCGGATAGGTTAAGGGCCCCCTAATTCGACGTCATCGAACGCCTTGCGAGACCCTCGTTGCGCAAAACAGTTTCCATAGACCCGGTCGCGGCGACATACTCACGCTTCGCAAGCCACATGCAGCTCAACGAGAGTCGAGCTTAATGATTTCTAAAGAGAAACCTTCATTCATCGTAGTCGGTCCTCCGAGGACTGGAACCAGCTGGCTGCATAAGGTTCTTGAGCCCCATGCCACACTTCCTTCGCCTTCGAAGGAGACGCGGTTTTTCGATCTCCACTTTCATCGCGGGTTCGACTGGTACCAGTGGCATTTTCCGCGAAAACACCATGGGCCGATGGGAGAAGTCGCGCCAACATACTTTGCCTCAACCGAAGCGAGGCAGAATATCGCCGAAACCATCCCGGACGCGAAGATTGTCTTCGTGTTTCGCAATCCGGTTGAGCGTGCTGTCTCGCTTTATCGATTGAAGGTTGCCTACGGCATGTATCGCTGGAGCTTTGAGGACGCCCTTCGCGAAGATACCGAACTAATCGCATCCGGATTGTATTGGACTCACCTTCGCGAATGGCGGGATAGTTTTCCTGAAAAGCAGCTGCTGGCCACTATGTATGACGATCTCGCGGCGGACCCTCAGGCCTACGTGAGCAAGCTCTCTCCCTTTATCGGGCTGGAGGATCTGAAGCTTTCGGAAGCTCAGACAAAGCGTGTCTTTTCGACCGAGCGAATGACACGGCCTCGAAGCTACATCGCTACGCGCACAGCTACTGTTTTTGCGGATTGGTGCAAGACGCAACGGCTCGACCATCTTGTGGCCTCAGTTCGGGAGTCAGCGCTGATCAAGCTGTTCCTTGGCGGGGGACAATCGCTACCGCAGATGCCTTCTGAAACCATCGACCGGCTCGCCGAGTTATTCCGACCCGAGGTCGAAGGACTCGAGACGTATCTGGGGCGAAACCTCGACCATTGGAAAGCCGGAAATGATCTCAGTGAGTCGCGCGGCTCTAGGACTTTCGCAACCGCCCGGATGCCGGGCGTCGAATGCTCGGTTCGCTAGGGAATTGGATCCCACAGAGATGTCACGACCAGGGGCGGTGGGGCCTGCTTGAGACCCTGCCTATGGTCCTGCTAAACTTAGTACTGGCCTACCGCAGGCGCGTAGCTCAGTTGGTTAGAGCGCTTCCTTGACACGGAAGAGGTCGTTGGTTCGAATCCAATCGTGCCTACCAAGTTCTGATTTTAGAACATCTCATAAAGTCTCAATATTTTACTAAGCCGCTGAAAAATAAGCGGCCTTTGTATTTTAGGATCTTATGCCGTATCGTGGAAGCCAACTCCAGATGGGGGCACTTGTGGGGGCACAACCCAAAGAACCTGGGGGCATTTTGCTCAGAGGGTTGAATTGTGGCTTTGACAGATACCGAGGTCCGCCGATCAAAACCGGCCGATAAATCATACAAACTCTCAGACAGCGGGGGCCTGCACCTTCTCGTCACTCCAAGTGGAGGGCGGCTTTGGCGCTGGAAGTATCGATTCAATGGCATTGAAAAGCAGATGGCGCTTGGGCGTTATCCAGAGGTTTCGCTCGCCCAGGCCCGGGAACGTCATGCCACTGCTCGTAAGCTGCTTGCGAACTCTGTCGATCCGATGGCGGCAAAGCTGTCGGAGAAAATTGCGATCAAAGCCGTCACCGAGTGCACATTCGAGAAAATCGCGGATCTATGGCTAGAGCATTGGCGAGGCAATAAGAGCGAACGTCATTCGGCTACTACTCGAAACCGCCTTCGAGGAAATGTCTACCCAATCTTAGGTAAACGACCGATCGCAGAAATTGAGCCGATGGAACTGGTCCAACTTGCAAAGAGCATAGAAGGGCGCGGTGCCTCGGACATGGCCAAGCGGATTTTGCAGATTGTTGGTATGGTCTTTCGACATGCGGTTGCCCACGGATACTGCAGGCGGAACCCAGCGGCCGAGATTCGACCATCCGACATTCTCAAGCCGACCCGCAAGACCAATATGGCACGCATAGATTCAAATGAGCTTCCCGACCTACTCCGCGCGATAGAAGTGTACGAGGGCCGGCAGCTCACACGATTGGCAATGAAACTCATGGCGCTCACATTTGTCCGGACAAGTGAGCTGATCGAGGCGCGTTGGAGTGAATTTGATTTCGAGTCGATGCGCTGGACCATTCCGGCCACTCGCATGAAAATGAAAAGCCCGCATATTGTGCCGCTATCACGTCAGGCCATAGAGACTCTTGCCCTGTTGCAAACAATATCCGGCGATCGAGATTTCATCTTTCCAGGTGAACAGAACGCCCGAAAATCGATGTCGAATATGACCATTCTGAAAGCGCTGGAGCGAATGGGATTCAAGGGCCGCATGACCGGCCACGGATTTCGCGGTCTTGCTTCAACCATCCTGCATGAACAAGGCTACAATCACGATCATATTGAACTCCAACTCGCGCACGCACCTCGCAATGAGGTCTCTGCAGCGTACAATCATGCTCTCTATTTGGAGCCGCGTTTTAGGATGATGCAGGAATGGGCAGATTTCCTGGATCAAAGTAGGCAACGTGGGAAGGTAATAATGATCCGGCAATCAGAGTGGATGCAATGAGAACCGCCCCTATTCGAGGAAACGGACGCCTGTCCTTGATGCGATTCGTGCCCGATGCCGCAAGCTTAATGCACTCGAATCGTCAGGTGTACTTTCAGTTTAGCGAATCGAGACTGTAATGAGAGGGTGACGATGCCCCGCAAGGCTGATACCTCAGCAGCACAATTCTGGCGCCGACTTGGACTCCGGTTTAAAGACTTGGTAAATGAGGAGCAGCGTGAGAACAGCGCACCTCTCAAGGCCTACACGACTGTCAACGCTAGTCTCAAGCGCGAGATTTGCGACTGGCGCGTTGATGATTGCTGCCGCACTGAGATTCGTTCTCAGTTCGAACTGCTTGGGCTGCAAGGAGGGAAGAAGCTTTGTGTTCTGACGACAACCCCTCCTCCTAATCCTCTTCACTACTGGCTGCATAGATTGTTTCAATATCTTTGGGAGCAAGAGTCCCTGGATGCGGTCTACAGACTTCACTCGATTAGCGCAAAGTCAAAGTTGAGAATTGAACTCTCGAGCATCCTTCGTCTGAACAGAGCGTCCATCGCATTTTGCAGCTCTCTAGAACGGCAAGCATTGGAAGCCGGCACGCACCGTAAAGCAGTCGGCGAACGATTCAAGGAGTGGATTGAGAACAACAACTCTGTTTCAGCTTCACCGGCATGGGTAAATTTCACAGACAGAGACTTGGTTTCCCGTTTTGCCAAGAATGCTACAACTACCATCCCTATCGAGTTTTTATCGGCCAGCTTGAATATTCTTGGAAATTTCCGGAAAGTGATTGCCCAGGGATCCCCTCGCCAAACGTTCGACATGGTCGCAAATAGGCACGGGTTGGTCTGGGGAGTAACAGAAAACGGACTTTGGATGGCAGCGCATCCCCCGGAAGCTGGAGCGTACTTTGGCTCAAAAGGGTTGGTCGTTCAGCCTGAATCCAATAAGCCGCGAAGGGGAAGACCTATAACCAAGCTCACAATGCATGCAAGGTCGATAATGATAGAAGATCCTAACATTGACTTCGAAGGGTTTGTAGATCGATTGAATGACCGCTACGAGCCCGAACATTCCGACTTTGTCGGTTATCGCGAGATGTGGGGCGATAAAAATGGGAAGAAGCTGCTTCGGAACGCACATCAACGTGCAAAGCCTTGAGGTCCTTTACTCAAAATGAATTTTGAGTATGTATTTTCCTTTCGTCGCAAACTGCTGCTTCCGGATTAGTTAGATTATTTTGTCCACCATCTTGGCTGCCGCGTAATTTTGAGCAATCGCATTTTTTGAGAAGGTGGTTCCATAGCGCTAGGTCGCTTAGGAGCTTCCAGAATGTCACACTCATTCTCATCGAATAGCCCGAAAGAAAGACTTCTTCGACTAAAAGAAGTTCAAAGCCGCGTATCTCTCAGTCGGGCCTCCATCTACCGCCTACAAGCTTTGAGGGTGTTCCCACATAGCCTTCCACTCGGCCCCCGTTCTGTCGCTTGGGCAGAGTCAGCGATCGATGCATGGATCCAGGAACGGATCTCTCTCGCTCGAGCTGCCGAGGTGCGTTGATGGTGTTCGTGATATCGATTGGCACGCGGAGAATTGGGCTTCGGGTGGCGGACGTCGCGGATACTTACGCATTGCTAGATTTTCGTTCCGAACCGGAGGGGAAACTCAGAATCAAGGCCTATGTGAATGCGATCGGCTGGACGAGAGGGTGTCAATGAGTAGTGCCAATTACTCCTCCGCGTGGCGTACGAAGCTCGGCAATCATCCGGCTAAAGACGTATTGATGAAGCTTGTCGACGAAGCGAACGTAGACGGACTGGGCTGGGCCAGCCAACAACTAGTCGCCGAGCATACAGAGCTGAGTCTGCGAACAGTGCGTCGAGTCATTCAGGTCTTCGAGGCTATGGGGCTGCTACGGCGTTGCAAGGCCCGGAATCAGTACGGGAGGATAGTTAATGCATTTCAACTCTCAGTGAAGATGCTGGGACGAGACTTGCGTCCGGAGTTCGATCGGCGATACCGGCTTGCTCAGGGGAGCATAAGCGAGCGCGCCGCTACGGAAAAGACGTCAGCGTATTCAGAATCGGTCTTACAGACCTCCGCGCAAGCCGGATCATTACGTGCGGAAATTGTCTCAGAGACCGGGCAAGCGGCCTCACAGACCCCGGAAACGGTCCTTCAGACCGAATCCCCAAACCCCTTTAATCGTGTTCCCGTTTCTGACCCGCTTCTGACCCCTCCCCCTGTTATCCCCCTGAGCGGGGGGATGTGCGACGAACTAGAGCCGTTCGATTTTGATTCTGAGGAGCGAGCTCATCTTGAGCGATGTCCTGGTGAGGAACGGGCGGGATGGGAAGAGTTCTACCGCTCACAGAAAGTGGAGAGAGCTGCGGCGGAGAAGCGGCGATCTGCCGCGCAAACAGATTTTCCAACTCGGGCGGCTGCGATAGAGCGAATCATGCGCAATTGCAGCTTTCAGCGAGGCCTGAGGCGGAACGACCTCCCGGAGATTCTTGGCCAGGTCCTTGACGCTGAGATGACGCGAGGGGAACCAGTGTGGGTGACGGCGCCTCTGCTGGTGTTCGCGTGGGAAGCGCAGCGCATGAGGAAGGACCCGCGAGTTGTGAAGTATGGCGCCGTGAAGTTTTTCCGAGACGGGCAATGGAAAGCATACATAGAGAGCAATTAAAGGTAAGGGGTATTTCGGAAGTATGTACTTTACGCAACCGTTCTCACTGCCATCCAGTGCACTGCTGAACGCGAGTACTAACCTGTGTCGATGGTGGAGGGGCTGGCAGTAACTCTGGAGCGATTTCACCTTCGATTGTGGGTGGCTGCTCTTCGGGGACGTTTTCGCCCTTACTTATTGTCAGAAACAAAGGCTTGCAAAGAACCTCTCGAACGATAAAGTTGGTTAGCATTCGATCAGTCGGCGCTGTTCTGACCACGATTGAATGCGACCGCAAGCATAGAAAAGTTAAGGTGTGAGCGAACAATTGAGTTGGGGTGATCTGAAAAGGCGCGCGGCCTGACCCAGGTCCAACTCGCCGAGGCCCTGGGCACGACCCAGCGCGTGATCTCTTACTACGAGACCGAGGCCGAACTGCCCCCATCGAGCTCGACTTTAGCATTACTCTCCGGACATCAGCTCCTACGGCGACCTCCGCCCCAGCGAACTCCGCGCCTCGCATATCCAGGACATCGACGGTCGTCTCTTCCAAAGCGGACTCGCCCGCAGCACCAAAGCGTCCCGTGCTGGTGCGCTCCGCCGCGTCCTCCGCTGGCTCTGGGAGAACCACAACGCGCCCAAGCTCGACGGCCAAATCCGGCGCTACACCGGGGTCAGGCCCAGGAACAACACCGCCACGCGGGAGGAAATCAACCGCATCCTCGCCGCGGCGCCGCCGCACCTGAAGCTCTACACACTCCTCTGCAGCGACCTCGCAATCCGCAGCGGAACCGCGGCCCTGTTGTCGCCGCAGAACTATAACCGGCAAAGCCGCTCCCTCCACTTCATCAGCAAGGGCGGGGCGACCCTCACTCTCCCGGTCACCGAAGATGTGCGCCGCATGATCGAGTCCTGTGACCTCGACAGCAGCCAGCCCTTCGTTGCGCAACTCTGGACAGGCCCAGGCACCGGCTCCAAGCCAGGACCCGACACCAAGTGGGGACACATCATGCGTCGCGCGTTCACTCGCCTGCGCAAGCGCCTCAATTTCAACCGCCGCATCATTCCGCACGACCTGCGTCGCACCGCAGCCGTCGCCATGCTCGAAGCGACCGGCGACCTCCGCGATGTGCAAGCGTTTCTCGGACACCTGTCGCTCCACTCCACCGTGATCTATCTCGACCACGATCTCCGCCCCGTCAAACGCCACACCCTCGAACTCATCAAGCGCCCGCGCGTTGAAGAAAGTGAAGAACAATTCGCATGAGAACCGCCCTACTCGCTCGACCCCTCATCCTCTACGCCCAAGCCGAAACTCGGGGTCCCCACGGACAGGTCCAAGTCCGTGGGGTGAAAGACCCGCCGCGCGATCGCACAACCATGGCTGCGCGCGCCGTCGCCAAGTGCCAGGACGAATACCACCACGCCTACGCCATCGCGAAAGAGAAGGGCCTCGCCCAGCCCAAAGCGCTCCGCATGGCCTCCGTCGCCTACAAGCTCGCCATGCCGCGCATGGAGTCTCTAAACGCCATCCGCGCCGCCATTGCCTGCATTGCGCAAGGCATCGCCCTCGAAGTCTTTGACGGACGCGACGGCTCACAACTCCTCTACGCCGCGCAAGTTGCCATGAGCACCCTCAAAGCGAAAGGAAAGAAGAAGTGACCCCCACCCCCACCCCCACCCCCGCGACCATCTCGGGTGCCCCGTCCATGCGCAGCATGGGCGGGAAGCCAACGAACCCACCCAGCGCCGCCGAAGTCTGCGCCCGAGTCCAACACGCCCTGGCCGAACAGCGCCGACTAGTGCCGGGTCCGCTCGTGCGGCAACCTCAGCCGGCCGCCAAGCTCGCCGCCGTACTTCATCTCGCCGCCATGGATCTGTGGGACGTAGCTACCGAGCAGGACGAAGGCCAGATGTGGGAAGAGGCCCGAGCCATCGCCAGCCGCATTCTCGCCGCCTGCCCGACTACCTAACTCCTGGTGCGACTTCCTCCGCACCAGCTTCCAAAAATTTCCTTAGTTCCGAGTAGCCGGTTATTCTGCCGCTCTTGCCATCAGAGCTTCTGGCGTTCTGTGCGATCAGTCTATTCGCTAGTTTGGCGATGGAGGCTCAATGTGATCCACTTTGAGAGCCTTGACCATTCCTTTTGTGGGAACAAGCTTCAATCCCAATTGTTCTTCTAGCGCCTTGAATATGGTTGGGCGCCCTTCAGCGGCATCTCCTGGCTGCTCGTCACCTCGGCTCCACTTCAGATCGAAGTCATACCTTTCGTCGCCCAATCCAGTTTTGTCAATTATTAGGCGATCGAAGACGGGGATCTGATGGACGATCTGATTGCCTGGAGCACCTTTGACGACATCATGACTACCATCGAGCGATTGATAGCTTGATTTTTGGTTGTCAGCAGCCCTCGTCATTTTCACGCCGCCTTTGGCAATCACGAGTTCATAGACAGTCTGTTCCGTACTCTCGTAGTGTGCGCGGAATTGGCAGCGGTCAGCTAGAATTCCCCTTTGCATGAGTGCTAACTGTTCGAGTTGCTTTTTCTGCGGCAACGTTCTCCACTTCGATGCGGCCTCGCTACTCATGCGAGCCTCGATATCGAAGCGTCTCGAATCGAGACTCGGTGGGAATCCCACAAGCTGCTTTTCGAATTCAATACCGTAAGCCTCTTTGACCAGTTGCGACAGAGGCATATTTTTCCATCGAAAACCATCTGGCAAGAGCTGAGTTCCACCGCCATCTTCATCTGGGCGGCTCTGCCGAATGGAGACGATCTCAAACTTGTCACTTGATTCTGAATCCGTACTCGATTGTTCCTGGACAGCATTTCCGATCGACGCAGCCCCTCCCTGCGGCAATGAATGGGCAACACCAGTCAGAACTGGAAGCGTAAACGAAACAAGCCCGAGCAAACAAAGCAGTGCCTGACGTTTGACATCGAGCTTCTGGAGCAGGGATCCCGACGTGATACGCATGACGCGCTTCCTCAGATTCCCTCCGGCAATTCCTGGACAGCAAGTCAACGGGCTTTCAAAGCACACACGGCACGCCTTCAAAAGGCTCTCCGCATAGATGTCGGCGCTTCGGACCTGAATTATCGCCTCCTCATCGCAGGCAAGCTCCCGTTCTTCGACCAAACGCGACTCGATCCACCACACCATGGGATGAAACCAGAAAATGGCTTCTACCAGCATGTGTACCAGGGCGACCAGGTTGTCATGGCGGCGCAAATGTGCCAACTCATGTGCCATGATCGCCTCTATTTGTTCGTCCGTGAGCTGAGACGTTAACTTTTCCGGCCAAATCATCACGGGATCGAAGATGCCAAATATCCCAGGTTCCATCATTGTCCGGGATAGCACGATCCGGATCTGCGCGCATCGCTTCCCATCGCCTCCCAGCCTGCGCAGAATCTTAGCTTCCCGCCCGTGATGCAACACCTCAGTGCCACCGATTGCCTTCCAAAGGTTCACCCATCGCCAACACCACGCCACTATCACGAAGGCGGCGCCTACGCCCCAGGCCACCGCTAGCATTTGAGGAAGACTAACTAAGCTGTTCACAGCCGATGGTTGCTTTTTCGCGATCGAAGACGCGAAGCCCGGTCTCGTGAAGGGTGTGCTGGCGGCCTCGAAGGCCGAGTAAGCTGCCTCTTGCGAATGAGTCTGAACTTGCTTAGGTATCGGAAGAAGCGAGCCGAAGCTCACTAGAAGTGAAAAAGGAAGCAGAAACTTCAGGGAAGCGACGAGCCAAAGCCGAAATCGCACGCGCGCTGAATTTCTTCGCGTCGCTAGGCACGCTAGGCAACAAACCGCCGCAAAGCCAGTTGATTGCCAAAGATGGTTCGCTAATACATGAAGATCCATTACGCCTTGCCCCCTTCTCGCGACTCCTTCAGGATCTTCTCCGCAAACTCGATGTCCTCCAGTGTAAGGTCGCCCGCTCCTATAAGGTGCGCGAGAACTGGTCGTGACTTTCCACCGAACATTGCAAGCAAATCCGCGATTAGGCGCCGCTCTGCGGCCTCGCGCGACACCGTTGGAATAAAGATATGAAAGTTACCAACCTTGCGCACTCTCCGGACGAGCTTCTTCTCTTCCATTCGATAGACGGTCTTTTGCACAGTTGTATAGCCCGGCCTCTTTTTAGGGGTAAACGCTTCTTGCATCTCTCGGACCGAAGCCTCACCGCGCGTCCAAAGCGTATCCATGAGTTGAAGCTCGAGTTTCGTTAGTTTGCGGACCGTCACTTATCAGGCACCTGTCAGTCTATCTACGACAGACGTCATACAAGCTAGTCGCTGAAAACATCCTCTGTCAAATTGTCGCCATCATGAGCATCTGCCTGAACGTCAGTCGACACGATCATTCGGGGCCGCACTCGACGGCACGGGCCTTGGCCTCGCTTAACGCCTGAAAACAAATCATCAAAAGCCAAGTGCAATCCAGCATGCCAACCGCATTTCCAGCACCACATTGTGTCAGTGGGCGGGTGGTCGCCCATGGGGACACTGAGGTCAAGAAAATGGCCTCAAACGGATAGTGGCCGGTGACTCGCTGATAATCCTGCTTTGCTAGACTCCTCATCAGCAGGAGCACACGATGCCGGAGAAGAATAACCAGCTCACCTGTGAAGAATTTCAAGCGCAAATCCCAGTACTTCTGGGTTCTGGCAGAGACGCTAAGAAGTATCCTCACCCAAAGGCGTGTCCCATCTGCCTTCAACTCCTGATCGACCTGGAGACCATCGCAGATGCCGCACGGTATCGCCAAGATGAGACCGACGATTGGTCGGAATCTACCTAGAATCCTCGCGCAAAGCTGAATAGGTTCCGAGTTGCCGGTAATCCGCCCTCTTTGGCCGCATGAGAGAATTTCACGGAATAGAGGTTACGAAGATTTCGCCAGCGGGACTGACATTTGTGGTGTGCTTCGGGGTCGCAATGGCCTTTGTGATGGCGGCAAATCTTCGGCTTGATTCCATGGCAAAGGACGTCATACCGAGACTGCCCAGCAATCATCGACTTCGGGATAGGCGGAATCTGTACGAGATTCAGAGACTGCATGCAAAGATGTACCCCGACAGCCCTAAGCGTTGGCAGATGTGGACTCTGGCCATAACTGGTTTCGTTTTCGGATTTGGGGGCTTTGTTGCAGCAACAGTTCTGCCACACTGATAAAGCAAAACTACTTGGCGCTAGCTGCGAGTCTGTCGTCGGCCATAGTGAGCCAAGCAACTTCTTGCTCTCAAAGCGATAGTTGCCGGTCACTCACTCACAATCACAGACACTCGATAATTCTCCAGCGTGCTTCAGCCTCGCCTCAATTAATTGGGTAAGGTAAATTTGTCTCAGAATGCCCGATCAGGAATTTCATCTCGAAGTTACGGACCAGTCTGTTTGTGCACGCCTTAAGGTGTCGGGTAAGACAAGATTTTATGCCCTTGCGTTCTCTGCTGGATTCACAGTTCTCCTGACGTGCGTGCTTCTCTTCGCTCCTGGCAAGCAGGGCAGGCCGAGCAGTTGGCATGACCGAACGACGTCTTACTTCTTACTGCTAAGTTTTCCCCTTTCGGTGGTTCTTCTGACAGGACGGTACGTGAGATTAGCCTATCCATCGGACGAAGTATTTCGTGCTGACCGATCAAGCCTGAGCATCTCCAGGGTGCGTTGGCTTGACGTTCATAACAAACGATGGGAAGAACGGCACTTTCCGCTCGCCGAGGTCCGGGAGATTCGGTATCGCTCTCTCGCCCGCTTGAGAGGGGCTTCGATATATGGCCTTCTCTTTATCTCAGATGGCGAGAAGTGTCGAGTTCTTCCCGGCTTGAAACCTGATGATGCAGAACAGATTCTGCTTGCGCTCAAATCGTTCGGTGCGAATGTTCCCGACAACCCTGTAGTTCCGAACAAGCTGAAAAAAAATCAATCACCCAATTAAACCTGAGAACCGAAGATCCTGCTTTCCGGTCGAATAGTCTACAACTCGGAGCTATGACGGTTCTTCGCCCGGGCCCGTAAAATTCATCGGAAGCCTTCTGGCACCGGAGGTACAGGGATTGAGCAGGACATCACGACGGCATCGTCAAGTAGCACTTGCGCGACGGAACCCGACCATCCGGACAGCGTGACGCGGTCCCTTTTCCATTCAACTTCGGGAAAGTTGCCTTCCGGGCCGTCGAAGGCAACAAGATATGCTTTGTCTGGTTCCATCCGAATCTCCTCTCCCCAAGGCTCTACGCACAGCACAATCGGCGTGCTATCGGAGTTCCTAACCCAAAGCATTAGGCGACATGCATTGCTCATATCGACAGCGTAATCGCGAGTTTTGGTCGTGTGGTCGGCTAGTGGGACACTGAGGTCAAGAAAATGGCCTGAAAGCGATACGGTGACTCGACCTCAAGCCTCTCCTTCAATCTCCGAGGAATCTTAAGAACGTGTGCGGACTGCCTTGGCATTCGGTTGC
>Ga0207695_10006636_pt1 | contig 14943 bp, 9 predicted proteins | sample KBSC54metaG_FD_184354 | JGI IMG/M metagenome (GOLD analysis project Ga0207695, IMG submission 184354) | Corn rhizosphere microbial communities from Kellogg Biological Station, Michigan, USA - KBS C5-4 metaG (SPAdes) (version 2) | ecosystem: Host-associated > Plants > Roots > Rhizosphere > Soil... | reverse complement strand
TCGAGCTTTTCCTGGCGCGCGCGAAGGGCCGCTAGTGCTGGTTCGCCATCCAGCGGCTTCACGTGCAGGGGCCGAAACAGCTTGTCCAGTCCCGGATAATTCCCACACGCGGCCTTGTACTCGTCTTCTGTTGTTACGGCGATGCACAGTGTCTTTGTCTCCTGCAGTAGAAATCTCATCACTCCCGTCAGCTCTTGTCCCGGCACCCTCTTCGCGGCATCGGGCGATCCGCGTAGGCCGTCTACAAACAGAATCAAGTTTTCCGATTCCGCGACCGTGCCCAGCATCTTTGCCAACTCGTCGACCTTTTCGCGCACAGGGTGCCATGCAGCCAACGCCTCTGGCGACAAAGCGAGCACGTGCATATCCGCAAGGACCCTCGGTACATTTCCGTCCGCAATGCGCTGGGCAAGAGCGTGCACAATAGCTCTCTTACCCACGCCCCTTCCACCCAGCAGCATCGGATTCCGCCGCTCCTTGCGGCAGAGCACCTCGATCACCGCTTCCACTTCAAGCTCCCTGCCCACCACCGGCTCCAGTTCGCCGTCTGCCGCCTTCTGGGTAAGGTCCACGCACAACTCGCCGAGACTCTGCCCCGGCGATGCGCTCCTTGGCACATCGGATTTCTCTGAGGGCGTCTTGGCAATGTCTTCGCGAGCTTTAGCTAAATCGATCCCCAACTCTGCCAGAATCTGCTGCGCAAAACAGTTCTCCTCTCGAAGCAGTCCCAGGAACAGGTGCTCTGTGCCGATGTGCTTGTGCCCCAGCCGCTCTGCCTCTTCAGCCGCATAGGCCAGCACTCTCTTGCACTCATTCGAGAGCGGCAGATCGACGCTCGTCGAAATCTTCTCGCGAATCGTGGTGTGCTTTTCGATTTGCTTCCGAATCGACTCGACCGCGGCGTACTTGCGCAGAACCCGATTCGTTAGAGCCTTGTCTTCGCGCAGCAGCCCCAAAAGCAAGTGCTCGGTCTCGATATAAGGTTGTCCGAACTGGCTCGCTTCATACCGTCCGAAGAAAATCACTCTCCGTGCCTTCTCCGTATACCGCTCGAACATCTTCAGCCCCCATTCGCGCCTACCCCGCGGCGCATAAAATCTGCTGGACTTGAAGTCGCAGAGTCTTCAGTAACCAAGCCCCCGCACCACGCTCCGAATCCGTTCCGCGCTCTCCTGCAAACCGCTCTCTTCATCCACTGTCATTGGAATCGGCAGCGGCGCCTCCATCCCATTGCGTCCCACAATCCGCGGCAGGCTCAGGCACACATCCTCCATGCCCCTGAAGTGGCAAAGCTGTCCGCTCACCGGCAGCACCCGCCGCTCATTATGCAGAATCGCCTCGAGAATATTGCACACCGCCAGGCCCACCGCATAATTCGTCGCGCCCTTGCCCTGGATCACCTGGTACGCGGCTTCCTTCACGTTTCTCACAATGGAATCTTTATCGGCCGCCGTAAGCCGCCCATGCCCCGGCACGCTCCACTGGCTCAGCGGAATCGACCCGATCGTTGCGCTTGCCCACAGCGGGATCTCCGAGTCCCCATGCTCCCCCGCGATATACGCATGCACATTCTGTACGGCCACATTGCAATGCTTCGCCACGAGATACCGAAAGCGCGAACTGTCCAGCACCGTTCCCGACCCAATCACGCTCGGCCACGGCAATCCCGTCAGCTTCAGCGCGATCTCCGTCACCACGTCCACCGGATTCGTGACCATCAGCAGCAGCGCATCCGGAGCCACACGCATCACCTCCGGCAGAAGCTTCTTGCAGATGCCCGCATTCGCCTCCGCCAGGTCCATCCGCGTCTGCCCCGGTTTTTGTTTTGCGCCCGCCGTCATCACCACCACATCGGAGCCGCGCAGCACCTCTATATCGTCTGAGCCATCGACGCTGGCCTGTGGCACAAACAGCAGTCCATGATTCAGGTCCAGGACTTCTGCATCCACCTTCGACCGCGTGATATCAAACAGCCCGATCTCCCGCGCAACTCCGCGAATCAGCGCCGCGTACGCAATCGTCGCGCCTACGCTTCCTGCTCCAATGATTCCGATCTTTGCCATCGTGCTCCTCGCCCGACCCGCGAGACTAGTGGTGCTCTAAGGGCTTTATACGACAATTCCGCGTGGCCGATCCAAGCAGCAGGTTTCATCTGCCTCTTGGGTGGGAGACAAAGAGGTTGCTCTACCTACTCCCGCCGTTCACTCTCCGTGACGGTCCCAGTCCGCTCGTTCCCTTGTTCCCTACTTCCCGGTCTTTACGCCCATTCTCCACCACGCATCAGCGGCTCCACCGCCCCCGTCCCAGTCACTCCATCAATATCCAGCTTGTCCGATCCGATCATCCAGTCCACATGAATCAGGCTTTCGTTCGCGCCCTTCGCCGCAAGATCCTCCTTGCTCAGCTTGTCGCCATCCGTCATGCACGACGAATACGCTTGCCCCAGCGCAATGTGCGAAGCCGCGTTTTCATCGAACAGCGTATTAAGGAATACCATCCCGCTCGATGCAATCGGAGACGAATGCGGCACCAGCGCCACCTCACCCAGCCTGCGCGCGCCATCATCGGTATCGATCAGCTTCCGCAGCACCTCTTCGCCGCGACTTGCATGAGCCTCAACGATTCGCCCTTTTTCAAACCGCACCTTGATTCCCTCGATCATCGTCCCCTGGTGCGAAAGCGGCTTCGTTGCCGTTACCGTGCCATCCGCGCGATCCTTGTGCGGCATGCTGAACACCTCTTCCGTCGGCATATTCGGAATGCAGTAGATCCCATTCCCAGCCGTCGTTCCTCCGCCCATCCATACATGATCGTCCGCCATCCCCAGCGTGAAATCCGTTCCCGGCCCGCGATACTTCAGCGCTGAATACCGCTTTTCATTCAAATACGCTGCCCGCTTCTGCAATCCGGCATCATGCCTTTTCCACTCGCTCACCGGGTCGTCGACATTGATCCGTGTCGTCTTGAAGATCGCATCCCACAACTTCCTCACCGCGACATCCGGCTTGTCGTTCGGAAACAGCTGCGCCGCCCACGCCGGTGTCGCGCTCGACACGATTGTCCAGTTGATCTCATGTCGCGTAATCAGTTCGAGTGCCGGCCGGTACGCCATCGAAACCGCACGGTTAGCCCGCCCCACCTTCGCGGGGTCCTCATTCGACAGCAGCGATGGGTTTCCGCCTGTAATGGCCAGGCGCGCCGCTCCGCTTTTGAAGGCCGCGCCCATCCCGTCGTAAAGCCACTTCGGCGCCTTGTCGAACGCCGCATCCGGAGCATAGTGATACCGCATCAGCGACGCGTCGTCATCCGCATACAGTGTCGTCACCATGTGCGCACCAGCTCGATACGCCTGCTCCGTAATCCGCCGCGCCAGCGGAACCGCATCCAGCGAAGCCGTCATCACCAGCTCCTGGCCCTCTTTCAGGCCCAGCCCGACTTTGACCGCTACCTCCGCCAGCAAGTCCAACTTTTGTTCATGCGTCCGTTCCACCGCCGTCGTAGCCGATGCCATTGATCAACCTCCACCGAATCTTTTCGCGTCTGCTTCTCCGCGTTGTTCCATTCTAGGTCGCCGCACCCCGGGTGAGTTTCCTTCATCACCGCCATCTCACCTGCGGCCCTGCTTGCCGATGCCGTGCTTCACTTGAGTCTTCATTCTTGACCTGCCGCCCGATTCCGTCCATCCTAGGTCTCGTCCACCAAAATGCACGCTGGCAAGTCTCTGGGCCTCATCTCGCTCCTCCTCTGCTGCCTCAGTCTCAAGCCTGATGCCCTTAACCTCGCGCCGCCCCGAGGCCGCATGGACTTGCTCCCCGCCCGCACCCTCTGGGTCTGGGAGCGTCGCGAAGACCTCAGCAACATTGATCCACGCACCACCGCCATCGCCACTCTCGACCGCACCATCTTCCTTGGCCATACGGCCACTGTCATCCCACGCCGCCAGCCCTTCATTTATCCCCCAGGAATCAAACGCATCTCCGTCATCCGCATCGAGGCTCCCGGCGATATCGCCCCCGGCCTGGAGCGCGCCACCGCAGCTCTCGTCCTCAACATCGCCACCTCCGATCCCACCATCGCCGCCCTGCAAATTGACTTCGACGCGCGCCGTTCCCAGCGAGCCTTTTACGCTCGTCTTCTCCGCGACCTCCGCCGCGGCATGCCGCCCACACTCCCGCTCTCCATCACATCGCTCGCCTCCTGGTGCAGCTCGGACGACTGGCTCAGTAATCTTCCCATCGACGAAGCCGTTCCCATGTTCTTCCGCATGGAACCGGACCGCCGCTTCGCCCCTCCCAATCTCCCTCAGCTGCGAATCCGCGAGCCGCTCTGCTCCACCAGCCTGGGAATCTCCACGCGCGAACCCTACTCCGGCTCGCTCACCGGCAAGCGCCTCTACATCTTCCCCGATCGCGGATGGCATCAGGACCTGCCCCTCATCAGCCAGTTCAACCCGGCGCAAAGGATCCAGCCATGAAACGCCCCGTCTCTTTCCTGCCTCTCCTCGTTGCCGCCATCTTTCCCTTCATCTCCGTTCAGGCGTGCGGTCCGTTCTTCTCTGAAGACGTCTTTGTCCGCAAACTCGGCGCCGATCACCCCACCGATTTCATCGCAGGCAAGCTCGGCGTTCTTCTGCCAACCTATAATCGCGCGGACCTCACCTTCGCTTACCGCTATCTCAACGGTGGCGTCCTCAGTCCGGAAGAACAGAAGCCCTGTCAGACCACTGCTCCCTCTGTAGCGCAGGCAAGGGAAGCGGAACCCGATGAAGCCAAGCAATCTGCCGATTCTGCCAACTACAACGAGCCCGCCGGTCCCGCCGATCTCTGGCTCGACGCTCGCGCCCGCTACGCTCCTCCGCATCCTGAAGTTCATACCGTTAAACAGTTCAACGTCGTCTATCGCGCCGGCTTCTTCCTCGCCGGCGAATACCAAAACTGCCAGGCCGATGCCTTCCGCACCGCCATCTCTACACTCGAAGCCCGCGCCAAAACCTGGGGCCCGAGCAGTCCCGAGTTCGCCGACTGGATCAAAGCCCAGGATGCCGTCTTCTCCAACTGCGGCGGCAGCCGCGACTCCTACTTCAACCCGCCAGACAAGCCCGTAGTCCATCCAGCGCAGCCCCCTGACGCGCCAGCCACAGCACCCCTCCTTCTCCGCCAGGACCGCGCCTATCAACAAGCCGCCGCCCATTTTTATGCCGCGCAGTTTGCCCCATCTCGCGTCGGGTTCCAGGCCATTGCACAGGACTCCGCCTCGCCCTGGCGCGACATCGCCCGCTACCTCGTCGCGCGCACCCTTGTCCGCGAAGCTTTCCTCAGCGCAAAGAAAGACGACTTCCAGGAAGGAATGGCCGACTTCAACCCCGAACTGATGAAGCAGGCGCAACATGAGCTCGAGTCCATGCACGGCGCCCAGCTCTACGGCATCTCGCAACAAGCCGTGCAAGGAATGCTAGATTTCGTTCGCTTGCGCACCGAACCCGACGAAAGGCTCGGCGAAATCTCCTCCGCCCTCGCTGGTCCCAAACCCGATCCCAACTACAGGCAGGACCTCGAAGACCTCAACTGGTACCTCAACAACAAGCTCGATTCGGCTGCGATTCGCGAGGACTTCAATTTAGGAGCCGGCAACAGGCCACCTTTCGAATTTGAGAAAGCCTTCAACGACGCCAATGACCTGAGTTCCACCGCGCCCCTCATCGACTGGCTCATCACCTTCCAATCTCCCTCGGAGTCCGCCAAAAAACACGCCCTCACCGAGTGGCAGCGCCACACCGGCAGCATCCCCTGGCTCCTCGTTGCGCTCGCCAAGGCCACATCAGACGATCCACAATCCACTGCACTCATCGAAGCAGCAGTCCACGTCCCTTCCACATCACCCGCATGGCCCACCATCACCTACCATCGACTCCGCCTCCTCATCGACACAGGCAGTGCAGCCGATGCACGCCGCGAACTCGACTCAGATCTTCCCGACATCCAGGCCACCGGCAGCGAATCTGCACTTAACCTCTTCACCGGCCTCCGCATGCGCACCGGCTCTACCCTCGATGCCGCCCTCGCCGATGCTCCCCGCAAAATCCTCGAGCGTAATTCCCAGCAACAGATGGCCCTCGATGAATGCCTCCAGGTCAAGCAGGATCCGAAGCGCAAATACGACTGTAAGGAAGACAAGAGCGCTGTCGAATTCAGTCGAGACACCATTGCGGTCTTCAACAACGCTTTACCCCTCGACACGCTCGCGCAAGCCGCGCAGTCGAAAGCCCTCTCCGCGCCACTCAACCAGTCCGTCGCCATCATGACCTGGGTTCGCGCCGTCCTCTTGAAGAACGACAGCATCGCCGCTCAAATGCTTCCCTTGCTGCCACAAAAACTTCAGCAGCAGGCCGGCCCCGGCACCGGCTTCCATCCGCGGATGACAATCCTCCGCAACCCCGGCCTGCGCCCTTTCCTCGACCCCGGCGTGCAACGCTCAGCTTCATGGGACTTCATCGAAAGCTATGCCGACAACTGGTGGTGCAGCCAGTGGACCACCATCTACAACCGAGAGCCGATGCCCATTCACGCTGAATCCGTCGCCTTCCTCACCGCACCCATGCGTGCCGCCGGTGAAGAAGAAACCGCGGCCCTGCTCGCTCTTGGAGGCGCCGACGAATATCTCGGATCGCAGGTCCTCGAATACGCCCGCGCCCATCCCTCCGATCCCGACATCCCTGAAGCTCTCTACCTCACTCTCCGTATGATTCGCTATGGCTGTTACCACGCCTCCCCTGACAACGGCGCGAGCAAGGCCGAAAACAAAGTCGATTCCATCGCTCGGGAAGTCGGCGCCCTCATGCGTCGCAGCTACGCAACCAATCCCTGGACCCAAAAAGCCGCTCCCTATGTTTGGCCCGCAAAGAAAAACGGCTGAAGCATTTCGCTTCAGCCGCTCCCATCCTCGGACGAACATCTACTGCCCATCCACCAGCTTCATCATCAGGTACGTGAACTCCTCAGCCTCTGTCCGCGCCGCCTGCCGGTTATCTGCCCCGGCTCCGTGCCCACCCTCCGTGATCTCGTCGTAGTAGAAGGGCAGTTGAAACTCCTGCATCTTCGCCGCAAACTTCCGCGCATGTACCGGGCCCACACGGTCATCCGCAGTCGTCGTAAAAATCAATGGCTCCGGATATTTCACATCTGCCTTCAACTGGTTGTACGGCGAAATCGACGCCAGAAACGCCCGCTCCTCCGGCACGCTCACTGACCCGTACTCTCCCACCCACGACGCTCCTGCCGACATATGCTCAAATCCCAGCATGTCCAGCAGCGGCACCTGGATCACCACCGCCTTCCACATCTCCGGATGCTGCTCGAACTCCACGCCCATCAGCAGCCCGCCATTCGATCCGCCTTCGATACCCAGATGTTCCGTCGACGTGAATTTCCGCGCCACCAGGTCCTGCCCCACCGCATAGAAGTCGTCATAGATCCGCTGCCGGTGCGTCTTCAGTCCAGCCTCGTGCCACGCCGGCCCAAACTCGCCTCCGCCGCGAATATTCGCCAGCACAAAACTGTATCCACGCTCCAGCCACAGCTTGCCCATTACTGCGCTGTAATAGGGAGTATTCGAAACCAGAAAACCGCCATACGCAGTCAGCACCGTCGGAGTGCTCCCATCCATCGGCATATCCTTCCGATGCACGATGAAGTAGGGAACCTTCGTCCCATCCTTCGATGTCGCCTCCATTTGCTCCACCACGTCTCGCGATGCATCGAACAGAGCCTTCTGCGTCTTGCCTGGCTTCAGCGACCCATCTGCCGCATTCCCCAACAGCACGCTTGACGGAGTCAGGAATCCCGTTTGCGCCAGAAAGAACTTGTCATCAACCAGGTTCGTCGTCGCAATCCCCACCGTCGAATTGTCCGGCACAGTCAGTTTCACGCGCGACCACTTCCCGTCTTTGCCATGCGTGTAGACATACGCCCGTCCCTGCACGTTCTCCAGCGTCGTTACCAGGACATGATTTTTGGTCGCCGCCACACCCTGCGCAAATTCCCTCGCTGTCGGCGCAAACAGAATCGTCGGCTTCAAGTGCACCGGATCAGCAGTCGCAGCCTTCACATCCACTGACACCACCGCCCCCTCTGCAATCGTCTGCGCGCCGCCTTCCGGCTTCCAGTCCTCATCGAGAGTCACAATCAGCTGGTTGTCGTGCAGTTTTTCGATCCGGGACTTCGGCGGCAGGCTCATCTTCTTCGCCCCGCTCGGCAGCAACAGGTAGTGCTCCGTCTCAAAGGTGGTGATACTTCTGTGGACCATCGCCACACGATGACCCTGCCCGTCCACCAGCACATCGGGATCGTCCCCGTACCCGTTGTCCTTGGTGCTTCCGCGATACACCTCCACCGAGCTTCCCAGCGGAGTTCCACGCTTCCACTTCCGCACCGTGATCGGATAGCCGGCCTCGCTCATCGTCCCCGCACCCCAATCACGCGCAATTAGCAGCGTGTCTCTGTCCAGCCACTCCACGCGCTGTTTCCCCCGAGGCAGCACAAACCCACTATCTACAAATTTGCCGCTCTTCAAATCGAATTCACGCAGCGTAATCGCGTCCTCGCCGCCCACTGACAGCGCCACCATGCAGTGCTCTTCTTCTGGCTCGATGCACGTCAGGCCCTTGCCCACCCAACTCTTCTGGTCCTGCTTACCCAGCGCATCATAATCGAGCACCGTCTCCCACTTCGGATCAGCCGCCAGGTAGCTCTCCAGCGTCGTCCGCCTCACGATTCCGCGCACATGATCCTTGTCGCGCCACGTGTTGTAAACCATGCCGTCGCGAAACAGAGGGAAGGGAAGTTTCTCCGGCGAATCCAGCACCTTCAGCGAATCCTCACGCAACTCGTCGAAGGGCTTCTGCTTCTCCAGTACCGCCGCCGTGCGCGCGTTCTCCGCTTTGACCCACGCCATCGGCTTCTCGCCGTGAATGTCCTCAAGCCATGTGTACTTGTCCGGCTGCTCCGACGGTCCCTGTGCCATCGCAACACCCGCCACCAGCAAAGCCGCCACCCCCACAACGTGCCCCATCCAACCCATCTTCATCCTCCTCAAAAAAGCTCGCAACCGCCCGCGAACCCCTGCCCGGTTGCTTGTCTCTTCTTCTGGGAATAACTTTCCGGTCAGGAATGCTGTGTCCGCTATCTTAATTCAACCTGGGTAGGGTACGAATGAAGTCGGCCTGCTATCCGGTTTTTGCTACCCTAAATAGATATGAGTGCCCCATCCAAGCTCTGCTTTGGGTGGGAAATCACGAATCCCCTATCGGAGCATCATCATCGCAAGCCTTACCGCAACCGCGTCCCACCTGCTCGCGCAGCCCTACCCGGCTGAGTTCACGCCCGGCGCCCGCTCCGCCGTATTCACTTGTCTGCGCATTCAGCCCGACGAGAAGGTCACGCTCATCACCGACCGCGTCACCGAACCCGTCGCCGCCTCCATCGCTGCCCAACTCAAGGAACGCGGCTGCCCCTTCAACGCATTCATCCTCGAAGACCTCTCGCCCCGTCCTCTTGCCGACATGCCCGCCGCGGTCCTCGATGATATGGAAACCTCCGCCGTCTCCATCTTCGCCGTCCAGGTTCAGCCCAATGAATTGCGTTCCCGCATGCAGATGACCGACGTCGTCAACCGCCGCCGCATGCGCCACGCGCACATGGTCAACATCACGCCCGAGATTATGTGCGATGGCATGCGCGCCGACTTCGATGTCGTCGACCAGCTTTCGCAGAAGGTCCTTGATCGCGTCCGCCGCGCCGTCCGCATCCGCGCCACCACCGCAGCCGGCACCAGCATCGTGTCCAACATGAATCCGGACTATAAATGGTTCAAGACCTCGGGGATCATCTCGCCGGAAAAATGGGGCAATCTCCCCGGCGGCGAATGCTTCACCTCGCCCGGCGAAGTCAATGGCGCCTTTGTCGTCGACGGAGTCGTTGGCGATTGGCTCTGCTCCCGCTACGGCTTGCTCGAGTCCACTCCGCTCACCATCCACATCGCGCAGAACCGCATCGTCTCCTGCACCAGCGCCAACAAGCAACTCGAACAGGACTTCTGGGCCTACACGCACACCGACGAGAATTCCGACCGCGTTGGCGAGTTCGCCATCGGCACCAACATCGGCGTCTCCCGCGTCATCGGCAACATTCTTCAGGACGAGAAATTTCCCGGCATCCACATCGCCTTCGGCAACCCCTATGGCGAACACACTGGCGCACCCTGGCGCTCCGGCACTCACATCGATGTCGTCGGCCTCGGCTTCAACATCTGGCTCGAATACGACGACGAGTCCGATCCCGCCACCGAACAGATCATGCAAGACGGCCGCTTCCTCATCACCGCCTGACATTTCGCGCAATCAAGCTAAAACAGCGCTGGGCGCTGGATGCAGCGTCAGAACGGTAATGTCATCCTCTTGTCCGAATGCCTGTGCCGCGTCGGCGATTTGATCCGCTGCTTGTTTTGATAGCTCGCGTGTGCGATCGAATCCCATCAATTCGCCGTCAGCGTTCCGCGCCTCCACCACACCGTCTGTCACCAGGGTCAGCCGGCTGCTTCCATCCAGTTCCAGCGTCGTTTCAGCGTATTCCGCTGCAGCACTGATCCCCAGAGGCAGGCCGTTCTCCGTTCCCACCTCGCGTCCATCAAGATATGGGGAGATATGGCCGGCATTTGCAAGGGTAATCATGCCGTCAGCGGCCAGTCGAATCGCCAGGCATGTTGTGAATCCTCCCTGGCTGCGGCCCAGCATGCGCTGATTCATCGCGGCCAGGATCGCCGATGGACTCTCTGTAAAGTGAGCGAGCGTGCGAAACGTGCCCACAAGCAGCGACACCGTCATCGCCGCCGGCATTCCCTTGCCGCTCACATCGCCGATGGCGATCAGCGCGCCTCCTCCCGCCAGAGGAACAATCTGAAAGAAGTCGCCGCCCACTTGCCCCGCGGGCCGGTAAACGCTCTCGATCCGGAAGCCCGGAACCGAAGGCACTTCGTTCGGAATCATCACTTCCTGTACCACGCGGGCAGCTTCCAACTCGGCTGACAGTCGCTCCTCGTCGCGCCGGCTCTGCGCGAAGCGCAAAATGAGAACACCGCAGACTGAGCCGATACAAAGCAGTCCCACAAGGTTTCCGTAGTTGACGTGAAACGGCCACGTAATCACATGTTGCAGCCAACGCTGCATGGCAGCGATCATTGGGTGGTGGGAAAGGTCAAGCACGCCGAGCGCGGCGTTGAAGAGCCAGATCGAACAGCTAAGGCTGAACGGTCCCACCAGCAGGCGCGCCTCCACGCTCCCGCGCAAACTCGCCCGCACCAGCAGTGCCGCAACCGCAAGCGTGTATGGAAGGAGAAATCCGGTTCGAATCGCGTCAAACTGCGTGAACGTGATCCAGCCGAGGAACGGAGCGAAGCTAAGTGGAATTGAGAGCAGTAGAGGCCACGCGCCCATATGGAAGAGGGCTCTACGCCGCTCGTGCAGCAATGCATGAAAGAAGACCAGGTTCAGCAGAGACGCAACGCAGCTCGTAATTGAAATCGTCACCAGGCTGGAGACAGTCGGCAGCCTTAAGAACGTAAACGCCAGGTCCACGATTGAATAGAGGCTCCAGGCAACCTGCGCCATCCCGAACCACATATACTCGCGTTCCTTCGGACGGGCTGCAAACAGGATCAAGCCCACGATTGCGGAAAGCAGATTGGCCGCGATCATCACGTGGATAATTTCCGTCCTCCAGAACAAATCGTGAATCTGCAGGTCGCGGTAACGCGCAACACTCTGGGCCTCCCCGATGATAGGAGGCGTGCCAAATCCGCCGCCCCCGTAATTCGCCACCAGCGGCCAGCGCCATACGCGTATCGCAATCGCGACCGGTCGACCACCCGTGATCGTCTCTCCCGGAATGCGGAAAATCTCATTCGATGTGGAGACAACTTTTGCGTGAGGAGGGAACTCGCCGATCTGGCCCAGCAGCCTTCCATCCGCAAAGACCGCATAGCTGTCATTCAGATATGGAATAAGGAGGGCCATCTCCCGGTTTCCGGCTAGAAATGTCACGTTGAAGCGATACCAGGCCGTGCCGCCATAATTCTTGTACCCCTGCTCGCTCCATCTTCGGTCCAACTTGATCAGCGGCCAGTCTCTATCGTCAAACGAAGGCGCGGCCCATCCAGGATCATCGCCCGTGTGGAAGCGGGCGTCGCCGCTCAGCTCTGCAAGCGGCATCCGTGCGCTGTCAAATTCGAAGTGCTGTGCCCATGCCGGTGGGAAGAAAGTGAAAAGCAAGAGCACAAAAAACAGTCGGCGCATCCTGGCCTCTGAAGACTGGGTTGAGGCATCATGACACGCTCAAGCCTTGTTAAGGAAGCGTCATTTCGCGAGGACCCAACCAGCCGGATGCCCCACCAAGCGCCGGCTTTGCGGCTTTGAGTGGCAAGAGGCCAAGAGCAGGTGACCTACACCTCGCTTTGAGATGTGGGAGAGATACCAACGATCGCAACCAACCTTGCGTCTTACCGCAGTATCTGCTTCGCAGCCCTCATCTCCGCCTCATTCAGCGCATCCACCGCCTTCACCTTCACATCCGGCTCAACCCCCACTCCATCCCAATCTGGGCCGCCGTACGGGTTGATGATCTTCGTCTCCGGAACTCCGATCCCAAAGTGCTCGTCGACGCGATGAAAAACTCCCACGTGGCCGCCGCCTCCGGTCGTTTCTCCAATCACCGTCGCCCGCTTCAGCATCTTCAGGTTGTAGGTAAACTGCTCCGCCCCTGAAAACGTTCGTGAAGAAGTAAGGATATAGACAGGCTTGTTCGCCAGCTTGCTTCCCGCCGCGGGCGTCAGTGTAGTTGCGCTCTGCGTTTGCTTCGGGTTGTACCACGCAACCGTTCGATCAAACAGCGGCGCGGCCACCTCCGCCACAGTTTCAGGAAACCCTCCCGTGTTATCCCGTAAATCGAAAATCACGGCATTGGCTCCGCCTACCTGCGCCAGTGCCTTATGAAAGCTCGCACCGCAAACTTCCATATCAGGAAACGAATTGAACTTCAGGTACCCAACATTCCCCGGAAGTATCTCCATCTTTTCCAGCGAACAGTTCTGCTTCAGCATCACCGTCCGATACTGGATCAGAGCGGACGCGGTAGGCCTCGCCGGCCCGGCATTAGGAATTGCATTTCTGCTGTAAGCAACGCTCACATGGGGATCTCCCGTCGCATTCCGCACATCCGCCGTCAGCCGCTCCGCCAGCATCCGTCCGTCGACAATTCCCGCATACTCTCCCTGCTTCTCGAGTTCACGCAACCTCTCCATCGTCGCCAGCGCCTTCTGTCGATCGAAGTAGTGCGCCGTCAAATTCTCAGCGACTCCCTGCACCACCTGGCCTTTTTCGCTCGCGCTCAACGGTCTCTCAGCACTCTTATCCGCACGAGCGGCATCATTTGTCGTCAGCTGCGCTTGCGCAGATCCGCCATCGACTGCCGCCCGTTCACCCGCATCGTTTCTTGGCGCAGCAATTGCACGATTCAGCCGATCCATCACAGCTTCAATCGGCGACAACGTTGCGCCCGCACGCGCTGCGCACACCGGAGCAGGCAGCCGCATCACCAGCCCGAACCCCACCAAGGCTGAGATCGAAAAGACGAAACCAATAGCAACCGCTCCCGCCCTTAGCGGCTCCTGATCCAGAAGATGAAAACCCGGAAGTCCGCTCACATCGCCCGCGAGCGTGTCTGCACTCGCCTCAGCATAAGAATTGCGCCAGGCCTGCGGAGCGCCGAGCACTGCATCCACCATCAGGTCTCGATACAGCCGAACCCTGCGCACCAATCCTCGTTCATCGCGCATCCGGTCACGATAGAGTTGCAGCGTGTCCTGCTCGTACTTCCGTCTGAACGCAGCAGGGTACAGTCGAACGAGCCAGGTGAATGCTCTCTCAGACATAATCCCCCCTCAGAATATTCTTGGCCCGCGCCACGCGTAGCAGGTCGGCTAACCTCTCCGCTTCAGTGCGCGCCAGTTTCCGTCCCGATGAAGTCAGCCGGTAATACCGCCGGCGTTCCGTCTCCGGCTCGGCCTTGCGATCGACTTCTTCGATCAGCCCCTCTTCCAGCAATCCCTGGATCGAGCTGTAGAGTGTCCCCGGCCCCAGCCTCATGCGCCCATTCGTCTGCTGTTCCACCTGCCGCATGATTGCGTACCCATGCAGCTCCTCGTCCGCCAGAGAAAGCAGAATCTGAAACGCCGCCGTCGGTAATGGATCAAATTTTCGTTTTGGCATAGTCGATCATCGATATATCGATCCCTGACTGTACCTCCGATGAAATCCGGCTGTCAAGCTTGGCGTTGGGTGCCCCAAATCTCGCTTCTGAGATGTGGGAGAGACGCCCTACGGTACCGGGGCGTATTGCCCCCTCCAACCATTTCTGCAATCCTGTTCTCATCCCGAAAGGTCGTGCGATGAACCTCCTCCGAAGACTTACTCCCGTCCTCATCCTCCTCTGCGCCCTCGCCGTCGGCGCTCTCCATGCCTCCGCAGAGCCAGCCATCTGGGTGGTCAAAGGACCGCACGCCACCGTCTATCTCTTCGGCACCATTCATGCGCTCGACAAAAATCACCCCTGGCACTCTGCCAAAGTCAGCGCTGCTATTCAGCAAAGCCAATCGCTCTGGCTTGAAGTCCCCAACGTCGACGACGCTGCCTCCATGCAGCCGCTAATTATGCAGCTCGGTCTCGACATGGCCCATCCGCTTTCATCGAAGCTCACCCCCGACCAGATGACTAAACTCAACAAAGCCGCAACCGGCCTCCCCGGTGGCTCCGGCATGCTTGAAATGATGAAGCCCTGGCTCGCTGGAATGATGCTCAGCCTCGCTCCCGTCATGCAGGCCGGCTACGACCCCAACACC
>Ga0207695_10006635_pt1 | contig 14944 bp, 12 predicted proteins | sample KBSC54metaG_FD_184354 | JGI IMG/M metagenome (GOLD analysis project Ga0207695, IMG submission 184354) | Corn rhizosphere microbial communities from Kellogg Biological Station, Michigan, USA - KBS C5-4 metaG (SPAdes) (version 2) | ecosystem: Host-associated > Plants > Roots > Rhizosphere > Soil... | reverse complement strand
GATCGACGTCCTCGAGCCGGGCGAGCTGTTCGGCCACCCGTCGCTGCTCTCCGGCATGGCGCCGGCCTTCGACGTCCGCGCCCGCGAGCAGACCGTCTGTCTGCTGCTCGACGCAGCGCTCGCCCGGCGCCTGCTCGGCAGCCCCTCCGGCGTCGAGTTCGTCGCCAGCTCGCTGCGGGAGCGGCTGGTGCGCACGGGTGAGGTCGCCCACGCCCAGGCCGATCAGCGCACCGCGCACCTGGGCCGGCTCGTGCACCGGCCGGCGGTCGAGTGCACGCCCGCCGCCCAGGCCGGGGAGGCCGCCCGACTGATGGCGGAGGCGGACGTGTCGTGCGTGCTCGTCCGCCTCGACGACGGCGGCTTCGGCATCGTCACCGACTCCGACCTGCGGACCAAGCTGCTCGCCCGTGGGCGGCCGCCGTCGACGCCGGTGGCCGAGCTCATGACCGCGCCTGCGCTGACGTTCCCGCCCGAGCGGATGGCCGTCGACGCGATGCTCGACATGCTCGATCTCGGCATCCACCACGCGCCGGTCGTGGCCGCGGACGGTTCGCCGCTCGGCGTGGTCACCGCCACCGACCTGATGTACCTCGAGAGCCGCACGCCGTTCGCCCTGCGCCGCTCGATCGCCCACGCGACCAGCGTCGACCAGGTGGTCGAGGCCGCGTCCCACCTGCCCCAGATGGTGGTCGCGCTGCTACGGGCCGGTGTCCTGGCGACCGACCTCGGCCGCGTCATCGCGCTCCAGTCCGACACGGCCACGGTGCGCCTGCTCGACCTCGCCGCCGAGCGGCTCGGCCCGACGCCGTCGGCGTGGGCGTGGATGGCGCTCGGCTCGACCGCCCGCCGCGAGGCCACGCTCGCCTCCGACCAGGACAACGCGCTCGCCTACGCGGACGGGCAGGACGACGACCACTACGCCGCCATCGCCGCCGACGTGAACGAGGGCCTGGCCCGCTGCGGCTTCGGCGCGGACAACGCCGAGGTGCTGGCGCGCAACCGCCGGTGGCGCATGTCCGAGGCAGACTGGAAGCGGGTGTTCCGCGACTGCCTGGAGCAGCCCGACCGCTCGCACCTCGTGCGGGCGGCGGTCGCATTCGACTTCCGCCACGTCTGCGGCGGCCTCCAGATCGTGCGGCCGCTGGTGGAGATCGAGCGCCAGGCGCCGTCCTATCCCGACTTCCTGCGCCGCCTGGCCCGCACCGCCACCGACTGGGAGCCGCCGGTCGGCTTCCGCGGCAAGCTCCAGCTCGGCGACGACGGCCGCATCGACGTCAAGCGCGGCGGGGTCGTCCCGATCGCCAACCTGGCCCGCTTCCACGCCCTTCGCTCCGGCGTCACGGTGTCGGGCACCGTCGCCCGGCTGCGGGCCGCGGCGCAGGCCGGCGCCATCGAGCCCGACCGGGCCGCGGCGCTCGAGGAGGGCTTCGAGCTGGTCACCCGCATCCGGCTCGAGCATCAGGTCTCCGAGGTCGAATCCGGGCTCGAGCCGACCAACCGCATCGCCCCGTCCGATCTGGCTCCGCTGGCCCGCGGACAGCTGCGCAGCGCCCTCCGCGAGGTGGCCGGCGCGCAGCATGCGCTCGGGCGGTTCGTGCCCCTGGGCATGTAGCGGCCGACACTTTCTGGTCCAGACCTTTACTCCGACCGGGTGACATGCTTCACTAGTCCCGAATATTCCGTTCCCAAGGAGGTCTCATGGCGGTCGATAGCGGCGCTCCTGACTATGAGGGCGGTGGCCTGAGTCGGGAGACGAACTGGTGGGGGGCCTTCGTCATCGGCCTTGCGGGAACCATCCTGGTGACGGGCATCGCGCCGGTGATGGTGACATCGCTCGGGGCGTCGGCGATCCCCGTGATGATCGTGATCACGATCACCGGCTACCTCCTGTGCCTGCTCCTGGCCGAGCTCTCGGCCATGATGCCGGAGCGGACGGGCGGCTCCCCCACGTACGCCTACGTGGCGTACAAGGACAAGTGGCCGAGGTTCGCCAAGCACGTGAACGGGTTCACGTCGTGGGCGTACTGGCTGGGCTGGTTCCCGGTCGCGCCGCTGAACATGATCCTCGCGTCGTTCTACATCGTGGACAAGTTCGGCCTCTCGACGAAGGGGTTCACGCCGATCCACACCCCGATCGCGTACTGGACGATCGTGATCTCGATCGTCGGCATCCTGCTCGTCTTCATTCCGGCATGGCTCGGCATCCGGCTCGGCGCCATGTTCGCCACGGTGCTCGGGCTCCTGTCGATGATCCCGCTGACGCTGCTCGCGCTGATGCCGTTCCTGCACCCGTCGGCCGCGAACTGGGGCAATCTCTCCGGCTTCAAGCACCTCGACGGTTCGAGCTTCTTCTCGTCCGCGTTCGGCCACAACTGGCTCGTCGTCTACATCGCCTTCTCGTTCCTGCTCACCTGGAACGTGATCGCCATGGAGGCTGCGGCCTGCTACATCGGCGAGTGCCGTGACCCCGAGCGGGACGCCAAGATCGCGATGAACCTGGAGGGCCTCTACGGCCTCTTCATCTACACGATGATCCCGGTCGCGTTCGTGGTCGTCCTGGGAGCGACCAAGCTGAGCGACCCGATCCAGGCGGACCCGAAGACGATCTTCTCGACGTTTGCGACGGCGGTGTTCGGGACGGGGGCGAGCTGGCTCGACTGGACGATCTCGATCATGCTCATCATCGCGCTCTCGCTGTCGGTGCTGAACGCGATCATGGGCTCGGCCCGGGCGCTGCACCAGATGTCGATCGACGGCGAGTTCCCGCGGATCTTCTCGAGCGTCAACCGCCACGGCGTGCCCGGGTTCTCGATGGGCTTCAACGTCGTGTGCTCGATCCTCCTGATCTTCACCGGCGGCGCCGTCGAGATCTACTCGCTCTCGAACGTCGGCTACCTGGCCTCGTTCATCCCCGTTCTGGTTGGCTACTACCTGCTGCGCAGGTACCGGCCCGACATGCGCCGCCCGGTGCGGCTGCCGGAGTTCTTCAAGTACGTCGCGCTGGCGATGGCCATCGGCTACTTCATCATCTGGAGCTTCGGCGGCCTCGTCTACACGAGCCTCCCGAACGCAGCTCTGGGAGGCGCCGACACGCGCGTCTACTTCTTCATCGGCTGGGCGATCCTGCTGTCCTACCTGCCCCTGTACTGGTACCGGGTCAAGGTGGAGGATCCCAAGCACGCGAAGGAGGCTCCGCCCGAGGCTCCGCAGATGGCCGCGGGCGACTGATCGCAGGTTCTCGGGTGGGAGCGGTGTTCCGACGGGCATCGCCCCCACCCGATCCGGCGACCCTGCACATCGAGCGGCTGGTGGTCGCGTCGGAGGGCCGCCCGATCGCCTGGCCGGTCCTGCAGAGGGCCTTCGAGCTGGCCCGGCCCGCCGGCGCGAAGGTGCTCGTCGTCGCGATCGCGCGCGTGTGGGGGACATCGCTCGGCTTCCCCAACCCCGGGCTGAACCCGACCCGGCACGAGTGGGACGCCCAGCGCCTGCTCGTGCGCGAGGCCCGCGACGCGCTCGAGAAGGCCGGCTTCGACGCGTCCGGGCACGTCATCGGCACCCGTCGCGCCGCGAAGCGGATCGTGGACGAGTCGCGCCGGTTCGGGGCCGACGCGATCGTCATGGGCGCCGACCGCCACCGCGGGATCCTGTCCGACTTCATCTGGTCGCAGGAGCCCCACCGGGTCGCGCGCCGGGCGCGCGTGCCGGTCTACCTGGTCCCGCTCGACGAGGGCTGACCAGGGACGAGCAATGTAGACTCGCCGCGATGCGAGTGCTCCTGGTGGGATCCGGCGGTCGCGAGCACGCCTTGGCCTGGGCGCTGGCCCGCTCCCCGCTGCTCGAGCGGCTCGACGCGGCGCCGGGCAACCCCGGCATCGCCACGCTGGCACGCTGCCACGACGTGCCCGTGTCCGATCTCGAGGGCATGACCCGGCTGGCACAGGAGCTGGCCGTCGACCTCGTGGTCGTCGGGCCGGAGGCGCCGCTCGTCGCGGGCCTCGCGAACCGGCTGGCCGAGGCCGGCATCGGCGTGTTCGGGCCGTCCGCCGCCGCGGCCCAGATGGAGGGCTCGAAGGCGTTTGCCAAGAGCGTGATGGAGGCGGCGGGCGTGCCCACCGCGCGCTTCACGATCTGCGACACGGTGTCGGCGGCGCACGCCGCGATCGCCGAGGCCGACGGCGACGTCGTCGTCAAGGCCGACGGCCTCGCCGCGGGCAAGGGCGTCGTCGTCTGCTCGTCCACCACCGAGGCCCACGCCGCCGTGGCGGCGGCGCTCGTCGACGGCCGCTTCGGCGCGTCCGGCCGGCGGGTGCTGATCGAGGAGCGGCTCGAGGGCGAGGAGCTCTCGCTGCTCGCGCTGTGCGACGGCGAGAACGTCGTCCCGCTCGCGCCCGCCCGCGACTACAAGCGGGTCGGCGACGGCGACGCCGGCCCGAACACCGGCGGCATGGGCTCGATCTCGCCCGTGCCCGGGATCGATTCCGACATGGTCGCCGACATCCTCGCGCGCGTGCACCGGCCGGTGGTCAACGAACTCGCCCGGCGCGGGTCGCCGTATCGCGGCTGCCTCTACGCCGGCCTGATCCTGACGGCCGACGGCCCCAGGGTGATCGAGTTCAACGCCCGCTTCGGCGACCCCGAGACGCAGGCGATCCTGCCGCGCACCGGAGGCGACCTGCTGGCCCTGCTGGCCCGCTCGGCGGCCGGCAGCCTGGCCGGTTGCGAGATCGAGACGGTCGAGCCGGCGTGCGTCAGCGTCGTCCTGGCCTCACGGGGATATCCGGACTCCCCCGAGGTGGGCGACCCGATCTCCGGGATCGACGACGCCGAGGAGCTCGAGGGCGTGACCGTGTTCCACGCCGGCACCGTGACGCGCGGCGGCGGCGTCCAGACCTCCGGCGGCCGCGTCCTCAACGTGACGGCCGTCGGGCGCGACTTCCATACCGCCCGCCGGCGCGCCTATCTCGGCGTCGACGCGATCCGGATCGCGGGGGCCCACCATCGCAGCGACATCGGCCTCGCCGCGCAGAACGCGGAGCACGTACATGCCTGAGCAACCCACTCCCGCGCCCGAGGTCAAGTACCTGTGGGCGGAGCTCGAGTCCACCGGGCCCCAGGTCGGCATCCTCATGGGCTCGGAATCCGACCGGGAGGTCATGGAGGCCGCCGCGAAGGAGCTCGAGGAGCGCGGCATCTCGTTCGAGATGCAGGCCCTCTCGGCCCACCGCGATCCCCGCGGCGTCGCCGAGTACTCGTCGACGGCCGCCCTGCGCGGCGTCCGGGTGATCATCGCCGGCGCGGGCAAGGCCGCCGCCCTCCCGGGCGTCGTCGCCGCCTACACCGAGCTGCCCGTGATCGGCGTGCCCATCAGGACGTCCGACCTGGGCGGGATGGACTCGCTGCTCTCCATCGTCCAGATGCCTCCGGGCGTCCCCGTCGCCTGCATGGCCATCAACGGCGCCCGCAACGCCGCCATCTTCGCGGCGAGGATCCTCGCGCAGGGCGCGCCGCCCCCGGCAGAATTCTGACACCGCGCGGCTGGAGATGGGGCAGTGTGGGGCCAGACCCCACGAACACACGGAGGACCAACCAGGGTGGGGTCTGACCCCGGGTCGGTGGTCTGGCGGATGTGGGGACAGTCCCCGCCGGAGCGGGGACTGTCCCCGTCCGCCTAGCTCGACAGGACGAACATGCCGCGCCCGGCCCACGTCTGGCCGTCGCCGTTGGCCGGGCCGCTCACGAGCACCTGAGTGCCCGGAACGGGCTTGCCGCCGGCGAAGTTGATCGACCACAGGTTCTGCTGCTGGTTCGCGCCGACCCCGGTGGTGAGGACGTAGTAGATCTTGCCGTTGGCCATGGTCATCTGGGACGCGGTGTTCCAGGTGAGGCCGTCGCCGTTGCCGGAGATCGTGAACGTCTGCGTCCCGATGATGTTGTCCTCGGGCTCGAAGTAGCGGTAGTACATGTGCGTGTCGCCGGACACGGTGTAGTACAGGCGCTCCGTCGTCGGATCGAAGAACATCCCGGTCAGGCTGGCGATCGGGAACTGCGCCGACGTCAGCCCGTACAGGTTCACGGTCGTGGCCGGGCCGAAGGTGGTGCCGTCGAACGTGCGGGCGAGGAACGTGCCGTTGCTCTGACCCGTGTAGAGCGTCGATCCGATCATGAACGCCCCGCGCACCTGCGAGAAGTCGATACCGGTGCCGGACAGGGTCGTCTGCGTTCCGGCGGAGGTCCCGGTGAAGCTGCGGTGGGTCGGGTTGGTGCCGACGCCGAGCGTCCACAGGTCGCCGGGGAGCGTGCCGATGTTCCAGGCCGGGATGGACTCGCCGCCGGCCTGCGGCATGAGCGCGATCCGGTTGCGGATGAGGCCGTCGATGTAGGCCGTGTCGCTCCCGACCCACAGGCCGTCCTGGGTGGCGAGCAGCGCCCACACGCCGGAGCCGCGCGGGTTGCGGCCGGGGTTCCACGAGAACGGCATGCCGTTCACCGGGTCGAGGGCGGCGATGCCCATGCGGGGCACGGCGCCCGGGCCGGCGGAGTCGCCCGCCAGCGGGTTGTTCTCCCAGCGCTGGTGGCCGCCCGCGTAGACGGCGGTGCCGGTGACGGCGACCTGGGTGATGCTGTCGCCGCCGCTGTAGTCCACCCAGGTGGGCAGCTGGCCGGGGCCGCTCGCGTTGCCCTCCCAGCGCGAGACCGAGTCGCACAGCACGCCCGCGGCCGGGCCGCCGAAGTAGGCGCCGGTGTCGCCGACGATGAAGTAGCTCCCGTCGGGCGCCCACTTGACGTCGCGGATGTACGTGTCGAAGTGGCTCGAGCAGGCCGGCTTGAACGAGTTCGTCTGCCAGCTCGAGACGGACACGGGCGTCGTGGTCAGGTCGAGGACGGCGATCTGGGCGCGGTCGAGCCCGTCGGCCGTCAGGAACGTGCCCGTGGCGACGAGCTTGGTGCCGTCGGGCGAGATGTCGAAGTGGGCCACGCGCAGGGTGCCCGCGCGCTTCGTGGCGAAGTTCACGTCGACGTTCGGGTCGAGCGCCCCCGTGTTCACGTCGAGGGCCGCGAGCCGGCCGCGGGCGACGCCGTCGATCGACGAGAAGGCCCCGCCGACGTACAGGTCGTTGCCGAGCACCTGCGAATCCTCGACCCAGCTCCCCACCGACACCACGCCCTTCCAGCTCGTGTCGATCGAGCCGTCAGCCAGGTTCAGCTTGACGAGGCGCTTCGCCGCCACGCCGTTCACGGTCGAGAACTCGCCCCCGACGAAGATGGCCTGGCCGCCCGGAGCGACCGAGATGGTGCTGACCTCGCCCCCCTCGATGTCGGGCATGAAGCTCGTGTCGATCGCGCCGGTCTGCGAGTCGAAGGCCACGATCTCGTGCACTGCCGTGACGGTCGTGTCGTTCTTGCCTTTGACGCCCGTGAAGGTGCCGCCGACGACCATCAGGTTGCCGGCCTGGGCGACGGCGTTCACCTGGCCGTCCTGGATGTTCGGCGTGAACTTGGCGGGCGTCGCGGAGACGACGACGGACTGGGCCGCGTCGGTCGCCTCGGCCGCCGGAACGGCGGAGAGCGCGGCGAGGATCAGGAGGGCCGGGAGCCCGGCGCGGAGTAGGCGAAACATGCGGTTACCTCGGCTTTTAACCGTGGACGGGGGTCCGTCGATGGTACGAGTAACCCGTAAATCAGTAAGCCCCTCAATCGGGTGAAGTTCCGCCGCCCCGCCCACCCGGTCCGGGGGTGCGACCCGGCGGGCGACCGCCACACCCTCCTGTAGACTGACCTCGGCCGCCCCCTCCGACCGAAGGTAGCGACTCCGGCTTGATCTCTCGCTATACCCGCCCCGCCATCGGCGCCGTGTGGTCGGACGAGCGCAAATTCCAGCGGTGGCTGGACGTGGAGATCGCCGCGATGGCCGCCTGGGCCGAGCTGGGCGTCGTCCCGCTCGGGGCCGTCGAGGCCGTCCGCGCGAAGGCCCGCGTCGACGTCGCCCGGATCTCGGAGATCGAGGGCCGTACCCACCACGACGTGCTCGCCTTCACCGAGTCGGTGGCCGAGCTCGTCGGCGAGCAGAGCCGCTGGTTCCACTACGGCCTGACGTCGTCCGACGTCGTCGACACCGCCCTCGCGCTGCAGCTGCGCGACGCGGGCGAGCTCCTGCTGGCGGGCGTCGAGGCGGTTGAGCGGGCCGCCGCCGTCCGCGCGGAGGAGTACCGGCACACGCCGGTCATCGGCCGCACCCACGGCGTCCACGCCGAGCCGACCACCTTCGGGCTCAAGCTGCTCGGCTGGGTGACCGAGATGCGCCGCCAGCGCGAGCGGCTCGCGACCGCCTTCGCCGGCGTCCGGGTTGGAAAGCTTTCCGGCGCCGTGGGCGCATACGCCAACTCCGACCCGCGCATGGAGGCGCTGGCGCTTGCGGACCTCGGCCTCGAGCGCGAGGCCGTCGCCACCCAGGTGGTGCCGCGCGACCGCCACGCCGCGCTGCTCTCGGCGATCGCCGGGGCGGGCGCGTCGCTCGAGCGCTTCGCCGTCGAGGTGCGCCACCTGCAGCGGACGGAGGTGCGCGAGGCGCTCGAGCCGTTCGCCGCCGGCCAGAAGGGCTCCTCGGCGATGCCGCACAAGCGCAACCCGATCGTGTGCGAGCGCATCACCGGCCTCGCCCGGGTGCTGCGCGCGAACGCGGGCGTCGGCCTCGAGGACGTCGCCCTGTGGCACGAGCGCGACATCTCCCACTCATCCGCCGAGCGCGTCGTCCTGCCCGACTCGACGATCGCCCTCGACTACATGCTCGACCGGTCGCGGTGGCTGATCGAGGGTCTGGCCGTCGACCCGGAGCGGATGCTGCGAAACCTCGAGGCGTCGCACGGCCTCGTCTTCTCCGGCCGCGCCCTCCTGCGCATGGTCGAGGCGGGCATCAGCCGCGAGCGCGCGTACGAGATCGTCCAGCGCAACGCCATGGCGGCCTGGGACCGCGAGGTGCCGCTGCGCGGGCTGCTCGAGGCCGACCCCGAGGTGGCCGGCGTTCTCGATGCCGCCGAGCTCGACGCGATCTTCGACCTCGACGCCCTGCTCGTCCACGTGGACGAGATCTTCGACCGCACCCTACGCCGCCCGGAGGTGGCCCATGCCTGACACCCTCTCCCAGCTCCACGAGGCCTCCGGGAAGGTCCGCGAGCTCTACGGCTTCGGAGACCGCCTGCTGCTGGTCGCGTCCGACCGCATCTCGGCGTTCGACGTCGTGCTGCCGACGGCCGTCCCGGACAAGGGCCGCGTGCTGACGGGCCTCTCGCGGTTCTGGTTCGAGCGCACCCGCGGGCTCGTGCGCAATCACATGCTGAGCGTGAACGTGGCCGACTTCCCCGAGGAGGCGCAGGGCGCCCCCGACCTGGCCGGCCGGACGATGCTCGCCAAGCGCCTGCAGATGCTGCCGATCGAATGCGTCGTGCGCGGCTACCTCGCCGGCTCTGGCTGGAAGGACTACCGCGCCACCGGATCGGTGTGCGGTCACGCCCTCCCGGCCGGCCTGCGCGAGGCGGCCAAGCTGCCCGAGCCCCTGTTCACGCCGTCCACGAAGGCGACCGAGGGTCACGACGCGAACATCGATCGCGCCGGCGGCATCGCCCTGGTCGGCGAGGAGCGCTTCGACGAGATCGAGCGGATCTCGATCGAGCTCTACCGCACTGCCGCCGACCACGCGCTCGAGCGCGGCATCATCATCGCCGACACGAAGTTCGAGTTCGGCGTCGACGAGCAGGACCGGATCGTCATCGGCGACGAGGTGCTGACGCCCGACTCGTCCCGGTTCTGGCCGGTCGACGAGTACGCGCCCGGCGGCTCGCCGCCCTCCTACGACAAGCAGTACGTGCGCGACTGGCTCGAGACGCTCGACTGGGACAAGACCCCTCCGGGCCCCGAGATCCCGGCGAACGTCGTCGAGGGCACCCGCGCCCGCTACGTCGAGGCCTACGAGCGGCTGACCGGCGAGCCGTTCCAGGCCTACCTGTCAGAGACGGGGAGCGGCGCGTGAAGGTGACGGTCACGGTGCGGCCCCGGGCCGGCATCCTCGACCCCCAGGGCGAGGCGGTGCGGCGCTCGCTGCAGGGGCTCGGCTACGCGGCATCCGACGTCCGGGCGGGGAAGGTGTTCGACCTCGACCTGGACGTGGGCGACGCGCGCGAGGCGATGAAGGTCGCCGGCCGGATCGCCGAGCAGGTGCTCTCGAACCCGCTGATCGAGGAGTTCGACGTCGCGGTCCAGGAGCCGGCTTCGGTATGAGCAACGCTCGCCTCCGGCTCGCGTTCGTGGGGGAGACCATGTTTCCCCCCCGGGCCCCCCTTGTTCTGAAAGCGTGGGGAACCTCCCGGTTCCCCACACCCTTCCCCGCTCATGCGCCGTCCGGGGTCGCCGCATGAGCGTCCGCGTCGCGGTGCTCGCCTTTCCGGGGTCGTGCGACGACCGCGACGCGCTGCGGGCGGTCGAGCTCATGGGCGCCGAGCCCGTGCGCGTGTGGCACGCCGATTCCGACCTCGGCGGGGCCGCGGCGGTGATCGTGCCCGGCGGCTTCAGCTACGGCGACTACCTGCGTCCCGGGGCGCTGGCCGCGCTCTCGCCGGCGATGGGGGCGGTCCGCGAGCACGCCGCGGCCGGCGGGCCGGTGCTCGGCATCTGCAATGGATTTCAGGTGCTGACCGAGGCCCGCCTCCTGCCCGGTGTGCTGCGGCCGAACGCGCACCTGCAGTTCCGCTTCCAGGACGTGGGCCTGCGCGTGCAGCGCGAGTCGGCCTGGCTGCCCGGGACGGTGGCCGGCGACACGCTCGACATCCCCGTGAAGCACCACGACGGCTGCTACTTCGTCACGCCCGGTCAGCTGGAGGAGCTCGACGCCGCCGGCCAGGTGCTGCTGCGCTACGTCCGCAATCCGAACGGCTCGGTGGAGTCGATCGCGTGCGTCACGAACGCCGCGGGCAACGTGGCCGGGCTCATGCCGCATCCCGAGCACGCCGTCGATCCGCTGCTCGGGTCGGCCGACGGGCGCATCCTGCTCCAGGGCCTGATCGACCAGGCCGTCGCCGTCGAGGCGGTGGCGTAGGGTGTCGGTGTGAGCACGATCGAGTCGACACCGTCGCTGCACCGGTCGCTGGGCCTCACGGATGCGGAGTTCGAGCGCATCTCCGAGCTGCTCGAGCGGGCGCCGAACGACTTCGAGCTGGCCGTGTTCTCGCTGCTCTGGAGCGAGCACTGCGCCTACAAGCACTCCCGCCGCCTGTTGGCGGCCTTGCCGACGACCGGCGAGCGGGTGCTGCAGGGGCCCGGCGAGAACGCCGGGGTGATCGACGTGGGCGACGGCCTGGCCGTGGCGCTCAAGGTCGAGAGCCACAACCACCCCTCCGCCGTCGAGCCGTTCCAGGGGGCGGCCACCGGCGTCGGCGGCATCCTGCGCGACATCTTCGCGATGGGCGCCCGCCCGATCGCGATCCTCGACTCGCTGCGCTTCGGCGAGCTCGACTCCGAGCGCCAGCGCCACCTCTTCGCCCGCGTCGTCGAGGGCGTCGGCCACTACGGCAACTGCGTCGGCGTCGCGAACGTCGGCGGCGAGGTCGAGTTCGAGCCCGCCTACGAGAACAACTGCCTCGTGAACGCGATGTGCGTGGGCGTGCTCCCGGCCGGCCGGCTCCAGTCTGCAGGCGCGGCCGGATCAGGCAACCTGCTCGTCCTGTACGGGTCGAAGACCGGCCGCGACGGCATCGGCGGCGCCAGCGTGCTCGCGTCGCAGGGCTTCGAGGAGGGCTCCGAGGCCAAGCGCCCGAGCGTCCAGATCGGCGATCCGTTCACCGGCAAGAAGCTGATCGAGTGCACGCTCGAGCTGCTCGACCGCGGCCTGATCGTCTCGCTCCAGGACCTCGGCGCCGCCGGGCTCGCATCGTCGACGGCGGAGATGGCCTCCGCGGGCGGCGTCGGCCTCGACGTCGACCTTTCCGCCGTGCCCGTGCGCGAGGACGGGATGGAGCCGTTCGAGATCATGATCTCGGAGTCGCAGGAGCGGATGGCGGCGATCGTGGAGCCGGCCTCGTGGGATGCGGTGGCGGCCGTCTGCCGGCGCTGGGAGCTCGACGCGACCGTCATCGGCGAGGTCACCGAGACCGGCCGCCTGCGCGCGTTTCACTCCGGCGAGCTGGTCGGCGACATCCCGGTCGAGACGCTCACCGAGCGCGCGCCCCGCTACGACGTCGAGCGGGAGCGGCCCGCCCGCCTGGTCGACGCGCCCTCGGGCGCCGGCGAGGATCCGGGCACGCCGCCCGAGGCGGCGCTGCGCGCGCTGCTGGCCGCGCCGGGCGTCGCCAGCCGGCGCTGGGTGACGCGCCAGTACGACCAGCTGGTCGGCGCCGGCACCGTCGTTCGCCCCGGCGGCGACGCGGCCGTCGTCCGCCTCACCCCGTCCGATCGCGCCATCGCCGTCTCGCTCGACGGCAACGGCCGCCGCACCTGGCTCGATCCCCGCCGCGGCGGGATGAGCGCGGTGTGCGAGGCCGCCCGCAACGTCGCCTGCACCGGCGCCCGCCCGGCGGCGGTCACGAACTGCCTGAACTTCGCCAACCCCGAGCACGCCGAGGTCGGCTACGAGCTGGCGGAGGCGATCGGCGGGATGGCCGACGCCTGTCGCGCCCTGGGCCTGCCCGTGGTCTCCGGCAACGTCTCGCTCTACAACGAGCACGGCGGCCGCCCGATCCCGCCGACGCCGGTCGTCGGCGTGGTCGGCGTCCTCGACCACGCCGGGCTGGCGGTGCGGGCCGCCTTCCGCGAGGAGGGCGACGTCGTCCTCCTGGCCGGCGCCGGCGCGAGCGCGCTCGACGGCTCCGACTACCAGAAGGTCGTTCTCGGCGAGACGGCCGGCCGCATCCCCGAGCCCGACCTCGAGGCCGAGCGGGCGCTGCACGCGTTCCTGGCCGAGGCGGCCGGGCGCAAGCTGCTTCGCAGCGCCCACGACGTCGGCGGCGGCGGCCTCGCCGTGGCGGTGGCCGAGTCGGCGATGGCGGGCGGCATCGGCGTCCGGGTCGAGGAGGCGTCCGATCTCTTCGGCGAGGGCGACGGCCGGGTTGTGATGTCGGCCCGGCGGGCCGACGTGCCCGCCCTGCGCAAGCTGTCCGGGCCGGTGCCGCTGAAGCGGATCGGGACGGTGGGTGGCGGCGAGATCGCCGTCGGCCCGGCCCGGATCGCGCTCGCCCACGCGATCGACCTGTACGAGGGCGCGCTGCCGCGGATCATGGAGGGCGGCGCCTGATGTGCGGCGTCTTCGGCATCTACACGCCGGCCGGCGGGCCCGACCGCGACGTCGCCCGCTCGACCTTCTTCGGCCTCTTCGCGCTGCAGCACCGGGGCCAGGAGAGCGCCGGGATCGCCGTCTCGGACGGCACGCGCGTTACCGCGATGAAGGACATGGGCCTCGTCAGCCAGGTGTTCGACGAGGCGCGGCTGTCCGGCCTGGAGGGCCACATCGCCATCGGCCACACCCGGTACTCGACCACCGGCTCGACGGTGTGGCAGAACGCCCAGCCGGTCGTCCGCCACGCCGGCGGGCGCACGATCGCCCTCGGCCACAACGGCAACCTGACGAACACCGCGGAGCTGCGCGAGGACTTGCGGACGCGGCGGGTGGCGATGCGCTCGACCTCCGACACCGAGGTGATGGCAGCGCTGATCGCCGAGCACGAGTCGCCCGACCTGGGCGAGGCCGTCGCCGACGCGATGGCCCGGATCGAGGGCGCGTTCGCGGCGGTCGTCATGACCGAGCGCGGACTGGCCGGCTTCCGCGACCCGGACGGCATCCGCCCGCTGGTCGTCGGCCGGCTCGGCGACGCCTGGGTGCTCGCGTCCGAGTCGTGCGCGCTCGACCTGATCGGGGCGACGCTCGAGCGCGACCTCGAGCCGGGCGAGATGGTCGTGGTGGACGAGCGCGGCGCCCGCTTCACGAGCGTCGGTGACCGATCGGGCTCGCTGTGCGTGTTCGAGTACATCTACTTCGCCCGGCCCGACTCGGTCATGCGCGGGAACGGCCTGCACGAGGTGCGGCGGCGGATGGGCGAGCGGCTGGCCGACGAGGCGCCGGTCGATGCCGACGTCGTCATCGGCGTGCCCGACTCGGGGACGCCGGCCGCGGTCGGCTATGCCCGCCGCAGCGGCATCCCGTTCGGCGAGGGGCTCGTCAAGAACCGCTATGTCGGCCGCACGTTCATCCAGCCCGACCAGGCCCTGCGCGAGCGCGGCGTGAAGCTCAAGTTCAACGCGCTGCGCTCGGTGCTCGAGGGCCGCCGGGTGGTCGTCGTCGACGACTCGATCGTGCGCGGCTCGACGACTCGCAAGCTGGTGCAGATGCTGTTCGAGGCGGGCGCCCGCGAGGTGCACCTGCGCGTGTCGTCGCCGCCGATCATCTCGCCCTGCTTCTACGGGATCGACATGGCCGACCAGGACGAGCTGCTCGCGGCCGGGCGCACCATCGAGGAGGTGCGCCGCCGGCTCGGCGCGACCTCGCTCGCCTACCTCTCGCTGGAGGGCCTCGAGGCCACCGCCGGGCCGGCCGAGGGCTTCTGCCGGGCGTGCCTGACGGGCGAGTACCCGACCGAGATCCCCGCCGACATGCGCCTCGCGAAGCTGCGCTTCGAGCCCGCGCCGGTGCCGGTGGAGATCCGGTGAGCGAGAGCGAGGAGCCGCTCACCTATGCCGGCTCGGGCGTGAGCCTGGAGGCCGGCGAGGAGGTCGTCGAGCGGATCCGCGCCGCGGTCACATCGACGCACGGCCGCCAGGTGCTCGGCGGCCACGGCGGCTTCGCCGGGCTGTACACGCCGTCGGTGGGCGACCCGCTGGTCGCGGCGGGCTGCGACGGGGTGGGGACGAAGGTGCTGCTGGGGCGGGCCGCCGGCCGCCACGCCGGGCTCGGCATCGACCTGGTGGC
>Ga0207695_10006633_pt1 | contig 14949 bp, 14 predicted proteins | sample KBSC54metaG_FD_184354 | JGI IMG/M metagenome (GOLD analysis project Ga0207695, IMG submission 184354) | Corn rhizosphere microbial communities from Kellogg Biological Station, Michigan, USA - KBS C5-4 metaG (SPAdes) (version 2) | ecosystem: Host-associated > Plants > Roots > Rhizosphere > Soil... | reverse complement strand
CAGGGCACCTCGGGCATCGTGGCCAACGATGCGCAACACAAATTCTTCCGCTCCGGCGTGCCGACCGTAGCCTACTCCGATCCGCACATCCACAGCATCGCGGCATCGCTGCTCAAACCCGGCGACGCCGTGGTCGCGATCTCGCAGCGTGGCGGCAATGCGGCACTGCTGCGCAGCGTGCAACTGGCGCGCAAGGGCGGCGCCGACATCATCGTTCTCGGGCCGAGCGGTACGCCGCTGGCCGAACTTGCCACGGTGCTGGTGCCGATCGACCTCAGTTTCAACATCGACCCGTACACGCCGATTTCGGCGCGCCTGGCACATCTGGTGGTGATCGACATCCTTGCGGTCGGCCTGGCGTTGCGGCGCGGTCCAGAATTCCGCAAGAAGATGCAAAATGCCCAGAAGTCGCTGCAAAAATTCGACATGCAATTCGATTCGTTCTTCCGCTGATTTTTACGCCGAGCCTTATCCATGAATTCGACTACCAGCCCAACCACTCTTTTCCGCACTCCCGCCTTCCTGCACGAGCGCCTGCAACGCGACATCGGCTTCTTCACGCGACACGCGTTCGACCCGGCCGGCGGCTTTTTCCACTATCTGAATGACGACGGCAGCGTGTACGACAACAGCCGCCATCTGGTCAACAGCACGCGCATGGTGTTTTGCCACGCGCTGGCCTATCGTTTCAACGGCAAGGAAGAACACCGCGACGCCGTGCGCCACGGCCTCAGATTCCTCCAGGAGCAACACTGGCAACCGAGCTACGGCGGCTATGCCTGGGTGCTCAATGACGGAGTGCCGGTCGACCGCACCCAGCATTGCTACGGCCTGGCATTCGTGCTGTTGGCGTATGCCCATGCGCTGGAAATCGGCGTCGAGGAGGCACGCGCCCACATCGATGCAACGTTCAATCACATGGAAAAGCTGTTCTGGTCGGAACAGCACGGCCTCTACGCCGACGAAGCCACACCCGAAGGCGTGGTCTCGGACTACCGCGGCCAGAACGCCAACATGCACAGCTGCGAAGCTTTACTGGCCGCCTTCGAGGCGACCGGCGAGCCACGCTTCCTGCATCGCGCCGAACGCCTCGCACGCAACATCACGGTACGCCAGGCGGCGCTGGCCAACGGCTGGATCTGGGAACACTACACCGCCGACTGGAAGATCGACTGGGAATACAACCGCCACGACAACAGCAACATGTTCCGCCCTTGGGGCTATCAGCCGGGCCACATGACCGAATGGGCCAAGCTGCTGCTGATCCTCGAGCGCCATGCAGAGCACTTGCAGGACGACGCCAGCTGGCTGGCGCCACGCGCCCGCGCGTTGTTCGACGCCACCATTCCGGTGGCCTGGGATGAAGAGCATGGCGGCCTGTTCTACGGCATCGCGCCCGACAACAGCGTCTGCGACGGCGACAAGTATTTCTGGGTGCAGGCCGAGTCGCTGGCGACCGCCGCCCTGCTGGCGCAACGCACCGGAGAAGCTATTTACTGGGAAGTCTACGACCAGCTCTGGCAGTACAGCATGCTGCACCTGATCGACCAACAGCGCGGCGGCTGGTATCGCATCCTGCAGCGCGACAACACGCGTTACGGCCCCGAGAAGCCGCCGCACGGCAAGACCGACTTTTACCATCCGCTCGGCGCGTATCTGGAATCCCTGAACGCCATCGGCGCTCCGTTGCAGAAAAAACGTTAAGGCTTTTTCACCACGTTAAAATGTCGTTTAGTTCATTACTCAGAGATTGACTGCCATGACCCAGCTAGACCAGCTCAAGCAATTCACCACCATCGTCGCCGACACCGGCGACTTCCAGGCCATGAAGGCGTTCGCACCGCAAGATGCGACCACCAATCCGTCGCTGATCCTGAAGGCGGTGCAGAAGGACGAATACAAGCCCTTGCTGGAAAAGATCGTGCGCGAGCATGCCAAGCTGAGCACGGACGGCATCATCGACCAGTTGCTGGTGGCGTTCGGCCTGGAGATCCTGAAGTTGATCCCCGGCCGCGTCTCGACCGAAACCGACGCGCGCCTTTCCTTCGACACCGAAGGCACCATCGCCAAGGGCCGTGCGCTGATCAAGCTGTACGAAGCAGCCGGCATCAAGCGCGAGCGCATCCTGATCAAGATTGCCTCGACCTGGGAAGGCATCCGTGCGGCGGAAGTACTGGAAAAGGAAGGCATCCGCTGCAACTTGACGCTGCTGTTCTCGCTGCCGCAAGCAATCGCCTGCGCCGAAGCCAAGGTCCAGCTGATCTCGCCGTTCGTCGGCCGCATCTATGACTGGTTCAAGAAATCGTCCGGCCAGGAATATACCGGTGCCGACGATCCGGGCGTGCAATCGGTGCGCAGCATCTACACCTACTACCGCAAGTTCGGCTACGCCACCGAAGTCATGGGTGCGAGCTTCCGCAACACCTCGCAGATCGTCGAACTGGCGGGCTGCGACCTGCTGACCATCAGCCCGGACCTGCTGCAAAAGCTGGCCGAAAGCGATGCGCCGGTGGAACGCAAACTGAGCAAGGAAGCCGCCCAATCGGCCGATCTCAAAAAAATCTCGCTGGACGAGAGAGCTTCCGCCTGGCGCTCAACAACGACGCCATGGCCTCCGAAAAGCTGTCCGAAGGTATTCGCCTGTTCTGCGCCGATGCAGTCAAGCTGGACAAGATCGTGGATGGTTTGCGCTGATCTTGCTGTCGCAGGCAAAAAAGGGACGCTTCAGCGTCCCTTTTTTATTGGCTGCGGCCGGTTGCGGTCTCCCGCCCGGCTTCTGCCTCAGCCCTTCAGTTCGGCCGGCACCTTGCCGCCGTTTTCCGCGAACCTGGTCATGACCTGCTTGTGCAACCAGATGTTCATCGCAGCCGAATCGCCGACATCGCCTGCATAGTCCAGTTCGGTCGCCAACTCCTTGCGGGCGGTGAGGCTGCTGTCGAGCTCAAGCAATTTCATCAGGTCGACGATGGAGCTGCTCCAGTCAAGCTTTTGCGGGTTCCTTGCCGCCATGTCGTCGAGGACCGCGGCGACATCCACCAACGGCTTTACCTGGTCCGGGAGTGCTCCGGCCTCGGGTGCGGCAGCGTCTGGAGCATCGTTTTGCACGGGATGGGAAGAAGGGAAAATCTTGCTGAAAATAGTGCTCAGAATACCCATGCTGTTCTCCTGAAATGGGTTGAAAGAACGTTGCTTTTAGACGAGGTAATGCAAGCAACGGCCAGGTCTGAGAACCCTCGCAGGGTGAAGTTCCTCGCCCCTCCGCGACACGCCGACAAGTGTCCGGCTTTCAAAAGATATTCGAGAAGCACAACGATTTTTCTGCTGCTAAAAATAAAAAGAGGCGGAATCTCCGCCTCTTTTTTATGTCGGCCAGCGCCGACCATGCTGCGCCGATTACATTTTCTCGGTCTCACCTGATTTCGGCTGCCACTTCATCAGGCGCTTCTCAATCACGCCCACGGCCACGTCGAGCACTAGCGCGAACGCCGTCAGTACGACGATGCCGGCAAACACGGTATTGATGTCGAAGCTGCCTTCGGCCTGCAGAATCAGATAGCCGACGCCGCGCGCCGACCCCAGGTATTCACCCACCACGGCGCCGACGAAGGCCAGGCCGATGGAAGTGTGCAAGCTCGAAAACACCCACGAAGTCGCCGACGGCAGGTACACCGTCCGCAGCAATTGCCGCGCGTTGGCGCCGAGCATGCGCGCGTTGGCCAGCACCACAGGGCTGACTTCCTTGACGCCCTGGTAGACGTTGAAGAACACGATGAAGAACACCAGCGTCACCGCCAGCGCCACCTTGGACCAGATACCGAGGCCGAACCACATCGCGAAGATCGGCGCGAGAATGACGCGCGGCATCGAGTTGGCGGCCTTGACGTAAGGGTCCAGGATCGCCGAGGCCAGCGGCGAAAGCGCCAGCCACAGGCCGATGCCCAGGCCCAGCACGGTGCCGATGCCGAAGGCCAGCACCGTTTCGGTCAGCGTGATCAGCAAATGCGAATAGATTTCCGCCGGAAAGTTCAGCGTGAAGAAAGTAGTGTCGCCAAAGCCGACTTCGAGCGAGCCGCTGCCGACGGTGAACCACTGCCAGATGCGCACGGCGACCTTGAGCGGTTCGCCGAAGAAGAACGCGGTCTGTTCGTTGCGCGTGGCGATGTGCCATACCAGCAGGACCACGACCAGCACCAGCAATTGCCAGAAGCGCAGGTTTTTATGACTAGGTTTGAGGAGTTTCCACATGATGTTTCTTTGCCCGAATTTTTATAGGTGCCGGCCGCCGTCGGCTTAAGCCGCGGTCTTCTGTTGTTGATATCCCTTGAGCACTTCATCGCGCAGGACCGACCAGATCTGCTGGTGCAGTTCGACGAAGCGCGGATGCGTGCGGATCTCGGCGACGTCGCGCGGACGCGGCAGGTCGATCGTGAATTCGCCGATGGGATGCGTGGCCGGACCGGCCGACAGCACCACCACGCGGTCCGACATGGCGATGGCTTCGTCGAGGTCGTGGGTGATGAACAGCACGGCTTTCTTCTTGGCGTTCCACAGGTCGAGCACTTCGTTTTCCATCAACTGGCGGGTCTGGATGTCGAGCGCCGAAAACGGCTCATCCATCAGGATGATGTCGGGATCCATGATCAGTGTCTGCGCCAGCGCCACGCGCTTGCGCATGCCGCCGGACAGCTGATGCGGATAGCGATCGCCGAAGCCCTTGAGGCCGACGCGCGCCAGCCATTGCTCGCCGAGTTCTTTCGCTTCGCGGTCTTCAAGGCCGCGGTATTGCAGACCGGCGATGACGTTTTCCAGCGCGCTGCGCCACGGCATCAGCGCTTCTGCCTGGAACATGTAACCGGCGCGCTTGTTGATGCCGACCAGCTCTTCGCCGAACACCTTGATGCTGCCCGAGGAGGGTTGCAACAAGCCGGCGCCGACGTTGAGCAAGGTCGATTTGCCGCAGCCGGTCGGACCGACCACCGAGACGAACTCGCCCGGCGCGATCGCCAGCGTGGTGTTGGCGACGGCGGTATAACGCTGGTTGCGATCGTCTTTGGAAACGAAGGTGCAGGTAATGTCGTCGAGGAAAAGTGCTGGCGTCATAGCGAGGAGTCTCCGGCCAGGCCGAATTCTTGTATGTTGAAAAAAGACATCGAGTGGGACATCGGATGGTACATCGTCATTGCAAAAATACGGTACTGCACATTGCAGACGGGCACCCGAAGGCGCCCGTACGTGCTGCCTGATGCCAGCGCTTATTTGTGCTTGGCGTTGGCCTTCTTGGCGAACTCGTTGGTGTAGGTCCGGGACAGGTCGATCTTCTTGGATGCCAGGTCAGGCTCGAATGCTTGCAGCGTGCGCAGCGCGGTAGCAGGACCGGCGTCCGGGAAAATGCCATCCGGCGACATCGCCTCGCGTACTTTCAGGAAGGCCGAGATGTACAGCGCACGGTCGCCCAGCAGATAGCTCTCCGGCACGGCCTTGATGATATCGGAAGGACCGGCCTTCTGAATCCACTTGAGTGCGCGCACCATGGCGTTGGTCAGAGCCTGGGTGGTGTTCGGATACTTCTTGACGAAGGCTTCCGGCGCATACAGCGTGGCTGCCGGCATCGGACCGCCGAACACGTCATTGGTGTCCTTCAGTGTACGGGTGTCGGCGATGGTCTTGATTTCGTTCTTCTGTTCCAGCATGGAGATGACCGGGTCCAGGTTGGCGATCGCATCGATCTGGCCGGAACGCAGCGCCGACAACGCGCCTGCTGCGGCGCCGACGCCGATGAAGGAGACGTCAGTCGGCTTCAGGCCGGCCTTAGCCAGCACGAAACTGGCCATGATGCTGGTCGACGAACCCGGCGCGGTGACACCGATCTTCTTACCCTTCAGGTCGGCTACGCTCTTGTAATTCGGCATGGTCTTGTTGCTGGCGGCCAGCACGATCTGCGGCGCGCGGCCTTGCAGCACGAACGCGACGATGGGCTGGTTCTTGGCCTGCATGTTGATGGTGTGCTCGTACGCGCCGGACACGACGTCCGCGCTGCCGCCCACCATTGCCTGCAGCGCCTTGGCGCCGCCGGCGAAGTCGGAGATTTCGACTTGCAGGCCTTCATCCTTGAAGTAACCGAGTTGCTCGGCGACCGTCAGGGGCAGGTAATAGAACAGGTTCTTGCCGCCGACGGCGATGGAGACCTTTGGTTTTTCCAGGGCCTGGGCGAACAGGTTGGTGTTGAACGTCAGGTAGCCGGCCAGGAACAGCGCCAGTGCAATGGCGAATTGCTTCAGGTTGAATTTCATGTGGTCTCCTCCTATGAACTTTGCAATATCAGGGCAGTTTTTCACTGCCTTCAAATGACCTTGTCTTGGCGCAACTGCGCAATTTGTGCGTCATCATACCCCAGCGAACGCAAGATTTCAGCGTTATGCTGGCCAAGCTCCGGGCCGATCCATTTGGTGCCGCCCGGCGTCTCCGACAACTTCGGGGTCACCGCAGGCAATTTGATCGGCGTACCGTCGGCAAATGCATGCTGTTCGAACATGTTGCGCGCCAGGAATTGTGGATCGCTCATCATGTCGCGTACCGAATAGATCTTGCCCACCGGAACGTCGGCGGCTTGCAGGATCGCCAGCGCATCTTCGATGGTCTTGCCGCTGCACCACGCCTGGATGGCGCGGTCGATTTCTTCCGTGCGCGGCACGCGGCCGTCGTTGCGCTCCAGTTGCGGATCGTTGGCCATGTCCGCGCGGTCGATGGCCAGCATCAGGCGCTTGAAAATGGCGTCGCCATTGCCGGCGATCACGATGTTCTTGCCGTCGGACGTGGTGTAGGTGTTGGACGGCACGATGCCGGGCAAGGCGCCGCCGGTGCGCTCGCGCACCACGCCGGCCTGATCGAATTCGGGCACCAGCGATTCCATCAGGTTGAAGACCGATTCGTACAGCGCGACGTCGACCATCTGGCCCTGCCCTGCCACCCGCGACTCGCCATCCTTGCCGTTCCAGCGGCCGCCGGTGACGTCGCGATGGCGCAGCGCCATCATCGCGCCAATGACGCCATGCAAGGCGGCGACCGAGTCGCCGATGGAAATGCCGATGCGCACCGGCGGACGATCCTGATGGCCGGAGACATAGCGGATGCCGCCCATCGATTCGCCGATCGCGCCGAAGCCGGGCAAATCCTTCAGCGGTCCGGTCTGGCCATAGCCGGACAAGCGCACCATGATGGTGGCGGGATTGAGTTTCTTCAGGTGTTCGTAGCCGAGGTTCCATTTTTCCAGCACGCCGGGACGGTAGTTCTCGATGATGATGTCGGCGTCCAGCGCCAGCTTGCGTGCGATGTCCTGGGCCTGGGGATCCTTCATGTTGAGCGTCAGGCTTTTCTTGTTGCGCGCCTGCACCGACCACCACAGCGAAGTGCCGTCCTTGAGCACGCGCCACTGGCGCAGCGGATCGCCCACGCCGGGCGCTTCGACCTTGATGACGTCGGCGCCGAATTCGGCCAGCATGCGCGAGCAGAACGGGCCGGCGATCAGCGTGCCGAGTTCAAGTACTTTGATGCCGGCCAGCGGGCCGGGGGATGGTGTCGTGGTTGTCATGAATGAGGGGTGGCAGGTTATTTCATCAATCCGTTCTTGTCCATCCAGGCCTGCACAAGTGCAGCGACCTGGTCGGAATTGCGGTCCATCATCAGCATGTGGGAGTTGCCCTTGATGCCTTGCTGCGGCAGGTCGAGCCGGTCGGCCACGCCGCCTTGCGCGCGCAGCGCCTGCTGAAATTTATTCGGCGCTACGATGTATTGCTTCCAGGACGTATTCTGATCGATGAAATCGCCCCACACAAACAGGAAGGGAATATTTTTCAGCGCCGAGATATCGACCTTGTCGGGATCGGGTGCGCCGGATCCTTCGACCGCCACGATGGCCTTGATCTTGTCCGGTGCATGCAGCGCGGCATTGATGGCGAAGTTGCCGCCCTGGCTGTGCACCACGATCACACAGGGACAGACCTGTTGCACCAGCGCATCGTAAGCGGCCTGTGTGGCGACGTCGTTGGTAGCCCAGCGCGGGATGCCCTGTTTGGAAAACTGGTCGTAGGCGGCAACCGGAAACTGCGTGCCGGCATAGGCGAGGCGTTTGGCAGGATCGCTGTCGTAGGATCCTGCAGCACCGATGCGGAACAGCTCCCAGCCTTCCTGCTTGGTGCGGAAGAACGGCTCGGTTTTATAGACTTCGGGATAGCGCGACCAGGAGGCGCGGCCGCGCTCCACGGCGTCGGTGACGTAGACGGTGTGCCCCTGCGTCAGGAAGAACTGCTGCCAGCCGGGTGAGCCGTCCGGCTTGGTTTCCCAGGTCGTGCCGGCAAGACCGCCGCCGTGCCACATGAGCAGCGGATAACGGGCACGGGGATTTTTCAGCCGGACGTATTGGGCGTACATCTGCCCGGTTTCAAAGTCGCCGTTGGGATCGACCTTGCGCGGTGCGGCGCCTTCGGTAAACACGATCTCGCGCGACGGCAATCCTGCCAGCGTCACTTGCCCGCCGCCGACATGGAAGCTGCCGACTTCCGCGACCTCATAGCCGCGCTGTGTCGACGAGGCGGCACAGCCGGCCAGAATCGAGGCGGCCGTCAGCAAGGACGCCGGCAAGTTCAAGCGGGTGGTTCGACGTGGAAGAAATTGCATGTTTGTCTCCTGCATGGATTTGATCATCCCTGGCGTCTGCTCTGTGGCAGATCGTCCATCATGATGCGCTGATCAACGCGGCGTCAGATGATCAGGTGGTACGTCGGTCCAGCATGGCGCGCGCGATGGTGCCTGCGTCCACGTATTCCAGTTCGCCGCCGACCGGCACGCCGCGCGCCAGGCGGCTGACCTTGAGGCCGCGCGCCTTGAGCGTCTCGCTGATGTAATGCGCGGTGGCTTCGCCTTCGTTGGTGAAATTGGTGGCCAGCACGACTTCGGCGACCACGCCGTCGGTGGCGCGCGTGATCAGCTTTTCAATGTGGATGTCCTTGGGACCGACGCCGTCCAGCGGCGACAGGCGTCCCATCAGTACGAAGTACAAACCCTTGAAGGTCAGCGTCTGCTCGATCATCAACTGGTCGCTCGGCGTTTCCACCACGCACAGGGTCGTGGTGTCGCGCTCGCCGTCCTGGCAAGTGTCGCAGATGACCTGTTCGGTGAAGGTGTTGCACAGCGCGCAGTGACGGATCGTCTCAGCCGCCTGAGCCAGCGCGCGACTCAGTTGCAGGGCGCCGTCGCGGTCGTGCTGCAGCAGGTGATATGCCATGCGCTGCGCCGATTTGGGACCGATGCCCGGAAGGGTGCGCAGGGATTCCGTGAGCTGGGTGAGACTGGACGGGGTTTTCAATTTCGGTCTGAGGTATGCCGGAAGACGGACAGCGCTTCGGCCGTCATGGATGGAACAAATTCGGTGATTTCATATTCGGCGACGCCACCGATGTAGAACGGATCGGTTTCGATGATTGCTTCGACTTCGGCACGATCGGTCGCGTCGGCGATGATGATGCCGCCGCTGCGCGGGACCTTGCGGCCGGACATCAGAAACACACCGTCGGCATATTGCTCGTTCAGGAATTGCTTATGCGCGGTCAGCAGCGAATCGATTTCGCTGGCCGACTTGGTATAGGTAATCGAGATCACGAACATGATGCCTCCTCATGAAAGCAGCCTGCAAAATCATCGCGACGTGATTGTCGCGTCAGAACGGCATCTTGAAGCCCGGCGGCAAAGGCATGCCCGCGGTCATGCCAGCCATCTTTTCCTGCGAGGTTGCTTCAGCCTTGCGCACGGCGTCGTTGAAGGCGGCAGCGACCAGGTCTTCCAGCATGTCCTTGTCATCAGTCAGCAGCGACGGATCGATGGAGACGCGCTTGACGTCATTCTTACAGGTCATCACGACTTTGACCAGCCCTGCTCCGGACTGTCCTTCGACTTCGATCAATGCAAGCTGGTCCTGCATCTTCTTCATGTTGTCCTGCATCGCTTGAGCCTGCTTCATCAAGCCTGCCAGTTGGCCTTTCATCATGGTCGTACTCCTTCGTCACTAAGTTGATTCATCTTGGTTCAGCCGTGGCGGAAATGGCACATTAGGCACATTCCACACTTGTTCCCGGCGATCTGGTTCTATCTTGCTCTTACAGCGGCCGAATCGATCCCGGCACGATGGAGGCATCGAACTCCCGCATCATGACTTGCACGAACGGATCGTTGTGCACGGTCTGTTCGGCTTCGCGTTGCCGCTCGGCGCGATCGGCCTGCGCCCTGGCGTTGGCCGTGAGCGCCACCGCACCGATCTCTGTTTCGACGCGCACGCTCTTGTTGAAACGCTCGCCGAGAACGGCCGCCAGTTTTTCAATATTGCCGGAGGCGCGCAAGGTTTCCACCGGAATGCGCAAATGGAAAACCACGCTGTTGCCGTTCTGTTCGCAGCGCACCAGTTCGCTCTGCTGCGCCATCTGTGCAACCATCCCGCGCAAGGACAGATCCGCGGCCAGTTGCGGCCAGTTGCCGTCCCAATTCAATTCAGCGGCGATCTTGGCGGTCTGCGCCGCCATCGCCGGCGTCACCGTGCTGGCGGGCGAGGCTGCGACAACGATGGCGTCGTCTGCGGCACTCATGATCGGTGCAGCCGGTGCGATACTGGTTACAGCGTCGTTTGTTGAATACTGTTCAGTTTTTTTTTGAGCAGCGGCTGCCGCCGGCTCTTCATCCCACGGCGGCGGTGCCCGCTCGTCCAGTGCCGCCGGAACCGCTGAAGCTGTCGAAGCTGCAGGCGCCGGGGCGGCAACTGCCGGTGCGGGCGCAACAGGCTGCGCCGCCGGACGCGGCGAGCTCTTGCCGGAGGCGGCGCGAGCTGCTTCCAGTGCCGCTGCCCGGGCGGAATTGGCTGGCCCCGCAGACGGAGCCGGAGCAACTGACGCGGGACGCGCAACCGGCGTGCTGGCGGTGGCAACTTGCGGCGCTGCGCTCAAAGGCGCAACGGCGGGATTCGGACGCGAAGAAGCAGCGGCCTGAGGTCGAGCTGCCGCCGTCGGTGCGGGCGCGCTGCCTGCCGCTGCCGCATTGGCCGCCACCGGCCGGAACGCCAGCATGCGCAGCAAGGTCATGCTGAAACCGGCATATTCGTCCGGCGCCAAACCGAGTTCATTGCGGCCGTGCACGACGATCTGATAGAACAACTGCGCTTCTTCAGCGCTGAATTGCGAGGCCAAACGCACGATGTCTTCGCGCTGCGGCAAGTCTTCGGCCAGCGCCGCCGGCACGGTTTGCGCCAGCGCGATCTGATGCAGCAGCGTCGCCAGGTCTTGCAGCGCGGCGTTGTAGGACAAGCTGCGCGTGGCCATCTCATCGGCCACGGCGAGCAAGCCGCTTCCGTCTTGTGCGGCCAACGCATCGAGCACGCGGATCAGGTACGACTGGTCGAGCGCGCCGAGCATGCCTTGCACCGCTTCCAGCGTCACTTTGCCGGCGGCGTAGGCGATCGCCTGGTCCGTCAGCGACAGCGCATCGCGCATCGAGCCGTGCGCGCCTTGCGCCAGCAGGCGCAGCGCCGGGGCTTCGAATTCAATGTTTTCCTGCCCGAGGATATTGTCCAGATGGCTGATGATGTGACCCGGCGGCATCTGCTTCAGATTGAACTGCAGGCAGCGCGACAGCACGGTCACGGGAATCTTTTGCGGGTCGGTCGTCGCCAGGATGAACTTGACGTGTTCCGGCGGCTCTTCCAGCGTCTTCAGCATGGAGTTGAAGGCGTGGTTGGTCAGCATGTGGACTTCGTCGATCATGTAGACCTTGAAGCGCGCATTGGACGGCGCATAAACCGCCTGCTCCAGCAATTGCGCCATCTCGTCGACGCCGCGATTGGACGCCGCATCCATCTCGATGTAATCGACGAAGCGGCCGGCATCAATGGCCACGCAGGCATCGCAGACGCCACACGGTTGAGCCGTGATGCCGCCATTGCCGTCCGGCCCCTGGCAATTCAGCGACTTGGCCAGGATGCGCGACAACGTGGTCTTGCCGACGCCGCGGGTACCGGTGAACAGGTAGGCATGGTGCAGCCGTTGCTGTTCCAGGGCGTGCGTCAGCGCCCGCACGACGTGCTCCTGCCCGACCAGCGTATCGAAGCTGCGGGGGCGGTATTTACGGGCGAGGACTTGGTAGGACATAAACGTGGGTTACCTGCGTTGGTTCAGACGGGCATTTTATTCTATTTCGCGCCCGTCTTTGCCGACTATCGCCGAATTGCCCTGATTCATCCCGCCTGAACAGGGCGAGGCCGGCTCACTTGCGCCCGTAAGTATCGTCGAAGCGCACGATATCGTCTTCGCCGAGATAGCTACCGGATTGCACTTCTATCATTTCCAGCGGGAATTTTCCGGGGTTTTCCAGCCGGTGCGTGACTCCCAGCGGTATATAGGTGGATTGATTCTCGGACAGCAGGAACACCTCGTCACCGCGCGTGATGCGCGCCGTGCCCTTGACGATGATCCAGTGCTCGGCACGATGATGGTGCATCTGCAGGCTCAGCGCGCACCCGGGATTGACCACAATGCGTTTGACCTGGAAGCGCTCGCCGCCGTCGATCGAGTCGTACCACCCCCAGGGGCGATGAATCTTGCGGTGCGTCAGCGCCTCGTCGCGCTGCTGCGTCTTGAGGCGGGCAACGATGCTCTTGACCTCCTGCATCTTGTCCTTGTTGGCGACCAGCACCGCGTCCGGGGTTTCGACCACGACCATGTTGTCGATACCGACGCAGGCGACCAGTCGCCCTTGAGCAAACACCAGATTGTCCGACGCCTGCTCCAACATGACGTCGCCGCGCGTCACATTGCCGGCACCGTCCTTTTCGGACACTTGCCACAAGGCGTCCCAGGCGCCCACGTCGGACCAGCCGGCCGACAGCGGAATGATCCGGCCTTCGATGCCCAGATCGGGCGTATCGACCAGCTTCTCCATCACGGCGTAGTCGATCGAGTCCGCAGGACACGCCTCGAACGCCGCCTTGTCGATGCGATAAAAATCATTGTCTTGCTTGCCGCCGTCGAAAGCGGCCCGGCAGGCTTTGCCCATGGCAGGCTGCAAACGCTCGATGGCGCGCAGCCAGACGCCGGCGCGCACCATGAACAAGCCGCTGTTCCACAGATAGTCGCCGGAGTCGATATAAGTCTGGGCGGTGGCTGCGTCGGGCTTCTCCACGAAACGGGCGATCGCATACGCGTCGTCGACTTGCGCGCCGCGCTGGATGTAGCCGTAACCGGTTTCGGGACGATCGGCGACGATGCCGAACGTCACCATGGCGCCCGCGGCTGCGTGGGGCACGGCCTGCCGGATCGCGGCCTGGAACGCGCCGACGTCGCGGATGACGTGATCGGCCGGCATCACCAGCAGCACCGGATCGCTATCGTCCTGCGCCGCCAGCAAAGCAGCCAGGGTCAGCGCCGGTGCGGTATTGCGACCAACCGGTTCAAGCATGATGTGCTGTGTGGATTTTCCTGCAGCGCGCAGCTGTTCTGCGGTAATGAAACGATATTCCTCATTACAGACCACCACCGGCATGGGCGCCAATGCATAGTCCTTGCCACCATCCCGGATGCGCAGCGCGGTCGCCTGCAACATGGTTTCGGCACCGATCAGCGGCAGCAGTTGCTTGGGATGCTGCTCTCGCGACAGCGGCCATAAACGGGTGCCGGAGCCGCCCGAGAGAATTACCGGTTGCAGATGGATCATCAGGTCAGTCGCTGTAGTCAATATTCAGTCTGCCGGTGCTCTCACGCGGGCAAACTAGGGCGCTGCGCGGCGACGTTTCTTCTGTTGATACATCAAGGCGTCGGCGCTGCTCATCAGGTCGCCAATCGTATCATGTGCGGCCGCATCGTATTCAATCGCGCCGACGCTGTACAGCAGGTCGTAGCCGCGCTTGTTGGTCTGATTATGCAAGCCTATCGCCTGCTCGAAATGTCCGAGTACGGTGGCGGTCTCCTGCGCGCTGGTATTGGTGAGGAAGACGGCAAACTCATCGCCGCCCAAGCGCCCGATCACGTCCGATTCGCGAAAATTGGCCGCCAGAATATTGCTGAACGCCACCAGCGCACGATCGCCTTCGGCGTGGCCGAAGCGGTCATTGATCTGCTTGAACAGATCGAGATCGAAGTACAGGAGCGAGGCCGGTTTGCCGAGCCGCTTGCACATGCTCAGCGCATGCTGTGACAGCGATTCGAAACCGCGTCGGTTGGACAGCTTGGTCAGCTCATCCATGGTAGCCAGATGCACCGCGACCATTTCCTGCTCAACCATGCGCGCCAGATCACTCAACAGAGCCCGATCGTCAGCATCGAACCCGCGCGGGATGGTGTCGAGAAGACACAGCGTGCCCAGCTTGTGCCCATGCGGGCTGCGAATCGGGCAACCGGCATAAAACCGAATAAACGGATCGCCCACTACCAGCGGATTGTCCCTGAAGCGTTCGTCTTCGAGTGCGTTGGGCACGACCATGACATCGTCGCGCAGAATGGCGTGCGAACAAAAGGAGATGTCGCGCCCGGTTTCGCAAGCGTCGATCCCGACACGCGCCTTGAACCATTGGCGTTTGGTGTCCACCAGGCTGACCACGGCCATCGGCACCGAAAAAAGCCGGCGCGCCAGCCTGGTCAGACGGTCGAATCGTTCTTCCGGCGGCGTATCGAGGATCTGCAACCCGTGCAGGTCGGCGACACGGGTCTGCTCATCGACGGGAATATCAGCGATTTTCATCAGTCTCTGCGCCCAGTTGTTGATTGAAATCCAGCCCGCAGAACAGCGCGATGCAAGCCGAGTCCTTGCCTGCCGAACACCTTATTGGTACAAGTACCGAGGCTCTGTTACGTCTGTCGCCCCATCTTGCATGCAGCTGCGCTATTGCCGACCAGACAATTTATTGGTGTCTTATTGGTTATA
>Ga0207695_10006624_pt1 | contig 14964 bp, 7 predicted proteins | sample KBSC54metaG_FD_184354 | JGI IMG/M metagenome (GOLD analysis project Ga0207695, IMG submission 184354) | Corn rhizosphere microbial communities from Kellogg Biological Station, Michigan, USA - KBS C5-4 metaG (SPAdes) (version 2) | ecosystem: Host-associated > Plants > Roots > Rhizosphere > Soil... | reverse complement strand
AGATCGTTGAAGCCAAATTTCTTTGCCACCGCCAGCATCTCGGCTTCGGTCTGGTGCAGTTCCTTCAGGCCGATTTCGTGAATCTGGTCGGGAGTGAGATCGGTGGTGGTCATCCGGCGAACTGCGAAGCGATAACGCTTGTCGCCGTCGGGAAGCGCCCAAATACCAGGCTCTGTGCGGCCGTGCGGCGCGTAGTCGTTGCGCATGAACTCGGCAAAGCGCTTGTAGGCAGGTATGATCCGATCGTTAATGACAGTGAGCGCTTCTTTGCGCAAACGGTCCTGATCGGCAGATGAAATTCCTTCGGGAAACTTCTTCAGCGGATCGAAGAACGGGCTGTTCTCGCCGGTTTTGCTCGCAACGTCGTCAGCTTGGGGAGCAACTTTCTCCAGCAGGAAGCGCGGCGGCATCAGGCGGTCTTTCATGCCTTGCTGCAGGTTGGCAGTAACCTGGTCAAATACACGTGGAATCTGCTTCAGGCGAGCAATGTAGTTCTCGTAATCTTTGACAGTGTTGAATGGCGTAATCGTGATCAGGTCTGGCAACTCGATCTGCGGGCCGCCGTTCTGGCTTACCGACATTTCCCAAGACTTGAACTGTGCGCCCTCAATCTGCTCGCGCAAATTACGGATCATCAATTCGCGGCTAAGCCGGTCCTCCTGCGAAAGGCCGGTGGTGGGGACCGCTGCGAAGCGCGCCAGGAACTTACGGGTTTCGTCGAGATCCTTGCGATGGAATTCGGCGGAGTAGTCGCTCAGTCGATCGTTGTAGCGGTTGTCGCCCAGTGCCGTCGCCGATTCCGGACTGGTGCGGAGTTCGTATTGCCATTCCTCGTTGAAAAGAGCGTGGAGTTGCTGAGTTGGATCAGGGGTCCGATTGTTCTGCTCCTGAGCTGCGGAAATATCCGCTCTAAAGAAAACGAGAAAGATAAGACTTGGAACGGCGATTAGACGCAAGAGCATCATTAAATTCCCCAACGGTGGTTAGGCCCTGACTAGATTTTCTTCGTGTGACTTAGTGTCCTTCGTGGTTCAAGAATTACCAACCACAAAGGACACTAAGGGCACGAAGGAATTGCAACGTCTGAGCCCGTCGACCTACACGGACTTGTTCTTCACTTTCCAGTACACGGTGTACCGGTTGTTGATGATCTGGTACAGCGGAACCAGATTGATCGGTTGCGACTGGCCGACTGCCTTGAAGTTCAGCGGCTGCTTGCTGTCGACCTCGACCCATGCTGTGGGCCGGTTCGCATCGGCCACGATGTCCGGCGTCTTGTATTCATCGCTGGCTTTCGGCTCGTAGTCGCCGTACTGCATGTCTTTCGTTACAGCGTCGAACTTGCCCGCAAGCACCAGTGGTCCATACATCATCGCCTGCACGGTGTGGTCGTCGGGCATAGGATCGATGTGCAGCGCCATGGGAAGGTTCAACTCGATCTTGTCGCCCGTCTTCCAAACGCGATTGAGCGTCAGATAACTGCTCGGGCTCGCGAACGCGGGTAGAGTCTGGCCGTTGATCTTCACGCTTCCGCCTTGAGCCCAGTAGGGAATGCGCAGATTGATGCCAAGTTGGACGGGAGCCTTCGCTGAAACCGTCAACACAGTGCCTTGCTGCTCGGGGAAGCGTGTTTCTTGGGCAAGCTTCATTCCTTTCTCCGGCCACTCGAGGTTCGAGTCAACGTAGAGGTTCACGTATACCGAGTCGTCATCGTGGAAGTAGATCGTATCGGTGAGTTTCGCGTATTCCTCCACGCCCGTCCCGGTACAGCACCAGAGAGAATCAAACGGCTTGCCGAAAGTCTTCCAATAACCCGAGGCGAGCGGCAGGTAATACATAAGCGCGCCGTCTTCGGGGTTGATTGTGCCGAGGCGGTGGTTGAAGACCAGACGCTCGTAGTAATCCATGTAATGCGCATCTGGCGACCAGCCGAAGAGGTGCCGCGTGAGTTTCATCATGTTGTAGGCGCAGCAGTCTTCGGTGGTGGTGGTGCTCAGTTCGCCGGCGAGTTTGCCAGGATCGGTGTTCCACGACTCGTGATTACTGGTGCCGCCTGTGCAATAGGAACGCTCGCTCGTCACTTCATCCCAGAAATATTCGGCGATGTTGCGATAGTACGGCTCGCCCGTGAGTTCGTAGTAGCGCGCGGCGGCGATCACCTGCGGGATGTGCGTGTTGACGTGCAATCCTTTGAGTTCGTCGCGATGCGCCGCCAGCGGATCGAAGAACCACTTCTTGTCGAAGCGCTTTGCCATGTGCAGGTAATACTCTTTGCCTGTCACGGCATAAAGATTCGATAGTACCTCCCCCATGCCGCCGTACTCGGTGCCGAGAATGCGCTGCATGTGGTCGTAACTGAGCGGGCCAGTGTAGCCGCCGACCCAATTCGCCATCTGCTCGGTGACCTCGAGCGCCTGCTGATTGCCGGTGTGAACATACATGTCCAGGTTGCCGGCCATGATTTTGTGGATGGTGTAGAACGGCGCCCACACGCGCTCGCGATTGCGGAGGCGGTCAAAGAATTCGATAGGAAACGCGCTCAGGTATCCGCCATTGTTCAGGCTCTTCTGACATTTGGCGAGTTCGGCCACGACGGTGTCGCCATTCTTCTTGAGGTCTTCATCGCCAGTGCTCCCATACATAAGCGCGACGGCAGAGAGATAGTGGCCTCCGGCGAAGTGGCCGCGGAGCTCGCAGTCGGGAGCTTCCCATCCGCCGAGCGGCTGAGCGGAAGAAGGAAGCCCGGCGTTCACGCGGAAGGTGTGCAGCAGCCGATCGGGAGGGAGCGAATGGAGATAGCCGCGATTTGCCTCCATCGCAGTCGTGCAGACACCTTTGCCGAGGCGGACCTGCTTCATGGGGAAGGGGCGGACTTTCCAGGGAACCTCCTCGCGATTCACCGGTTTGCCGTTCGGATGCGTAGTGTTGACGACAGGATCTTGCGCGAGGGTGATCTTGGGAAGCAGGGCTGATCCGGCAGCGGCGCCGACCGTAGCGATGAAATTCCTGCGCGAAAATTTCGACAGTGAAATCACAAATCCCTCCTAAGCTGCTTAGTAAACGTTTACCATAACAACCGCAGTTTTAAAGGATATTGTATACACTACTCGCGTGCGTGTTTCTCCGGCAATAGTTCAAAAGAACCGGGTACTCAGAATCCAAGTCCCCGACGCGAGACGGATATACTGCGCGAGGGTCTCGCACAAGAGCATGAGCAAACGTTGGGGAATTCTTGGCTCTTCTTTATTGCTCGGATGTGTTTTGTCCAGCAGTCCTGCAGTGCTTTTTGCGCAGCAAGCAGTGAACTCCGTTACCCAAGCACAGCGAGGAATCGCTCTCGCCGAAAAAGGGCGCTGCAAAGAAGCTGTCGCTGTGCTGAAGAGTGCGAGCGCCCGCGTGGCCGACAAGCAGCTGAAGTTTCAGACGACGATGCTGCTGGCACGCTGCGCTATGAGCATTGATCAAACCCAGACTGCGGTGGAAGCTTTGCTGCTGCTGAACCGCGAGTTCCCGAACGATCCTGAGGTTCTCTACACCACCACGCATTTCTATTCCGAACTGGCGTCACGCGCGTCCCAGCAACTCGCAGCCATGGCTCCCCAATCTCCCCAGGCGGAGAAGCTCGATGCTGAAGCATTCGAGTCTCAAGGCGACTGGGAGAAGGCCGCGGCGGAGTACAAAAAGATTCTTGAGCAGAATCCTAAAGAGCCGGAGATCCATTTCCGCCTGGGGCGAATCTTGCTTTCTAAGAATCCGCCCGACCCTGACGGTGCAAAAAAGGAATTTGAACAGGAGCTCAACATGAATCCGCAGAATGCGTCGGCGGAATTCATGCTGGGCGAAACAGCGCGGCAAGCTGGTCAGTGGGATGACGCGGCAAAGCACTTCTCGCGTGCGGCTGAGCTCGACGAGGGTTTTGTCGAGGCATATCTCGCGCTGGGAATGTCGCTGAACGCGTCAGCGAAGTTTGCTGATGCGGTTGCTCCGCTACAAACCTACGTAAAGATGCAGCCTGGAGATCCAGCGGGGCATTATCAGCTCGCAACCGCGCTCGCGCGTACGGGACACAAAGCCGAGGCTGACCACGAAATGATCCTGCAGCGTGAAGCCGCCGCCAAAACCCCTCGCACGCAGGAACACTAAGCCGGAGAACTGGGTGAAGTCGAAAATCGGAAATAGTTGGGAGATGTCGCGGCGAAATTTCCTGCAAAGCTCCTTGATGGCGGGCGCGACCGCGGCGTTTCCACAAATCAGTTTTGCACAGGCGCCCAAGGCAATTCCGGCCTTCGAAGAAGTTCCTTCCAGCGCGTCGGGAATTTCATGGAAGCACGTCAGCGGGCGCTCGTCCCTGGCCCATCTCCCGGAGACTGTCGGCGCAGGCTGCGCGTTTTTTGACTACGACAACGATGGATGGATGGATATCTATCTCGTGAATAGCGGGCCGTGCGACTTCTACCAACCGCAACAGCCGCTGCGCAATGCGTTATATCGCAACAATCGCGACGGCACCTTCACCGAGGTGACGCTGAGAGCAGGCGTGCCCGGCAACGCTTACGGAATGGGAGTCGCTGTCGGCGACTACGACGGCGACGGATTCCCTGATTTGTATGTCACGCAATATCCAAACAGCATTCTTTATCACAACAACGGCGATGGCACCTTCACCGATGTGACCGCGAAGGCGGGTGTAGCCGCTCCCGGATGGTCGACCAGCGCGGTTTGGTTCGATTACGACAACGACGGTCGGCTTGATCTGTTCGTCTGCCGCTTCGTCGACTACGGCAAGGACAAGCTGAAATTCTGTGGCGACAAGTTGACCGGAGAGCGCCACTACTGCATTCCCAGTATTTACGATCCCATGCCGTGCTGGCTCTATCACAATAATGGCGACGGAACTTTCACCGACGTCAGCAAAGAGTCAGGGATCTCGCAATCTTTGGCGAAGGCGTGGGGAGTAGTCGCGGCAGACATCAACAACGACGGTCGCATGGATTTGTATGTTACGAACGACACCGTTGCGAATTTTCTCTTCGCCAATCGCGGTAAAGGGAAATTTGAAGAGATTGCGATGCTGGCCGGAGTGGGCGTGAATGTCTTCGGAAAGCCGCGCTCAGGAATGGGGGTCGATGCAGGCGATTACGACCAGGACGGCTGGATCGACTTATTCGAAGCCAACGTCGATCATGAGATGTTTTCCCTATATCGCAACGACAAGAACGAGGCCTTCAGCGATGTTGCGTTGCCGACCGGGATCGGGGAAGCCACGCGTCTGATGAGTGGCTGGGGATCGAAGTTCTTCGATTACGACAACGACGGCGATCTCGACCTGCTGCTGGCGAACAGCCATCCCGACGACACGGTGGATGGAAGAATTCAGGGTGTCACTTTTCTTGAGCCGCTATTGTTGTTTCGACGGAGCGGCAACTCCTTCCACAATGTAAGCCTCGAAAGTGGCCCCATATTTTCCAGGCGGCTGGCTTCCCGAGGCCTGGCGCTGGGAGATTTCGACAACAATGGCTCGGTGGATGTGCTGGTCACGCAAAACAATCGCGAGCCGATCCTGTTGCGCAACAACGCCGGGCGTCAAAACCACTGGCTGGGACTAAAGTTGGTGGGCCGCAAGGCCAATATCGACGCCATCGGCGCGAAGGTCACCTGGAGGGCAGGAGAGTTGGAGCGGCACCGCTTCAAAGTTGGTGGGGGAAGCTATCTTTCGTCGCACGATCCGCGGATCGTGCTGGGAGTGGGCGCGCGCTCCAAGATGGACTGGCTGGAAGTGAAGTGGCCGGAACCCAGCGGCAAGATCGAGCGGTTCACCGATGTGCCAATCGACCGGTACATCACAATTGTCGAAGGAGAAGGGAAGTGGAAGTAGGGAGCCGGCTCGCGGAACTCGTGTGGGGACGGGCGCCCTCGCCCGTCCGGCGGAGCGAGGCTCCGCGGAAGAGCATGCAGCTTACCGTGATCATGATTCTTATTCTTTCCATTGACTCCATGACCGCGCATTCGCAATCCACACCCATACGCCCGCCGTCCACCCCATCCCAGAACCCTTCGGTGCAAACGGAGCGCCCGGAGACGAACTATGTCGATCAGCAGGCCGAGAAGGAACTGCAAACGGGCTCTGCGCTGACTCGCCGAGGAGAGTTCACGCAGGCGATTCCGCATCTGCTCGCTGCACGGGGGCGAGTCGCCAACGACTACGCGGCGGAGTTCAACCTCTCGATCTGCTATGTCGCTACCGGACAGCCGCGCAACGCGATTCCACTCCTGACGCAACTCCGCAGCCGTGGCCACGACAATGGCGACGTCAACAATCTGCTGGCGCAGGCGTATATCGGCGACTCACAAGACGAAAAAGCGCTGCATGCACTGAAGCGCGCAGCAACATTCTCCCCCGCGAATGAAAAGCTCTATCTGTTCGTGGCAGACGCATGCATGGGAAAGCAAGCGTATGCACTGGGCATCGAGGTGGTTGAAGTGGGATTGAAGAACCTGCCTGATTCAGCGCAACTGCATTTGGAACGCGGGATGTTCCTGACCTTGATGGACCGGTTCGACGATGCGAAGGGCGACTTCGAGTTGGCACGCAAACTCGCGCCCGATTCAGAAGTCGCCTACATCGCGGGAGCGGAAGAGGCCATGTACGGCGGAAATGTTGCTGAGGCGGTCCGAATCTCGCGCGAAGGCATTGCCAAGGGCCATAACAATTTCCTGTTGCTGACGCTATTCGGCGAGGCGTCACTGCGCTCTGGTATTACTCCGGGGCAGAAAGAATTCGATGAGGCTCGGCAGGCACTGGAGGCGGCAGTATCCGAGCGGCCGAATTATCCAAGTTCGCAACTCGCACTGGGAAAGCTCTATTTGCTGAATGGCCAAACAGCCGATGCAATCGTCCATCTGGAAGAAGCGCGGGCTCTGAGTCCGGGGAATGCAGCAGTATATTCGAATCTCGCGGCGGCATATCGCAAGCAGGGAGAGATGCAGAAGGCGCAGGATGCTCTGGCAAAGCTAGCCGAACTGAATCAGGCGCAAGCGGAAAGGATCAGAACTGCGCCGGGAGAAACGAAATCAAGCTACACCGGCGCCGCGCCTCAGCCGCACTGAAGAATCCTTCGTGTACCTTTGTGTCCTTGGTGGTGAAAAATAACCACGAAGGGCACGAAGGTACACCAAGGAAAAACTGCTTAGGCTGAGTTTCCCGATCTGACTCGCGGGAACGGCCGCTCAACAATCCCGGTGCCTTCCTTCACTGCGATGATCTGATCGCACTTCAGGTCTTTCAATTTCGTGGCCATGCCACTCGGCCAGAGAATTTCGATGGCATCGATGTTTGCGCGCGAGCCGATGCCGAAGTGCAGGCGTGGATCCTGCGCGGATTGGTAGCTCATCCCGCCCTTGCGTTGATCGAAGAGTTTCAGATCACTCGCCGTGACCGTCACCCGAGCGCCAACTCCGTCTCGGTTGGATTTTGTTCCGATCAGCAAAATCTCCAACCAGTGGTTTGCGTTTCCGCCATCGTTGCGGAGCAGCTGTGGCGATTGCCCGCAGTTGTTAACGAGAATGTCGAGGTCGCCATCGTTATCGAAGTCTCCTATTGCGGCCCCGCGACTTACTCGTGGCAATAGGAAATCCGTCCCCATCCGCTCACTCACATTTTCGAAAACACCGCGGCCGGTGTTGCGGAACATCAGCTTGGGCTCGGCATACTTCGTATCGGCGTGATAGCGCTCGATGTTGTCGAGCACGTGCCCGGTCGCCATAAATAGATCCACCGCTCCGTCGTTGTCGTAGTCGAAAAACCTGGTACCGAATTCGCTCATGTGGAACGTAGCGTAACCGAGCTTGGAGCGGAAGGTCGCGTCCTCAAATGTACCGTCACGCATGTTCTGATAGAGTCGCGCCAACTGCATGTCGAGATGCACGGCGACAACATCCATGCGACCACTGCCAGTGGTGTCAGCGGCATCGGTGCCCATGCCGGCTTCGAACTGGCCATCGCCGCTGACAGCAACCCCGGCCTGATATCCGACTTCCGTGAACGTGCCGTTGCGATTGTTGCGGAAGAGTGAATTGGGCATGTGATCGTTGGCGATGAAAATGTCCTGCCAGCCGTCGTTGTCATAGTCAAAAGTGACGATGCCGAGACCGTTGCCGGGCTTCGCCGCGAGACCCGACGGCTTACTCACATCTGTAAACGTGCCATCGCCGTTGTTGCGGTAGAGCGTGGGAGGTTGCGGATTGAAATCGTCAGGATGGCAATAGCTACGCATGCCGGGTCCACGATCGCCACAATAGAAATTGCGTTCAGGCGACCAGTCGACGTAATTGGCGATCACGAGATCCAACCGCCCATCGTTGTCATAATCGAACCAGGCCGCGCTCGATGCCCACAGGCCGGTGTTCGCGACTCCCGCACGTGAAGTCACATCGGTGAAGGTTCCATCGCCATTGTTGTGATAAAGAATGCAGCGGCCGTATCCGCAAACGAAGAGGTCAGGAAAGCCGTCGTTGTCGTAATCGCCCACCGCGACTCCCATTCCGAACAGACCTTCGGCGCCGAGGCCCGCTTTCAGGGTCACATCCGTGAATGTTCCGTCGCCATTGTTGCGGTATAAGGCGCTGCGCAGCGGGTGGGCTGGCGTGTAGACCTTGGTGGCAGCACCATTCACGAGATAAAGATCAAGAAGGCCGTTCTGGTCGTAGTCGATCCAGGCGCAGCCTGAGCCCATGGTCTCGATCAGGAATTTCTGTGGCGAGGCGGCGTTGTCGTGAACGAAGGTGATGCCAGCCGAGTGGGCAACATCAGTGAACGTGACCTGATTTCTGGGGGCGGCCCAGCCTGTCCGGGGTAGAACAATGCCAGCACCAGTTAGGACTGTACCTCGAAGCAGATCGCGCCTCGTCAACTGGGTCAAAGGAAACTGTCCTCAGATGGAACCATACACGAGGCGATTTGGCGACTTCCCCGAGTTGTTCAGCAACGATCTTCCACAGGCGAAGCGTGTGCTTGCAAGAATCTGCTTGACAACGGCTCCGAATATTGTATACAAAATCCAACCTGAGCGGCAAACGTGCCCGACGTGTTTTCTGCTCTGGGCTTTTCGTGCATGTGGTTGAGCTTTCGGCTGGATCCGGAGGCCACAAACAAGTTCGCGGAGGAGGACGTATGTCCCGCAGGTCTGCTTCTTCTTTTCTGATCGCCGCCATCGGTCTCGTGAGCTGGCTGATTACCTTGCCGGCTAGCATCGCGCAACATAGTTCCGAAGGAAGCGTGAGCATCGTGGTTGTGGATGCAAGCGGAAGTGTGGTGCAAGGGGCTGATCTCCAGTTGGTAGACGTGGCCACCGGCTCGACGCAAACATCCCAGACCCAGGAAGGAGGCACCCATACCTTCGTCAACCTGCCAGTGGGGACGTATCGCTTGAGTATCTCGAAGCAGGGTTTCAAGTCGCAAGTGTTCGACGCCGTCTCAGTGCAAGCCACGAAAACGACTGGAATTACCGCGACCATGGGTGTGGGTACACAAGCAGAGACCGTGGAAGTCACGGCGACCGCCTCTCCGCTCATCGAGACGACTTCCTCGGCGATTGGCACGGTGATCGACATGAAGCAGATCGAAGATCTTCCGATTCAGGGACGGAATCTCACACAAATGACGCAAGTGGTGCCCGGGTACACGGGAACACTCGCGGACGGAGGAGGTACCTGGAATGGGCTTCCATCAATTGCGCAAGGGAACAGCATTGACGGTGTCACCGGAAGTGCAGGTCGGATGAAGTTTGGTGGTGCGGCTGAGCCTGCCGTCGAGCCTCGGGTAGAAAACATCCAGGAGATGACAGTCCAAACGGACCAACTCGACTTGAACCAGGGCTATGGCACATCGACGATGCAGATCAACTTCGTTACTCGTCGCGGTACGAATGCGTTTCACGGGAGAATCTTTGAAGATTTCAGAAATAGCGCGCTGAATGCCAACGACTGGACGTATGATTTCCTGAATGCTCAGAGCCCCGGCTCGCAACCGCGACCGCATCTGATTCTCAACGAATTTGGAGCGAGCGTCGGTGGACCGGTGATACGGAACAAGCTGTTTTTTTTCGGCACGTACGCCATGTCACGCCAACCTGGCGCAACGCCGACCAACATGTGGGTACTAACGCCGGCCGCTCAAGCGGGAAACTTCACCTACAGCGGCGGTACAGTGAACGTATTCAATTTGGCCTCGTCGTGCGGCAACTGTGGCTCTACTGCGCTGCCCACCACCGTCAATGGACAGACCCAGAGTGCGCTAGCCGCAGCCAACAGCGCCGTGGCGAGCGGGACCCTAAGCAATTTGAGCGATCCAAATTTTCAACAGCTCAACTGGCAAATCGCGAATCCCGACAATCGCTATTTTCCGACGGTTCGAGTTGACTACGAGCCGACCTCTAAGCAACGAGTCAATGTAGCGTGGAACTACACCAAGCGGGTCGATCCGGGAGCAATCCCACCCAATCTTCCTGGCTCGGCTTTCGCCAAGACGGGAGCTGGGAACAAATTCCGCTCCTACACGGCCGCGCTGGGTTTCACCTCCACACTTTCTCCTACCTTCATCAATGAGTTTCATGGCGGATTCCTGTACAACGCAAACTTCTTTGGGTACAACGGTGTTACACCGACGCCGTCGACTCAACAAATCGGTTGGAATTTTTCCAACCTTCCCTTCAGCTACAACACGGGGATGAATGGTACAAATTTCCCGATCCCGACGGGTTCTTACTATCCGGTATTTAATGCATCGGACACGGTCACATGGCAGAAGCATGCGCACACTATCGACTTCGGCTTCTCATGGTGGCGAGAACAGAATCACTACTACAACGGAGTGCTCGGGTTCCCGGGAATCAACCTCGGATTAGCGTCAACGGACCCCGCGATTAACGCCTTCACTACCAGTTCGATGCCCGGTGCTTCGGGCAATGATTTGGCTGAAGCCCAGGAGCTTTACGCTGTTTTAGTGGGGCGTGTTTCGGGTATCGGGGGCAGTTACACGTATAACAAGAAACTCAACTCTTACTGTGAAGGGTGCATCGGCGCTTACAATCTGGACGAATTACAAAAAAGCTTCGGTGGCTTTTTTCAAGACTCCTATCGCGTAACGCCGACCTTCGTACTGAACTATGGCCTCCGTTGGGATTTCACATGGCCCGACTATGACCTGACCGGCGCTTATCACTCGGCTGCGCAGGATGCGATATGGGGGCCGTCGGGGGTAAACAATATTTTCGCTCCCGGAGTATTGAAGGGTACAAACAATCCGATTCTGACGCAAAATAGTGCGCCGGCTAAGCCATGGTATGTTTCACCCCAACCGACACTTGGCTTCGCGTGGAATCCGAGGCGTTGGAACAATACCGTGCTTCGCGCCGGCTTTTCGCTGCGCAGATTCACCGAACCCCAGCAATATTTCTGGAACCAGGCTTCCGATTACGGAGCATTCTACTTTCAGAGCTTCTCGTTTAATCCTTTGAAGACGGGCGGAGCGCAACCGGCTGGTACGTTTGCGCCAGGTACGCTCGCCTTGGGCGACCCGACCATTGCTGCCCTCAATTGTCCCAACAGTTCATCGTCGGGCCCCGTTTACAGCTGCAACCCCGCCAAGTACCTGACTACCGAACCGGAGTCGGATTTTACATTCTTGGGTGGGCCAGGTGCGAATGGTGTGGCTCCCAACCTCAAGCAGCCCTACACTGAGTCGTGGAACGTTGGCATTCAGCGACAGCTCGGCGAAAGCCGTGCACTTGAGATTCGCTATATCGGGAACCGGAGTTTGAGACAGTGGATCGTGATGAATCAAAATGAGGTTAACATCTTCGAAAATGGATTTCTGAGTCAGTTCAAGATGGCTCAGCAAAACCTGGCTGCTTACATCCAAGCGAATCCGGGATGCGTGAGCGCGAATAACTGTAGCTTTGCGAACAACGGACTGCCGGGGCAGCAGTCGATGGCGATCTTCAACGCGGCCTTCGCGGGAGAGGGCGCGGGACCCGATGGCCAGTTACTGGACTACAGCAACGGTGGCTTCGTCAACAATTTGCAGACGGGGCAGGCAGGCGCTTTGGCCAATACGCTCGCAAATACGGCGTTCTACTTCTGCAATATGGTAGGTAGCGCCGCGTTTGCTCCCTGTGCTAACAACGTGGGCATCAACGTTGCGGGTGCGGGATATCCAATCAACTTCTTTCAGGTGAATCCCTACGCGATTGGCACCGGCCTGAGTCAACTGGTGTCGGAGGGTTATTCAAATTATAACGGTTTACAGGTGGATTTTCGTCAACGTGCTTGGCACGGTTTGCAGTTCGACGCTAACTACACCTGGTCGCATACTCTGGGAGTGTCTACCCAGAACAACTGGCAAGGTGCGGTTACATCGTTCACACTGCGTGACATGCATCTGAGCTACGGGCCCACGCTGTTTGATATTCGCCATTCGGTCCACATCAGCGGCACTTACGACTTGCCTCTCGGCAAAGGTAAAACTTTCTCGGCCGGAAATGCTCTTGACCGTGTCATTGGTGGATGGACGATTGGCACAATCTTTACTCTCCAGACAGGGAATCCATTCCTCCTGCAGGGTGGTTACAACACGTTTAACGACTACGCCGACGGAGGTGTTGTCTTGAACAATGTGACAGTTTCGCAGCTGCAGAGTTCAGTGGGCGTCTATCACATTCCAGGACAACCATCGGTGTCCTTCATTAATCCTAAGTATCTGGCCAGCAGCACTGGAGGTGGAGCAAATCCGGCATACATCTCGCCCAACACTACACCTGGAACCATTGGCCAGAGAGTCTTTTTGTACGGCCCGCGCTATGTTAATGATGACCTGTCGCTCACGAAGCGAATACCTATCACGGAGAGGTGGATGTTCAGCTTACAGGCGATGGCATTAAATGCCTTCAATCACCCAACGTTTCAGCCCGGTTCTGGCAGCGGCTGCTCATACTTCTGTTACGCTGCGGGTGGAGGTTTTCCCAATGTGCAAGCGGGAAGCTTCGCGATCGGAGGGGTTTCCCCGAGTTATCAACCACGCATCCTAGAACTCAGAGGCAATATCGAGTTCTAAACAAAAATCCGTCTTCAGACCTAAATGCCAGGGCATGCTTGCCCTGGCGTTTTTGTTCTGTCATGAAAATGACTTGGGATGGAAAGACGAGCTAGTCCGACGCTCTGCGCTGTTGCAGCGCTTCCTTCAACGATTGGCCGGCGTGCTGGATGTGCTGGCGCAGGAGTTTGCAGGCGCCGGCGATGTCGCGCTGGCGGCAAAACTCGAGAATCTCGTGGTGCTCCTGGTTGGCGCGCGCAATTCCGTGCGTTAGGTAGAGTTGCAGGCGGGTATACCGTTCCCCGCTGTTGTTCACGTTGCGAATAATGTTCATGAAGTGCGGCCGCTCGGCACGTGAATAGAGAAGAGAATGGAATTGCCAGTTCAGGCGTCCCCAGGAAAAGAGGTGGTCCTCGTGCTGCAGTTCGGTTTCGTACCGACGAAGAACGACGGCAGCTTCCTCGAGATCGTTCTCGGTTAAGCGCGGGATGGAGTGCTTTAGAATTTCCGGCTCGAGCAGTGCGCGAATGGTGAACAGTTCTTCGATGTCCGTGGGCGAGAGCGCCGGCACAATCGCGCCACGGTTCGGGACAATCGTGATCAAGCCTTCAGCGTCGAGTTGCCGCAAGGCCTCGCGCACGGGAATCCGGCTCACCTGGTACTGAATGGCGATGGCGTCCTGGCGAAGTTGCGCGCCCTCAGGAATGGTGCCGCGAATGATTTCTTCGCGCAGTTTATCTGCGACGGCTGAGGTGAGCGACTGCCGGGGGATGGCCGATTCGGGTGCGGTGGACAGGTTCATGGTTCAGAGATTGAGTGCGAGTACAAATGCATCCAAATACAAGAACGCTGATGCACAAACGATGATATGCGGAGCTTTCGGAGCGTGCAATAACCGATATTCAGGATCAAGCTCACTTAACCACAGGCGTTGCCTTGTCCGACGCCATGACGTCACGGCCGCTGGCCCTACGCACCAGCCAGTAAACCGGCAGTCCTGCAACGACGATCGCCAGGCCTGGCCACGTCGTGGCTGGGCGATAAGCAAATAGCACCACCAGGATTATCGTAGCCGTGATGACGTAAGCGCCGGGAACAAAGGGATAGCCCTTGGTTCTGTATGGTCGCGGAGCGTCCGGCCGGTTCCGGCGCAAGCGGAAGACGGCAGCCACAGTCAGAACATAGAAGATGAGCGCGGCAGAAATCACGTAGTCGAGCAGATCGCTGTATAGGTTTCCCCATGTGCCGGTTGCAGGGGTGAAGGTCCGCGGCAAAACCAGAACCATCGCCCAGAGACCCTGAATCCAAAGTGCCCACGCCGGTACGCTGGCGCGATTGAGACGCCCAGCAAGTCGGAAGAAGAGGCCCTGGCGAGCCATTGCACAGTAGGCACGCGGTCCTGCGAGGATCAGCGCGTTAACGCACCCGAAAGTGGAAATCATGATGGCGACGGCCATGAGCGCAGTGCCCAGGCCAGGGAAGATGGCCTGCAACGTTGCCGTGCCAACACGATCGGAAGGCGCGTGCTGGATCGCCTCGAGAGGCAGCGTAAAAAGATACGCCAAGTTTGCCAGGAGATACAGCGAGATCACCACAATGGTGCCGATCACCATGGCGCGCGTCACGTTCTTCTCAGGTTCACGAACTTCTCCGGCGGCGAAGGCAATGTTGTGCCAGGAGTCAGCTGAAAAAAGCGATCCAGTCTGGCTCACGCACAAAGCGACGAAGAGTCCGAATGCAGTAGTGGCGTCAAGTGTGGCAGTCAATGGCTGAATGCCGCGGGCGTGCCAGAAATTGCCAAAGTTTGCGTGCAGAGCGGCAGCGTTACGTCCAACAAAAATTCCGGCGCCGATGAGTGCCAGAAGCGCAGCGCTCTT
>Ga0207695_10006618_pt1 | contig 14970 bp, 14 predicted proteins | sample KBSC54metaG_FD_184354 | JGI IMG/M metagenome (GOLD analysis project Ga0207695, IMG submission 184354) | Corn rhizosphere microbial communities from Kellogg Biological Station, Michigan, USA - KBS C5-4 metaG (SPAdes) (version 2) | ecosystem: Host-associated > Plants > Roots > Rhizosphere > Soil... | reverse complement strand
TTTTATTTTCTCTAAGAAAACTATAAAATGAATTAAGTTCACTTTTAAAACTTTCTAATTGGCCTGGTGAAAGCTCTTTATCACTTATTGTTGCCTGATTAGAACTGTCCAGATTTTTTTTGGTAACAAGATAATGTAATGCAATATATTTTAAACATGCCTGATCGGTGATGTTTTTATTTACGACCAGGGAACTCATCAGATAATTTTTAAAGTCATTAAACAAATCAATATTTTTTTGTTCGTTAACACTTATGGTCTGCGAATTACAGAAACCTGACCAAATGATGAGACCAATCAAAATAAAACGACTTTTGTTTTTCATAATTGCTGATTTATGTTTTACCCGCATGTACCCATTCTACCCTTTGGGCGTTGATCATCTGAAGGACTAACGGTTCTTGTTATCTTTCTATTCGCATTTTGAACACTAAAATTATCCAGGTCAAGCTTCCTGATATCTTCTCCCAAGTCACCTGGATCATTTCCGGAAAAGAAAGATTCATTGGATTTTGTGGATGGTAAATTTATATTGATACTTTTTAATGCTTCCATTGCTGAGTTGGTGCAGTTAAAATTATCCAAATCGTATTGCAACGCCTGCTGATCTAAAAGTTTACCAATCACGGTGGCCATTTCGGCGCCGGTCACCGTAAAATCAAGGGATACATCATACGGGGTATTGCTGTCATCGCCGAATACAGACTGATCCTTCTCACTGCCCGGCTTAACCGAATTCTTGGGATAAAATCCGAGCGTTCGTATTACCCTAGTTCCGTCCGCGTTCTGTTGTTCCAAAGTTAAAAAAGTATGGCCAACCATGAAAGATGCGACGGGGTTGACCAATTCCCTCGTGCCCGGATCGGGCTGGTTGATGTTAACAGAAATATCATAGGTGGAGGTGGCATTGTTGGTAAAGCATTTTACTTCCTTAGCGAGGTCGGTGATAGGTGCATCGGGAGAAGTAAATACCGGGGCAATCGCAATATTACTAATACCCGAACCTCCCGTCGTTCCGCCAACACTTCCGCCCGCGGTAAAATAATCATACGCTGAATAGGAAGCCTGGTCCAAAAGCCAATACCAGCTGTAATAGTCGACAGTATTTCCATTGACGTCATAAGAAATGATGACTTCAGGAAGTACCGCACTTTCTTGGTCAGGAAAGATCGTATTATTGTTCGGGTCGCTTTTTTTAACACCGGTCACTTCGTTGTTTACAACCACCAGATTTTTAAGAGCATTATCACCAAAACTCCGGAGTGCTATATTGCCGCTGCTGAGGCCTCCGGGGGTTTTCACGAGACCCGACAGGTCAACCCAGTTTCCCCAAAAATGCGAATCCTGGTTTTCCAGCAAAAGGAACCTGGTAAGGCTTCCACCCTTTTCAAAAATCAATATCCCGAAATTCCGGTTTTTATACACTAGAACTTTACTGTTGGAAAAATCCAGTAGACCCTGTTCATTTTGGGAAAGATGCCGTTTTATATACCGGACGGCCGCATCAACAAAAAGATTGGAATGGGTAGAGGTTGACGTAATGGTATTGTCTTTCCCGCATCCGCAAATAAGCAACACCAAAAGACTTGCAATCAAAAGTTTCATAAATAGTGTTTTCACTAAACTAATTACCGAAACTTTGAGATTTTTTGATAAATATCAATTTAATAAATCCGGTTTTTTACTATCTTATTTAAATTTTGGATGATTATCGGCTTCGTCCATTCTTTGCACCAGGCGTTCCTTCAATTGATCCAGAAAAGTAGTTCGGTTAATTTTACGAATTCTCATTTCCTGGAATATCCTGTAATAATTTCCCAATTCAACATTAAATAATTTTTCAAAATGACTTGCAAGATGCTTTAGGTCTATCGTTCCATTATTACAGGAACCAGTAGATTGTAAGGCATATAACAATTCTACGAGTGAAACTTTGGAAGCCGTCCAGCTGACATTTGCTGCCTTTTTAACTACCGGTAAACCCGGCTGCATTTCGGGTGCGGCTAACCTTACATTTATAAATTTCAAAACATCTTCATATGCAATGATCTTTGCAATTATGTAATCGTATATCGTGGTAAAATTTAAGTCGGTTACGCTATCTTCAAGATTTAGGAGTAACCAGGAGTCCCGATTCTTTCTTACAAAATAAATCTCATCCAGTGAAGTGCTCCCTGACCTGTAATAAGAAATGAAGTCATGATGGGTATTCCTGTATTCATTAATTTTTCTTATTTCCCCGAGATAAAAATTTTTAATATCCACAGATGTAGCCAGGGGCAGGTGCGATTGTATAAAGATAACTTTCTGGTAATAGATAAACCGGCTACAAAATCCTGGCTTGATTAGTTTGAAAAAGCGGATCTCTTCTTCGATACCCGTGAAGGTATAATTATTTACGAAGGATTTTAATTTGGAAATATGGTCCAAAATAATACTCAAAGATACCTGGGAATTCTGAAGGTGAGCCCCATCTTTAAAGTTATAGGCGGCGAGATTATTTTCCATCGCTGCATAAAGACCATTTGCAAATTCTTCTATTGTCATAACCCGGGATATGAATCTGAGTGTAAAATTATATGCGGGTGTGGAGGCGTTGATTGATAAAAATCAATTAATCATTTGGAAGGACAGGCGCGTGTATTTAAAGTCTATGCAATATCACCTTTTTGCAAAATTTTTAATGCAACTTCTTTACCGCTGATAATTGCTGCTTCAACTGTTCCGGGTGATGTTCCTTCATGCAAGCCTTCTCCCGCGAAGTAAATTGTCTTTTCAACAGGTTGGTTCAAAATATTTTTAGCAACAATGCTCTGCGGGGTATTATAAGAATAACCTCCGGAAATGTTTGGAACCTCTTTCCAGTTGATAATTTTAAATACCCTTATTTTATTTCTTAAAACATGCGGCTCAATAGCAAAGGCTGATGACAAAGATTGCAGGCTTTCTTCCAATATTTGTTCTTCAGATTTATCATTAAAAGATACTGTTCTTGTCCCTCCTATCCACCCGGTCAATATATGGTTGCCTTCAGGTAATTGAGTCCACCAGGTCGATACATTTGCTTCTGTAAAAATAAACCCGATATTTTTATGTACTTTCTTCCAAAAAGATTCATCAAATTCCAATATTATTTTTATAACAGATCCAAACCCTATATTATTTGCTGCACCTAAATAAGTATCTATACCGGGATTAAATTGAATGTATTCCAAATCATTTTTATTTGCCTGCAAAACGCTTAGCGGAACAGTTATCACAATTTTCTTTGCTGTAAAATACCGGCTGCAGATGGTTATAATACTAACTTCGTCTTTTTGCCAGTTGATTTTTTTAACGCAACAATCTTTGTAAATAATGCAGCCATATTTTCTGCATTCACTTTCGAGATAATCAATTATCTTTTGATAACCACCCTCAATCCTGTATTGAATATTATCTTCGTTTGACCATTCATTGTACAAGAACATGGTGCTTGCCTGTGAAACATCAGCGAGATCAAATCCTCCGGCATATCTTTTTACCGATTCTCTCAATTCTATATATTTATCATCATGAAAATACTCCTGTAAGAAATCCGAAAAAGGCGTATCAATTTTTACTTTTTTCATCTCTCTCATTAACTGATTCCAGTGCTCACTATAATGATTTTGCTTTCTTATTTCGCCATGCTGCAGGTGATACATATTACCCTTTACAGCATGATATTGAATACCGGCCCGTTTTAATAAATTTAAAGTATGCTTCAGTTTTCCGTGAACAAATTCAGCACCGAGTTCAACCGGTACAGAAAATGCTCCGCTGCTTAAAGTATGAATTCTCCCACCCAGCCTGTCTGCGGCTTCGGCCAAAATCACTCTTTTATTATTTTTTGATAGTTCGTAAGCAGCAGTTAAGCCTGCTGCACCACCGCCTATAACAATTATTGTTTCCAATTATATCAGGTAAATGTTTGAAAAGATAGTATGATGCAAAAACTAAAATCAGGCCAAAGAAACATTTTAAATTGTATATAACAATTAACGATTGTGGCTAATTGAAGTTATTTATGCGTGTTCTCCCGGGCAGGGTTGACAAGCTGTGAGAACGATCGTTAATTTTTATTTGCAATTCTTTGTAAGGCCATTCATTTTAAAAGCCCTTATCCTGCTGAGCGTTTCTTCGGTAATGCCCAGGTAAGATGCAATATACTTGGAAGGTACCCGCAGGATTATCTGGGGAAAATGGTTCATGATAAAATTGTAACGTTCTGCGGCCTTTTGCATTCTGAGGGAATACAATCTTTCTTCACTCAGTTGATAATATTTTTCTGTGAGGACCCTGCCCACAAAATTAAATTCGGCGCATTGGTGATATAAATATTGTAATTCCGCGTATTCGATAAAGTAAAGTGTGCAATCTTCAATAGCCTGGATATTTTCGCGGCTGGGAACCTGGTTTAGGAAACTTTCCACAGAAAAGATTATATCCGTTTCTTTCATGAACCATGCGCTTATTTCCTTATCATCTTTAATATAGTAACAACGCAATAATCCCTTTTTTACGAAATAGATATTATAACAGATGCGGCCCTCTTTAAGTATAAATTCCTTTTTGGGAATTTCAATTTCTTTTAAATTTTCCATGATATAATTGATGGCCTCTTCAGATATGGGGTAAATTGAATTGAGATATGCTAAGACCTCTTCCATACACGGGGGATAAAAGTAATGACCAAGGTACGGGAAGCTGATTTTTGAAAGTTTATCAATCGGGAATTTTTTTTGAGGCTAATCCTTGTAAAAGCGCAAGAAATAAACGAATGGAATACAAAAAAATCGTTATTCTTATGACAGAACCTTTCATGTTATTAAAGATAATAAAGATATTAACCAGGAATCAATCTCTATAATTACAATGGGGGAATTATGTATTCCCGATTCAGATTTTGGAAACCGAGCCAAATACATCCACTAATTCTTAAGCAGGTAAATATCCAATAATTCATGTTCTCTATAGGCTCTGAATTTTCTTATAGCCTGGTAAATTTTATGTATGTAAACTTCTACATGACAACCTTCAGGTGGATGAAGTAATAGGAGAAATGCTTCCACATCAGAAATTAGAAAAGATTAGAGAATTAAATACAAAAGGCAGAAAAGTAGCAATGATTGGCGATGGAATAATCGATGCGCCTGCTTTAGTGGAAGCTTTAGTAGGAATTGCAATGGGAGCGAGAACAGAAATTGCTTTGGAAAGTGCTGACATGGCACTAACCACAAACAATCTTTTGAAAATTGTGGAGGCATTACGAATCAGCAGGCAGGTAATGAATGTAATCATGTTTAATTTCTGAGCAACAGTTATTGTAGATTCAATCGGGATAGGGTTCGCAATGTTCGGCTATCTCTCACCGCTTGAAGCCGCATTGATTCATGTTACATCCGAATTAGCATTTATTCTAAATTCAGCCAGATTATTCGGAAGATCGCAAAAAGCATGAAGACTATCGAATCGCCCATAAAGAAATTGCATAAGCATTCGCGCTGCTTTAAAAAAAGAGAGATGGCTCCTGTTGAGCAGCCTCTCCCGTAAACAACCATAAAAATTCTTTCGATTTAAAAGTTAAGCGGCACGTTTACTTTAAAACTAAAATTTCTTCCCATATTATAAATACCATGGTGAGGCCGTGGATCATCAGGATAGGGCTCAAAATATTTAAGCCTGTTTAAATGAGACTTGTAAGCGACCTCGAATAAATTATCACCTATAGCAGTAAGAGAAAAGAGCGTTTTACCTTTACCGTTAGTTATATCTGCGCCAAAGCCTGCATTAAATAAAGAATAACCTGGTGTAGGTGTTTCAGTATCAAATTCAAGATACGCCCGGTTCTGCGGGGCATAATATTCAAGTTGCACTTTTACAAAAGCATTTACAATTGATGAAGAAACTTTTTTAATGTTGGCACGCAGTTCAGAATAAGTGTGTAATGGCGGAATGAAAGGAAGATATTTAGCGCTGTCAGAAAGTTTACCTTGCCCGTTAACGCCTTTATTATTTCCATATACTATAGAAAGTGAGTTTTCAAAGTGTAACCAATCCCACGGATGTGGGTGAATGTCTATCGATAATTCTCCACCATATAAATGCGCTTTCGCTGCCTGGAACTGAAAGGTATCAATAACGGTATTTTGACCAACACTACTTGATACCTTTTGATTGTAAATATAATTTTGAATGTTATTATCAAAAATGCTTGCGTCAATGGTAATATGTTGCGAATTGTAATTTAAGCCAATATCTTCCTGCCAGTTAAATTCAGGTTTAAAATTTAAGTTGCCTTTTTGAAAACTATTGGTTCCCGGATGGACACCATTTGCAGAAATCTCTGATATGTTAGGCGACCTGTATCCCCTGCCAACATTGGCTTTACAGGCAAAATGATCTGAGAAACGATAAGATAAACCCAGGCTTCCGCTCATTCCTGCGAACGTATGGTTATAAGTATAAAATGGATTATCAGCACCAACCGTATCAATTCCATACACAGGCTTATCAAAGCCGGTTACCGGGTCTGGTTTCGTGTACAGTGCACTGTTATTAAACTGCCTTGTATCATATCTGAGACCACCGGCAACTTCCAGTTTATCCATTGACTTTTTTACAAAAATGAATGGCCCTATGTCAAATTGTTTATAAGAAGGAATAACAAATTCTGTTCCTTTGGTAACATTATTATTTTGAAACATCCCGTTAACACCTGCAGTTATACCCCACCCATTTTTTTCCCGGAAAAAATATTTTGCATCATAAGAAAAAGTATTCAAAACAAGATCAAGTCCCGCAACAGCAATTTGAGGATGGCTGAATTCCTGCCTTATACTTTTTTGATAAGCCAAATTAATTCCAAGTGATCCTTTTCCTAAAGTAAAACTGTTAGCGCTGTAAATTCTATAATGCTGTATATGCTGATGAAGCGGTGTTATTTTATATGATTTTAATTCCTCATCAGAAACTATGGGCCGTATTGTATCATCTTCTGTAATTTGTTTGGTAAATTTTCTTGTTGCAGAATCTCTGCTGCCATCGGGTATTTCCTGCAAATCATTGAAGGTAGAAAGTCCCAGGTGCGAATAACCCCATGAACGGTTAATACCTGCAGAGCCACTAAAATCGAGCTCTCTAAAGCCTGTATTAAAAACCCGTCCGTCAATTTTGTTTTGATAATTTGTAGCAGTTTTGAAAGAAGCTCTTCCCATCCAGTTAATTGAATTTTTATTCCCGGCCATCATTGCAGAGCCTGCCATTAAGCCATTGTTAGTCTGGTATTCGCCTGAAATATCTCCAATTGTTTTTCCATCAGGAGGAGGATTTGCAGGTATAAGATTTACTACCCCGGCTTCAGCATCAGAACCGTATATCAGACTGGCAGGACCTTTTACTATCTCAACTTTATCGACAGTATTCTGGTCAACTTCTATACCGTGTTCATCGCCCCATTGCTGACCTTCCTGTCTTACACCATCATATAGAGTAAGGATGCGATTAAATCCCAAACCTCTTATAAAAGGTTTTGAAATATTTGGGCCCGTCGTAACTGCGTTTACGCCCGGCACTCTTGCTATTGCATCAATAATATTTGTACTTAAATTCTGCTGCAGGTATTCTTTGTTGATTGAAACAATAGGAATAGGATTTCTTTTAATAGTTGTTGCTTTAGAAGAGCCCGTTACCACAATTTCGTTTTCTTCAACTATTGAAATTTCCATAACAAAATTTGCTGCGGTATTTCCATTTAATGAAATTGTTTTTATGTTATTCTTATAACCCACAAAACCTGCCTGAACTAGATAAGTACCTGCAGGAATATTGTGTAAAGTGTAGTTACCATTAGCATCTGAAGTTGTTCCGGCTTTAAGATCAGGAATATAAATTGTTGCGCCTTGCAAAGGCAATCCTGTATTTGCTGCCGTTACCTCTCCTGATAAAGTAACTTTTGTACTAATATTTCTTGTAAAATTGGTCTGCGCTGATGTTGAGCTAAAAAAAATAAAGGGTATCGTAACAGATACTATCGAAATAATATGATTGTTTTTCATTAATACTATTTAAAATTTGAGATGCACTTATAAACGTGGTTTAAGTTTATAAGATTGATTATTTAGATGCAACTAAAATTTTAAAGGTGGTCCGCGAAGATTATTATGAAAAAGTGAAAGGGATACAAATGAAGGAATAGAAAACGCTGCGAATGAATGAAGCGACGGGATATTAATTACGGCAAAACTACTGAAAGCAATAAAATGTGATTCTGCAACAAGGTCATCGCATTGACAATTGAAGCCGGCCTTTATCAGGTGTGGCGTTTTACCAACAGGAATTTTGTAATTGCTGTCTGTATGATTTGCAAACCAGGTATGGAGTGTCTTTTTTGGAGTAATACCTAATGCAAAAACAAGGATAAGCAGTATCGAACTGATTTTTTTAAACAATGGTATCCTGGTAAAAATGTTATACACTTATATTTAAAATATCTGTAACAGAGTTGCAAATATATTGTAAAGTGTCGTCACTTTTTGTTATTTCAAATACCAAAACCGAGGTAGTAACCAGACAATAAATCACTACGTCATTAAACTCGTTGTCACAATAGATTCATTTCTGTTTAAATCCTTTAAGATCATCTTCAAAGAAATATTGAAATTTTAAGTTTTGAAAAAACGGCGTACCGGCAGTAAAGCTAATATCACCTATCGCATGAGGTTCATTTCTTAATCTCGATTCTACTTCAAACGGCGCTTCTCTCCATTTGGTATCTAAAAGATTTTGAATCTCTAATCCAATTTCATATTTACATTTTGTGTAATTGGCGGTAAGATCGGTTATAAAATAACCTTGTGCCTGAAGCGAATTATCTTCATTGGCAGGCCTGTTTTTCATATAGCGGTAACTTAAAATTCGAGAAATACAATATGAGTGAAATAGAAATTTATAAATCACCCGGCAATCAAATTGAACTTCATCTGAATCCTGAAAACAAAATCGTGTGGTTATCACGGAGGTAAATGGCAGAATTGTTTAATAAGGATACGGATACACTACGGCTTCACCTGGAGAATATATATGCGGAGCAAGAGCTGAAGGAAAAAGCAACTACCGGGCTTTTCCCGATTGCTGAAGTTCATTCTGGAAAATGAAGATTTTTTTGTCTCCAGTAACAAAAGAAAGATTTTTAGAAAGAAAGCATATTATGGGAAAGAGATGAATTAAATTGTAGGGTATAACAACGATTGCCCGCATTGTCTTTCTGCGTATAGCCCTTAGACCGTGAGCCTGTTCCTTAATTTTAATAAATAAAAATATGGGGGAAAATAAAAAATCCCGTAAAGTTCAGGTTATTCCAAATGACCTTTCTTCGGGTATGATTGCCAGAGTAACGGATTTGACGGAACTTAAAGATATCGCCGAAGCCATTAGAAAAAGCGAAGAACGATTTCGTTCTTTTTTCGAGAAAGCACGGGATCCAATTTTACTTATTGACGATTCTTTTCATTTTATAGATTGTAATATAGCAGCGGTAAAAATTTTAGGAGCCGGGTCCAGGGATGAGATCCTTGATAAACCTCCTGCCTATTTTTCACCGGACTACCAGCCTGACGGTCAATTATCCGTGATAAAAGCAGAGCAAATGATTAAAATTGCCTACAAAAAAGGCAGCCTGCAATTTGAATGGATTCATAAACGGATGGATGGTGTTGCTATGTATATGGATGTCAGTCTTACGGTAATTACTCTGGGAAGCAAAAAAGTTTTACTGGTGCACTGGCGTGATATCACCGGCAGCAAAAAAGCAGGAGAAACAATCAGGAAACTATACCAGGCTATTGAACAGACAAGTGAAATTGTTTTCACGACTGATACAGAGGGGACTATCAATTTTGTAAATACGGCATTTGAAAATGTGTATGGATACAAAAAAGAAGAAGTTGTGGGTAAAGCAACCCCGCGAATTCTCAAAAGCGGGGTTATGAATAAAACATTCTATAAAGATCTTTGGAAAAAACTACCGGCGGGCAAGGGCCTGCGTAAAGAAATCATCAACCGAACAAAAGATGGACGGCTGATTACCATTCATACTTCATTTACACCGATTTTCAATGACACGCAAATATTGATTGGTTATATGGCTGTACAAGAAGATATTACCGAAAAGAAAATAGCAGAAAAGAAATTGCTTGATGCTGAATTACAGTACCGCACTCTTTTTGAACAATCGCCGGATGGGATCTGTGTAATAGATTATAAAACCCTTCTTCCCCTGGAGTTTAACGAAAAAATTCATACACAACTGGGATATTCCCGTGAAGAGTTTAGTCAATTGAAGATTTCCGATTATGAAATAATTGATACTCCTGATGTAATAAAGGCACGTGCTACAAAAATCATGCATGAAGGGATGGATAATTTTTTAAGCAGGCATAAGACAAAAAATGGGGACATCAGGGATGTTCAGATAACTATTCAGAAAATTTTTCTGCATGGTAAACCAGTACTCTATGCAATATTTCGTGATGTTACCGATAAAATGAAATTGGAGAAAACGCTGAGACAACAGGAGATCGACCAGCAGCGGCAAATTATAGAAGCCACCATCTCCGGACAGGAAAAAGAAAAAAACGAATTAGGAAAAGAACTGCATGACAACGTTAACCAGATACTTGCTACGGTTAAAATGTATCTTGGTATGGTTAAAGCGAAACAAGATATTCCCATAAACATAGACCTGGTGGGAAAAAGCTATGATTATGTAAATATGGCAATAGCAGAAATACGCAAGCTAACACATTCGCTTGTAGCGCCAACCCTGGGCGATGCAGTACTTCATGAGAGCCTGCAAGAATTTATAAAGGAAGTAAATTTAACTCATGGATTTAAGGTGAAATTGGTAATTGAAATGAACAAGAGGCAAATAATAGACAAAAAAAAGGAACTGATGATATACCGGATTGTTCAGGAGCAGGTAAATAATATAAATAAACATGCCAGGGCAAAAACAGTTAATATCAATTTAAAAGCAAAAGATGCCCATCTGAATTTATCCATTGCTGATGACGGAATTGGATTTGATACCACGAAAAATGTTAATGGCATCGGGTTAAAAAACATTCAAAGCAGGGTGGAATTTTATTCCGGAAATATGAATATTATTTCTTCACCAGGTAAAGGCTGCACGCTGGAAATAACGATTCCTCTATAATTTTCGGCAGTTGTGGGTGTTCCTCTCCCCGCGCGTTTCAGTATAGAATTACACGATATAATAAGAGGCAACAGGAAACCCTTGTAAAAACTAGTGTTGTCTTTGTTTGGATGCCTGGGGTATTTGGAAGCAACCGTTCGGCATTTCCGAAATGTTGGCGGCGTTGGGTAAAAATATTACTCCCTGGATAGTATTTTAGGAAAAAATCAGAAAGAAGGTTAAGATTTGTAAAGAAATTCATAGAAGAAAAATGAAGACAGGCGACATTCAGATATATAAGACTGACAAAGGTGCTGATATCCAGGTAAAACTGGATAATGAAACAGTTTGGCTTGATGCCCATTTGATAGCCTCACTTTTTAATGTAAACCGGCCCGCTATTGTTAAGCATATCCAAAATATTTATACCTCAGGCGAGTTAGCAGAAAAATCAACCTGTTCCATTTTGGAACAGGTTGCGGCTGATGGCAGGAAAAGAAAAATGAATCTATACAACCTGGATATGATCATTTCTGTGGGTTACCGGGTTAATTCAAAACAAGCAACCCAATTTCGCCAGTGGGCCACTCAACGCCTGAAAGATTACCTGGTAAAGGGCTACGCCATCAATGAAAAAAGATTAGATGAAGCGAAAAATCGTTTCAATGATTTAAAAAAGGCGATTGCTTTAATGGATGATGTTGCAAAAACAAAAAGCATTTCCGGTACTGAGGCACAAGGTTTATTAAAAGTGTTAAGTGATTTCACTGTTGCTTTAGATATTTTAGATCAATACGATCATCAAACATTAAAAATCAGGAAGACAAAGCATAAGGAATTATTTCGCATTTCCTATAAAGAAGCCAGGAAAGCGATTGAGGGATTAAAAAATAAATTTGGCGGTTCGGCATTATTTGGAAACGAAAAGGATACATCTTTCAAAAGCTCTTTAGATACGATTTACCAAACATTCGATGGTAAAGACCTGTATCCAACCATTGAAGAAAAAGCTTCTCATCTTCTATACTTTGTTGTAAAAAATCATTCATTCACTGATGGCAATAAACGTATTGCCGCATTTTTATTTGTGTGGTTTTTAGAAAGAAATGATTTGTTGTATCATAATGGAAAAAAAGTAATTGATGATAATGCATTGGTGGCACTCACATTAATGATAGCCGAATCCAAACCCGATGATAAAAACATAATGGTTAAAGTAATAGTCAATTTGATTAATAACAGAAAATGAGTAACAACAATACAGCGAATATATCTTCCATTGTTTCTAAAGTATGGGCTTTCTGCAACACCCTTCGCGATGATGGTGTGGGCTATGGAGAATGGCTTCATAAAGATCAAACACATTTCAATTCCGCTATGGTACAATTAAAAGTGGCCGTTTTTTTTAATGCATTGCTCACAATTATCCATTTCAATTCCGCTATGGTACAATTAAAAGCGCGGTAATTTTGCTATGACATTCCATTTAAAATCCATTTCAATTCCGCTATGGTACAATTAAAAGAGGAAGCAGACGACAAAGCAGAAAAGAATTAAAAAAATTTCAATTCCGCTATGGTACAATTAAAAGGCATAGACGATGATTACTGCAAAGAAGATAAACTGATTTCAATTCCGCTATGGTACAATTAAAAGTAAACAAGTGTATCAATCGAAGATGCTTTACCTGTATTTCAATTCCGCTATGGTACAATTAAAAGTCTTTAGTTGCTGGTGATTCAATCCTTTTTAATCGATTTCAATTCCGCTATGGTACAATTAAAAGTTGGGTCAAGTTTTAACATGCGGTCGATTATTACTATTTCAATTCCGCTATGGTACAATTAAAAGGCCTTGCAAATAAGCGCTGCCAGCAACGGTACCGCATTTCAATTCCGCTATGGTACAATTAAAAGTGAAGAAGTATCAACGCCTGCTCCGTAGGTAAGTTTATTTCAATTCCGCTATGGTACAATTAAAAGATGAATATCTTTTTCTTTTTGCCTTTTACATATTATTTCAATTCCGCTATGGTACAATTAAAAGTTTGAAAAATGATAAGGGCGAATGAATTAAGGATATTTCAATTCCGCTATGGTACAATTAAAAGGAGTACAAGCCTCTTGGCCTTCGCCTCCTCGTAAATCTATTTCAATTCCGCTATGGTACAATTAAAAGTTCTTCTTCACCGGCTATCGGTGCTGCGCTCAATGTATTTCAATTCCGCTATGGTACAATTAAAAGCCTGTAAAGCCTGTGTAGTGAGTAGCACTTTAATCTATTTCAATTCCGCTATGGTACAATTAAAAGCCTGTTCCTCGCCCCGCTGTATTGCCGCCCGTAAAATTTCAATTCCGCTATGGTACAATTAAAAGCCTGTAAAGCCTGTGTAGTGAGTAGCACTTTAATCTATTTCAATTCCGCTATGGTACAATTAAAAGCCCGGAAGGGAATAACCATTCTAAAGTTGTCTCTTTATTTCAATTCCGCTATGGTACAATTAAAAGCCTGTTCCTCGCCCCGCTGTATTGCCGCCCGTAAAATTTCAATTCCGCTATGGTACAATTAAAAGATAGTCACCTTGCTTGCTACCGTTGTTGTAGGTAAATTTCAATTCCGCTATGGTACAATTAAAAGTTTTATCACAAACAATCGTTGAAAGTGCTTCGTTTAATTTCAATTCCGCTATGGTACAATTAAAAGAGGTCAATACCTTGCTTAACACCATCTTTTATACAATTTCAATTCCGCTATGGTACAATTAAAAGCAACGCCATCCGCGGTATCAATCCAAAACGTCCCATGATTTCAATTCCGCTATGGTACAATTAAAAGATATGTAAGAAAACATTCTCCTATAATCATCAAACCAATTTCAATTCCGCTATGGTACAATTAAAAGTTGTGCAACGAAGCATAAGGGCTACCAGATGTGCCATTTCAATTCCGCTATGGTACAATTAAAAGTCGTCGACGGGTGGTAATTATTTGGAATACTGTTTTATTTCAATTCCGCTATGGTACAATTAAAAGCATAATACCGTTTGGATTGTATGATTGAAATTGGATTTCAATTCCGCTATGGTACAATTAAAAGAACCTACAGCAAATTGAAAATTTATCCATTGATTATATTTCAATTCCGCTATGGTACAATTAAAAGTGGCGGTACACCCAACAACGAATTGCATTCGCACAAATTTCAATTCCGCTATGGTACAATTAAAAGAATTTGAAACTGTAAATATTATTGGTAAACAACAAATTTCAATTCCGCTATGGTACAATTAAAAGTGTGGTCGGATATTTTTCATTTTTAGCAAGCCAAAGAATTTCAATTCCGCTATGGTACAATTAAAAGATATAACCGTAAAGCTAAAGGCCTGGGTTGATATACATTTCAATTCCGCTATGGTACAATTAAAAGGTGGGGCGCAAAATACTGTAGTAGGCTTTCAAGGAAATTTCAATTCCGCTATGGTACAATTAAAAGAAATCATGGGTGGACACATTTATTATATGATTCATCAATTTCAATTCCGCTATGGTACAATTAAAAGTGTTCCTGCGATAGCTTGTGAGGACAGTAAGAGTAATTTCAATTCCGCTATGGTACAATTAAAAGTTTAAATATTGGGGCTTTATAAACGGATTATTTATATTTCAATTCCGCTATGGTACAATTAAAAGCTTCCCGGCAATTATTTTTAGCTTCTCATTTATTGTATTTCAATTCCGCTATGGTACAATTAAAA
>Ga0207695_10006609_pt1 | contig 14981 bp, 9 predicted proteins | sample KBSC54metaG_FD_184354 | JGI IMG/M metagenome (GOLD analysis project Ga0207695, IMG submission 184354) | Corn rhizosphere microbial communities from Kellogg Biological Station, Michigan, USA - KBS C5-4 metaG (SPAdes) (version 2) | ecosystem: Host-associated > Plants > Roots > Rhizosphere > Soil... | reverse complement strand
TGCTTTCTTGGACGCGGTGCGCACCGCTGGGATTGAACTCGATGTGATCCCCGAGCGCGGCCGTTTTGACTCCTCTGTCCGGACAGTGCTCCGTGAAATCGTCGCCCGCCGCCGCCCGGACATCATTCAATCGCATGCTCCCAAATCGCATTTCCTGGTTCGTGGGATGGGCCTCCAGCATGGCCGCCGCTGGATCGCCTTTCATCACGGCGATACCGCGGAAGATCTCAAAGTACGTTTGTACACTCAGCTCGACCGCTGGTCGCTGCGCGCCGCGCACCGTTCCGTTACGGTGTGCGAGCCGTTTGCGGATCTGTTAGTGGCGAGAGGGGTGCGGCGGGAGCGCGTCCAGATCGTGCCCAACGCCATGGCCGCCGCCCCTTTGGTGGCGAAGGAGGAGGTCAGCGCCTTGCGCGATCGGCTTGCGCTTCCTGCGGACGCGCGTGTCATTCTCTCGGTGGGGCGCTTATCGACTGAAAAAGGACACGCCGATTTGCTCGCCGCGGTGCGGCTCATGCTGCGCGATCACCCTCGGCTCGCAGTCAAACTGATTCTGGTTGGGGACGGGATCGAGCGCCCCTCCTTGGAGCGCGCCGCGGCCGCACCGGATCTGGCCTCTTCCGTGATCTTCGCCGGCCACACCCCGAATGTATGGCCGTTTTATTCGCTGGCGGATGTCTTTGTCCTTCCCTCGCACAGCGAGGGTTCGCCCAACGCGCTGCTGGAGGCGATGGCGGCAGGAGTGCCAGTCGTAGCTTGCAAGGTCGGAGGCGTGCCGGAGACCGTGGAAGATAACCACAGCGCGCTGCTGGTCCCACCGGCGAAGCCTGCCGCGATGGCAAGCGCGCTGGCTCGGGTCCTTGAAGATCCCGCACTGGCCGCGCGCCTCGTCTCGAATGCCTCGGAGCGCTTAGCGAAGCGTTTCTCGCCCGCATCGCGCTACCAGGCGTTGCTCCAAGTCTACCGGGGCGTCAAGGAGAACGCGTAGCATCTCGACTTGCCATGCGTATCCTCTATTTGTCTCCGCACGAGTGTTGGCCCCTGGATACCGGCGCGAAGTTGCGCAACTATTATCTGGCGAGCCAACTCGCTGGCCGCTGCCCAGTTACCTATCTTGGACTTCGCGATCCCTCCAAAGCGTCTTCCGAGCCTCCACCCGCTGAGGCCGGATTCGCGGCCTACCACAGCGTCGAGCGGGAATCTACCTACACTGTTTCGAAGCTCGTCCGTGGCTTGACCGGTCCCACTCCGCTCACCGTTTTGAACTATTCTTCGGCGCGCGTGTCCCGCATTCTGGCGGAAATCCTGCACACCGGTTCCTTCGATGCGGTGCAAGTGGAAGGGGTTCACTTGAGCGCTTATTTGCCGGTTATTCGAGCCGCCGCAAGCCGCCCCGTGGTTCTTTCGGATTGGCATAACATCGAGTCGGAAATTCTGCATCGCTACAGCCGGGTGCATTCTAGCCCGCTGCGGCGTGCCTATGCCTGGCGCACAGCGAACTTACTGGAACGGACCGAGACGCGGTTCCTCGCGGCTTGCGACGTGCATACCGTCACCAGCGAGCGGGAACGCAGCCGGCTTCAAGCCCGCAGCCCCGCAGCGGAAATTCATGTGATCCCCAACGGGGTTGACGTGCAGTCCTTTGGCGCTCAGGAGTTGGACCCCGGCTCGCCTCGAACCAGCTTGGTGTTTGCTGGCTCCATGGATTACAGCGCCAATGTCGACGCCGTCGTGTGGTTCGTAAACAATATCTGGCCCGAGCTGCGCGGCCAGCATCCGGAACTGTCATTTGCGATCGTGGGGCGCGACCCTACGCCTGAGGTCCGTGCACTCGCCGGCGATTCAGTTATCGTCACGGGAACCGTCCCCGATGTCCGGCCGTATTATTCCGGCGCCCTCGCGGCCGTCGTGCCATTACGCATCGGAAGCGGAACCAGACTCAAGATCCTCGAAGCTATGGCTGCCGGCATTCCCGTGATCTCAACCAAGCTCGGGGCGGAGGGTCTCGACCTTGAAGACGGGACCCACCTCCTTCTAGCCGATTCCGCGAGTGAAATCATCGCCGCCGTCAACCGATTAGCTGCCTCGCCCGAGTTATGGCGGCGCCTGTCCCGGTCCGGCCGCGAGGTGGTGTCGCGATTGTACGATTGGCGCACGCTTACGGAGAATCTGTACCGGATCCACTGCGCCGCGGTCGATCGGGCGCGGCGGCGCGGCACTTAAACTCTGCCGCGCCGCGCGCTACTCGATTGTATTGAGATCTGTGTCAGACGCGGATCGAATCGTGCGGAGTGAGCGAAAAAGTACACTGTTAAAGGGTGGCAGAAAATTGGCAAATCGAGAGCATCTAGTTCCCACATTGGAGATTGATCCTGTTCTTTCTGGATCTTTGCGCGTTCGCTTGCTCGATAATCGTCCCGCGCGGTTGGCTGCGCGTGCAATAGTTCGAGTGTTCCCTAAATTATGGGGCCGGGTTTCGGGATCTCACGCTGGAATCGTCACGATCGAAATAGCCGGCACGAAACTTCGCTACGCTCTCGGCCCAAGTGATCCAATTGGAGACCTCCTGTACTGGCGTGGCGGGGATACTTGGGAACCAGGAGTCGCGCGTACTTTTGCGGATTTCGCAAAAAAGGCCAATGGTTGCGTTCTGGATATTGGAGCCAACTGCGGGATCTATAGCCTGCTGGCGTGTGCGGTGAATCGCAGTGTGAGTGTCATCGCTTGGGAACCAGTCCCCATGTTATACGGGCGCATTCTGCTGAGCGTCGCGGAGAATGGATTTGGAACCCGTATCGACGTGCGCAACGCCGCAGTAGCGTCCCGTGCCGGAGAAGCTACGTTTTATCTGAACCCAGACCCCACCCAAGGGGGATTCACCGACAGTTCCGGGTCTGGTATTCCCGTGAAGGTTCAGGTTGAAGCGATTGACGACATCGTTCCTCCGAGTCGACGGGTAGGGCTTATCAAGATCGATGTGGAAGGGCACGAAGCAGAGGCACTCGCTGGCTTGACTCGTATCTTAAGCACTGACCGGCCGCCGGTGATCGTCGAATGCTTGCAGACCACCTCCTGGCAAGAGTGTCAGTGGAAAGAGTTGTCTGGAATTTTCACTGCGCACGGCTACGGATTGAAAGCCGTTTCTGACGACCGAGGGCTGATCGATACAAAACAGTTCGTCCCTGGAATCACGAATTATCTGGCTGAGCATAGGAAATAGCCGCACGAGGCCAGGCTCTACCGTTGCGGTGCCTTGCGCGGCAGCCACATCGTGGAAGTGACTGCTTAAAGACTGCTCCGTTCACTGCACTACCAGGACCATGGGATCGCCGGTAGCCAGAGGCTGGCCGCTGGCCGACAAATACACCAGTTGCGCGACATGATTGCCTTGCCGCGCGTCCGCTTGCACCGCGCACGGCGAGGCGGAACAAGTCTGCGTGACGGTGACGCCGGACGGTTGGGTCAGCGTGATCCTTGCCTGGGTCGCCTGAGGCACGCCAGCCGTGTTGAAGCTCACCCATAAAGTACGGTTCACGGCTGCAGCCAGCCCGCCGAGGCGCCACGCCAGCTCGTTGTCGATACCGGGCGCTCCGAACGCTTCTCCGAAATTCTTGCCCAGATTGGAAAACACATAGCCGCCAGGTATGCACGGCGAGGAATTACCCAAGTTGCAGTCTCGCGCCCCCGCTACCACATCCGTGATCAAGCCGTCGCAAAGGAGGCCGGCGCAAGTTGGGGAGATTGCCCCTATAGAGGTGTTGCTGCCGGGCCCTGTGATGGGCCCGCCGAGCGTCGCGGAGTAACATTCGTCTCCCCAATCTTTGTACATCGATATGCCGGTCGTATAGTATAGCCAGCCCATGGATCCGCACCCGGTACGCGTCAGATTGCGATCCCCGGAACTGCCGAAACAATACATCGCAAGTGAATTGCACCCGGTAAAGGCGGATGGAGCCACGGAGTAAGCGCTGCCGCTCACGTTCACCGCCTCGCCGTAGAGCCCAAAGGCCACGGAAAGTGTCGCGGAAGTATCGTTGGCGCAGGACGCGATCTTATACACCGTTAGCGGTGTTTGGATGCCGATGAAATGAGCTCCGTCGCAATAACCGGCCGTCATCCAGTGAGTGCCGCTCCCCGCCAGCGCCGTCGATCCTACATTGATCGTCACGGTTCCGGCCGGATTATAGACCGTGTCCTGGTCGTCCGACTGGCTATTCACTTCGTAGTAGTGGCCGCGGTTGATCGAGTCTCTGCCATAGTTGACAACCCAAGCCTCGGCCTTCTTGATCGCCGTTACTGTCGCGGTGGCAACGCTGGTATTGTTGCAGCCCTGTGAGGTGGTATCGTTCAGCGATTCGTACGCCGCTTCCATGGCCTTGAGGTTGATGGCTTCGCGCCATGGCGCGCCTTGATAGAGGAAGGGCGCAGTGAATGTCTTGGGGGCGTTTACATAGCTGGGATTGCTCATGTATTCGTTTTCCGGCCAGCTGCCATCCGCCGCCTGCACCGAGTTCCAGGTTGGCACATAAGTTGTGAGCCACGAGCAGTATTGCGCGTGGCGCGTCGGGTTGGTATCGGTTTTCGCTCCGATGGCGATGTCCCAAAGCATGTATCCTGATTCCCGGTTGTCGATGTCGGGACTATTCGCGGGATTCGCCCACCGCGGGACTTCGAATGTGATCCAGTTATAGAGACCTGGGAATCGCTCGGGATGCCCATCGAGCGCCCGGAAGAATTGACTCAGCATTGTTGACGCGCGGGGCGCGACCGAGCGGTATCCGTGATCCAAACTCCACTGCCAGGTGATGTCCGCATACTGGCGCGCCTGCGCCTGATAGGTAGCGTTGCCGGTTCGATAGTAGAGCCGGTAAAGAGCGATTGCGACATCGTAATAGTTCCACACCGTGGATGGGTTCTCGGTGGTCCAGGATTGGAAATCCAGGCCATGCGAATCAGGTGGCGGCAGCAGGTAGGCCGTAACGCCTGAAGAGGTCGGTTCCTGAAAGTTCTCTTGGCAAGTGATCTGGGTCGCAGTCACGCTCGCTAGCGGACACAGCGCCCGACCAGTTCCAGCGCCGTCGATACTATTCCACGTGAACGCAACCCAGGACTGCCCGGAGAGCGGAGTCCGCAAGTCAGCCGTAGTGGCGACCATGTTGCTCCCCTGCGTCCAAGACACGGTGCCAGCCAGCGGCGTCCCAAGCTGAGGGGTCGAAGAGAGTGCGCTTGTCGCGATATTGGTGCCCACTCCGATTTCCGCCAAGTCTCCATAGGGCCACGGGTTTGCCGTGGCGTTTGCGATTACCAGCGGTCCGAGCAGATTGTCGATCATGGGCGGCAGTCCCGTTACCACGACGGCCTTCGAATCGGTCGAAACCGCGCCCACCTGTCCCACCGAGGGAGTAGCGCACAGCCCAGTGGAGTCGCATGCCGAAAGCTGGATTATATAGGTACCGGCCAGCGGAGCCGTGAACGTCGGGCTAGGCGCCGTGCGACTTGAAAACACACCTGCTATCGGGCCGCCCAATTGCTGCCAGAAATAAGTAAGGGATGCATCGTCAGCCGAACTGAAAGAGGAACTGGCCAACTGCAGCGATCCGGCCCCGGCTCGAGTGGTGCTGAGTACCGGCCAAACGTTAAAACTCGCCACGGGCAATTGGCTGGGCGTGGCGGTGTAGGTGGCGCCCGCCATCGTCAGATTCAAGGCCCGGCCGGAACAGTCGTTGCCATTGCCTTCGAACTCGAAATCCAGCAGGTCCCCGGCGCATGAGGCGTTTCCCGGCGGAGTCCCCAGCGCCACCGTGGACTGAAACGCCCGAACGTAAGCAACATCGCCGTCGAAGCTGCCCACCGTGACGTCCGACCCGCCATCGTTCGGAATGCCGGGCATTGGGATACTGCACAGAGTGGAACCCAGCTTCGCCCCGGTTTGGTTGTCAAACGCTTCTGCCGTCAATTGCAGGCTGCTCAGCCGCTGTAAGCGGATGGTCACATCCGTCCCGACGGCTGGACTGACCGTGCAGATGTCAGAACCGTCTCGCCAGGATATGAGCGTAATTCCGCCATACTGCGTTCGCACCGCGAAAGAGTTACTGCCGTAGATCAACTGCGTCGTGGCTATGCTCCACGGCCCATGCACTCGGAATTCGATGCGAAAGCTGGACAGATTAGTGAAGGGCGCGCTATTGGGAATCGTGCCGGTGCCCGACCCGCCGCTTAGCGACTGCGACGCCTGAGCGACGCTTCCCGCGAGCAGCAACAGAAGGCTTAGCTTGGGATGGCGTGGCATTAGTAGATTGACCTCCATGCGTAAGCGTCGCTCGCGTCCTTGGCGCACACCGTGACCGTGTCTTTCACGCCCGTCCCGCCCAGCGTTTGCCAGAAACGTCCGCGCTGCGCAGCACTGCACGCCGGCTGAGTGGCTGCGCTGGCTACGTTGACGGCGGGTGTCATCAGACGGAACACCGCGCCATCGTGCCAGACATCGTATAGGCGTCCCGCCACGATATCGGCGGCAGTTGGGTCGGTTACTCCGTCGGCTTGCTTCACCGGGACGGCGCCGAGTGTATCGACATTGAGAGTCGTGGCGCCGCCCGCTCCATTCACGTTGGGCTGCCAGGCCAGCACCATGCCAGTCGTATAGCCTTGCAAGGTCGGCGAGAGCGCGCAGGTGTATGCGCTGGACGTGCCGGCGGCGTTGCACAGAAACATTGCTCCGCTTTGCGCGGCCGCCTTGCTGGGGATCACGCTGGTGTCGACGCTCTGTTGAACATTGATCTGCGTGCCGGTGTCGGAAATGGTGTTCACTACGCCGACGCCGCCGATCAGGTTCATCACGTTCCGCGCGCCCACCAGTGTCCCGTTGTTGTCGACAGCGAGAGACCCGCCTCCGCCTCCCGACTGCACTGTCCAGGTATTGGCGCTGGCGCACCCGTACAGATTCGAGCCCGCCGGCGCGCTGGTCTGAAAGAACAGGTCTCCCACGGAGCAAGTGGACGGCAGGATGGTCCCGGTTTTCACGGGCCGGGTAAAGGCGGCCTTGGTGAAATCGACGTTCTTGGACTGCGAGTCCAGACTTAGCTGGGTTTGGCCGTCAGCCGCGGCCGCCAGCAGCGCAGCGAATAAGATTCGGTACATAATCACTCCCGCTTCAGTAGATATCCCGGCGCTATGCCGGCTGAGCTTAACTCAAAGCGGTGAGTCACTCGAAACACGCGGGATATTCGTCCGGAATTAGGTGTGAACGTCCGAACTATTGAGGTAACATCGTAATTATGCTGGCCACCGAAAATGTCGAACCATCTCGATAGCCTGGATACCCTTCTGAACACCATCCGCGATCTAAACCAAGACTTCTATCACAGCGGCGTAGGCAGTGTGCGAGCTCTTCCCTTGCTCGTCGAGTTGGAGTCGCGTTTTCAGGAATCCATCGCGGACAGCCGGAGAGAGGACGCTACCAGCGCGGGAATGCGCTACGGGTTTGCCATCGATCGCGCTAAATCACAAATCCGGGACGGGCTCCTGGGTTGAGTGAAATATGGCGGGAACGACACGCGAGAAGCTCATCCGGGGCGTGAAAAATCCGGTTGCCGCATGGCAAGCGGTCCGCGCGCGGGCGCGGGGACGATGTTTCACGCTCTGGTGCCGTTTGTTCCGGCCGCGCATTACCATTGGGCGGAACCTCATCCTCGACGGCAAGCTGATCGTCCGCGGACCGGGCCGGGTAATGCTGGGGAACGACGTGATCGTTTCCATGCGAGTTACTCCCTTCACCTATGATGCGGACGCAGCCATCGAAATCGGCGATAGGGTCTTCCTCAACGGAACGCGTTTCGGCTGCAAACAAAGGATCTCCATAGGAAGCCGCTGCATCCTCGCAGAGTGCCGCATCAGCGACTACGATTTTCACAGTGTAGACCCCGAGCACAGGAACGATCCAGCGTACATCAAATACAGGCCGGTCACGATCGAAGAAAACGTGTGGATTGGCACGGATTGCAGCATTCAGAAAGGCGTCACGATCGGCCGGAATTCCACCATCGCGGCCATGTCCCTGGTCAGGAGCGATGTCCCATCGTATTCGGTAGCCGGCGGCAATCCAGCGGTTGTACTCAAGCAACTGAACCTCCCATCGAAGATCGATGAATGACAGTTGCGGGGTCAGTCCACTGTAATCAACCGTGGTGAAGCGCTCCTGGTTTGGCTGGCTTGGATCCGAAACTTTTGGGCCACGCCGGCTTCCGCCACGTGGGGCTTGGTCTCAGGGCTGCCGAGATGCCGCACCAGGAGCCTCCGTTTCCGCCGGCGGAGACTGTCCGTTGCGCGATGGTGCAGCATGCGTTATCGGCCGCCGTTTACGGACCCAACCGGCATGCACCGCCCAGAGCGGCGTTCACGACTCGCTGCACATCGATCACGTCGCAGCTAGCCGCTCCATCAAGCTTATTGGTACATGCAGCCGTCCCGAGGGCCTGGCTGACCATCAACTGCACGTCCAAGACGTTGACGATTCCATCACCATTTAAATCGCAGGACGAGGCAGTTAATCGCCAAGCCAATGCATTATCGATCCCGGGCGCGCCAAAGGCTTCCCCAAAGTTCTTGCCCAAATTACCGTAAAGATAGCTGCCATAAACGCAAGGCTCGGGCTGCGTATAGCAAGTTGGCGCCGCCGCTAAGAGGTCCGTTACCAGACCATCACAGGCAGGCCCGGAGCATGGCAGTGTGACCGAGCCGATATTGGCCGCTTTGGTCAACCCGGCCGTTGGGCCGCCTAGCGTGGCGGAAATGCACTCGTCAGTCCAATTCTTGTAGGTCGTGTTCAGTGTGACCGAGTATAGCCATCCCATGCCCCCGCAGACTGTGCGCGTCAGGTTCCGATCGCCGTTTGCGCCAAAACAATTCGTGGCTGAAGAATGGCAACTCGTGTACGCCGCCGGAGCGATCGAGTAGGCACTCCCAACCGCGTTCGCCTTTTCGCCATACAACCCAAACGCGACGGAGAGCGTGGCGGCGGTGTTGCTGGCGCAGGAGGCGATCTTATACACAGTAAGGGAGCTTTCAATGCCAATGAAGTGCGTTCCGTCGCAGTAACCAGCCGTTTGCCACCCGGTACCCACGCCGGTCAGAGCGGTGGAACCCAGGTTGATCGAAACCGTGCCGGCTGGATGATACACGGTATTCTGGTCGGCTGACGGACTGTTCATTTCGTAAAAGATCCCGCGATTACTGGTGTCGCGTCCATAATTGTTCTGCCAGGTCACAGCGTTGGTGATCGCTGTCAAGGTAGGGGCCGCGAGGGCGGGACTGTTGCAGCCCTGCGAACTGGTATCGTTCAAGGACTCATACGCCGCTTCCATGGCCTTGACGTTGATGGCCTCGCGCCACGGAGCGCCTTGATAGAGGAACGGCGCGGTGAATGTTTTGGGAGCGCTCACATAGCTGGGATTGCTCGCGTATGCGTTTTCCGGCCAACTGCCATCCGCCGCCTGCACCGAATTCCAGGTTGGCACGTAAGTTGTGAGCCACGAGCAGTATTGGGCATGGCGCGTCGGGTTGGTATCGGTTTTCGCTCCGATGGCGATGTCCCAAAGCATGTATCCCGATTCCCGGTTGTCGATGGCGGGACTATTCGCGGGATTCGCCCACCGCGGGACTTCGAATGAGATCCAGTTATAGAGGCCGGGGAATCGCTCGGGATGCCCATCCAGCGCCCGGAAGAATTGGCTCAGCATCGTGGACGCGCGGGGGGCTACTGAGCGGTAGCCGTGATCCAGCGTCCACTGCCAAGTGATGTCCGCATACTGGCGCGCGTAGGTCTGATAGGTAGCGTTGCCGGTTCGATAGTAGAGCCGGTAAAGAGCGATTGCGACATCGTAATAGTTCCACACCGTGGATGGGTTCTCGGTGGTCCAGGATTGGAAATCCAGGCCATGCGAATCCGCGGGCGGCAGCAGATAGGCGGTCGCGCCGGAAGTCGTAGGCTCCTGAAAGTGTTCTTCGCAGGCGATTGTGGTCGCGGTCACGCTGGAAATCGGACACAGAGCGCGGCCGGTACCGGCGCCGTCGATGCTATTCCAGGTGAGCGCCACCCAGGATTGCCCGGCGAGCGGAATTCGCAAATCAGCCGTAGTGGCAACTACATTGTCCCCCTGCGTCCACGAAACTGTTCCCGATAGAGCTGTTCCAAGGGTCGGTGCTTCCGCGAGCGCGGCGGGAGCCATGTTATCAGCAATCGCGGTCTCCGCAAGGTCGCCAAAAATCCAGGGAGAATTCCCGGAAGGAATCAAAGGGCCGAGTAGATTGTCTTGGGCCGCCGGCAGACCTGTCTGCACGATGCCAATCCCGTTTACGGCAACCTGTGCCCACCCAACCGCCGAGGCTGCGAGCCATATAAATGCGAACTTCATTATGAATGCGAACTTCATTCTCTTCTCCTCTACCAGCTTCGCAAGCGTTAGAACTTTAGACGAGTTCATCTTCGCCAGCGTTTCAGGCGGCGATTCAAACATCTTCGCCAGCTCAATTCCCCATTTGCGCCTGCGTCACTTGAATAGGGTCATCCATCGACACTCTTTGGTTAAAAGCTTAGCTTAGCGGTCATGGCAATAACAGCGATGGCTTCAGCGGGATGCTCGATCGCGAATGCGTGACGCATCCGCCGGATTGCGGTTTTCATTTAGCGGCTAGCGCTGCGCGTTTTGGATCGTAGCCAGCGCGCTTCGCCGATGCGCGCATCGATGTCGATAAATTTGTCGTTCGTTAAGTTCATCGGGTGGTCGAAACCAACACAACGTCCTCTCACCTTCGCATGACCGGCGACCATAATTTTGGGACGCTAGCCACCTTCTACCACCCACCGCGCGGCCCTTAATACACCCCTAACGGTATTCCCACTACTCCCTAGGTGAAAGTCCCCCTGCCCGCTTACCCCCTGCGGATCGATAGACAAATGTGACACGTAATCTTGCCCTTAGTACCCTTGTCCTGCTCGGATTACAGACGATGGCCCTAGGACAAAACGTAGTATTGTCTATTGGATCCGGGTCCGGAGCGCCAGGGGGCACGGTGAGTCTTCCGATCACCGTCGCATCGAACGGCGCCCAAACCGCTGGACTACAGTGGACCTTCAGCTATTCCTCCGACATCACTGGTGTCACGGTGGTAGCAGGGAAGTCCACAACCGACGCTGGAAAATCCCTTTCCTGTTCCGGAAACGGAAACAACTGTCTGGTTGCCGGCATTAATAGCACCGTGATTGCCGATGGCACAGTGGCCACGGCTACCTTCCAAATTGCAGCGAATCCTTCGAGTAATCCGATTGCGATTCAGCTTACGACCGTAGTAGCCACAAGTGCGACCGGGTCTTCCATTCCTGCCAGCGGGGGGTCAGGAGCAATTTCTCTCCCGGTCACCCTCGCGTTAAGCACCCTTAACTGCACCAGCGCAAGCATCAATACCCCGGGAAGCACCTCCTGTTCGGTAGGCTTGACAGGGTCAGCGCCCGTGGGTGGATTCACGGTATCCCTGTCCAGCAATAACGCAAGCCTCACCGTACCTTCGAGTGTGATCGTCGCGGCCGGACAAACCTCCAACAGTTTCACGGCGACCGGCGCGCAGGTCAGCAGCAATCAGACCGGGGTGGTGACGGCGAGCGCGGGAAGCGTGAACCTGACGAGCACGTTGAATCTGGTAGCTCCGGCTCAGCTCTCTTCGCTGGCTTGCGCGCCATCGAGTCTAGGCAGCAACGCGTCGAGCACCTGCACGGTGACATTGAATAAGGCCGCTACCAGTGCGGCGACAGTATCGCTCGCGAGCGCATTGCTTACCGTGCCCGCCAACGTCACAGTCGCGCTGGGCCAAAGTAGCGCAACTTTCGCGGCGACTTCGGGAACTGTGAGCATCAGTCAGAACGCCACGGTTACGGCAAGTCTGGGTGGCCAAAGCCAGCAGGCCACCATCAGCCTGTCGGCAGCCGTTCAATTCAGCAGCCTAACCTGCTCGCCGGCTACCGTGAATGCTCCCGGGACTTCGACCTGCACCGTCACTCTGACGGCCGCCGCATCCAGCACTTCAAGTGTCACGCTGTCGAGCACCAACACCAATGTGACTGTACCCGGAAGTGTCAATATCACCGCCGGGCTCAGCAGCGCGACGTTCACGGCCACCGTCGCCGCCGTGACTGCCAATCAGTCCGCTCTGCTGACGGCCACATTGAACGGCGTCTCCCAGTCTTTCACTATCAGCGCAACCGCTCCCGCTCCAGCGCAACTCACATCGCTTGCCTGCGCGCCTTCGACCCTAGGCAGCAATGCGTCGAGCACGTGCACGGTGACGTTAAGCACGACTGCCACCAGCGCGGCAACCGTCTCGCTCGCGAGCAATAACGGATTGCTTACGGTGCCGGCCAACATCACGGTCGCGTCGGGCCAAAGCAGCGCCACCTTCACGGCGGCTTCGAGTAGCGTGAGCAGCAATCAGAGCGCCACCGTCACCGCAACTCTGAGTGGCCAGAGCCAGCAAGCAATCCTCAGTCTGACGGCTGCCGTCGCCGCGCAATTGAGCGGCTTGACTTGCTCTCCGGGTTCGGTGACTGGTCCCGGGACTTCGACTTGCACCGCCACCTTGAGCGCAGCCGCTTCCAGCGCCGCCAGCGTCACGCTGTCAAGCAACAACACCAGTGTGACCGTTCCCGGCAACGTGAATATTTCAACCGGACTCAGCAGCGCGACATTTACCGCTACCATCGCCGCCGTGACTTCCAATCAGAACGCTTTGCTGACGGCGACTCTCAACGGCGGTTCCCAGACGTTCACGCTCACCGCCAAGAGTGCAACGAAGGGGCAGCCCAAGTCGCTATCCTGCTCGCCTACTGCTATGTCGAGCCATGTGTCGGCCAAGTGCTCGGTGAGCTTAAATGCCGCCACCACTACCGATTCCGTGGTGTCGATCGCCAGCAGCAGCTCACTGCTCTCCGTACCGGCAAACGTCACCATCCCCGCAGGCCAAAGCAACGCGACGTTCGATGCGATTTCAGGGAATGTGGGTGCCAGCCAGAACGCGACGGTTACGGCCGACTTGAACGGCCAAAGCCAGCAAGCCATCATCACCCTGGCGGCGCCCGTGAATTGCCAGGAATTTCAGACCTCTCCCGGCGGCCTGTGCATGATTCAGGACGTGATTCCCTGGGTGACGTTTGGCGGCGGCTGGGAAAGCCGGCTGAGTGCAGGAAACGTCTCCAACGGTGGTAGCGCTGGAACGATTCAGTTCAGCTTCACCTTGCTTCCTGCCGTGCCAGTCACGGGCGGCGTACAGAATCATATGCCGGCCTTTTTCAAAGACAGCATCAGCGGGCAACCCCAGATTGCCGACAACGCAACTTACACCCTGAGCGCCGGCCAATCGGTCGCGGTCGATTTTCAGTCTCCGCCTGCCGGCTGCGACCTTCACGGCCAAAATTGCGGGAGCTCTGCGGACCCGAATACCAGCGTCTATGGGTCTCTATTGGTTCAATATGTCGCCGACAATCCGGCTTCCTTGAGAGGGATTGCCAAAGCTCAACTGGCTTTATTGACGAACATCGCAAACCAGGACTACGGCTGGCAAACCACGGAACACGAAATGGCTGCGGCCAATCTATGGAGCGCGCCCGTCGCGGTGAGCGCAAACCAGACAGCGAATCCGCAGAGCAATCAGCAAGCTTCGGCTGCTCTCGCGAATCCGGGAACGTCGGCGATTACGGTGCGTGGAACACTCTACGATAATAACGGCGTCAGTGTAACTTTCAGGGATTTCCAAATTCCCGCGCAGGGCGCCATCGCCTTGGTCTTTTCTCAGGATCCAAGTCAGCCTTTCGGCGGTTTTGGACAGGCTATGTTTCCTCAAGGTCAGGACTTCAACGGGCTAGTCGCGTTTCAGGTCACCTCTCCGAGCGGCGGAGCCGTGGCGGCGATGGTTCTTCAGGACGTGGGCAACGCGGTGTCGAGTGTCGAAGTGAACTCGGAAGGTTCATCTGCCGCAAGCTCCAGCGTGACGGCTGCGACGCGCTGCGCGGAATTCGCAATGGCCGTGGATGGATCATGCAGCGTTCAATACACGCTTCCCTGGGTGGTTTTCGGCAACGGCTGGGAGAGTCGTTTGAAGGTCGGGAACCCACCGAGTCCCACATCCGGCGCCGTGCAGGCTCGCTTTACGCTGGTTCCCGCGGTGTCCCCGGTGAATGGTTCGCAAAACCATCTCCCCGCCTATTTCACAGACAATCGGACGAGCCAGGTGCAGGTGGGCGAAAGCGCAAATTATACGCTGAGCGCCGGTCAATCGGTGGATATCCACTTCCTGTCTCCGCCGGCTGGCTGCGATAGCAACGGTCAAAATTGTACCAAGCAGCCGGATCCGAATACGCTTTCGTTTGGTTCGGTGGTGGTGCAGTACTCCTCCTACGATCCTGCCACTTTGAGAAGACAGGCCAACCCCCAGTTGGCGTTTTTATCGCGGCCCAGCGGCGAAGCATACTCTTCACAGATTACGGAGCGGGCCGCGGTTGCGGCGACCACTTGGACGGCGCCAGTGGCGATGAGCGCCAACCCGAATGCCAATCCGCAGACCTACCAACAAGCGTCGGCGGCGATTAACAACCCGGGTTCGGCTCCCGTGACCGTAAGAGGCACTCTTCGCGATCAAAACGGGAATGTGGTGACCTATAATGATTTCCAGATTCCGGCGTTCGGGGCGACCGGCATCGTGTTCTCCTGGGATCCGAATCAACCGTTTGGAGGATTCGGGAATGCCGCGTTCCCTCAGGGGCAGGACTTTAACGGCTGGGTGACGTTCGATGTCACGACCCAGGGCAGCAGCGGAGTCAGTGTGCTGGTGCTGCAATATGTGGGTGACACGACCTCCAGCGTCAACGTCCAATCGTTGCCATGACAGTCTCCGCCGCTTCGGAAAACGTAATCGGCGTATAACGCGGGTGAGCCCGGCCG
>Ga0207695_10006607_pt1 | contig 14984 bp, 13 predicted proteins | sample KBSC54metaG_FD_184354 | JGI IMG/M metagenome (GOLD analysis project Ga0207695, IMG submission 184354) | Corn rhizosphere microbial communities from Kellogg Biological Station, Michigan, USA - KBS C5-4 metaG (SPAdes) (version 2) | ecosystem: Host-associated > Plants > Roots > Rhizosphere > Soil... | reverse complement strand
TCTGACCCCTTTTTGCCCTTTTGGCTTGCCCCTCTTTCTAAATAGGGTCAGACGCTTTTGAGCCTCTGACTCCCTGCGAGCCCATCGCACGCCATCTACGTCATCTGACGTATTTCCTCCTCGGCGAAATCGGCCGAACGTTGACCCGTCCACCACACTCCCCTCCTCGAACGGGTCCCGATCATGCGATCTCCGCGGCGCTTCCCACTCTCCTGGCCGCTCACACTCCTGCTCGCCCTGGCAACGATGGCGGCGCCCGCCGGATGCATCTTCAGGGGCGTCACCGTGAGTCCGATAACGAATCGCGACACGGCGACCGTGCAGACCCCGGTCAAGGCACATCTGTTCGACGGCGAGACCGTGACGTTCGAGCATGGCGTACGAGTCGCCCACGATACGGTCTTCGGGCAGGGGCTGCGCTACGGGCTGGCCGTCTCGGCTGATGCTGGCGGCGCCAGCGTGGCGGCAATTCCGCTCGACAGCGTCGCGGCCATGGAGAGCTTCGTCGGACACACGAACGAAGGTAAGTCAGTCGTCGTCTCTACCCTGGCCACCGTCGGCGCGGTAGGCGCAGCAGGACTTCTTGCGGTCGCGCTCTTCGGGTCCTGTCCTACCATTTATTCCGATAGCGCTGGAACTGCGGCCCTCGAGGCCGAAGGCTTCTCGTACAGCATCTCGCCGCTGCTGGAACGGCGCGACCTGCACCGCCTGCGCGCGCAACCTGACGCCGGCGGCATGCTCTCGCTCGAGGTGCGCAACGAAGCCCTCGAGACGCACTACATCAACCAGCTCGAGCTCCTCGGCGTCACCCACAGCCGCAGCGAGTACGTCCTCCCCGACGCAGCCAACCGCCCACTCGTCGTGCGCGACATCATTCCCGTGGCGCACGCCAGTGATCGCGCGGGTAACGACGTGACCGCGACGCTGTCCTCCGGCGACACGGTGGCCTTCCACAGCGATCCGGGCACGGTTTCGAACGTGACGGCCGCGGACCTGGATGACTGGATCGACATCGACATCCCCGTACCCGCCAACAGGGACAGCGTGGCGCTGCTCTTTGACATGCGAAACAGTCTGCTCAACACAGTGCTCTTCTACGACGAGATGCTCCGTCCGCAGGGTGCGCGCGCCGTGGACTTCGAGGCGCACGACCTGAACGACATCTCCCGGATGATGGAGATCGGCCGCTGGTACGGCAGCCGCATGGGCATGCACATCGCCGTGCGCACGCGCAGCGGGTGGAAGGCTGTCGCCTACATTCCCGACTCCGGCCCGATCGCCTGGCAGCAGGTTGCCGCTGTGATTCCCGTCATACAGGGTGACACGCTGCACGTCCGCCTCTCGTTCGTGGCCGATCAGTGGCGCATACGAACCGTCCGGGTCGCAACTGCGTACCGTCATCCGCACGCCGCGCGTCTGCCGATAGCGTCCGTCATCACGGCGCGCAGCGTAGCCGACAGCGTCGCGCTCTCCGGCGTACGCACGCTCGACGGGCACTATCTGGCCACCAGCCCCGGTCAGCGCTTCACGGTGCGATTCGCCACCGGCCCTGCTCCGCACGATTCCACGCGCACGTTCCTGCTCGCCACCGAGGGCTACTACACCGAGTGGATTCGCGGCAGCTGGATCAGACAGGCAGTCGGGCCCCGCCCCTTTGTCCCTTCCGACTCGACGCTCGCATTGGCCGTGCACCGCTGGACCCAGGTCCAGCCGGAGTTCGAGCGCCGCTTCGCGACCTCACGCATTCCGGTACGGTGACCGCCATGAACCGCGCGACCTCGCTGCTGCTCGTACTCGGCGCCTCGGCGTGCTATATGGGACCGAGTCTGAATGGGGTCCAGGTGGCGCACTCGCCTCACGGCGCCGTTGGCAGCTTCACCACACAGTCCCGGAACATCTTCACGGGCGAACTGCTCGCCGTGCAGGACACCGGCCTCGTCGTGCTGCGCGCCGACCTCGTGACCTTCGTTCCCTGGCCCGTCATTACCGGACTGTCATTCGAATTCCCGAAGGTCGCGATCCATGACGGCCAGACTCCAACCGCCTCGCAATCGCAGCAACTCCGGAGCGTCAGCCGGTTCCCGCAGGGGCTGACGCCGGAGCTCGAGGAGCGGCTTCTCGCGGCGTACAAGCAAACGAGTATTGAGGTGCTGCGACAATGAGTCGGCTCGCGCTGGTGTGTCTCATTGCGTGCGTGATCGCAGGGCCGGCTCGCGCGCAGGCGGACGCGGAATCCATCCGCATGTCGTCCGATGTCATGAGCACGGTGAACGCGGACAGCGGCACCGTGAATTTTCTCGCGCGCGCGCGAGCGAGCACCGCGCGGTACCGCGATCGCGAAGAGGCCATTTTCGATGGCTATCGCCCCATTGGCGACGATTTCCCCGGCATGGGCGAGCACTGGATCCAGATCGGCCGAATATTCTCGCGCCGCGTGGACGCCGCGCACCCTGCAGTGCTGGAGTACGCCACCATCGAGGGACGCCCGACGCTCGTGGGCGTGGCCTACGCCTTGGCGTTGCTGGATGGGGAGAGCGCGCCGGAATTCCCGGCACCGCACCTGTGGCACCAGCACACCGGAACGGTCGCGGAAGAGACCGATCTGCTGACGCAGGTCATGACCGCGCACAGCGAGATGCACGGCGCGCGGCTCGTGATGCTGCACGCCTGGATCTGGCTGCCCAATCCGGCCGGTATCTTTGCGTCGGACAACTGGGCGCTCCCGTTCGTACGCGCCGGCGTGCCGGTTCCACGGGCCGACCCCGGCGCCGTGGCTGGACGCGCGATCTCGCTCGTGAGCGGCGGCGACGTCTTCTATGCTGGCGTATTCGAGGATATGGCCGGCGCGACGGGGCGCGACAGCATCGCCATACACGATGCGCTGGCGTCGGCGCAGACGCGCGCTGCCGAGTGGGCTGTGCGCCATCGCGATCGCTCCGCCAATCCGGCCGCCCTCGACAGCCTGCGCGGCATCTGGCAGGCCATGTGGAGCGACCTGGATGCGTCACTCGGCGCCGTCGCGCGCGAGCGCCTGCGAGCGGTCGATGGGCGGAGACGGCATGTCAAGGGCGGTCAGAACCTGAAACACCCATTCCTTGCGTTCCCGTCAGTCTTCACTGGGGTCAATGGGGTCAGAGTCGATTGAAATTCAATCGACTCTGACCCCACTGCTCACCCCGCTGAAATCCACCGTCTCCACGTGCCGCAGCGCCAGTGCAAACAACACCCACACAAACCCATGCACGATCAGATCGACGGCAATGGCGACGCCGATGAACCAGAGTCCTGATTCCGGCCAGTGCACACAGATCAGCACTCCCAGCGCAACGGTGATGAGGCCACCCAGCATTCCCCAGCCCCAGTTGGGGTAGCGCAGCCCCAGCGCCGCCATGAATCGGAACGCGCCGCTGAACAGGAAGAACGCCGCGAACAACAGCGTGAGCGCGATCGCGCCCGCATCCGGTTGCGCGATCATGAGCAGCCCCACCACCAGCGAGAGAATCCCGGCCATGAGCTGGAGGAAGATCGCCGCGCCCCCGCTGCTCTCGCGCGCGAACGGTGACGACAGGATCTGCACGCCCCCGGAAATCACGAGCACCCACCCGAAGAAGAGCACGGAGATGATCGTCACCAGCGGCAGAAACGTCTCCCAGAGCGCCGCGACGCCGAGCCCGATCAGGATCACCCCGAGCACCAGGAACCACCCCCAGTTCCGGCGCGCGCGCCGGAGCCCAGTCACGAACAGCGGATCGGTCATGATCTCGTCCCCCACCGAAGAGTACGCCCGTCACCTCCCACCTTCCGTGCTGCGCTGAGCTTTCCGCTCCCTGCCCCCGCTCCGCAAGGGACGTTCCCGGATGCACCGGCGGTCTGACGGCAGGGCCGCAACCGTCTCAATGGGGTCAGACCCCATTGAGCCCCATTGAGACGTACCACTCGCCTTTTGATCGTCCTGGCACAAACCATGTAGGACGGAAAGCACCCGGCATTTGTCCGCTGAATGACACGGCACAGGGCCGCCCATTCGGCATGATCACGATTCCGCCATCACCGCGCACTCCATGAGGTGATCGGTTGCCAGTGGAACTCTCCCGTCGTGATTTTCTGCGGTACGCGGCCGGCACGGGCGCGGGAACCGCCTTGGGCGGTCTTGCGGGACTGGGCCTCTCGCTGGCTCCCGCACGCGCCCGGGCGCAGGCGCTGCGCATCAGGGAGAGCCGTGCGGTCCCCAGCATCTGCCCCTTCTGCTCGGTGGGGTGCGCGACCCTCATTCACGTGAAAAACGGCGAGATCATCAACATCGAGGGTGATCCGCGCGGCCCCCACAACGAAGGCACGCTCTGTCCCAAGGGCGCGGCCATTCTCCAGCTCCACAAGAATGTCAACCGCCCCACAAAGGTGCTGCACCGCAAGCCGGGCGCGGCGGACTGGGAGGTCGTGAGCCTCGACTGGGCGCTGGACCGCGTGGCCGAGCTCGTGGGCACCACGCGCGACGAGACCTTCATCGAGCGGCTCCCCAACGGGAAGCTCGTGAACATGACGCCGGCCATCTTCGCCCTTGGCGGCGCGACGCTCGACAACGAGTTCAATCATGTGGCGCAGAAGTTCTGCCGCGGACTCGGCATCGTCGCCGTGGAAAATCAGGCCAGGATATGACACAGTTCCAGCGTCCCCGGTCTGGGGACACGGCTCGGACGAGGGGCGGCGACGATGTATCCGCGGAACATGGTGGATTCGGATTGCATCGTCATCATGGGATCGAACATGGCGGAGTGCCATCCCGTCGCCTTTCGCTGGCCGATGCAGGCGCGCCTCAAGGGCGCCACGCTCATTCACATCGATCCGCGATTCACGCGCACGAGCGCGAGCTGCGACATCCACGCGCCGCTCCGCGCCGGTAGCGACATCGCGTTCCTCGGCGGCCTGATCAATCACGTACTCAACAGCGAGCGCTGGAACAGCGATCCATTCTTCCAGACGTTCGTCTCGACGTACACGAACGCGACGACGATCGTCTCGCCGGACTTCAAGGATACCGAGGATCTCGACGGCGTCTTCTCCGGTCTCGAGTCCTACAGCGAGAACCCCGAGTGGCCCTACAACGGTCTGACGGGCAACTACGACAGCGCGAGCTGGCAGTACGCGAGCTCCTTCGCCAGGGAAAGTGGAACGCGCGCCGGCACGCTGCCGCCAGGCCATCCGCAGACGCACGCCGCCACGACGGCTGCAGCCGCCACACCGGCACCGCAGCACTGGGATGCACTCGTGCACTCGCTCCTCAAACCGCCGCCCAGACGCGACCCCACCATGCGGGATCCGCGCTGCGTCCTCCAGATTCTCAAACGCCACTTCGCCCGCTACACGCCCGAAGTCGTCGAGCAGGTCACGGGCTGCCCGCGCGCCACCTTCCTCAAGGTGGCCGACGCCATTCTGCGGAACTCCGGCGCGGACAGGACCACCAGCTTTGCGTACGCGGTAGCGTGGACGCAGCACACCGACGGCGTGCAGATGATCAGTTGCTGCGCGCTGCTGCAGCTCCTGCTGGGCAACATGGGGCGGCCCGGCGGCGGCATCATGGCGCTGCGCGGTCACGCGGCCATCCAGGGCTCCACCGACGTGCCCACGCTGTACCACTCCATACACGGCTACATGAATGCCCCGGCGTCGTTCAAGTCGCACGATACCCTGCGCGATTACCTCGCCACGGAGACACCACCCACCGGCTACTGGGCCAATCAGCCCAAGTTCATGGTGTCGTACCTGAAGTCGATGTACGGCGACGCGGCAACCGCGGCGAACAACTGGGGCTACGACTGGCATCCCAAGATCATCGGCGATCACTCGCACATGGCGGTCATGGCGGCAATGGCCGAGGGAAAGATCAAGGGGATGCTCTGCGTGGGACAGAATCCGGCGACGTCGCTCAACGGCTCGGCACAGCGCGCGGCGATGCGGACGCTCGACTGGCTGGTGGTGAAGGACAACTGGCTCACCGAAACGGCCATGCACTGGAAGAACGGTCCGGAAATCACCGACGGCACCGTCAAGGTCGAGGACATCAAGACCGAGATCTTTTTCTTCCCGGCAACGCAGATCGGCGAGTACGACGGCAGCTTCACCAACACGCAGCGGATGCTGCAATGGCATTCCAAGGCCGCCGATCCGCCCGGCGACTGCCGCACGGACACGTTCTTCTACTACCAGCTCGGCAAACGTCTCAAGGCGAAGTACGCGAACAGCACGCTGCCGCGCGACGAAGGCCTTCGTCATCTCGTCTGGGACTACGAGCCCGATGCGAACACGGCGCCCACATCCACCGAGGGACTGGACGAGCTCAAGATCCTGCGCGAGATCAACGGCTTCCAGACTGCCGATCCCACGAAGCAGCTGAGCAGTTTCAGCGAGCTCAAGGATGATGGCTCCACGACGTGCGCGAGCTGGATCTACTGCGGCGTCTTTCCGTCGTGGGACAACAACCTCTCAGCGCGACGCACACCGGATCCACCAGGCGTACCGGGCGCGGAGCTCGAGTGGGGCTGGGCGTGGCCCGCCAACCGTCGCGTGCTCTACAACCGTGCTTCGGCGGACCCGCACGGCAATCCGTGGAGCGAGCGCAAGCGCTGGGTCTGGTGGGATGCGAGCGCGGACAACGGACGCGATCCGGCCACAGGTGCGCGCACCGCTCCCGGCCGATGGATGGGATATGACGTGCCCGACTTCGCGCTCACCAAGGCGCCGGGCGCAAAGGCAAAGCCCGGCGGCATCGGCCTCGATGCACTGTCCGGCACCGATGCATTCATCATGAAGACCGACGGCAGGGGGTGGCTCTACGTGCCCTCCGGGCTCGTGGATGGCCCGCTGCCCGTGCACTACGAGCCGCTGGAATCGCCCGTGCACAATCAGTTGTACAAGCAGCAATCCAGCCCCGTGCTCAAGTGGTGGTCGCGAGGCAAACCGTACAACGCCATCGCGCCCGTGGGCGACGAACGCTATCCGTGCGTCATCACGACCTACCGCCTCACGGAGCACTACCTCTCGGGGGCGATGAGCCGCTGGCTCCCCTATCTCGCGGAGCTGCAGCCGGAGCTCTTCGTCGAGATCGGCCGCGAGCTGGCGAGCGAGCGCGGCATCGCCAACCTGGATTTCGTGAAGATCAGCACGCCGCGCCACCAGATCCGCGCCCGGGCACTGGTGACGAACCGCGTGGGTGCCATGACCATTGGCGGGAAGAAGATTCACCACGTGGGCATGCCGTGGCACTGGGGCTGGCAGGGTCTCGCCGTGGGCGATGTGGTCAATGACCTCACGAGCTGGGTGGGTGACCCGAACGTCTCGATCCACGAGGGAAAGGCATTCGTCTGCAACGTGGAGAAGGCCTGATGTCGCTCGCGCTCCCGATCCTGCAGCAGCAGCCTGTCGCGGCGCCCGCCGGCAAGGCGCACGAGCCGATGGGCTTCTTTACCGACACCACGGTGTGCATCGGATGCAAGGCGTGCGAGGTGGCGTGCAAGGAGTGGAATCAGCTCCCCGCGCGCGGCGACGGCGGCGCGCACCTCGAGATGAGCGGGCAGAGCTACGACAACACACTGCGCCTGAGCGGCGATACGTGGCGGCACGTCAAGTTCATCGAGCAGTTCCCCGAGCCGTACCAGGGGCGCTGGCTCATGATGAGCGACGTGTGCAAGCACTGCGTGCAGGCGCCCTGCCTGGAAGTGTGCCCCACCGGTGCGATCATCAGAACCGAGTTCGACACCGTCGTCATCCAGTCGGACACCTGCAACGGCTGTCGCGACTGCATTGGCGCGTGCCCGTTCGGCGTGATCGACATCAATCACGTGTCGGGCACGGCGCAGAAGTGCACGCTCTGCTACGATCGCATCAGCGCCGGCCTCGAGCCCGCCTGCTCCAAGGCGTGTCCCACCGACTCCATCCAGTTCGGCCCTGTGCAGATGCTGCGCGATCGCGCGGCCGCGCGTGTGGAACAGTTGCATTCGCTGGGCGAGAAGGGCGCGTATCTCTACGGCGCCGATCCCAAGGGCCCGCTTGGCGGACTCAACGCGTTCTTCCTGCTCGTTGACGAACCGGAGGTATACGGCCTGCCCCGCGAGCCCAAGCTGCCCACACGCAATCTGGTGCGGTCGACGCTGCTCTCGACGGTGGGCGCCATCGTCATGGCGGCCGTGGGCGCCCTCACGCTGCGCGCGCGTCGCATCACGCAGGTGAAAGAGACGACCAGTCCGGAGGCCGCCCCGTGATCATTCAGGCGGGTATGCCCAGCACGTACTTCACGGAGCCACCGCATTTCCGCTGGCTCATCATTCTGTATTTCTTCATCGGCGGTATCTCCGGCGGCGCGCTGGTGCTGGCATCGCTCATGCGCCTGTTCGGCCGAGCGGAGGATCGCCCCCTCGAACGGCTCGCGAGCTATCTCTCGCTGGGCGGAGCGGTGATCAGCGGGATCCTGCTCATCGTCGATCTGGGCGTGCCACTTCGCTTCTGGCACATGATGATCCAGAACCACACGGGCTTGCCCATGTTCAAGTGGTGGTCGCCAATGTCCGTTGGCGTCTGGGGATTGCTCGTGTTCGGCTTCTTCGCGCTGCTGGCGTCACTGGGTGCACTGGCGGCGGAAGGGCGCCTGCGCTGGGCGCCGCTCCGCGCGCTCGCCAATCGGCCCATTGCGATTTTTGGCGCGATTGGCGGCCTGTTTGGCGGGCTCTTTCTCGCCGGCTATACGGGCGTGCTGCTCGCCGTCACCAACCGGCCCATCTGGGCGGACTCCTCGTGGCTCGGTCTCCTGTTCCTGCTCTCGGCGGTGTCCACCGGCGTCGCCGCGTTGCTGCTCGCCGGCCGCTGGCGCCGCATCGAGCAGCCCGACACCACCGCGTGGCTCATGCGCTTCGACCGTATTACGCTGCTGCTGGAGCTGGTGGTGATCCTCTGCTTCCTCGTATCGCTGGGCGGCGTGGCGCGTGCGTTTCTGAACGGGTGGGGAGTGCTGCTCGTGGTCGGAGTGATTGGCCTCGGGATTCTCTTACCATTGGTCATCGGATGGCGTCGGCTGGAACATGGCGCGCGCAGTGTGGTGCTCGCGGCGGGCTGCGTGCTCGTTGGCGGCTTCCTGTTGCGCGTGGTCGTGCTGCTCTCGTCCGAGCAGATTCACGTGCTGGGCACGCAGGTATTCCGATGACGCGTGTGTCGCGCGCTGCCTCCATCGTCGTGTGCGCCGCGCTCCTGTCGGCGTGCGTGTCGCCAGAAGCCAGACGCACGCGCGGCGACGGCGCGGGGGCTGACGTCGGGAATCGCCAGACAATCGTTCACCTGCACGGCGGCTCGTTGATGTACTCCCGCACACCCTGTCTCCTCCCCAAGGCAGTATGCCCAGGCCCGCTCCCGAGCTCCGGTCTCTCCGGGGATTTTCCGGCGCCGCGCTCGACCCGACGATAGATCCGGCCTGGCGGCCGTGGGTGCAGCTCGTCAGGATCACGCTTGCCGAGGCGAGTGATCCCGCGTGGTCATCGCTGGTGGTGTCGAGCGCCGAGCGACCCGTGAATGGACCGCTGCTCCAGGGGGCAACGCTGCACCTCGATGCTGCGCGCACACGCGCACAGTTCCTTGGCCTCGCGAAAGCGATTCCACTCAGCGACGTCACGCTGACCGAGGTCCTGGCGCTCATTCGTGCGGCGATCGCATATGATGACGAGATGCTGGCACGTTTTGCCGATGGCGCCGGCGTGCCCGCGCCTGCGCTCAGCATCGTCGCGCAACTGGCCGCCACGCCGGTGCTGTGCGCGTGCTGGCGCGAGCTGGCCGCGCAGATTCCGCCGTCCTTCCAGCGGGGCTGGTGCCCCGTATGCGGCGCGTGGCCGCAGCTCTCCGAAATGCGCGGCATCGAGCGACGGCGCCGTCTGCGCTGCGGGCGCTGTCTGGCCGACTGGTCGCTTCCCGTGCTCCACTGCGCGTTCTGCGACGAGGTGGATCATCGCAAGCTTGGCTCTCTGGTCGTGGAGGGCCAGGAGCAGAACAACCGCGTGGAGACATGCGAGAGCTGCCGCGGCTATCTCAAGACCATCGCGACACTCGGCGCCCTCTCGCCGGAGCATCTCTCGGGGCGGGACCTTGACACCGTTCCCCTGGACCTCGCCGCGCAGGAGCGCGGCTACGCACGCCCGACGCATCCCGCGTTTACGGTAAACGTCACCCTGGTGACGTGATGCTTTCGCCCGCCGCGTTCTGCCAGGGACTGCTCGGCGCGCTCGATGCGAGCGAGGGCCGGCGCCGGCGCCGCAAACGCGACACCACGCCCGATTCCATCGGCATGGCCATCCAGCGCGAGCTGCTCGAGGCCGCGGTGCAGGAATCACCGGACGCGGAGAATTTCGAGCGCTGGCTCCTCGCGCGATGCCTCGCCGAGGGCGAGAGCGACGGCCCGGTGCGCGCGATGGCGCTCTTCATCTGGCAGCAGTGGCGGCTGGCGTGCGCTACGGAGAGCTATGAGGCATGGCTCGTGAGTGGCGCGCCGTCGGACGACCGCGCGGACGCGTGAGCGCCCAGCCGGAATCGTTCACGCGCTCGTCAAGCTTCATCTCGCGTCTGATCCGGCTCCATGTTTTCCAGCCATCGCGCGCGGCCATTGCGCAGCCGGCCGGTCCAGGCTCGCGCGGTCCCAGTGCGCGAGATCGCCAGCCGCCTCATAGGTGGACTGGAGAAACTCCAGCAACGCGTCGTCCGGCGCACTCGCGCCGCGCACACGCTCGTACGGAAGGATGAACTCTCCCATCTCCGCGCTATAGTACGCGCCGGCCGGTTGAACAGCACGCGCACCATATCCCTCGGGCGCCGGATACGCGTACGCGTAGAACGCCGGTTCGGCCATGGCGCCCCCGCCCGGCCAGAAGCCGCAACTGCTGCATTCGTGCGAGTAGGCTTCGTGCATCACGTAGTCCGGACAATTCGGTGCGCCGCCCGGGTGCAGTGGCGCCCGCCGTCCCGAGAAGCGCGTCGTGGCCAGGTCGAAGCTCCCCCAGAAGAAGTGCGACGGGCTTTGCTTGCCGAGGAAGCGTCCGCGAAATCGCTTGAAGACGCGGTCGGCCTGCACGAGAATCCGCCAGCAGCGCTGTGCCGCATCCGCGTCATACGACGCGTGCGTGCGATCCTCGGCGAACGGAATGGCGGTCTCGATCTCCACCGGAACGGGACGGATCGTCACGTCCAGCCCCAGTGCCTGCAGCGCGTTGCGATATGCGCGGTAGAAGTCCGCCACGGACTGCGCGACCAGCGGCAGGCTGCGTTCGCTGCCGTCACTGGTGCGTAGCCACAGGTGGTGATCCAGGAAATCGAACTCCACCGCGAAGGTGCGCGTGCCCGCGGGCATGGCCGACGTCGTGAGTCCGCGTGGCGTGAGGTAGAGCACCACCTGCCACCAGTGGTTTTCCATGGGCGCGAGCGCGAGGCGCGTCTTGCCGACGATCTGCGTCCACATGTGCAGGGTGGCGTACGTCTCCTTCCACGCGTCGAGCGGCAGCGCGGGCCACGTCTCCGCGGTATGCGGCGTGAGAGCCGGACCTGGTACGGACATTCGACACCCCCTTCAGAAGTGAACGGCGCAGCCGCCGCGACCTCGGACTCAAGCGAGCTGATCCTGGCGCGCTTGCCGCCGCGTGCGTTCAAGCTAGCATCCGATCGTGCCGGCGAAACTTCACGCAGCCGGCTCCCGTAGCATTCCTGGAGAATGATCGGCATGACACCCTCAGATACCCGGTTCGCCGTCTCCGTCGCGGCGGTGCTTGCGTTTGCAGCCAGCAGCGGCGCGACGCGCGGAGCCGCACAGACCGCGGTCCAGCCTGCCTCCGTGAGCCAGGATGAAGCCGCCGCCATTGCCGCGGCGCGCGCCGACAGCGCCCGCTACCCCTATACCGCCGCCGACATCCACTTCATGACCGGCATGATCCCGCATCATGCGCAGGCCATCGTGATGGCCGGCTGGGCGCCGAGCCACGGCGCCAGCGCATCCGTGCAGACGCTGGCATCGCGCATCATCAATGCCCAGCAGGATGAGATCCGCACCATGCGGAACTGGCTGCGCGATCGCCAGCAACCTGTGCCGGATTCGACGTCCATGACGATGTCCATGCCGATGAACGGCTCCGATCATGAAATGCTCATGCCCGGCATGCTCACCGAAGCCCAGATGAAGCAGCTCGACGCGGCACACGGGGAGCAGTTCGATCAGCTTTTCCTGCGCTTCATGATCCAGCATCACCGCGGCGCGATCTCCATGGTGCAGGATCTCTTCAACAGCTACGGCGCCGCGCAGAATCCCACCGTCTTCAAGATCGCGTCCGACATCAACGTGGATCAGACCACCGAGGTCGCGCGGATGCAGAAGATGCTCGCGTCGCTCCTGTTCGGAACGCCAGCGCAATGATTTCCCGCTCATCCACCGTTTCCGCATTTCACTCCGCCTCCGCAGAGGAATTCTCCATGCCACTGGTGTCTTCAACACGCCGCTCGAGACCGCGGTTCGACTCTGGCCGCGCGCTCGCCTTCGGCCTCGGCGCACTCGCCGTCGCGGGCTGCTCGCGTACGACGTCATCGCTGGCCAGCAATTCGGTCGCCCCCGTGTCGCACATGGCGACCGCCGCGCCGAACCCCGATCCGCGTGTGGGACTCAAGGCCGGACTGACCAGCGCCGGCGAGGCCGCGTGGAACATGAAGCTGCTGTCGAACACGCCGGAGGAAGGACAGTTCGAGCATGGCGTCAATTCCGACCTGGCCTTCACGGGCCACTACGCCATTCAGGGCAACTTCGACGGCTTCAAGATCTGGGACCTCACGAATCCGGCCGCGCCCGTATTGGTGAAGGCCGACTTCTGCCCCGCGTCACAGAGCGACGTGTCCGTCTACAAGAACCTGCTGTTCGTGTCGGCCGAAGGGCTGGAGGGGCGCCTCGACTGCTCCGGTGAAGGGGTGAAGGACACGGTGAGCGCCGAGCGCATTCGCGGACTCCGCATCTTCGACATCAGCGACATGGCGAATCCGAAGTACATCGCCAACGTGCAGACCTGCCGCGGCTCGCACACGCATACGCTGCTCGTGGATCCCAAGGATCCCGACGACGTGTACGTGTACATCTCGGGCTCCGCGGGTGTGCGCTCGCCGAGCGAGCTGCCGGGATGCTCGAAGGGACAGCCGGCGAATGATCCCAACACCGCGCTCTTCCGCATCGAGGTCATCAAGGTGCCGCTCGCGCACCCGGAGCAGGCGGCGATCGTGAGCTCGCCGCGCATCTTCAACGATCTCGTCGCGCCCGAGCATCACGGCGAGGCTCCGGCGGACAAGGCCGCGATCGATTCGGCGAAGGCGAAGGGCGCGTTCATCGCGTCCATTTTCGGTGAGCAGATGGTGCTGCCCGCGCGGTTCACCGGGCCGATGCTGGACAGCGTCGTGAAGGCGAGGGGCGGCAGCGGTGCGGCGACGGCGGCGGACAGCGCCGCGCTGCGGCAGGCGCTCCCCGGCATCATTGACAAGATGATCGGTGCGCCACCCGCGGGCAGCGGCCCGCGTCCCGGACCCACACAGTGCCACGACATCACCGTCTATCCCGCGATCGGCATGGCCGGCGGCGCCTGCGAGGGCTACGGACTGCTACTCGACATCAAGGACCCGACGCACCCCGTACGTGTCGCCGCCGCGTCGGACTCGAACTTCTCCTACTGGCACTCGGCGACGTTCAACAACGACGGCACGAAGGTGCTCTTCTCCGACGAGTGGGGCGGCGGCAGCCAGCCGAAGTGTCGCGCGACCGATCCGAAGGACTGGGGCGCCGATGCGATCTTCACGGTGGCGGATGGGCAGTTGCACTTCCAGAGCTACTACAAGCTGCCCGCGGCGCAGACGTCAGTCGAGAATTGCGTGGCGCACAACGGGTCACTCATTCCGATTCCCGGGCGCGACGTGATGGTGCAGGCCTGGTATCAGGGCGGCGTATCGGTGTTCGACTGGACCGACGCCGCACATCCGAAGGAGATCGCGTTCTTCGATCGCGGGCCGATCGATTCCACGCGGCTCGTGCTCGGGGGCTCGTGGTCGGCGTACTGGTACAACGGCGTGATCGTGAGCTCGGAGATCGTGCGCGGCCTCGACATTTACGAGATGGAGCCCAGCGCATTGCTGACGCAAAACGAGATTGCCGCCGCGAAGACGGCGCACCTGGACTATCTGAACGTGCAGGGCCAGCAGAAGTATGTGTGGCCGGCGAGCTTCGCGCTGGCGCGGGCGTACACGGACCAGCTCGAGCGCTCGGGCGGGCTGAGCGCGAAGGAGATCGCGAGTGTGCGTGCCGCCCTGAGCGGCGCCGAGCAGGCATCGGGATCGGCGCGGTCCGACGCGTTGACGAAGCTGGCCACGCAGGTGGAGAGTGATGCCAACGGTTCCAGCGACGCCGCGAAGGTGCACATGCTTTCGAGCGCGGTGAAGGAGCTGGCTGGGGCGTAGGAATCAGGAAGGGGTCAGAGGCGGAAAGGGGTCAGAGGCTGATGAGCCTCTGACCCCTTTCAGCCTCTGACCCCTTTCAGCCCGCCTCTCCACGCCCCATTATTGCCCCAGCGCGCTCTGGGGCGCCTCTGGTCCGCGGCAAGGGAGCCCTGCTCCCACCCATGCTGGTTCGTCTCACGTTGCGAACCTTCTTCCTGCCTGTATTCAGCGGACTTCAGGCGCAGTGGAGGAAGGTGTATGAACAGGAAACTCACGTCCCGGAGCTCGCTCGATACCCTCCGGACGGAAGCGAAGCGCTGGCTCAAGGCGCTCCGCGCAGGGAATCCGGACGCGCAAGCGCGCCTCAGCCGCGCGGCTCCCGATGCTCCCGCGAATCCCGGCCTCCGCGATATGCAGCGCGCGCTCGCCCGGGAGTACGGTTTCCCCGGCTGGGCCGCGCTCAGGCAGGCAATCTCCACACGGCTTCCCGCGCCATCCGCGACGTCGCA
>Ga0207695_10006606_pt1 | contig 14986 bp, 12 predicted proteins | sample KBSC54metaG_FD_184354 | JGI IMG/M metagenome (GOLD analysis project Ga0207695, IMG submission 184354) | Corn rhizosphere microbial communities from Kellogg Biological Station, Michigan, USA - KBS C5-4 metaG (SPAdes) (version 2) | ecosystem: Host-associated > Plants > Roots > Rhizosphere > Soil... | reverse complement strand
AACAGGTAGCTTTTATGGAAAAGCATCAATATTTTACCAAAACCGCCAATAATTTGCGGCAAGCTAAAAAGGATGCTAACTTAGGGCGCATTAAAGCACAGGTAAAATAACAGATGAAGAATTTACAATTGCCGTCATGGTTGCAGGACACCCTTTATGTGGTGATCGGTATTTTATTTTGCGGCTTTGCACTAAAAAGCTTTTTAGTCCCCAATAGCTTTTTTGATGGCGGGGTAACCGGTATATCGCTGTTGTTGCACGAGCTTTATCACTGGAATATAGCCTATGTTATCGTAATAGCCAACATCCCATTTATTATTATGGGGGCATTCCAGATAAACAAAACCTATGCAGTAAAAACGGTCATCGCCATCATAGGCCTGGGGCTTTGCCTTTCGTTTATCAACTATCCGCTGGTAACTTCCGATAAACTGCTCACGTCAATTTTCGGCGGGGTATTTATGGGGATAGGCGTCGGACTGGCCATACGCGGTGGTTGCGCACTGGATGGTATCGAGGTACTGGCGCTGTACACCGGAAAGCGGATTGCTTTTACCATCAGCGAAATAATATTGGGCATCAATATCGTTATCTTCCTGATAGCGGCTATAAAACTGGGACTGCCCACATCACTGTACTCTATATTAACGTATTATACCGCTTCAAAAACCATCAGTTTTGTTATTGAAGGGCTGGAAGAATATACCGGCGTTACCATAATTTCGGGCCAGAGTGAGCAGATAAAACGAGAACTGGTAATGACCCTTGGCCGCGGCATAACCATTTACAAAGGCGAGCGCGGCTTTTTAAAAGACAGCTTTGACGTTAGCGCGCCGGTTGACATTATCTTCACCGTAGTAACCCGACTTGAAGTTCGGCGCCTGCGCAACGTGGTTTACGAAATTGATACCAAAGCATTTGTATTTACCAGCACCATAAAAGAAGCCGCCGGTGGGGTATTGAAGAAGAGAGCGAGGCACTAAAATACTTACGAAGATTTACGAAGTTTTAAAAACTTCGTAAATCTGTTTTCCATTTAACAAATCCGAAATCGAACATTCGAATTCCGAAATCAAATAATTACATATTAAACGTTCCATTCCGCTCCTGTTCCTGGTAATTCTGCACAGTCTCAATCGCATTATCAATCACGTCACTTAAAGCAACAATAAACGTCCCAGGCCTTGCCAAACTCATGGAATGTTTAATCGCGTCAATTTCATTCGGCACAATTTCGTAGGTTTTGTTTTTGTCAACAGAGTTAATCCCTTCAATCAAAAGGCCCACAATATTTTCGGCGGTACGGCCGCGCAGGTGTTTTTCCTGGCGCAAGATAATATAGTCAAACATTTCCGCAGACAGCTTACCCAGTTCGCGGATGTCTTCATCGCGCCTGTCGCCGGTACCGGCAATGATGCCTATTTTCAGTGGTGAATCTATATGCTCTAAAAACGCTTTGATACCTTGAAAGCCCGCCGGGTTGTGGGCAAAGTCGATCATAAAGCGGAAATCTTTAAAATTAAAGATGTTCATCCTACCTGGCGTTTGCGCTGCCGATGGAATAAATGTTTCCAGCGATATTTTGATATCGTCGGTTTTAAAGTCGTACAGGTAGGTGGCCAACGTAGCAGCCAGTACATTCTCAATCATAAACGGCACCGTGCCGCCAAACGTTATAGGGATAAGCGTAGTACGCTGCACGCGTATTTTCCAGTCGCCTTTTTGTATGGTAATAAAGCCATTTTCGTAAATACAGGCAATACCGCCCTTTTTGCAGTGCGATTTAATAATGGGGTTATTTTCGTGCATGCTAAAGTAGGCTACTTTGCAATGCGCGTTTTTGCCCATGCGTACACAGTATTCGTTGTCGGCATTCAGCACTGCCCAGCCATCTTTTTTAATGGCGTCAACAACCACACCTTTTACGCGGGTAAGGTCGTCGAGTGTATGTATATCGGCTAAACCTAAATGGTCTTCCTGTATATTGGTTACTACGCCAATGTCACAAAAGCCAAAGCCCAAACCAGCACGCAAAATACCGCCGCGTGCTGTTTCCAGCACAGCGAAATCCACAGTAGGATCTTTTAAGATAAATTCAGCGCTTACCGGGCCGGTAGTATCCCCTTTCAGCATCATGGTGTTTTGCACATACACCCCGTCGGAAGTGGTGAAACCCACCCGATGTCCGTTATTTTTTACGATATGCGCTATCAGGCGCGTAGTAGTGGTTTTGCCGTTGGTGCCGGTTATGGCGATGATAGGTATGCGCGCCGATTTTCCCGGGGGATACAGCATATCTATCACATGCCCGGCAACGTTGCGTGGCAAGCCTTCGCTTGGTGCAATGTGCATCCGGAAGCCAGGTGCTGCGTTCACTTCCAAAACCACGCCGCCGTTTTCGGTAAGCGGTTCGGTAAGGTTTTCGGCCATAATATCTATGCCGCAAATATCCAGCCCGATTATTTTGGAGATACGTTCGCAGATAAATATGTTTTGCGGGTGCACATGGTCAGTAACATCAACCGATGTGCCGCCGGTACTTAAGTTCGCTGTCGATTTTACAAAAACCTTTTCGCCTTTTTTTGGCACAGTTTCTAAAGTATAACCCTTCTTCTCCAGCAAATCCAGTGTATCCCGGTCTATCGAGATTAAGGTAAGCACATTCTCGTGCCCGTAACCACGACGCGGGTCGGTATTTTCTTTGTCGATGAGCTGCTGAATGGTTGATACGCCATCACCTTTAACATGGGCGGGGTCGCGCAGGGCGGCAGCCACCATTTTGTTATCAATTACCAATACCCTGAAATCGTACCCCGTTATAAAGCGTTCAACAATTACCCGGCGCGATATTTTGGCTGCAAATTCATACGCAGCAACAGCATCTTCGCGGTTGCGGATATTGATAGATATGCCGCGACCGTGATTGCCATCCAATGGCTTAAATACCAGCGGAAATCCAACTCTTTTTATTGCCTCGTCCACACCTTCAAGTGTTGATATAGTAATCCCTTTGGCAACCGGTATGGCCTGCTCCAAAAGCAAACGTTTTGTTTCATCCTTATTACTGGCAATATCAACGGCAATGCTGCTGGTTTTCTCCGTCATAGTAGCACGGAAACGAACCTGGTTTTTACCGTAACCCAATTGTACCAGCGACTGGTTGTTCAGCCTGATCCAGGGGATATCCCTGGCTATGGCCTCTTCCACTATCGAGCCCGTGCTTGGCCCCAGGCGGGTATTTTCGCGTATTTCGCGCATTTTCTGTATGTCGCGGTCAAGGTCATAATCTTCACCATTAATAACCGCATCGGCGATGGCCACGGCGCTTTCGGCAGCAAAAATGCCCACCTTTTCTTCCAGGTAGGTAAATACTACATTGTAAACGCCCCTGGTTTTTGTTTCGCGGGTGCGGCCAAATCCCGTCTCCATCCCTGCAAGCGATTGTATCTCCAGCGCAATATGCTCAATTACATGCCCCATCCAGGTGCCGGCAATTACCCGCTGAAAAAAGCCCCCCTCAACACCCGGCGAGCAACGATGCGTGTAAAGGCTTGGCATCAGTTTCTCCAGTCTGTCGTAAAACCCATCGATAGTATTAGTTGGGCGGTCTTCCATATCCTCCAGGTTCAGCCGCATTTGTATTAATTTTTTACGACTAACACTCCAGATGTTCGGGCCGCGCAATACTTGTATATTTTCTATCTTCATAAAGATGATGCTATCAATGTTTGGGGGTAATTTTCTTTTAAAACTAAATAACTTAAGCGTTTAATAAAACTTTTGCCACAAAAAAGGCATTATTATTTACAACAACCTGTGTTTATGGCGGTTTTTATTTTAATTTGTAGTGCGATAGGCGAAGGTTGATTAAGTGAGTAAGTTGATTAAGTTAGATTGAGTTAATATCGTTAAACTTAATCAACACTGTCAACTTAATCAACCATTCATCCTAATCTAACTTAATCAACTAAAAATGACTGTCCCGAAAGGTAAATTAATAATTATTGGCGGCGCCGTTGACATGAACACAAATTTGGGCGTGCAAGAGCAATTGATAAAACCTGATCACCTTAAATTTTTTGAACAGGGAATATTGAGGCGGATAATTACCGAATCGGCAAAGCAATCAGGTTCAATTGTTGAAGTTATTACTACCGCTTCCCAAATACCCGACCTTGTGGGTGAGGAATATACCGAGGCCTTTAATTATTTGCTGGCAAACCCCATTGGGGTAATGGATATCCGCAAGCGCGAGGATGCATCAAACCCCGAATACCTGGAGCGCATTCGCAAATGCGATGTGGTGATGTTTAGCGGCGGCGACCAGTTAAGGTTAAGTTCCATTTTTGGCGGTACGGAATTTTTACAGATAATGAAGAGCCGGTACGAAACCGAGCATTTTGTTATAGCAGGTACATCAGCAGGCGCAGCAGCGGCATCAACCAATATGATTTATCGCGGCCAAAGCAACAAGGCCCTCATTAAAGGCGAAGTGCAGATAACGGCAGGACTTGGTTTTATTGATTCCGTTATCATCGATACACACTTTGTACAGCGTGGCCGCATAGGCAGGCTGTTGTATGCGGTAGCCAGTAACCCGGGCATGCTGGGCATAGGTTTGGGCGAGGATGCCGGTTTACTGATAACCGAAGGCACCATGATGGAAGCCATCGGCTCAGGCCTTACCATTTTGGTTAATGGCCGCAAAATGGCCGAAACCAATATTTACGACGTAGAAATGGGCTCGCCGGTATCCATAAAAAACATGCGGGTAAGCGTAATGTCGATATTTGATAAATACGATTTATTGACCAACCAGTTAATGATAAAGAAAAGCGTGAAGGCCGAAGATACGGTAGCACATGTGCCGGGTATCGGAAGTTGAGCGTTGAAGAGAACCAAGAGCCAAGAACCAAGAGTCAAGAAAGAGAAATTTTAGAGGTTTGAGGTGGAAATAGCCCCGCGACCTTTTTGTCTTGATTCTTGATTCTTGGCTCTATTCCAAAATACATGTATCTATGAAGATTATCATCCACGGTGGTTTTTTTAGCGAATCGCAAACTAACCAGGAAGTAAAAAAAGCCAAGCAGGATGCGCTTGCCGAAATAGTGAAGTTGGGCCACAAATACCTGCAAAGCCATACTGCTGTCGAAACCGTGGTTTACACCACCTGCCTGCTCGAGAACTGCGAACTTTTTAACGCCGGCACAGGGTCACAAATTCAAAGTGATGGCAAGATACGCCTAAGCGCCTCGCTGATGGATGGCAAAACCATGCGTTTTTCGGGGGTGATAAATATCGAGGATGTAAAAAATCCCATTTGTATTGCCGAGAAACTTTTAGCTTACGACGACCGGGTACTGAGCGGCAGGGGTGCTTTAAACTTTGCCCGCGAAAACGGCTTTAAATATTATAACCCCGAAACACCACAGCGCCGTAAAGAGTATGAAAAAAAGCTGAGTGATTCGATCCGTTTGGGTACCGTAGGCTGTGTGGCGCTCGATGTTTACGGCAACCTGGCGGCCGCCACTTCAACCGGGGGCAAAGGTTTTGAAATACCGGGCCGGGTAAGCGATTCAGCAACTACGGCCGGTAACTACGCCAATGCTTTCGCAGCAATATCATGTACTGGTGTAGGCGAGGATATTGTTAGCGGCGCGGTAGCTTCAAACATAGTGACCCGCGTTACCGATGCCATGCCATTAGCCCTTGCAACCGAAAAAACCCTCAACGAACTGAAACCTTACGATGGCTTTGCCGGCATCATTGGCATATCAGCCACCGGCGAAATTTACCATGCTGACACGCACCCTTATATGGTGTGGGCGTTGTATGACGACGATGTGGAGGTCTTCTCGTAGAGACGCAATACTTGCGTCTCGCGCTGACGGGTAACCAGCATTATATTCCTCGAATTTTTATAGAGACGCAAAGTATTGCGTTTCTACAATAAACCATCCATCCTATTCCCTATCTTTAAACCATGAAACTTAAAATTGCCCTGGCTGGTCTGTTACTCTCAGGCGGCTTTGCCTTTGCGCAGCAAAACGATATGAAAAACATTGCGGCAACCAACCCGCCCGATGTTGCTTTAGCGCCTTTACGTTATTTAGCGTCCGACGAATTGCAAGGCCGTAACATTGAGCGCCCCGAAATAAACACCGCTGCCCAATATATTGCCGACCAATTTAAAGCGGCCGGAGCAAAGCCGGTAGACGGTGCAACCGGTTATTTTCAACTGTTCAGCCTGAGGTTTGTTACGCCATCCGCAACCGGTACAGTATCTATTGGTTCAATGACTTTTAAATCGACCATTGACGCATTGCAGCCTGAAGCAAAAGATATAAAACTTGACGCACCTGTTATTTATGCAGATAAAGATATAGCAGCGGGCCTGCCGGCTGCCGATGTAAAAGGCAAAGTGGTACTGGTTGATATGGGAAAGGTTAATCAAAGTAACGGCTCGCAATATTTCCGCGGAATGGCGGCGCTGCAGAAAACACTTGCCGAAAAAGGCGCGGCGGCCTTAATTGAGCGTTGGAATACCGACGCAACATTTTGGGCCGAAGTAGCCGGCTATCTTGGCGGCAGTAAACCAGCCGGCCCGGCAGATGAAAATCAAATGCCAACACTTATTGTTAATGCAGCAAAGCTGGATGATGGCATAAAAACTGCCGGCGCCAAAGCCAGCATTAATATTTCGGGCACCGGGGTAAAAGATATCGCCCTGAAAAATGTGATGGCTTATATACCGGGTACCGATGCGCAGCTTAGCAAACAATACCTGCTGTTGTCATCGCATTACGACCATTTGGGCGTGGCGGCCGTGCCCAGGATGGAAGAAGGAAAGTTGGACAGCATTTATAATGGCGCGAGGGATAATGCGTCGGGCACCACTGCTATAATTGCCGCCGCAAGATATTTCGGTAAACATCCGTCCAAGCGCTCGATATTGTTTATTGCCTATACAGCCGAAGAAGAAGGCCTGCTGGGTAGCATTTACTACGCAGCCCACCCGGTTACGCCTTTAAAACAAACGGTTTATAATTTAAATATCGACAACGCCAGCTATAACGATACAACCTTAATATCGCTGGTTGGCATTGGCCGCACCAGCGCCGACCCGCTTATTGTTAAAGCTTGCCAGGCCTACGGCCTTCACGTTGGCGGCGACCCAACCGGCGGCGAACTATTTTCAGGCAGTGACAATTATCCACTTGCCGGCAAAGGCATACCTGCCCCAACATTCAGCCTGGGCATGAAAACATTCGATGCAACCATTACCAACCGCTACCACCAGCTAAGCGACGAGGCAGGCAATATGGACATGAACTATGTAATGAAATTCATCGGTTCCTATATCCTTGCTGCCAAATACATTGCCGACGACCCCATACAGCCGCAATGGACAGCGAAGGATGTGTATGAAGGTGCCTGGAAAACGTTGTATGGGAAATAGTCGGTAAAGACCGAAAAGTCAGTAAAGTCGGAAAGACGAAAAAGTAAGAAAATATCATGCACAAAAAAAGCGCCGCTGTTTCATCAACAATGGCGCTTTTTTCTTTTATCTTTCGGACTTTACTGACTTTTCCGACTTCAGACTTTCCAGACTTTACTTCAAATCAAAGCTTGTCTTACCCATCGTATATCCGTCAGCATACATTAATACGGTATATGAGCCTTTCTGGAAAGCAACCGGGCTTACCCAATCAATGGTAAATCCGCTGCCATCATCTTTAAATTCAATTGAAGTTTTATAGGTGTATTGCAAGTCCTGTCCGTCAGCATTAAAGGTACCGGCATCGGCGCCGGTTATCAGGTTGCCGGTTGGATCAATTACGCGCACATAAATATCGTGCATATTTTTCTCAGCTACCGCATTGCTGGCTACAGTAAAGTTTATCTTAATTTTTTTAGCAACGCTCGATCGTTTGGTGTCAACTTCCTTGCCGCTGCCCTTTATTTTGTAGGCAACAACATTCACTGTGGCTACTTTAAGGGCCGATGCTACTTTAACTTTGGTGCCCAAATCCTTATTTTGTTTGGTAAGGTCGCTGTCTTTTTTTGCAGCAGTAGCTAAATTGGTTTTTAGGGTATCCCTTTCTACAGCCAATGTTGCGTTTTGTTTTTTAAGCTCTTCAATTTGCGCGGTGTAGCTGGTTACGAAGTACCTTAGTTGTTTTACGTCTTCCTGTGCTTTAGCTAGTTCAGCAACGGTCATTTTGCCTTTTGCCAGTTCGGCCCTTAATACTTTGATTTTAGCTTTCAGCGAATCATTTTTTGCCATCAGTGTCGACGACATGCGGGTTTTACCTGCGTTTACCTGCTCAATTTGGGCTTCAAGGCTGTCGAGCTCGGTTTGCAGCCTGGTTTTTTCATCGTTTTGGTAAACTATTTTAGTGTCCGATTTGTTTTTTTGCATGTACAAGTACACATCCGTAGCAAGCAAAGCCAATACAACCACTATCAGGAAGTAAATGACATTTGAATTTTTTTTTGGTTGCTGGCTTGTTTGGTTTTCCATAGCAGTTAGATTTTTTTAAGTGTTCAATAATAATTAAAGTACGCCGGTTTTATAATAATAAATGTTACAACTTGTTTGTTTTAGTGCTTCAGCATTAATTCCCGGTATAATTATTGATTCTATCCCATTAAAATTTTGTAAATGTGTGAAAAATATAACGCAAATTTTGCCCTAAATGTTGTAACACGTTTTTTACGATTTGTTAAAAGTAAATACAATATGATTAAAACACAAAATAAGGGCAATTATTATACATATACTAAAACGGCTTGGCATTGAGTTTATATCTTTGCAGCTTTTAAAAATTTGTTTGATGCGCATCTACCGGCTATTGATTTTCTTTTTGATAATATTTACAATTTGTTTAAAGGCAGGCGCCCAGCCGGTACAAAATGTCGATTCTATAGTAAATGCAAAAAACGCGGTTAGCGACACCACCCCGCCGAAACGCGAGTTTAGGGGTGTATGGATTGCCACCGTTGAAAACATTGACTGGCCAAGCAAACCGGGCCTGCCCGTTAGCGAACAAAAGCAGGAGATGATCGACAGGCTTAATGCCCATCAGCGCCAGGGCATAAATGAGGTAATGTTCCAGGTAAGGCCCGCGGCCGATGCCTTTTACGCGAAAAGCCGCGAACCATGGTCAAAATGGCTCACCGGCAAACAAGGTAAAGCCCCCGACCCTGCTTACGATCCGCTGGAGTTTGCTATCAACGAGGCCCATAAACGGGGAATGGAACTGCATGCCTGGTTTAACCCCTACCGGGCTACAAACGATGGAAAATTTTCACTACTCGCTCCCTCGCACATTACCCGCATAAAACCCGAATGGTTTTTTACCTACGGCGGCATCAAACTGTTTAACCCAGGGATACCTGAAGTACGCGACTATATTGTTAAAGTATTTTTAGATGTGGTAGATAACTACGACATAGATGGGGTACACCTCGACGATTATTTTTACCCTTACCAAATTGACGGGCAGCGCATTGATGATGCCCAAACATTTGCCACTTATGGTGCAGGTTACCAGGATATCAAGGATTGGCGGAGGCACAATGTCGACACGCTGATTGAAATGCTAAGCGACAGCATCCAGGCCCATAAGCCCCGCGTAAAATTTGGCATTAGCCCCTTTGGTATTTGGGCTAACACCCGTCAAAATCCCGATGGTTCTGCAACGCACGGCGGCTCATCATATTACGAATTGTTCGCCGACTCGCGCAAATGGGTTAAAGAGGGTTGGGTTGATTATATTAACCCCCAATTATACTGGCCCATGGACGACCGTAACGCAGCGTTTAATACACTACTCGATTGGTGGAGCAATAACACCTACGGCCGGCACTTGTACATCGGCATGGCGGCGTATCGCATAAATGAGCGGAAAGTAAACAAATTCAAAAACCCCGGCCAAATGCCTGAGCAAATACGATACCTGCGCAAAAACCCCAGGGTGCAAGGCAGCGTTTATTTTAGTTCAAAATCCCTGATAAACAATCCGCTTGGTATTGCAGATTCGTTAAGACAAAATTATTATAAATACCCGGCGCTGCCACCGGTTATGCTTTGGCTCGATTCTGTAGCGCCAAAACCGCCGGTAAACTTCACTGCAACGCACACACCACGTGGTGTTGAACTAAAATGGACGACACCTGAACTTGCACAGGACAAAGAGCCGGTGTATGGCTATGTAGTTTACAAGTTCGACGGTAATGAAAAGGTGAACTTAAACGACCCCAGGCATATCCTTCATATTCAATATAACAACAATACTTTTTTTATTGATAACGACGTGAAACGTGGCAAAACATATTTGTACGTAGTGACAGCGTTAGACAGGTTGAAGAACGAAAGTGAACCATCGCCCACCGTTGCAGCAGTTTTGAAATAGGGATGCAGTTCTGAGCCTGGTTGCATGTCAGCTAAATCCCCCCCAACTACCGGCGTTGCCGTTTAGGGTTGTAAGCAATTACATAGTTAAGATTATCTTTTAAAACGGTTTTTACATCCAGGTTTTGTTCAATTATATTTAAGGGCTGGTGCAGCCTCGATTTGATGGTATAATATACCGGCAAGGCTAACTCGCCAAATATCTTTGCAGTAACCGCAGGGTAATAATCTTTTTGAATCTTTGTTTTTTGGGCCTCGGTACCAAGTACCAGTTCCCAATTGTCATCGGCTTTGAAGCCATTTTCCAGCGCCGTATTTGTTAAATCGAACAAATACATCCTGGTTTCCTTTTCTATGGTTGGATTTTTCATATTATTTATTTTTTGAAGTTAATACTGGCCTTTCTGTAAACAGGCTGGTAAGCAACTGTGGTACCGGATTAATAAGCTTTGCGCAGCTTTATTATCCGCATCCAATGCATCAGTTTCATAACCGGGTAAACCGGATCAATTTCAAACCATCGTTTACCAAAATTGGCGCTGTTTGGGTGTTTGTGGTGATTGTTCTGGAACAATTCGCCAAGCATCAGGAAATCAAACGGCGTGGTGTTTTTTGATTTATCTTTATTATCAAAATTTGTATAGCCGTATTTGTGCCCGCACCAGTTAACAATGGCGCCATGGATGGGGCCCATCATAAAATGAATTGGCAGCAAAAGGAACATCCACCAGTGCGCAGCAAACGCAATATAAAAGCACGTGTAAGCCACACTAAAAAGCAACCTCGAAAGCAATGAGGAGCCGATCCTGTCAATAAATGGCCATTCCGGGTAATTGCCGGCAAACCGGGCTTCAATATCTTTTGTTCTTTTCAAATGATCGCCAAAAGTCAATATGGTGGCTTTCATCATTTGAAAAATATCGGTAAAAAAATGCGGCGAGTGCGGGTCTTTAGCAGTATCGCTGTAAGCATGGTGCTCACGGTGCATAGTGGCGTAGGCCCGGGGGTTTAAAAACGAGGCCCCCTCAAAAAAATAGGCCATTAAATAAAATACCCGCTCCCAGCCTTTACTGGTGGTAAACATGCGGTGCGACGCGTAACGGTGCTGGAAAAAGGTTTGAAAAAACAACGACAAGAACCAGTGCGCAATAAAGAAGATTAGGATAATCATGTGAAACATCTAAATAGAAATGACGCACCTTTTCAACATCATTTTGATGAAGACATGGCCTAATGATCGGGAAAAGACAGAGGATAATGGATATTCTTTGAATTCTGCGAAGAGTATGCTATGGAGTGTTACCCTTATCTAACGATTAAAGGGATGTTTTGTTACGAAGAGCGGCAGTTTATTTGGAACTCATGTGTAAGTTTATTTAAAAACAAAAAAGCCCCGGATGTTAGTCCGAAGGCTATTGTGCGTGTAGTCCTCCCTAATGAACCTACATGCAAAGTTGATTAAAAAGTTCGTTTGCCTGTAACAGTAACTGTTGCGTTATTACCGTCGACAAATGTTGCTGCCAGCGCATCGCCGGTTAGCTTGGCCAGCACTTTGCCGCTATCGGCATCTACCAGTTCGTTGTTTGCGTTAATTACACCATGAAATGAGTTGCTTTCTGACGACCCGTCTTTACGTGCCGCTCCGCCAAACAACTTCAAGCTTCTCGACAGTAACAGGTTAAATGTACCTGTCTCTGGCCGGGTGCTACTATAAGTGCCCTCAAAACACTCAATCAGCGCATTTGATGTTTCTTTAGCCAGGGTAAACGTCGCGCTGGCATGGCCGGGAATATTAAACGAAGTGACTGTGGGGTTTTGTCCGCCAGCCCCTACCGAAAAGGTAATACTCACCGGCTGACCGCTCCATGTCCCTGTAAATGCCGATACATAAGTATCACCATTTTGCGTAGTTACGGATGCGGTTAGCGTGGCTGTAACCCCGTCTATCATCAACGTGGCTGTTAAGGTTGTGCCGATGTTTGCAAGGTCGAATTTGATAGTACCGCTTGAGCCTATTATTATCCCTTTGTAAATACCTTTGTTGCTGGCATCGTTCGCGGCAACGGCATCGGGCGTGGTTTTGCAGGTAGCACAGGTATAGGCCGGCTTTTTGTTACTGTCCTTACTTTTGGAGCAGCTGAACGTTGTCGTGACAATCAGCGCCAGGACAACAAAGTAGTAGTGCACATTTTTCATTTTATAGATTTTGAGTTAAGATTTATACTTTTTTCCGCCTACTGAAATACATATTTGTTAACCCACAGCTTTTTAAAATCCTCATCGCTGCCAATAAATACCAGGCTGTTCTCCTGCGGGTTTGATATGGGCTCAAAGTTTTTAGTCATATAAAACTTCTCCTTGCCAAGCACGGCAAAGTTGCCAACGCTCGCATTCTGCAAATCCAGCTTTGCAATGCGGGGAAAGAAACGGGGATGGTAAGTTGCTATGCCGTTATAGGCATCAAAAAAGCTGGCATAGCCCTTAAAGCCCTTTACCTCTAAAACGACCCAGTAAAGCGACGAACCATCTTTAGAAGTTACAAAGGACTGCCGCATCGGGAATATCTCGCTTTTCTTGTCATTGTTCATTTTTCCAACGCCGTATTGGGCTTTTAACTGACCTGTTTTGTCAAAATGAAAGCATACAATGTCTTCATAAGTTTTTACAGGATTGCCCATGCCAAGGCTGGTTTTGCCGTTAAGCTGCCCTGCTATTAAAAACTCGCCGGCAGGTGTAATTAAAAATTGCTGAACATTGAATTTTTTGCCCTTATAGGGGTCAGCTCCTTTATCAGCAGGAGATGTCCGAAATTTAGATTTAAACTCGCTCACCTGGGCGGTTGATGCGAAGTCGAGATTACCGCCGGTAAATTTAAGCAGGTGAAAGCTTTCCATCTTTTCATTAGCTTTCCGCTCCCAGTTGCCGTCGGTTTTGTTGCGGGCATCAGTGTAGCAGGGGTTTGATATTGATGCGGTGTACTCCTCAAACACTTCATCATAAGCTTCTTTTGATTTGGTCGAGGTGCCGCAAAAGAATACCGAACCATTTTTTTCGACCATATCCACTATCAGCAGGTTGCTGGAAGGGCTTTTGAATGGCACTTTATTTTTCAGTTCGCCGGTTGGAGAATATCTTAAATAAGTATAAGCCGAAAGGTCCGGCTCACCCTTCTTAGGTGCAAACACCAAAACTATATCGCCATCGTCCAACTGGGCAGAGTATACAAGCGATTGGGAGCCACTTATATCAACAGGTTTCGAGGTAATTTCCAGATCCGAATTCAGTCCCATGATCAAAAAATCCATCCCATGCTTGTTAACCTTGCTTTCAACACCAGCAAGCACAAACAGGGTTTGGTCGCTGTTGGTGAATGCAGCATAGCCGTAATATTTGCCGTTCTCGTTTTTTGGCTTGAGGGTTTCCGATGTGATGGTCTTTTTGGTTACATAGCGTTGCCTGGCAAAATCCCATGTTTGCAACTCAGAATACCTGCTAAACTTCAACTTCATGCTCAAAATTTCGAACGAGCTGCAACCGCCAACACTGGCATAAAAGCCGCTAACTGTTCTGTCAGGCTTGTCCTCCTGGGTTTGTTTGGGCTCCGATATTTCCTCGTTCTTTAAAAATTTGATGCTGTTATCGAAAGTGTAGTTTTCGTAAAATATTTCGTTTGCTTTTTTGTCGCCGGGAATTTTGTAGGTGATGGTATAGGTTCCGTCGGTGTTTACAGCTTTGTATAAAAAGCCTTTACCTGCCTTTTTCGAAAGGTCCTGGATGATTTCCTGGGCCTGCGTGCCGGCAGCCAGCAACAGCACTACGGACAGTAATAATACTCTTTTCATATACATTAGGGTTTGGGAGTAAAGCTATCCCGCCCCCGTTGTATAAAAAATATGAGATAAGTAGTAATTGGGAAAGAGAGTCAAGAGACAAGAACCAAGAGTCAAAATAAAAAAAGAGGCCGCTAACAGTTGTACGGGTGAATACTTAAATGATGTCTCGCTTATTTCTTGGCTCTTGACTCCTGGTTCTTGATTCTTAGCGCGCTATCTATACCCCGTTTTCCGTAGTGCTTCCTTTTTATTACGCACGTGTAGTTTTTCGTAGGTGTTGCGGATATGAGTGCGTACGGTATCTATCGAAATAAAAAGTTTATCGGCTATTTCCTGGTAGCTGAACCCTTTGCTTAGCCAAAGCAACACCTCGTTCTCGCGGTCGCTTAAAACATCTTTGGCATCAACATAAGGGGCTTGCTGTTGAAAGGCCATTACCACTTTGCGTGCAATCTGGCTACTCATAGGGCTGCCGCCCTTGCGCAGTTCGATTAACGATTCGATGAGCTTTGTGGCCGGCATGTTTTTAAGTACATAGCCGGTGGCGCCAGCCTGCAACGCTTTAAACACACGGTCGGCATCATCGTACACGCTAAGCACCATCAATTGCACGTCGGGCCGGTAAGGTTTTAGCCACGCAATAAGCTCAATGCCCGATTTCCCTGGTAACTGAATGTCGGTAAGCACCAGTTCAATATCATCGCCAAGTCCGCATTCAAAATAGTTTATGGCTTCC
>Ga0207695_10006605_pt1 | contig 14987 bp, 15 predicted proteins | sample KBSC54metaG_FD_184354 | JGI IMG/M metagenome (GOLD analysis project Ga0207695, IMG submission 184354) | Corn rhizosphere microbial communities from Kellogg Biological Station, Michigan, USA - KBS C5-4 metaG (SPAdes) (version 2) | ecosystem: Host-associated > Plants > Roots > Rhizosphere > Soil... | reverse complement strand
TATATGGCCCATGGCGGACATGGCTGCATTTCGGTGACGGCGAATGTGGCGCCCAAGCTCTGCGCCGAATTCCAGGACACGTGTCTCCGGGGGAATTTCGACCGCGCCCGCGAGCTGCACGACAAGTTGATGCCGCTGCATGACGCGATGTTCTGCGAGCCGTCGCCGGCGGGGGCCAAATTTGGCGCCTCGCTGTTGGGTCACTGCACGCCCGAAGTGCGGTTGCCCCTGATCGAGTTGACGGAAACCGGCCGCGCCCAGGTCAAGGCCGCGATGAAGGGCTGTGGCCTTAACTTCTGATGGCCAAGAAGAAGGACGACGGCACCAAGTTGATCGCCGAAAATCGCAAGGCGCGGTACGCCTACGCGATCGACAGCGTGGTGGAGGCCGGGATCATGCTGACGGGCTCGGAGGTCAAGAGCCTGCGCAACGGCAAGACCACCATCGGCGAGAGTTACGCCCATGCCAAGGATGGCGAGCTTTTCTGGGTGAACGCCTATATTCCGGAATATACCCAGGCCAGCCGCTTCAATCACGAACCCAAGCGCACGCGGAAATTGCTGATGCGCAAACATGAGATTGCCAAGCTGGCGATCGCGGCCCAGCGCGAGGGCATGACGCTGATCCCGCTCAAGCTGTATTTCAATCCCAAGGGCATCGCCAAGCTGGAGCTAGGGATCGCAAAGGGTAAAAAGCTCCACGACAAGCGCGAGACCGACAAGCAGCGCGACTGGCAGCGCGACAAGGCCCGGCTACTACGCAATCGTGGGTGAGATGCGGTCGGCGAAGCCGGCAAATCGATCCGTCGCTAGCGTCAGCGTCGTGCGACGATCGATTTGAGTGGCGCCGTTCGCTTCGCTCGAAACGGGGCAAGGTTTTCTAGGCTCACAGCCGCTCGCTGAGAAAACCTAAGCCAACGCCGCGAGCCCTAGCGAGCGGCCGGAAGAGCCGCACCCATGATCACGCTCCAGCCTGAGCCAGTTTCTTCGCTTTCGCCACCACGGTCTCGAACATTTCGGTCGTCAGCACGCCCGTGTTGGTGTTGTAGCGCGAGCAGTGATAGCTCGAGATCAGCCGGAATTTGCCGATTTCATAGACCGCGCCATGTTTGAAGGGATGTGCGGAAATACGGGCGTCCAGGGTTTTGAGGACGCTATCATGGGCGATCTTCCCCAGCGCCAAAATAGTGTTCAGATTGGGCATGCCGTCCAATTCGCTGACCAGGAACTGGCGGCAGGTTTTGATTTCGGAGGGTTCGGGCTTGTTCTGCGGCGGCACACAGCGCACCGAATTGACGATGCGGCAATCGATCAATTCCAGCGTATCGTCGGCGCGCTCTTCATAGACGCCTTTCGCCAGCTTCAACTTCAGCAGGGTGGCATAGAGCAGGTCGCCCGCCCAGTCGCCGGTGAAGGGGCGCCCCGTGCGGTTGGCGCCTTGCAGCCCGGGCGCCAGGCCCGCGATCGCCAGCTTGGCGGTACGCGGTCCGAAACAAGGCACCGGCGCGTTGAACCAGTCCGGATGTTTTTTGCGATTGTCGTGCCGGAAGGCCGCCAGCCTGGGGCAAAGCGGGCAGTCGGAGGAGGGTTCCAGGGGCGCTTTCATGCGCCCGGCTTAAACAGATTCAGACTGCGGACGCAAATTGCGGCGCTTTGCCGTTTTCGCGGGCGATCTGGTTCTTCAGATCGTCCAGCTCGATGAAATTGTCGGCCTGGCGGCGCAGTTCGTCCGACACCATGGGCGGCTGGGTGCGGATGGTGGACACCACCGACACGCGGCGTCCCCGCCGTTGCACCGCCTCGACCAGGCGGCGGAAATCGCCGTCGCCGGAAAAGATCACCACGTGATCGACACTGGCGGACATCTCCATCACATCGATGGCCAGTTCGATGTCCATATTGCCTTTGACGCGCCGGCGGCCCTGGGCGTCCGCGAATTCCTTCAGCGGTTTGGTCACCACCGAGAAGCCGTTATAATCGAGCCAGTCCACCAATGGCCGGAGCGGGGAGAATTCCTGGTCTTCGGCGACCGCCGTATAATAGAAGGCGCGCACCAGGGTGCCTTTGCGGGCGAACAGTTCCAAGAGGCGCTTATAGTCGATATCGAATTGAAGGCCCTTGGCCGCGCCATAGAGATTGGCGCCATCGATGAACAAAGCGAGTTTTTCGGACGGATAGAAAAGCATTATGGCCTCCAATAAGGCGGACCTTCCGGACCCGCAGGGCAAAACGCCCCAAATCTTCATCGCGCTAGGCGCCAATATTCCGTCCGCAGCCGGGCCGCCGGATGCCACCCTGAAAGCCGCCTTGGCGGCGTTGGGGGAACGCGGCGTGCAAATCCGGAGGATTTCCAGCTTCCGCCAGACCGATGCCTGGCCCGATCCGTCCGATCCGCCCTTCATCAACGCCGTGGCCGGGATCGAAACCGATCTCCAACCCGTTGCTCTGCTGGGACTTTTGCACGAAGTGGAAACTTCCTTCGGACGTAAGCGTTCCGTGCCCAATGCGCCGCGTAGCCTGGACCTGGACCTGATCGACTATCGGGGGCAGCTGGCACATGGAGCGGTGGAGCTTCCGCATCCACGCTTGGCGGACCGGCGCTTCGTTCTGGAACCCTTGGCGGAAGTGGCGCCGGGCTGGCGGCATCCGGTGAGCGGGCTATCCGTGGAGGCGCTTTTGGCGGCGCTTTCTTAGAGCGTTTTCGCGTTTCTACGAAACGCGAAAACGCTCTATCTCTTTGTTTCGTCGCGGTTCCGGACGGAAAACCGTTACACATTTTTCTTGGAACCGCTTTTGGGTATTTGCCGCACTGCATCTATCTTCTTGCTGTATTAGGGTTTTTTCTGTATGTGGCTCAGCTGAGATCTGTATTGCCGGCTTGATATTCTGTCTTCAGAATTCCCGGTAACTTACTGAATAAAAAGGATTTCCATGGCGCGCGTGACTGTCGAAGATTGCGTTGACAAGATTCCCAACCGGTTCGATCTGGTGTTGGCGGCGGGCTTTCGGGCCCGTCAATTGTCCGGCGGCGCCGAACCGATGCTGGAGCGCGATCGCGACAAAAACCCCGTTGTGGCGCTGCGCGAGATTGCGGCCAAGTCGCTGAAGCCGGAAGAGGTCAAGGAAGACTATATCCGCTCGCTGCAGAAGCATGCCGAAGTGGACGAGCCGGAAGAGGCGCGTCCGGAGACCGATGACCGCGAGGATCCCTCGCACCGCCAGGTCACGGAAGAAGAGCTGCTGCGCGCCCTGACCACCGAAGCCCAGCGCCGGGCTGAGCCACAGCCCGAGCCCGAAGCGGACTATGAAGAGTAGCCACGCGCTGTCTTTTTGAACCATAACGGTGTCGCGCGTGCTCACGGCCTTTTGGCCGCTCCGCGCGATGCTCCTTGTCATGTCTCGAAAATCCTAGCGCTCGTATCGGCGCGGGGCTGTCGAATAGACAGCCCGCCGTAGCTTCCCGATACCCAGCATTTTCCTCGGCTTTTTGGGGAAAATGACAGGAATCCCTATATACTAGGGCATATGAGTGCCCCGTCCGTTCCCAGCGCGGTTCCTGCCAAGACCGCGAACGCTCCTTCCGTCCCCGCCGCAGGTGCGCCGCGCGGGCGCCGCCGCCTGATGCGCCAGACCGATCTGGTGGAACGGGTCACCGCCTATGATCCGGGCGCCGACGAGGCCATCCTCAACAAGGCCTATGTCTATGCCATGACCGCCCATGGCAAACAGTTCCGCGCTTCGGGCGATCCTTATTTCGCGCATCCGCTGGAAGTGGCCGCGATCCTGACCGAGCTGAAACTCGATGTGCCCACCATCGTCACGGCGCTGCTGCACGACACAATCGAAGACACGCTCGTCACTTATGACGACATCAAAAAGAATTTCGGCGAAGAGATCGCCAATCTGGTCGACGGCGTCACCAAACTGTCCCAGCTGGAGCTTTTCTCCGAGCGTACCAAGCAGGCGGAAAATTTCCGCAAGCTGATGTTGGCGATTACCAGCGATATCCGGGTGCTTCTGGTGAAGTTGGCCGACCGCCTGCACAACATGCGGACCCTCGGCTACATCGACAAACCGGAAAAGCGCCGCCGCATTGCCCAGGAAACGGTGGATATCTATGCGCCGCTGGCCGGACGCATCGGCATGCAGAATATGCGCGAGGAGCTGGAAGATCTGGCGTTCGCGGAGTTGGATCCGCATGCGCGCAACTCCATCGTCACCCATTTCGCGCGCCTCGATATGGTGGGCGGCGACCGGGTGGGCCGCATCGCCGATCAGCTCAAGCGCAAGCTGGCCGAGCATGATCTGGATGCCTGGGTTTATGGCCGGGGCAAGCGGCCTTTCTCGATCTGGCGCAAGCTGCAGACCAAGAAACTCAATTTCGAGCAGCTGTCGGACATTTTCGGTTTCCGCGTCATCGTGCGGGACGTCGATGCCTGTTATCGAGCGTTGGGCATCATTCATACCAGCTGGCAGATGGTGCCGGAGCGATTCAAGGACTTCATCTCCACGCCCAAGACCAACGGTTATCGATCCATCCACACCACCGTGATGGGGCCGGAAAAGCAGCGGGTGGAGATTCAGATCCGCACCCAGGACATGCATGACGTGGCCGAGCGCGGCGTCGCCGCCCATTGGCGCTATCGCGAGCATGTCCCCGCGCAGGGCGATGAAGGCGTGGCCTATGGTTGGCTGCGCGATATGGTCGATCTTTTGGAGCGCGGCGATAGCGCCGAAGAGGTGCTGGAGAATTCGCGCCTCAACATGTACGCCGACCAAGTCTTTTGCTTCACACCCAAGGGCAGCCTGATCTCGTTGCCGCGGGGCGCCACGCCGATCGATTTCGCCTATGCGGTTCACACGGATCTGGGCCACACGGCGGTGGGCGCCAAAGTGAATGGCGGTCATGTGCCGTTGCACACGCCGCTGCGCAATGGCGATCAGGTGGAAATCATCTCCACAAAAGAACAGGCACCTTCGCCTTTGTGGGAGCAGTTCGTCGTCACCGGCCGCGCCCGGGCGGAGATCCGCCGCTATCTGCGCCACGCCCAACGGGACGAGCATGTGAAGATGGGGCAGAAGATCCTGGAAAAGACCTTCGCAGAACAGGGCGCGCAGCTGAGCGAGAAAGCCATCGGCGAAGTGGCCAAGAAATTGCGCCTGTCCAAAGCCGAAGATGTCTATGCCGATGTGGGGCGCGGCGTGTTGCGCGGCCATGAAGTGCTGGAGGCGGTCTTTCCGGAACTCAAGCGTTCCGAGAAGGAACGGATCAAACATGGCGGCCCCGCCGATCTCGCCGCCAAGCCCATTTCCATCCGGGGCCTCACTGCGGGCATTGCTTATAATCTGGCGCCCTGCTGTCACCCCTTGCCGGGCGACCGCATCGTGGGCCTGATGACCCCGGGCGAAGGAGTCAATGTTCACACCATCGATTGCGCCGAACTCGACAAGGCGCAGAACATGGATGACTGGCTGGACGTGAGCTGGGGCCAGAACGCCGCCGAAAGCGGGCCGTCGGTCGGCCGCGTCGCGGTGCGGGTGAAAAACGAGCCGGGCAGCCTGGCCGCTGTGATGACGGTGATCGCGGCCAATGGCGGCAATATTTTCAATATGAAGGTAACCGCCCGTAATCCTTTATTCTTCGAATTCCAGATGGACATCGAAGTCCGGGACGTCGGCCATTTGCAGAATATTCTGGGTGCGCTACGGGTGAATAACGCGGTCGAATCGGTTGATCGTGTGCGCGAAGCGGACGCTTCGGCAAGTCACGAAGGGCCGCTGCCGTGAACGTGGATCAAGTATTAAACGAATTCAAGAAATCGGGGGCCTTGCTGGAAGGCCATTTCGTCCTGTCGAGCGGGCTTCACTCGGACAAGTTCCTGCAAAAGGCCCTGGTGTTCCAGGATGCCAAGCGTACCGCCAAGCTCTGCAAGGCGCTGGCCGCGAAAGTGAAGAAAGAGGTCAAGGACGAGATCACCGCGATCGTTTCGCCCGCCGTGGGTGGCATCGTTCCCGGCTATGAGATGGGCCGCCAACTGGGCCTGCCCGCCATGTATGTCGAGCGGGTGGACGGCACTTTTCAGCTGCGCCGCAACTTCACCCTCAAAAAAGGCCAAAAGGTCCTGATGGTGGAAGACATCATCTCGACCGGCGTCTCATCCCGCGAATGCATCGCCGCGATCAAGGCGACTGGCGCCAAGGTGGTGGCCGCCTGCTGCCTGATCGATCGTTCAGCGGGCAAGGCCAAGGTGGGTGTGCCTTTGATCGCGCTGGCGGAATGGAAGGTCCAGGCCTGGCCGGCGGACAAGCTGCCGCCGCATCTGCGTAACATTCCCGCGGTAAAACCGGGAAGCAGAGGTCTTTCTTGATGGGAAGATCGGCTTAATGGGAGGACCTGCTTGATAGGGAGTTGGGCGTGAAATCCCTTCGTCTGGGCGTTAATATCGATCATGTCGCCACCGTGCGGAATGCGCGGGGCGGCGCGACGCCGGATCCGATCCGGGCCGCTTTGATCGCGCAGGCGGCGGGCGCCGACGGCATCACCGCGCATCTGCGCGAAGACCGGCGTCATATCTCCGACGAGGATATCGCGCGGCTGTCGCGCGACCTGGAAATTCCGCTCAATCTGGAAATGGCCGCCACGGAAGAAATGCTGGCGATCGCGCTGAAAGCACGCCCGCATGCGACCTGCATCGTGCCGGAAAAGCGCGAAGAACGCACCACCGAAGGCGGCATCGATGTGGTGGGCCATTTTGCCCGGCTCAAGCCGATCGTGAGCGCGCTTGGCGCAGCCGGGGTCAGGGTTTCGATGTTCATCGAACCGGACCGCAAGCAACTCGATGCGTCGCGCGAACTTGGTGCGCCGGTGGTCGAGCTGCATACCGGCGCTTATGCCAATGCGTCGGGCGCGGCTCAAATGGCGTTGCTGAAGCATATCCGGAACGCGGCGGAGTTCGGCGCCGATTTGGGGCTTGAGATTCATGCCGGGCACGGCCTGACCTATGAAAATGTAAAACCGGTCGCTGCCATTCCGCATATCCGCGAGCTCAATATCGGCCACTTCCTGATCGGGGAGGCGATCTTCATCGGCCTGACCGACTCGATCCAGAAGATGCGACGGCTGATGGATGACGCGCGCGCATGATGCTTCGACAAGCTCAGCATGAGGGGAAGGGTGGTTTTGTCTTCACCCTGAGCCTGTCGAAGGGTGAGAAGCAGCTATGATTATCGGCCTGGGAAGTGATCTCATCGACATTCGTCGCATCGAGAAGACTCTCGAAAAACATGGCGAAAGATTCATCGCCCGGATCTTCACCGATATCGAACGCGCCAAATCCGAAACCCGGATCAATCGCGTGGCCTCCTATGCCAAGCGGTTCGCTGCCAAGGAAGCCTGCGCCAAGGCCCTGGGCACCGGGCTCAGTCGGGGGGTCTTCTGGCGCGATATGGGGGTGGTCAACCTGCCGTCCGGCAAGCCCACCATGAAACTCACCGGCGGCGCGCTGGCGCGGCTTCGGGCCATTACCCCGCCGGGGCACAAAGCCCAGATCGATCTTTCCATTACCGACGATTTCCCGCTGGCCCAGGCCATCGTGATCATCTCTTCGCTCAACGAGAATTAACAAGGAAATCCTTGACAGGTCCTGCGGGGGATCGTTTCTGTCCCGCAATCCTTCAGGCAAACCGGAACTCATGGCCGACACCCCCACCCAGAGCAAACAGGCTTCGGCCCAGCAGGGCGAATCCTGGACCGAGTTGGCCAAGACCGTCATCTATGCCGGTCTGATTGCCCTGGTGATCCGCACCTTCCTGTTTCAGCCCTTCAACATTCCTTCCGCTTCGATGGAGGGAACTCTTCTGATCGGCGATTACCTGTTCGTGGAGAAATTCGCTTACGGCTATAGCCGGTACACGTTCCCGTTCGGCGGTTGGCCGCTCGGCGATAGCGTGCATGGCCGTTTCCTCAGTCGCGCGCCACAACGCGGCGATGTCATCGTCTTCAAATTTCCTCAGGACAATTCCACGGACTTCATCAAGCGGTTGATCGGCCTGCCGGGCGACACGATCCAGATGAAGGAAGGCGTGTTATGGCTGAACGGCAAGCCGGTGCCCAAGGTGCGCGAGGCCGACTATATCGAGACCATCGACGGCGAAGAGCATCACGTTCCGCAGTATCGCGAGACTTTGCCCGGGGGCAAAAGCTATCTGACTCTGGATCGCGATCCGGAAGGGCCTGCCGATAACACCGACGTTTATACCGTGCCCGCCGGCCATTATTTCATGATGGGCGACAATCGCGACAATTCCGCCGACAGCCGCACGGAAGTCGGTTACGTTCCGGCCGAAAATCTCGAGGGCAAGGCGGAGTTCCGCTTCTTCTCCACCAACGGCAGCGCGCGCTTCTGGGAAGTCTGGAAATGGCCTTTCGCCATCCGCTACACGCGCCTGCTGACGCCGATACACTGAGCGTTTTGCGCGACCTCGGCCCGCTCGAAGACAAGCTTGGTCATCGCTTCTCCGACCGCGAACTGCTCAAGCGCGCGCTCACCCATGCCAGCGCGACCGCAACTCTTTCGAACGAAAGGCTGGAATTTCTCGGCGACCGGGTGCTGGGCCTGATCGTGGCCGAAACGCTTCATGCCCGTCATGTCAGCGAAAGCGAAGGCGCTCTGACGGTGCGTTTTCACGCGCTGGTACGGGCGGAGGCTTGCGCGCGTGTCGCGGAGGTGCTGGGGCTGCCCGATTACATCAAACTCGCGGGCGCCGGTTTCGACAGTGCGCGCGCCAAGGCTGCAATTCTTAGCGATGTTTGCGAGGCGGTGATCGCGGCTCTGTATCTGGATGGCGGCATGGCAGCGGCTCGGGCGTTCGTGATGCGCTACTGGGCGCAGATGTTCGACGATCCGGGGCAGGGCGCCGAACTGCGCGATGCCAAGACCCGGCTGCAGGAATGGGCCCAGGGCCGTGGTCTGCCCACACCGGGCTATCGTGAAATGGAGCGGACTGGCCCGGCTCATGCGCCGCATTTCGTAATGGAGGTGGTGGTGGAAGGGGAAAAACCGCAGAGCGGTGAAGGCGGTTCCAAGCGCGAAGCCGAACAGGATGCGGCAAGCAAATTGCTGGCGCGGGTTATGTCATGACAACACGTTGCGGTTTCTGTGCCATCATCGGCGCACCCAATGCGGGCAAGTCCACCCTCACCAATGCCCTAGTGGGCTCGAAGGTGGCTATTGTCAGCCCCAAGGTTCAGACCACCCGCATGACGGTGCGCGGCGTGGCGATGGCGGGCGAGACCCAGATCGTTTTCGTCGATACGCCGGGCATTTTCCGGCCGCGCCGGCGCCTGGACCGGGCAATGGTCGGCGCGGCCTGGGCCGGCGCCGAGGATGCGGACGCCATTCTTTTGGTGGTGGACGCCGCCGATCTTGCCGCCAATTCCAATTCCCCCGGCGCGCGCGACACCAACGCGATCCTGGCGGGATTGAAGGAAGGCAAAAGTAAAAAGGCGGCGCTGGTCCTCAATAAGATCGACGGGATGAAGCGCACCGATTTGTTGCCGATGGTGGAACGCTTTCATGCCGAAGCGGTGTTCGAGGACGTGTTCCTGCTCTCGGCTTTGAAAGGGGATGGCGTCAGCGATGTCTCCGCCTGGGTGGCAGCGCGCATGCCGGAGGGCCCTTGGCTTTACCCTGAGGATCAGGCCGCCGATATTCCCATGCGGCTCCTGGCGGCTGAGATCACGCGGGAGAAAATCTATCACCGTCTGCATGATGAACTGCCCTATGCCAGCGCCGTGGAAACGGAAAAATGGGAAGAGCGCAAGGACGGCTCGGTCCGCATCGATCAAGTGATCTTTGTCCAGCGCGACGGTCAAAAGGGCATCGTGTTGGGAAAAGGCGGTCAGACTGTCAAAACCATTGGCGAGCTGGCGCGCAAAGAAATGGAAGATCTGTTCGGCCGTCGCGTGCATCTGTTCCTGTTTGTCAAAGTGCGCGAGGATTGGGCGGACAATCGCGAACATTATCGCGAAATCGGATTGGATTTTCCGGAAGAGTAGGAAAACACCGGCTTTCTTCCCCTGCGCGGCGAAGCCGCTGGCGGGGGGAGATGTCTTCCGAAGGCTTGCCTGAGGAAGACAGATGGGGGCCTATAAATAAATGGAATGGATTGATAACGGTATTGTCCTGTCCTCGCGCAGTTACGGCGAGACCGGCATCATTGCCGATGTGCTGACGCGTGCGCATGGCCGCCATTTGGGGCTGGTGCGGGGAAGCAAGGCGCGGGCGGCGCTGCAATCGGGTAATAGCTTATCGCTCACTTGGCGGGCGCGGTTGCCCGAACAGTTGGGAAGTTATGCAGTGGAGTTGGCGCGGGCCCGCGCCGGTGCTCTGATGGAAAGCCGCGACAGCCTGACCGGGCTCAACGCGTTCAGTGCCGTTGCCGGCGCGGCCTTGCCGGAACATCAGGTGCACATTGCTCTGCACGATGTGGCCGAAATTCTTCTCGACGCGATGATGGAAAGCGATTTTGCCCATTGGGGCCCGCTCTATGTGCGCTGGGAAGCCGGACTGCTGGATGCGTTGGGCTTTGGCCTCGATCTTTCGCAATGCGCCGCGACCGGAAGCGTTCAGGATCTGATCTATGTTTCGCCACGCACCGGCCGGGCAGTTTCGCAAAGCGCGGGCGCGGACTATGCATCGCGATTGTTATTGCTGCCGCAATTTCTCCTGGGCTCATCGCGGGCGCCGGATCTGGCGGAAACCCGCGCCGGGCTGAAGTTGACGGGACATTTCCTGCTGGAACGGGTTCTGGCGCCCCATGGCCGCGAAATGCCGCAAGCCAGGTTGCGTCTGGACGCGCTGGCGGCCTAACCGAATCGGATTAGAACCGCCTCCATGGGTGCTGCAATAAAGCCTGACGATATCCGTTCCGAGCCGTTGGCGCAGGCATTGGCCGAGCGCTATCTGGCTTATGCGCTTTCCACCATCACCCAGCGCGCTTTGCCGGACGTGCGCGACGGCTTGAAGCCTGTTCATCGCCGTCTGATGCACGCCATGCGGCTCCTGGGACTGAACCCGGCGGCGGGCTTCAAGAAATGCGCCCGCGTGGTGGGCGACGTGATCGGCAAATACCACCCGCATGGCGATCTGGCGATCTATGAGGCGCTAGTACGGTTGGCGCAGGATTTTGCGCTTCGCTATCCCCTGATCGAAGGGCAAGGCAATTTCGGCAATGTCGATGGCGATAATGCCGCCGCCATGCGTTACACGGAAAGCCGCCTCACCGAAGTGGCGCAGGCACTGCTCGAAGGCCTGGACGAAAACGCGGTTGATTTCCGTCCCACTTATGACGGGGAAGACGACGAGCCGGTGGTGCTGCCGGCGGCGTTCCCCAATCTTCTGGCCAATGGTTCTTCCGGCATCGCCGTGGGCATGGCCACTTCGATCCCGCCGCACAATCTGGGCGAACTTTGCAGCGCCCTGGTGACGTTGATCGAAAATCCCGACGCGCAGGACCGCAGCCTGCTGAAATTCGTCAAGGGTCCGGATTTTCCCACCGGCGGCATCGTGGTGGAAGATCAAGCCGCCATCCATGAGGCCTACAAGACCGGGCGCGGCGGGTTCCGCCTCCGGGCACGTTGGGAAAAGGAAGAGGGCGCCCGCGGCGTCTATCAGATCGTCATCACCGAGATTCCCTATCAGGTCCAGAAAGCTAAACTGATCGAGCGCATCGCCGAACTGTTGGACCTGAAAAAGCTTCCGCTGCTGGACGATATTCATGACGAAAGCGCCGAGGATATCCGCGTCGTCCTGACGCCCAAGAACCGGACGGTCGATGCCAATCTGCTGATGGAACAGATGTTCCGGCAGAGCGATCTGGAAGTGCGGATCCCGCTCAATCTCAATGTCCTGGACAAGGGGCAGGTGCCGCGGGTGATGAGCCTGAAGCAGGCGCTTCAGGCGTTTATCGATCACCGTCGCGATGTGCTGGAACGCCGCTCCCGGCATCGGCTGGAGAGGATCGCCACGCGGCTGGAGGTTCTGGAAGGTTATCTCGCCGCCTATCTCAATCTCGACAAGGTGATCAAGATCATCCGCACTGAGGACGAGCCCAAGCCGAAGCTGATGAAGGCGTTCGATCTCAACGAGAACCAGGCCGAAGCCATTCTCAATATGCGGCTGCGTGCCTTGCGCAAGCTTGAGGAAATGGAAATCCGGGGCGAACATGTCGAACTCACCCGGGAGCAAAAGGATCTCACCAAACTTCTGGGTTCCGAGAAACTCAAATCGCAAAGGCTGATTGAAGAAGTTAAAGAGATCGATGCCAAATTCGGCGCCAAAACCAAACTGGGCAAGCGCCGCACGGAAATCGCGGGCGCGCGCGACGTGGCGGAACTGTCGGCCCTGGCGGAAGAGGCGGTCGAACTGGCGAGCGCGGTGGAAAAAGAACCCATCACCATCGTCTGTTCCCAGAAATTATGGCTGAGGGCCCTGAAAGGTCATCAGGAGGAAAGCGATGCGATCAAATACCGTGAAGGTGATCGCCATCGCATCTGGATTCACGCCCAGACCACCGACAAGCTGATGATGCTGGCGACCGATGGCCGCTTCTTTACTTTGGATTGCAGCAAGTTGCCGGGTGGGCGCGGCAATGGCGAGGCGATCCGCAGCTTTATCGATCTGCCGCCCGAAGCCGATATCGCGGCCATGTTTGTGCATGTGCCGGGCCGCAAGCTCTTGCTCGCCGCCACGTCGGGTCATGGTTTCATCACGTCCGAGGATGATGCCATTGCCATGACCAAAAATGGCAAGCGGGTGATGAATGTGAAGCCGGGAATCGAAGCGGCAGTGGTGCGGACCGTCGAAGGTGATCACGTCGCGGTGGTGGGCGAGAACCGTAAGCTACTGGTGTTCCCGCTTTCCGAAGTGCCGGAGATGGCGCGCGGGCAGGGCGTGTACCTGCAGCGCTACAAGGATGGGGGCCTCCTGGATGCCGTCGCCTTTGTCTGGAAAGAAGGCCTGGTCGACGAGAACAATCGTAACTTCCCGGCCTCGGAACTCAAGGAATGGAAGGGCGAGCGCGCCCAGGCAGGCCGCATCGTTCCGCGCGGTTGGGCCAAATCCGGAAAATTCGCCGTCACTCTGTGAGCGTGCGGTTTCGCGCGAACCTTTTTAACCTCATCTGTGCCAAAGCGAGACAGGGTCGCCGGGGCTGGCTATAAAAACCGGGCTTCATCCATTTGGCGGTCATGTCAGCCCTCCGGTTCCTGGGATTTTCCTACCTAGCCGTCGCGTCTCTGTTCGCGCTCGCCATTGCGGCAGCCGATCAGGTCCAGCTGCGCCAGGCGATGGACGCAGCCGCCGAAATAGTTTCAGACGCGATCGGTCAAAGCATGGTCCAACCCTTGCTGGCCTTTGCCCGCGCGGGAGACGAAACTTTTTTCGATCCGCCGCCGGGAACCAAGACTATCGCGCTCGCGCCGCCCGCGCCGGATAAGGGGCAAACTTATACCCGGAGGGAGCCTGTACGTCCGACACGGCTGGTGGACCAGCCGCACGCGCCGCTGGCGCCGAAACTGATGATCGCACCGGACCTGTCCGAGATCGAGGCCCCGGGCGCGCGAGAACTCCTCGAGCAACGCGATCCCGCCGACAATTCCGCGCCCGCTCTGGTGCAGGCACGGCTGGAACAGAGTCTGACGCCGGATCTGCGGCGCCATTTCGATCTTTTCCTCTTCGTTAGCACGGCGGCGCGGGGGCCGGCGGCGCAACGGCTTTACGTTTTCAAGAAATCGTCTGGCGGAAATCTTTCGCTGGTTTACGATTGGGCGGCTTCCACCGGTCGGGAAAAATATGAAACCTCGCCGCTCGGTCAGCGGGCGTTCACGGCGACGCCAGCGGGATTCTATCAATTCGACCCAAACCGGATGTATCGCCAATACCGGTCCCGGGCCTGGGACGGCGCGATGCCTTACGCCATGTTTCTGAATTGGGAGCGTGGCGGCGTGCCGACGGGTGTTGCCGTGCATGCAACCACGCGATCCACGATCGGCCGGCTAGGAAAGCGCGCCAGTGCAGGCTGCATCCATATTTCCGCGGAAAATGCAGCGCTCCTCTACAAGACGATCCGTGCGGACTATCGCGGCCAGGTCCCGCGTTTTGCCTATGACGAAGATGAAGACGCAATAAGCAATCGTGGCGAATTGATGCGCAATGCCGCCGGCCAGCTGGAGATGACGGAAGGATTTCGCGTTCTGATCGATATCGAGAAATTTTCGGGCCGGGATGTCGTTACCGCGCGAAATTGAAAAGGCATCTTTCCCAGATCACGCGTGGCCGGTCACCAGCCAGAGAATGATGATGATCGGCAATGGAATACCGATCGCCCATAGAAGCACCGAGCGCATGTCTCTCTCCGTCTTTCGTCGGAGAGATAACCCAGCTTTCACGATGCAGTTCCGAAGGAAGCAGGCTTAAGCTTTCTTCCTCGTGCCGAAGGCCTGACGGGGGCGATAGCACCAGCGTATCGAACGGCAGCCAGGCCGCTTGCGGCCGTGGCAGACAGATGAGGAGAAAATCAGTTACGTCTGATTTCGTACAGCGCGATCGCGGCGGCGTTGGAGACGTTGAGGCTCTCCATTGCCTTGTCGATGGGAATGAACGCGGCGGTATCGCAATGTTCGCGCACCAGTCGGCGGATGCCATCGCCTTCCGAACCCAGCACCAAGGCGATATCGCCGCCGGACGCGGCCTGGGCCAAAGTCTGCTCGCCATCGCCTGCCAGCGCCACGCGCCAGAAGCCGGCTTCAGCCAACCGATCCAGGGCGCGGGCGATATTCACCACTTCGATATAGGGCAGGATCTCCAGGGCGCCGGAAGCCGCTTTGGCCAGCGCGCCCGACTGAGGCGGAGCGTGGCGGTCCTGAACCACCACCGCGCTGACACCAAACGCGGCGGCGGTGCGCAGAATGGCGCCCACATTGTGGGG
>Ga0207695_10006604_pt1 | contig 14988 bp, 8 predicted proteins | sample KBSC54metaG_FD_184354 | JGI IMG/M metagenome (GOLD analysis project Ga0207695, IMG submission 184354) | Corn rhizosphere microbial communities from Kellogg Biological Station, Michigan, USA - KBS C5-4 metaG (SPAdes) (version 2) | ecosystem: Host-associated > Plants > Roots > Rhizosphere > Soil... | reverse complement strand
AGGGATCATCAGGATCAGTTTCTGAAGGCGTTCTATATCGACGGCGCACTGGGCCGTGCGACTACCAACTCAGAATGATGCGCAAACGACTAAAACCCTTGTTGGTGTGAATGTTGGTATCGTATTTCCTGCCTCGGGAAATTATTACGTAATATCAGATATTTAACCTTGAAGATATGAGTCCTGCCGGGCCTACCAATAGGGAGACACTTGATGAATATCGCATCGAATCCCACGGTCGGGAACAAGCCGGGGGACGAACCCCATCTTGCGCGCAACCTGTCCAACCGGCATCTGCAGCTGATCGCCATCGGCGGCGCGATCGGCACCGGCCTGTTCATGGGATCGGGCAAGACGATCTCGCTTGCGGGCCCGTCCATCCTGCTGGTCTACGCGGTCATCGGCTTCATGCTGTTCTTCGTGATGCGCGCGCTCGGCGAGCTTCTCCTGTCGAATCTCGAATACCGCTCCTTCGCGGATTTCGCGGGCGACTATCTCGGGCCGTGGGCGCAGTTCTTCACCGGCTGGACCTATTGGCTGTGCTGGATCGTGACCGGCATCGCTGATGTGGTGGCAGTCTCCGGCTACATAGCCTTTTGGTGGCCTGAGCTCGCGCCCTGGATACCGGCGCTCGGCCTGATAGCAGTGCTGCTGCTCCTGAACCTGCCTAATGTCCGAAACTTCGGTGAGATCGAATTCTGGTTCGCTCTGATCAAGATCGTCGCCATCGTGGCCCTGATCATTGCCGGCGTGATCATGCTTTCGACCGGATACGTCTTGCCGAATGGAACAAAGGCATCGATTTCCCATCTGTGGGCGAACGGCGGCTTCTTTCCCAACGGCTTCTTCGGCTTCGTAGCCGGCTTCCAGATCGCGGTCTTTGCTTTCGTCGGCATCGAGCTGGTCGGTACGGCCGCGGCTGAGACCGAGAACCCGCTGCGCAACCTTCCCAAGGCCATCAACTCGATCCCGATCCGCGTCGTGCTCTTCTATGTCGGCGCGCTCTTCGTCATCATCACCGTGATTCCGTGGGATCAGGTCGATCCGGGCAAGAGCCCGTTCGTGGCCATGTTCTCGCTCGCGGGCCTCGGTATTGCTGCGCATGTGGTGAACTTCGTCGTGCTGACCTCGGCCACATCGAGCGCCAATTCCGGCATCTACTCCACCTCCCGCATGATTTACGGGTTGGCGACGTCACGTCTTGCGCCGGGCGTGCTCGGCAAGCTGAACAATCGCAAGGTTCCCGCTAACGCGCTGTTCTTCTCCTGCGTGTTTCTACTTTCAAGCGTCGTGCTACTTTATGCAGGCCAGAGCATCATCGAGGCCTTCACCATCGTCACGACCATCTCGGCGCTGCTCTTCATGTTCATCTGGTCAATCATCCTGGCATCCTATGTCCAGTACCGCCGCAAGCGCCCCGACCTGCATGAAATGTCCACCTTCAAGATGCCTGGCGGTCACGCCGCCGTCGCGATGGTCTATGCCTTCTTTGCCTTCATCCTCTGGGCGCTGGCGCAGAAGCCCGACACGGCAGTCGCGCTAGAGGTCACGCCGATCTGGTTTGCTCTTCTCGGCATTGCCTATCTGGCGATCAAGGCAAAGCGCGTGAACGTGCCCTCGGCCATACGCCCATAACCAACGCCATATCGAGGAGGCGATTACGTACTTGCATTCTGTCCGCGCCTTACCACTATGTTTGGGTAGCCCGAGAAAAGTGAGTGCACGGATTTTGCACGGATCTGGGTGCGGCTCAGCGCCTTTTCTTCCTTTCGGGATGATTGGGCACCGAGGGAGGGAGCCGAAGACTGCTATCCGACAGAAACGCCATTAAAGCGGACATTGGCCGAGAACTACTCTCTGACGCTAAAGCTGACGTTTGCTGGGGACTGTCATCCCGCAACTGCTATTGAAGGCAACTCTCCGACTAGATAGGCCTAGACTGGCGGTGGGCCGATCATCATGCGCAAACACCTGTCCGCCACCGCTGTCGGGTACCTTTTTCGAGGAACTGCTGGGGCCGATACTTCACCGAAACCAAGACCCAAATTTTTATAGCGCGAGGGAACCTGCTGGAACCCTGAGCGTTGTTCGGTCCGGATATCCGGGCGGGGCCGATACTTATATTTGATATCCAGCACCGACCTCTCCGGATGGTTTCGAGCAGTTTGACGATTGGGGATGTTGAGCGGTCCGAGGACCGGCCAGCGGGAGGGGCAATGAGGCAGGAAAATCAACCACATACGGAGCGTGGCCACGAAGTGGTTGTGGAGGCCTTTCCCGGCGCGATGCCGGGGCTGGACTTCGCGCTGGAAGAGCTTTTGCGCGCCCTTCAGGCCGTTCAGGGAGGCGATTTCTCAGTCCGCCTGCCCGGCAATCAGACGGGTATCGTCGGGAAGATATCGGACGCTTTCAACGAGATCGTTGCCACCAACCAGCGGATGGCCGACCAGCTGGAGCTTGTCGGCGACGTTGTCGGGCGGCAGGGGCGCACGCGCCAGCGGGTCAAGCTGGGGCTGAATCACGGTGCCTGGGGCGGGATGGAGAGCTCGGTCAATACGCTGATCGATGATCTTCTGTGGCCCACCGCGGAGGTCACCCGCGCCATCGCCGCGGTGGCAAAGGGCGATCTGCTCCAGACCGTCGACCTCGATGTCGACGGCCGGCCGCTCAAGGGGGAATTCCTTCGGTCGGCCAATATCGTCAACACAATGATCAAGCAGCTTTCCGTATTCACTTCGGAGGTGACCCGGGTCGCGCGGGAAGTCGGGACGGAAGGGAAGCTGGGCGGGCAGGCGCAGGTTCGCGAGGTTACCGGTGTCTGGAAGGACTTGACCGAAAGCGTCAATTCCATGGCGTCTAATCTGACAGCACAGGTCCGCAATCTGGCAGAGGTCACGATCGCGGTTGCCAATGGCGACTTGTCAAAGAAAATCACGGTCGACGTCCGCGGTGAAATCCTGCAGCTCAAAGAGGCCATCAACACGATGGTTGACCAGCTGCGCTCTTTCGCATCCGAAGTGACCCGCGTGGCGCGCGAAGTGGGAACGGAGGGAAAGCTCGGCGGTCAAGCCCTGGTTCCTGGCGTTGCAGGTACCTGGAAGGATCTCACAGACTCGGTCAACGCCATGTGCGGCAATCTCACCGACCAGGTCCGCAATATCGCGCAGGTGACGACGGCTGTGGCGCGTGGCGATCTGTCCCGCAAAATCACCGTCAGCGTCCGCGGCGAAATTCTGGAGCTGAAAGATACCATCAATACGATGGTCGATCAGCTCAACGCATTTGCCTCGGAAGTCACCCGTGTTGCGAAGGAAGTGGGCACAGAAGGAAAGCTTGGCGGTCAGGCCCAAGTCCCCGGCGTTGCGGGCACGTGGAAAGACTTGACCGACAATGTCAACTTCATGGCGTCCAACCTCACCGCTCAGGTCCGGAATATCGCGGAAGTCTCCACCGCCATTGCCGGCGGCGATCTGTCCAAGAAAATCACCGTCAATGTTTCGGGTGAAATCCTTCAGTTGAAGGAGACCATCAATACGATGGTCGACCAGCTGAATGCATTTGCCGGCGAAGTGACCCGTGTCGCCAGAGAAGTGGGCACGGAGGGCAAGCTTGGCGGCCAAGCCAACGTGCTGGGGGTCGCGGGCACCTGGAAGGACCTGACCGACAGCGTCAATTCGATGGCTTCGAACCTGACGGCTCAGGTCCGGAACATCGCGGAAGTTTCCACAGCGATTGCAAATGGCGATCTGTCAAAGAAGATCACCGTCGATGTGAAAGGTGAAATTCTTCAGCTGAAAGAAACCATCAATACCACGGTCGACCAGCTGAACGCATTTGCCTCGGAAGTTACACGCGTGGCGCGCGAAGTGGGCACCGAAGGAAAGCTTGGTGGCCAGGCGGTGGTCCGCGGCGTTGCGGGGACCTGGAACGACCTCACCGACAGTGTGAATTCCATGGCTTCGAATCTGACGAACCAGGTTCGCAACATCGCCGAAGTCGCGACCGCCGTGGCACAAGGCGATCTATCGAAAAAGATTACCGTGAATGTCTCCGGCGAAATTCTTCAGTTGAAGGAAACCATCAATACGATGGTCGATCAGCTCAACTCTTTCGCATCGGAAGTGACCCGCGTGGCGCGCGAAGTGGGAACCGACGGAAAGCTGGGTGGACAGGCCGAGGTTCCCGGCGTCGCCGGCACCTGGAAAGATTTAACGGACTCCGTCAATTCCATGGCGGGCAACCTGACGGCGCAGGTCCGCAATATCGCTGAAGTGGCAACGGCGATCGCAGGCGGTGACCTTTCGCGCAAGATCACCGTGGATGTGCGCGGCGAGATTTTGCAGCTCAAGGAAACGCTCAACACGATGGTCGATCAGCTCAATCGCTTTGCAGGTGAAGTGACCCGCGTGGCGCGCGAAGTTGGCACCGAAGGACGGTTGGGCGGCCAGGCCAATGTCCCCGGCGTTGCCGGCACCTGGAAAGACCTAACCGACAACGTGAATTTGCTCGCGGCCAACCTCACAACCCAGGTCCGCAATATCGCGGAGGTGACGACCGCCGTGGCGCGGGGCGACCTCTCGCGAAAGATAACGGTCGATGTGAAAGGCGAGATTCTCGAGCTGAAAGTCACCATCAATACGATGGTGGACCAGCTCAATTCCTTTGCCTCGGAGGTGACCCGCGTCGCGCGCGAGGTGGGAACCGACGGCAAGCTGGGCGGGCAGGCCGAGGTGCCGGGGGTGGCCGGCACCTGGAAGGATCTGACCGACAATGTGAATTTCATGGCGTCGAATTTGACGGCTCAAGTCCGCAACATCGCAGAAGTCGCGACGGCAATCGCGGGCGGCGACCTTTCGAAGAAGATAACTGTGGACGTCCGGGGCGAGATTCTCCTTCTCAAGGAGACGCTCAACACCATGGTCGAGCAGTTGCGCTCATTCGCCGCCGAAGTGACCCGCGTGGCGCGTGAAGTCGGAACCGATGGCAAGCTTGGCGGGCAAGCTGAAGTCACCGGCGTCGCCGGTACCTGGAAGGACTTGACCGACAGCGTCAATTCCATGGCCGGCAACCTTACAGGGCAAGTTCGCAATATCGCCGAGGTCACCACGGCGGTGGCGCGCGGCGATCTTTCGCGGAAGATCACGGTCGATGTGAAGGGTGAAATTCTCGAATTGAAAAATACCATCAATACGATGGTCGATCAGCTGAATGCGTTTGCAGCCGAAGTCACGCGTGTGGCGCGCGAAGTGGGAACGGAAGGAAAGCTCGGCGGTCAGGCTCAGGTGCCAGGCGTCGCCGGGACATGGAAAGACCTGACGGATACCGTCAACGACATGGCCGCGAACCTGACCGAGCAGGTCCGCGGCATCGTGAAAGTCGTCACGGCCGTGGCGGATGGCGATCTTAAGCAAAATCTGACCGTCAAATCCAAAGGCGAAGTGGCGGCATTGGCCGAGACGATCAACAACATGACGGCAACATTGGCAACATTCGCTGATCAAGTGACTTCGGTTGCCCGTGAGGTTGGTGTTGAAGGACGGCTTGGTGGACAGGCCAATGTCCCAGGTGCTGCAGGAACCTGGAAGGATCTCACCGGCAACGTCAACCTGCTCGCCGCCAACCTAACAACCCAGGTTCGCGCCATCGCCGAGGTCGCCACAGCAGTGACCAAGGGCGACTTGACCCGGTCGATTCAGGTCGAGGCGCGAGGTGAGGTCGCGGAGCTGAAAGACAACATCAACACGATGATCGGGAATTTGCGTCTGACAACGGATCGCAATACCGAGCAGGATTGGCTGAAGACCAATCTGGCGAAGTTCACGAACATGCTGCAAGGCCAGCGCGATCTCGTGACCGTCGGACGCATGTTACTGAGCGAATTGACGCGGTTGGTCAATGCTCAGATGGGTGTGATCTACCAGATGGAAAACGGCGAGGAGCCCCGCCTCCGGCTTCTGTCCTCCTATGCTGATCATCCTATAGACGGTCACCCGAAATCGTTTCTGGTCGGGGAAGGGTTGATCGGCCAATGCGCGGCCGACAAGCGGACGCATCATATCTTGAATGTCGAGCGTGCCGTGCCGATCAATTCGGCCCTTGTGCAGCTCACCCCCCGAAACATCATTGTTTTGCCTGTTCTTTATGAAAACCAGGTCAAGGCCGTTATTGAGCTTTCGTCTCTTTCCGATTTTACCGATCTGCAAATTGCATTTCTCGAGCAACTGACCGCCAGCATCGGAATCCTGGTCAACAGCATCGAAGCGACGATGCAAACAGAAGGCCTGCTTAAGCAATCGCAACAACTCGCCGGCGAACTACAGTCGCAGCAGAATGAGTTGCAGCAGTCAAACGAGCAGTTGGAACAGAAGGCCAGGGAATTGGCCGAGCAAAATGTCGAGGTCGAACGGAAGAACCAGGAAATCGAGCAGGCGCGCCGCGCTTTGGAAGATAAGGCCAGCGAGTTGGCCCTGACCTCGAAATATAAGTCCGAATTCCTCGCCAATATGAGTCATGAATTGCGCACGCCGCTCAATTCCATCCTGATCCTGGGGCAGCAGCTCACGGAAAATCCCGATCACAATCTCACACCGAAGCAAGTTGACTTTGCCCGAACAATCCATGGGGCTGGAACGGATTTGCTCAATCTGATCAGCGACATACTTGATCTCTCCAAGATCGAATCCGGAACGGTGACGGTTGAGGCCGAGGAATTGAATCTTTCCAATGTGGTGGATGCCGTGGCGCGCCCGTTCCGGCATATGGCCGATGCAAAGCAGCTCCTCTTCAAAGCAACCCTCGATCCGCTGCTTCCCAGAACGATGCTGACGGATTCGAAGAGGCTGCAGCAGGTATTGAAGAATCTGCTTTCCAACGCATTCAAGTTCACTTCCCAGGGCAATGTGGCCCTTTCCGTGGCCATCGCCAGGGAAGGGTGGTCGCCCAGCCATCCTGTCCTAAGTCAGGCTGGGTCCGTTGTGGTGTTTGAAGTGTCCGACACCGGTATCGGCATTCCCGCCGAAAAGCAGAAGTTGATATTCGAGGCGTTCCAGCAAGCCGATGCGTCCACGAGCAGAAAATATGGCGGGACCGGCCTCGGCCTGGCCATCAGCCGCGAGTTGGCGGGCCTGCTGGGTGGCGAGATACAACTCCGCAGTACGCCCGGTGTGGGCAGCGCCTTCCGCCTGTATCTGCCATCCCGATACGTCGGAGGGACCGCCGCGCTGCGGCCGATGGTGAATTCGGTCGCGAGTTTTCCCGAAAGGCCGGTGGAGCAGATTCTCGATGATCGGGCGCAGCTGATCGATGGCGATACGCTGCTTCTGGTGGTCGAAGATGATCCGCATTACGCGAAAATTCTTATGGATCTGGCCCATGAGGAAGGGTTCAAGGTCGTCGTCGCCACGCGAGGCGAAGAGGCTTTGGACCTGGCGATCGAATACAACCCCTCCGCAATATCGCTGGATATATTTTTGCCGGATATGCTCGGCTGGACCGTGATGAGTCAGTTGAAGCAGAACCCGCGCACCAGGCATATCCCGGTGCAGATTATAACTCTGGACGAGGACCGGCAACATGGGCTCGCACGTGGGGCCTTCTCCTTCGTGACGAAGCCTACATCCGTCGAAGGGGTCCAAAATGCTCTGGCGAAAATCATGTCCTACGTCCGACCGCGCAAGAAGCGCCTTCTGGTCATCGAAGACAATCTCGCGGAACAGCTGAGCATCCATGCTTTGCTGAGCCATACCGACATTGATATCGAAACGGCGGATACCGGCGAGAAGGCCCTCGAGATACTTCGCGAACGGCCGGCCGATTGCGTCGTGCTCGATCTTCGGCTGCCGGACATTTCCGGGTTTGAGCTTCTGCAGCAATTCAGTGCCGAAGCCGCACTGTCCGACATGCCAGTGGTTGTCTTCACGGGAAGAGAGCTGTCACCCGAAGAGGATGCGCAGCTGCATGCCTTCGCCCGCAGCATCGTCGTGAAAGGCGTGGAATCCCCGGAAAGACTGCTTGACGAAACTTCTCTATTTCTGCACCGCGTGGTGACCGAACTTCCGATCGAAAAGCAGGTGATGCTGGAGCGCCTGACCGGCTCCGATGAAGATCTCAAGGGACGCATCATCCTGTTGGTGGACGACGATCCGAGAAACATTTTCGCATTGTCCAGCGCGCTGGAGAGGCGTGGAATGCGGGTGTTGACCGCGACGACCGGCCGGGAAGCGATAGACCTCGTCAATTCGACGCCGAATCTTTCCCTGGTCCTGATGGATATCATGATGCCGGAAATGGACGGCTATCAGACGATGTCAGTCATACGCGAAAACCCCGCCCTGCGCCGTTTGCCGATCATCGCGCTGACCGCCAAGGCAATGAAAGGCGACAGGGAAAAATGTCTGGAGGCGGGCGCTTCTGATTATCTTGCCAAGCCGGTGAACACCGAGCAACTGCTGGCTACGTTGCGCATGTGGCTTCATCGGTAGGGGGTGATCGTGTCCCGTGATGATTCAGTCAATATCCTACTGGTAGATGATCAGCCCGGAAAACTTCTCAGCTATCAGGTGATGCTGGAAGAGTTGGGTGAAAACCTGATTCCGGTGTCGTCGGCAAAGGAAGCGCTGTCGGTTCTCTTGAAAACCGAAGTCGCGGTCATCTTGATCGATGTGTGCATGCCCGAGCTTGATGGTTTCGAACTCGCGAGAATGATCAGAGAACATCCCAGGTACCAAAAAATCGCGATCATCTTCATTTCCGCGATTCACATGTCGGAATCCGATTATCTGAAGGGATATGAAGCCGGCGCCGTCGATTATATGTCCGTTCCCGTGGTTCCCGATCTGTTGCGCGCAAAAGTCCGAATCTTTGTCGAACTATTCCGCAAGACTCATCAGCTGCAATCCCTGAATGAAGAGCTTGAAAGGCGGGTCTGGGAACGGACTGAAGCTCTCGAAAATTCGACCGCACAGCTCAGGAAGAGCGAGCAAGGACGAGGCTTGGCACTGGCCGCGGGCCAGATGGGGTCCTGGGATTGGGATGTTGTGACGAACGAGTGGCAATGGGACGAGGGCCAAAGGCGCATCTTCGGAATTGAATCCACCACGTTCGTGCCGAACATTGAACTAATGCGCGCGGCCATCCACCCGGATGATCGCGACGGATTTGATCAAGCGTTTTCTGGGCTATCGGAGGGCGCCAAAAGTATTGAGTTCGAGTGCCGGATAAAGGGAGTAAACGGCGGTGTGCGCTGGTGTCGTCAGGTGGCCGCTGCGATTTTCGATGATGGCGGAATGCTTATTCGCGTCTCCGGCGTAACCACCGACATTACTGAGCACAAAGAAACGGAAGCAAAGCAGACGCTTCTTGCCCGAGAGGTCGATCATAGGGCCAAGAATGCTCTGGCAATTGTACAGGCGATTATAAGACTGGCCCGGCGAGACAGCGTCATGGAATTTATCGAGGGAGTGGAGGGGCGCATTAAGGCCTTGGCTCAGACGCATGAGATCCTCTCCCACACCCGCTGGGCGGGTGCAGACGTTCTGCGTCTGGTATTGGATGAGCTTGCCCCCTATCAAAATGACCGAAATACAAGGATCACGGCCATAGGTCCCGCCGCCGTGGTTTCACCGGAAAATGCCCAAACCTTGGCGATCGCGTTGCACGAGCTGGCAACCAATGCCGCGAAATATGGAAGCCTGTCTTGGCCGGACGGCCGCGTGGATGTCAGCTGGCGCTTAGCTGGCGATTTGTTGAACATACAATGGACAGAGTCCGGTGGACCTGGCGTGCTGCCACCCCAATCCAAAGGCTTCGGTACCAAAATAATCACGGCGAGTTTTGCCGACCCGCGACGGGGATCGGTGACATTCGACTGGAAGCCCGAGGGGCTTTCTTGCGAACTTACCCTGCGAATTGGACAGGGAACGGGCGAAGAGATTCCAAGGGCCGATATTCCTGTCATTTCCTCGCAACGGGGTTCGTCTTCACCCCATATTCTACTTGTCGAGGATGAAGTTCTAGTCGGTGTTGTGATGGAGGAGATGCTGCGGGAAATGGGGTATTCCGTTGGCAAATCGTGCCGATCGTTGAAAGACGCGATGGCTGCCGCAACGATCGGGCAATTTGACGGTGCGGTATTGGATATGAATCTAAATGGCGAATTGGTGTATCCAGTCGCCGATCTCCTTACCACCAGGAGCATACCCTTTGTCTTCGTGACCGGTTACGCTGCGGACGTGGTGGATGCTAGGTTTGCACATGTTCCCATACTTCAAAAACCCGTGACCAATGACGCGTTGGCGAAGGTGATCGGCGCGTGGATTGGGCCTCTCCGGTGGAACTCCCAGTCACCAGTACCATCTCATGGTCGCAAGGTCTCGGGTGCCGGGTCGCCGCGCCCTGCAGGTTGATAGCGGGCCTCCGCTCCTGACCCGCCCACGGGCGCGCGGCTACGGTTCGACACCACGCAGAGACCGGTTCGAGATGCCCGGCATCTTGCACTGCTACGGCACGTTGCACTCAGCACAATCATGCAATGCTCACAATTCACTGCGCGCGAAATTCCAAACAGTGATCTCGGAAGACGTGACGCACGACAGTCTGTAGTCCAACTCGCCAAAAAAGGCAGCAGCTGCGCAAGAAGTGTGCAAATGCGTGTGGCACGACAAACACGAATTCCCGCAATAGCGATTTTACACCTTCGGCCCGCGAAGGATTGCGGCCCGACACAATTGTTTTCCGAGACATCGCCCTGGAGTGTGGATCCGCATCTCGCGCTTTCGCATATCGGATTTCAACCGGGGGAGTAGCTGCATGATTTGCCTTCGCGGCCTGACTTTGTTTCTTGTCGCATCAATCGCTTTCGGCAGCGGCGCGCACGCCGCCGCATTGACGACGCCGGCCTTGACGGGTCCTTTGACGGCCAATCCCGATCCTTTCACGCTGGATGGCGGAGATTTCGGTAATATCTATGTCACGGGCGCGGTCAGCGGCCTGGCAATGTTTCAGTCCAACTACTCCCAGGCGCCAGGCGACACGCAAAGCCTGATTGATCTCACCAACGCGCAAATTTCGGTGCAGAAGACGGATGGGCTTTTCCAGTTTTATGTCCAGGCCGGTCAATATGCGACGCCGTCCCTAGGCTTGCCGTATCAGCGCGCGACCACCGCAAGCGCGGCATTTGGCGCTGTTCCGGTCGCCTATGCGAAAATCGCCCCGACCGACAATTTCAGCATCATGGCCGGAAAACTACCCACCTTGATCGGGGCGGAATACACGTTCAGTTTCCAGAACATCAATATCGAGCGCGGGCTGCTGTGGAACCAGGAGCCGGCCATCAGCCGCGGCGTGCAGGCGAACTATATTCTGGGTCCCTTGACATTCTCTCTGTCGTTGAACGATGGGGCCTATAGCAACAAATATAATCAGCTGTCCGGCCTGATCGCTTATGCCGTCAGCTCCACCGACACGATTACCGCAGCCGGGAGTGGCGTTCTGGGGACGGTCAGCAATCCGTTCGCGCCCGTCGCCAATCAATCGGTCTACAATCTGATCTGGACCCATCTGGATGGACCGCTGCTGATCACGCCTTACATCCAGTACACGCATGTCCCGTCGATCGGCGCATTCCCAAGCACCTCGAGTTGGAGCGGCGCGGTGCTGGCCAGCTACGCCTTCGGCACCAATTGGAGCTTGGGCGCGCGAGCGGAATATATTGCGCAGGATGGCGGCTTCGACCCCATTCTTTATGGCCATGACAGTGCGGCCTGGTCGGTCACCGTCACGCCGACCTATCAATACAAGGTCTTTTTCGCCCGTGCCGACTTTTCCTATGTCAATGCGGATGGGCCGTCCTTCTTTTCGTCGCAGGGATTTCCCGGGCCTGGGTTCGGCCGCAGCGGCACCAATACCGACCAGGAGCGTGTGATGCTGGAAGTCGGCATCCTGTTCTGACCGCGAAACCTCTTTTCAGATTGGCGAAAGCCTGCGCATCGCAAGACGCGCAGGCTTTTCGTTTGTGCGTGAATACAATGGCGCTGCGCGCACCCGATTTTATGGAAAATGCCCAACGAGGCAGCAGCCGCACAAATAGTAGACAGATTGGTGTTGCGTGGGGATGACACAGCGCGCCCCACCGCCTTTTTCAGACCGAATGTCGCATCAGCGCGGCGGAATCCGCGTTGTTTTGCGCGATCAATCGCCGGAACGTCATTGGCATCTCTCGCGTCAAGTGGCGCGCGGAGAATGAGAATGAGATTGGGGCTTTGGGCTGGGTGTACCGGGCGATGCGTGCAGACCTGATTTCCGCGCCGGTGCGGCCGCATAAAAAAGGAGATCGTGAATGAAAATGATTACGGCGATCGTCAAGCCGTTCAAGCTCGATGAGATACGCGACGCACTGTCCGGCATCGGCGTGCAAGGCATGACCGTCACAGAGGTCAAAGGGTATGGTCGCCAGAAGGGGCATACCGAAATCTATCGCGGCGCCGAATATGCGGTGAATTTCGTGCCCAAGGCGAAGATTCAGGTCGCGGTGGCGTCGGAACTGGTCGAGGCCGTGATCGAAGTCATCACCGCCAAGGCGCGGACCGGGAAGGTAGGAGACGGAAAGATTTTCGTCACGCCCATCGATCATGTGGTGCGCATCCGCACCGGCGAATCCAATTCCGACGCCCTTTGAGCCGTCAATCAGGAGAGTTTGCATGTTGAATTTGTCGAAATGGAAGAAGGCCGCCTCGCTCGCATTGGCGGCGTTCGGGGGACTGCTGGTGAGCGGGCATGTGGCGCTGGCCGCTGCGCCGCCGCCTGATCCGCTCAGCGCCGGCGACACCGCCTGGATGCTGACTTCCAGCGCCCTGGTGTTGATGATGACGATCCCGGGTCTGGGCCTGTTCTATGCGGGCATGGTGCGCAAGAAGAATGTGCTGGCCACCTTGGCACAGAGTTTCGGCGCGACCTGCATCATTACCCTGCTCTGGACCATCATCGGCTATTCCATCGCACTGACACCGAATGCCAGCGCATCGGCCAACCAGTTCATCGGCAGCGTCGACCAGTTGTTGTTGGGCAAGATGACCTTGAAGTCGATCAACCCGCTGGCGGGCACGATACCGGAATCGGTCTATATGTTCTTCCAGATGACCTTCGCGATCATCACGCCCGCGCTGATCGCGGGCGCGCTGGCGGACCGGATGAAGTTTTCCGCCTTCATGTGGTTCATGTCGATCTGGCTGCTGCTGGTCTATTGCCCCATCGCCCATTGGGTTTGGGGCGGCGGTTGGCTGGGCACCCTGGGGGCGCTGGATTATGCCGGCGGCACGGTGGTGCATCTGAATGCCGGAACGGCGGCGCTGGTTACCTGCCTGGTGCTGGGCAAACGGGTGGGCTTGGGCACGGAAAATATGGCGCCCAACAATCTGGTCTATAGCGTGATCGGCGCGTCTCTGTTGTGGGTGGGCTGGTTCGGCTTCAATGCGGGTTCGGCCGTCACCGCTGGCTATAATGCCGGCATGGCCGCCGCGGCCACCCAGATCGCGACGGCCGCCGCCGCGATGGCCTGGATGGCGGCGGAGTGGTTGGTGGCGAAGAAGCCGTCCGTGCTGGGCATGATCTCCGGGGCGGTGGCGGGCCTGGTGGCGATCACCCCAGCCTCGGGCTTTGTCGATGCGGGCGGCGCGCTGTTCATCGGCTTTGCCGCGGGTTTTGTCTGCTATTTCTCGGCGGTGTGGGTGAAGAAATGGCTGGGCTATGACGATGCCCTGGACGCCTGGGGCGTGCATGGCGTGGGCGGCGCGTTGGGCGCACTTCTCACCGGCGTGTTCGCCAAGAATGCGATCAATTCGCTGGGCAAAGGGTGGATCTATGACGGCAATGGCCACCAAATGCTGATCCAGCTCTATAGCGTGATCGCGACCTTCCTCTATTGCGGCATCGCCACCTTTATCATCCTCAAGCTCATTGACATCACCATCGGGCTTCGGGTTTCGCGGGAAGTCGAAATCGAAGGACTGGATATCAATCTCCATGGCGAGACCGTGCACAGTTAGCGATCCCGCTTGATGAAAAGGGGGCGCCACGAGTGCGCCCCCTTTTTGTTATGCATTCACGATTATCCGCCTGGTGGATATCCTTGGCGCTCTGGTGGGCTGTAAGCGGGATCTAGCCGCGTTCAACTGGCGGATAATATTGCGGCGCTTCCCGGCGGTCGGATATCCCATAATCGCGTATGATGCGCACGCGACGGGTTCGCGCGCCCTCGGGAAGTTCGACCATTGAATCGTCATACTTGAGAGCTGCGGACTCGTCTTTCCAGCTCATCAGAAGGATCAGGTCGCCGGGCGTAAGCACGGCCTCGAAAACGTCCCAAGACATCATATCCGCCGCATAGGGGTCCAGGCCAAGATATTCCGAACAGTCAGCTGGATTTCCCGTGTTCTGGTACTCGGGCGGCCTTCTGGCATCGATCAAGGTGATCGCGGTCCCTTCACCGATCTCAGTCAGATCCAGCCGTTGTTCGCGCAGTTCGCAACCGGCGGGAAGTCGGGTGTCGGCCGTAAGCTGGCCCACCCGCAGATGATAGTCTTCGAAAATTTCGCTTCTGCCGAGCTTTTGGCAGTGGTGCGCCAGCGAACCACCGCTTTTTCATTTTTCCAGTTCGAAAGGAAAAGAATCCAACCGTCCCGCGTCAGGCTTTTGTACCGGATGTTATCAATGAAGCCCTCAATCTTCTCGAGCTCCGAGCGTAACAGCTTGGCGTTGTTGAGATAGTCGTCAAACTTTACCGCATGCGGCTTTACTTCAAACATAACAGAAAACATGGATGTGTCTCCTAAACCGGTCGGTCACGGGGGCGATCTGGGCGCGGGTCCCTTTATAACTCCGAGTTTCTCGCCGTAGCGCCTTTTAATGAGCCGGACAGGTCCGGCGGACCCAGATGCTGGACTTCGGAGTTGGTGCCCATACCGAATGGCACGAGCGGCATCTCCGGCATTCGGC
>Ga0207695_10006602_pt1 | contig 14989 bp, 26 predicted proteins | sample KBSC54metaG_FD_184354 | JGI IMG/M metagenome (GOLD analysis project Ga0207695, IMG submission 184354) | Corn rhizosphere microbial communities from Kellogg Biological Station, Michigan, USA - KBS C5-4 metaG (SPAdes) (version 2) | ecosystem: Host-associated > Plants > Roots > Rhizosphere > Soil... | reverse complement strand
CCCGTCATGCGGCAGGATGCAAAGCGCCTGCCCCCATCCCCGCGTGCGCAATTCGCCGACATAGAACGAAAGCACCTGCCCCACGCCTTCGATGTAATCCAGCACCCGGATCTCCTGCCCCACCCATTGCACGATCCAGATCGCCATCGCGTCCGCCGACGCACCGCTTCCGCCCAGATCGAATACCGCCCGCACCGGCAACAACGCATCGCGCGCGATCCTGCCGATCCGCCCTTCCGCTTTCGCCGCCTGAAGCTCGCGGGCGAAATAAGCGCCTTCCAGAGCGCGGATGTACCCTCCCTCCCAGATGTGGTCGTATCTGTCAGGGTATCTTTCCAGATCGATCAACCGCTCCGCTTCCAGCTCCGCCGGAAACCACGGATTGTCCCGCCAGTTCGCACAGATGACGGACGCGCCGGCCACCGGCTGCGCGCCCCGGAAGAAATCATCCACCGCGTCCGATTTGCGCCGGGGATTCCAGCTCGCCCACAATTCGCTTCCGGCGGCACGGATCGTCGGCCGAAGCAAGGTGAGCGAGCGCGCCGACAAGGCCTGCGCCTCCTCGATCCACGCCCGCCGGAATCCTTCCAGCGACTTGATGCTCTCAGCCGTATGGTCCGCGAGTCCCTGGAAGATGATGACCCCGTCACCGGGCGTTTCGATCTCCCGCTCGAACACTTTGAACAGGTGCCCCACGCCCAGCGCCGCGATCTTGGCTTCCAATAGCCGCTTGGAAGACTGCATCAGGCTCTTCTGCACCTCGCGGATGCAGACCGCCAGCATGCCCTTCTCTTCCAGACAGTCTTCCACCAGCTTCTCGGCGAAGAAATGCGACTTGCCCGATCCGCGCCCGCCATAGGCGCCCTTATAGCGCGACGGCAGCAACAGGGGCTTGAACGCGCGCGGCGTTTCAATTTTTAGGATCGACAATGATGCGCTCGATGCGCCGGATCACGGCTTGCTCTTGTTCGGTGGGCGGCATCCGGCTTTCCTTGCCATAGCCGCGGTCCAGTATTTCCTTGCAGGCGGCGATGCGGGCATTGTCGCTTTCCGCCTTGGACGCGATAGTCCACAGGATCGCCATCGCCCGCTTGCCGTAAGACTGCGCGGCCTTGCGGATCTCCGCCGCCGCCTTGGCGTCGCCACGCGGCTTCTTGGCGGTGGTGGCCTCGTGCTTGCGGACCTTCACGCCCGCGCCCCGCTTACTTATAGCGATAATGATGCGGCTTCAGCTTGTGCGGCGCTTCCAGCGCATCGGTATTCTTTTCCGCCGCCTTTTTCACCGGCTTCGCCGCAACCGGCTTGACGGACTTCAGGGATTTGATCGCGATCTTCTTCATGGCTGCTCCTGTTGAGTATCGATGGGCCCCAGCACCGGCGCCCGGTTGATGTTGTCCGTGAAACTCCGCTCCTCGCCCGCGCTGAAGACATGCCCGCGCAGGGCTAGCCTTACAAACTCATCTGTGTCACCGGCGATTGAATCGAAACGCCGATCTACGCCGGCGGGATACCGGCGCATGGAAATGCGCAAGGGAAACGTCTTTCATGGTTTGGAGAAATCGCTCGCCGCACACAAAGCGGGAGAGTGCGAAAACCAATGCCACATTCCGGCCCAGCGTCAAACCTGTTTTAGGCGGGGAAATTCTGTGAGACAGTTGGCAAAAGGACTCTCCGGCATGAAACGCCTTCTGGCGCCGCTGATACTGCTCGCTATTCCGGCCTGCGTATCTCCACCCGATACCGGCGGGGAAACATTGCTGGAAAGACGGCACAGTTACGCAATCGCTTTTATCGTTCCCGGCAGCCCGCCCACGCAGGAACCGTTTGGAAACAGGATAAATCTCGTTCGCTACGCGAACAGCGATTATTGGATGACATCCACCTTGTATACGACCACGCGCTGCCGCACGCGGATGGAGCCGACATTGGGAGAGCGGATCGCCACCGCCTGGCGCCGGGCCTCACCGATGTTCGCCCAGATCAACGGCAAATACGCCACGTTGGATTACGTAATCACGCTGGGATCCGGTGCTTCGCCACTGTCGGACGGCGGCATTCAGACGCCGCTCGATGGATTGGAGCAGCGCTTGACCGATCTGACCGATGCGATGGATGCCTGGTGCCGCGACGCCAGGGACAGCAATCGGGACAGGCTGGACGCCAGCCTCCGCACGCTGGAACAAAACTGACCCGAGCGTCAGCGTCCCTTCTGGTTGTTCCGCTTCTGGAAAGCCGGCTGCACCCGCTTGCCTTTGTTCTGCTGCGCCTTGGTGCCGAACGGCTGGGGATGCTTCGCCTTCATGGCGGCGCGCTCGGCGTCGGTCAGCTTGGCGGGATTCTTCGGAGTGATTTTCATGCGCCCTCATACAGCGTGGGCTTAGGAAAGCCAACTCACCGGCGCACAGGCCGGGCCGCCATGGCGAAATCCGCGTCAAACCGCGCTCTATTCCCGGCCAGCAATATCGCCGCCTTCGGCAACTCGCCCGCATCCGCCGCCGCGAACCCGGGAAACGCATCCAGCAGATGCGCCTCCGGCAGCCAAACCCACAGCGTGGATTCCAGCGGCCCGTGCGGATCCTCGATCAGCATCATCGGCGGCGGCCCGCCATAGGCCATGAACACCTGGACGAAATCATCCAGCACGCTGCTCGCCGCCCATGTCTCTGGGAAATGCTTTTTGTACCAGGCCACCGCAACGCTCCGAACCTCGCGCCTCTCCTCTGACAGAGCGTTAACCACTGCGCAATCAAGACTTGCCAGGCCGCCCCTCGCCGGTTACTTTGCAACACAAAGTTCCCGGATCACACCGCATGCGCGACATCAATAAGGCGCTTTCCGACATCGGGGAAATCCGCACCCAGATCGCGGCAGGCACATCCTTTCGCGGCTATGGCCCGGCGACCATCGTCGTCACGGGCCTGATCGGCATCGCCACCGCCTTCGCGCAAAATTTCTTCCGCATCCATCCCGACGCCACCCCCGCCCTTTTCGTCTGGAGCTGGGTCGGTGCGGGCCTTCTCTCCGCCGCCATGGTTCGGATCGAGATGCAGGGCCGCTCGCGCCGCCATCATTCCAGCCTGGCCGACGCCATGATCGCGCAGGCGATCGAACAATTCCTGCCGGCCGCTGTCGCCGCGCTCTGCCTGCCGATTTTCCTCCTGCGCTTCGAACCGCAGACGCTGTGGATGATGCCCGGCCTTTGGCAGCTCTTCGTCAGCCTGGGCATCTTCGCCTCCGTCCGCTCGCTTCCCCGCAACATGATATGGGCGGGCGGCTGGTACTTCGTCGCCGGTTTCGCCAGCCTCTTGCTGGCCGACAACAATCACGCGCTCGCGCCATGGCTGATGGGCGCTCCCTTTTTCGGCGGCCAGATGCTGATGGCCGCGATCCTCTATTTTTCCGCCGGAGAGTCCGATGACGAAGACTGACGCCGCGCCCTTCGCCTTCGAAGGTCTCGACCGGGTGATGCATGAAAAAGCGCGGCTGGGCTTGCTCTCTTCGCTGGTCGCCCATCCCAAGGGCCTTGCCTTCTCCGACCTGAAACAGCTGTGCCGCCTCACCGACGGCAATCTCAGCCGCCATCTCCAGGTGCTGCAGGAAGCCGGATTGGTGGAGATCACCAAAAGCTTCGAAGGCAGCCGCCCCCAGACGCACTGCGCCCTCACCCGCAATGGCCGCCGACGCTTCCTCGATTATCTCGCTTTGCTGGAACAGCTGGTGCGCGACGCTGCAAAAACCGCGGGCGAGGATTTCAGCCATGCCCGCCTGCGCATCCTTCCCGGCTAATTGCTTTTTTTTGACAGGAGACTCTGCAATGCAAAGTTCTTTTGACAACAAACAGACCCCCGCCCATGTCGCCATCATCATGGACGGCAACGGCCGCTGGGCAAGCGCCCAGAATCTGCCGCGCGCGGCGGGACACCGGGCCGGCATCGACGCGCTTCGCGACATCGTGCGCGCCGCGCCCGACCAGGGCATCCAGACGCTCTCCGTCTATGCCTTCTCCGCCGACAATTGGCAGCGCCCGCCTTCGGAAGTCGCCGCCCTGATGCGTCTCTTCAGTGAATATCTGGATTCGGAAACCGAAGATCTTGTGCGCGACGGTGTGCGCCTCTCCATCATCGGCCGGCGCGATCGCCTCGACCCCGGCCTGGTCGCCGAGATCGAACGCAGCGAATCCGCCACCCAGTTCGGCGACGCCCTTCATCTGCGCGTCGCCATCGACTATTCCGCCCGCCAGGCAATCCTCACCGCCGCCCGCGCTCTTTCCCCCGACGCCTGCGAAGCCGACCTCATCCGCGAACTGGCAGGCGACGCCGGCCCCGTCGATCTTCTGATCCGCACCAGCGGCGAACAGCGCCTGTCAGATTTCATGCTCTGGGAATGCGCCTATGCCGAGCTTTATTTCACGCAAAAGCACTGGCCCGACTTCACGCAAAGCGATCTCGCTGAGGCCCTGAACGCCTACCGCGCCCGCTCCCGCACCTTCGGCGCGCTCCCTGCCGAGGCGGCATAGGGCACGGGACAACATTAACGCGACCCGGCGCATCCCACCCACGCCTTTGTCACGCGACTATGCTAAGGATGGCGCATGCGCCTTATCCTTCCTCTTCTCGCCATCCTCTTCTTCGCGGCCGCCTGCACCACGGCCCCCCAATTTCCGGACGATTGCGCCGCCAATGCCCTTTGCGCCGCCCGCGCCGCCGAGCCGCCCTTGATCCTGGCCGCCAAGGATTTGGCCGAACGAAAGGGCGACGATCTTCGCCTCAAGCCTCTCAGCGCGCCGCCCATCACCTTCACCGATCACAAAGCCGCCTGCGATACCGGCGACGCCGACCATTGCGACGGCTTCGCCTTCATGGGCGCCTTTGCAAAGCCCCGCGCCCTGGTGGTGCAGCAATTCTTCTATGAAGGCAGCAACTTCATTTTTGTCGATCAGGACAGTGGAAAGCGCATCCGCCTCGCCGCCATGCCGGTCTTCTCGCCGGATGGCCAGCGCTTCCTGGTCGCGCCCTATGACCTTGAGAACGACATCGGTCCCAACAATCTGGAAATCTGGCGCCGCGACGGCGACGGGGCGGTGCTGGAATGGGCGCACACGCTCGCCCAGACGCATGCCGAAGATCCGTCCCTGCCCCTTCCCTATCAGGTCAAGGTGCGAAGCTGGTCGGGCGACCGCATCGCGCTTTCACTGTTCACCGATGTGCCGCAAAAGCGTCAGTGGCGCGGCACCCTGGTGCGGGGCGCCGATGGCTGGCAACTCTCCGCCAAATCCCCGCCCGGCATGTTTCCGCCAGAACCGGCTCCCGAATAATCCGCCGCAGGTTCAGCGCTCAGATGCGCTGGAACCGTTTGTGTCCCGGGAATGCCGTATCGCACACCTGCTTGGCGAAGCCTCTGGCCATCTGCGATTCCGCCTGGCTCATGATCAGCGCGCCGCCCAATCCGCCGCCGCCGACCGAATAGCCGATGTCATAATCGCCGACCACCGCGCCGCTGGTCGGATCGACCAGTCGCGCCTGGCCTTTGACGACATTGGAATCGCCCACCAGAAACGCCTTGCCCGCATTGCTCTTCTTCAGCTGCGTCACGGTGACTTCCAGGTTCAACCAGCTTTGGCCCTGGGCACAGTCGGTGGTGGCCAGTTTCAGCATCTTCTCCAGCTCGGGCTTGAAGTCGCCCGACACATCCTCGGGAACGCCCTTGATCGTGATCGTATAGATCCGGGCATTCTTGATGACGTCGGACGGAAGCACCTTCACCGCCTCACTGCTATGGACGGCGCAGCCGCCCAGCAATGCCGTCAGGCCCAGCGCGCAAATGATGTTCTTGGCAGTCATGTTTCAGCTCCCAGCCTTGATATCCGAAGATGATCCGCCCTTTTCCAGCGCCGCCAGAAATGCCGGATCGGAAAATAAAACGTCAAACGCCTTGCTCATGCCGTCGGACAGCGCTGCCGACGCATTGTTGCCGACCGTCCAAAAGACACTGGGCTCGATCCCCATTACATCGATTTCGCGGTCATAGATTTCCGCTCCCCCTGCCGGGGTCACGGAAACATGCAATTTCACATCGCCCATGGCGCCCTGCGCCTGGAAGGTCGTATAGAAACGGTTGATCGCAACGCTTGCGTTGGCCCCGCCGCCGCCGATCGAAAAGCCGCGGCTCTTGAGCTCCGCTTCGAACGCATCTTGAACGATGGCCGTCACCGCGCGGTCGGCGCGAATAGCGGCCATTTCCATGCCGTAAGCGTTCGACTTGTTGGCAATTTTGGTGCGGTCTTGCGTGCGCGCATCGGTAACCGTCAGCGCAACAGCGTGGCCCGCGCCGGTCTGCGCCCCGCCATGCACCTTATAGGGCACCGGAACGACGTCCTCCTGCGTGGCGCACCCTGACAGACAAAGTGCAGCGAACCCGGCGGCCCATGCCGCCTTGCCGATACGCTTCATGTGAATTCCCTGTGCTTGCTGGCCCTGCCCGAAATCCGCGCCGGAAGCGCCGCTCATGCGGGCGCCCCCGGCACGCACGTCTTAGTTCGGCGCCAGCGAATTCCTTACCACTCCCGGGGGAGGCGTGACCGAAGCTGCGCCGCCGCTTACGGGAACCAGCTGCACCGTCACGCTTTCGGGATATTTGTTGTCGGCACCGGTCGCCGAATCCACGCCCCAGCCGATCACGCCTCCTGCGATGATGTTGCCGAAGGTGCCCGCTGCCATGCCCGAATGCAGATATTGGCTGCTGGCCTGATAGCCTTCCTTGCTGCAGGCCAGAAGGATGTCATCCTTTGTCTTGCGCACCGAAAGCTTGCCCGGCGTGGCATTGATCGTGCCCACCGCTTCACCTTTGCGAGTGGCATCGCAACGCGCGCCGTCCGGCGACGTGGCGACCGCGATATCCTGATGCGTACCTTCGACGATGGTGCCGCAACCGGCCAAGCCGAAGCTGATCGCGGCGATGGCCGCGATTGCCTGAATTTTCATTTGAAAACCCCAACCCAATGATACGAGGCGTCACAGTCGGAAACCGATACGCGGTCCGGCGGATTGAATCCGCGCCCCCTTCCGAATCCTTACTGGAGCATTGACGATCTGGATAGGTGGCCTGCGCCGTTTGCGTGCACAAATTGCACGCCCTGGTTAACATGCCGCAAGGCATTGACGGGCAGGTAAACCTCGCCCGCCTTCACGCTATGGTGTGTCCGCCATCGCGAACGGCCGCCGCATTCAACGTCATGCCCGTCTTGAGGGCGGCGCGCCGTTTCATCCGGCGCACGATATCGCCCAGGGCGCCCGGCGGCTCGCGCATCTGGCGGATGGGATCGTCGATATCCGCATCGCCGGCTTCGAAGCTCGGCTCACGATTCTGTCGCATGCACATGCGCGCCACGCCCGGTTTGTCTGCCGCCTGATAAGCGATTCGGCGGGCACGGGTTTCGAAGGAACAATTTTATCCACAGCGCAGGTGCAAATACGCTGCGCTTCAGATGCGGGACGCTTCGCCGGACCGGACCGCTACTGGAATCAGAGGCGGCGGCGCGGACGGCGCCTGCTTCAGCCGCCGCACGATATCGCCCAGCCGTCCCGGCGGCTCGCGCATCGCCATCAATGCCGGCGTGTTCACGTCCTCGGTTTTGCGTGGATCGGGATTCATGGCGATGGATGTTATGAAGCGCTGGGCAAAATTTGCAGGGCGCCGTTATTTAGCCCAATTTGAGGATGGCGGCTTGCGCAAAAGATGGTTACCTCGAATTAGCTGCAACAATGCCGCGCCGGGCGCGTTTTGGTTACTTGCGGAGCAAGCAAATGAGATTTCCGCTCGCAGTTCTTCTTCTGGCCCTGGCCGCCACCGGCGCGATGGCGCAGTCCGAGCCGCGCGGCAACACCGGTCAAATCGGGCCTCTCGCCGCCGGTCCTTTTCAGGCTCTGGGCAATGTGATCCGCAATCCCGATGCCGACCCGCCCCGCACCAACCGGCCGCGCCCCAACCCGCCGGCCACTGAAGCTGCGCCGCCGCCCAGCATTTTTCCGCCGGGCGTGCTCGTCAATCCGCAGGCCGGCCCGCAGATTCAGACGCCGCCGCGCTGACTTAGGTCAGGTCTTGGCGGTCAGGTCTTGGCGGTCAGGTCCTGACGGTTTTCTTGCCGGCGGATTTCCTGGCCGGCTTGGCGACAACCGGCTTGGGATTGGCCGCTTCCCGCGCCGCGTCCTCCGCTTCCTTGGCCAGGCGCAGCGCTTTTAAGCGCGCCGTCTTGGCATCCGTGGCCGCGCGCTCTTTTTCGATTTCGGCGCGCACCGACTTGTCGCGCTGCTCCGAAGCCGTAAAGACGGCTTGCGCACGATTTTGCGGATCATTCCTGTCTGAAGGTCCCATCCCGGGAAACTATCATATAAGTGTAGGGAAGGACATGCCGCCCGAAGCGCTCACCCGATCAAGGCGTTAGCGTCCATCCCGCGCCGGTTTCATGCTAGAATGAGAGGCATGAGCAGGATGCACCGCATCGTATGGCTGGCATTGGGTGTGATGGGTTTTCTCGCCGGATTGGCGGTTTATGCCGCGCCGGTTTCCGACGATTTGCATCACCTGGCGCTGCTGGTGATGATCGGCGCGCCCGTCCTCGCCTTCTGGCGCCTGATGAAGCCGCACCTTGCGCCCCATTGTCCCCGTCCGCCCGAGCCAGGATCGCCCCAATGAGGAAACGCTTCACCCTTTGCGCCGCCGCGCTGTTGCTTTGCGGCTGCTGGCAGTCGGATGGCTCGCTCTATGGCAAGGTCGATCCCATCACGCCTTTTCGCGGTGGCGCCGTCACCGAAACCGGCGGCAAGAATGGCGTCCAGCATTTCACACTTACTTTGGCCAAGGACGGCGCCTATCGGCTGATCGGCACCGACGAGGGCGACAGCCATGGCGAAGGCTTCGCCCTGCGCTTCTTCGACCTCAGGGGTATTCCCGAAGACATGATGGTCTATGAAGCACTCTCGCTCACCCATTGCGACAGGCCCGAGGGCTGCGATGCCGTCAAACAAACCGATCCCCGTTATTACGGGCTGGTGCGCAAGACCGGAACAGGCGCCGAGGAATTTCGCCCCGATTGCAAGAAGGACGCATCCGTCACCATGCCCTTCGGCATCAAAACCAAGGATGATGTCTGCACCTTCGCCACCCGCGACAGTTTGGAGACCTCGCTCCTGATGCTGGCCCATAGCGGGCGCAAGCCCGACTTTGTCTGGCGCCTGAAATAGCCACGCGCGGCCGCCCGCGCGATGCGTCAGGGATTGTCCGGCAACGCCACCTGGCCCGTCTCCAGCAGCGATTTCAAATTCGACAGGATGCGCGGCCAGCCGCTCGACACCGCTTCGACGAATTTGGACTGATCCTTCTCGATCGAATGGCTGATGGTGAGCTTGCAGGCCTCGCCCATCTGCTCGATGTCGAAGACGCAGCGCGAATAGCCTTCCGCCTTCAGCTCCGGCATGAATTCGTTGCGCCATTTGATCACCATCCGGCGCGGCCGGTCGACTTCCACCAGCTCGCCCGTATCGGCCACCCGTCCGTCCTTCATGATGATCTTCCAGGCGGAACCCGCCTTCCAGTCCGAGACCAGATGCGCCCCGAACCAGTATTTCTCCGTGAATTCCCGCTCCGTCAGCGCAGCCCATAATTTCTCCGGGGTGGTGCGGATGAAGGTCACATACACAAAACTGCTTGCCATGATCGTCTCCTTTTTCGAGGATCCCCCGACCCCCTTGGTTACTTGCGCGGCTTTTTCTCCAGCGCCTCTTTCAGGTCCGACAACACCCGCATCCGCGGCAGTTCGAACTTGCCGATCCAGCGTTCCGAGATCTGGTTGATCGGCACCGGATTGATGAAATGCAGCTTTTCCCGACCGGCCCATTGCACGGCGACCAGGTTCGCCTCTTCCAGGATGCGCAGATGCTTGGTCACCGCCTGGCGCGACATTTCAAGGCCTTCGCACAGATCGCCCAGGCTCTGGCCGTTGTTCCGGTAGAGCCGGTCCAGGAGCAGCCGCCGCGACCGGTCCGCCAGCGCCTTGAAAACCGCATCGTCATCCATGTGTCTTTATATGCAACTATTTGGTTGCATATCAAGCACCACTCTTCGCGCTGCACTGCAGCTTTTCAGAACTTTTACAATCCGCTTTCGAACCGCTGACAGCGTTCGGGCCGGCAAAGGCTTATGTTTGTGTCAGCCGCCATGGCGGACCAAGGAAGGCCGACAATGTCTTTTGCCCCCGCAATCTCATTCTTCGCCCCGGACAAGGAATTTCTGCCGCCCCGCAGAAAACCCATCCGGCGCGCCCTGCCCCCGCCGCAACTTCCAAATGACGCGCCAAAGGATGGCATCGGGGAACGGATCAGCCGGCGCTTGCTGGCGATGGATCCGATCCTCTTCATGACAGGTCTTCTGGCGCTCGTCTCGGGCGCCGTGGTCGGCCTATGGGATGCGATGGGATTGGTTTTGCCGCTGTAAGAGTCTCCCCCAGCCTTGCTGCACAGCGGCACCCCTGCGCGGCGGTTGCGCGTGATGAACGCAACCGCCGCGCTTTTTTTCTTCCGTGCCGATCAGGCCGCGCCGGGCCGCAGCACGCCCAGAATGCCCCGCTCGATAAAGGCAACCGGTTTTCCGATCATCCAGCCGAAGACATCGATCCCCAAAAGCGGCGCGGCGATGAAAATCGCCACCAGGAAGATCATGCCATAGCGCGAGGCCCGCCACAGCGGCACCGCCAGCACAGGCGGCAACAGCCCCACCGCGATCTTGCTGCCGTCCAAAGGCGGGATCGGCCAGAGATTGAGCACCGCCAGGACCAGATTGATCTCGACCGAACTCCACAACAGAGCCGGCAGCCAGCCCGGCGCGCCGCGTCCAGCCACCAAAAGCAGCGCCAGGCCGATCGCCGACAACAGCGCCAGAAGAATGTTCATCGCCGGGCCCGCCGCCGCCACCCAGATCATGTCGCGCTTGGGGTGCCGCAACGCGGAAAAATTCACCGGCACGGGCTTGGCCCAGCCGAACAGGAACCCCGCTTTGGTGAAAAGCAGGAAGGCCGGCAACAGAATGGTGCCGAACAGGTCGATATGCTTCAGGGGATTGAGCGTGACGCGCCCGGCCTTCTCGGCGGTATCGTCGCCATAATGGCGCGCCACATAACCATGCGCCGCTTCATGCAGGGTGATCGCCACGATCACCGGGATCGCATAGATCGCAATTCTGGTCAGCTGATCCATGCTTTCCGCCTCTTTGCTCGCCAGGAGCTTAGGGGCGACAGCCTATCCAACGCAAATCCGCGCGGATTACACCACCAGCCCGGCATCCAGCCGCGCCATCCGCTCCCGGATCAGGCCCGCGCATTCGCTGTCCGCCGCGCGCGCCAGAAAGCAGATTGACACGATGGCCGAGCTTCCCAGCGCCACCAGGATGGCGCGGCCATTTTCATAGCCGGGCCAAATGAGCAGCCGGCATGCAGCCATCAGGAACGGTGCGGCCCAAAGCCAGGAGAGGAAATGCCGAAGCTGGCGACGCGTCTGCAGCTGGCGGCGATAATCGCTCCGCGATCCCGCACCCTCGGTTCGCCGCATGATATTCTGGGCCGACAGATAAGCGGCCGTCGCAAGAAAGATCGCGGGAAGCCACAGGCCGGGACCGGCCAGGCCAGGCGCGATGTAGGCCCCGGCTATCAACGCGGCACTCTCGATCCAATTGACCCGCCGCACCGCCGCTGAAAAGGCGCGATGTTCCTCCTCCAGCGCGCAAGGACCGTCATGCGTCAGATGTTCAGCCTGCCGATCGCTTTGCAGCAAGAGGCCCGTGCGCAGCAGACCCAGCACAGGAAGAACGAAAGGAAGAGATTGCAGCATCCTGAATTCCAAAAGGTAATCCGTGCCGCCGATCCGCTGATGTTTGAGCCCAAAATTCCACACGCATAACACCACCACCAACCCAACTGTCCAGATCGCGCCCTTGATGGCGCGCGCACCGGTAGGCCGCGCAGCATCGCCATACATCTGGATCAAAATCAGCGCGAGCAGACCGGTGGCGAGAGCAAGCGCGATGGTGGAAGCATCAAGGCCCTCCCCATCTACGCGCAGTCCGGCAAGACAAAACCAGATCAGCGCGCCCATGAGGCCCAGCGACGGAAAATTGGCATTCCGCCAGGCATGTGCGGCGGCGACACGGGGCACCGTGCAGGCCACTTCGCCAAGATATTGCCAGGGGCCAAGATAAACTTCGCGAAGATCGCCCATCACGCTCTCGCGCGCCGGCACGGGCAGGAGCCGCTCGACCACCCGCTCCAGCAAGGCGGGCGGGGCTAGCGCTGCGTCTTCCATGCGAGCCCCTTCCGGCTGCGGGCCAGCGTATCGTAGAGGCGCTTTGCAGCCTCCGCCGATTCCCGCAGCGCCTGCTCGCCGGATTTCTCCAGCCGGTAATAGCGCCTGGCGCGCCCGCCCCGTTCCTTGCTGGGCTCCGAAAGCCAGGATGCAACGAGGCCTTTGTCTTCCAGCCGGTCGAGCGTGGCATAGACCGCGCCCCGCGTGACACTACGCGGCGCGCTGAGTTCGACCACCCGCGCGTGAATGGTCACGCCATAGGCGTTCTTTCCCAGCGACAGGACGGCTCCAAGCACGACCTGCTCGAACTGTCCGAGGAGATTCTGATCTGCCATACCGCATACAGGGTATGCACAGTCGCGCGTTCAGGTCAATCCTTGCCAAGGATCCGGTTCAATGCCTACGATGTATGCATTGAACCGGATACCCCATGCCCAAGCCCGCAAAAGCTTTCGTCGACCGCGACGCCGTCCTGCGCCCGCTAAGGATCGTCCTTTGCTGCATCCTGTTCGTGGCGCTTGTCTGGCACGGCCTCTGGATATCCTGGCGCCTCATCACGCTCCTCACTATCGCATCAGCCTTCAGCGGCGCGCTGTTCTATGAACTGGCGTCGCGCGACGCGTCCCGGCAATGGACCCTCATCGGCTTGTCCGCAATCTGGGTCTCCACCGGATTAACTTGGCTGATTTTGAATCATGCCTATCCGCTGAACCCGCACTGGTCCGGCGCGCTGATCGCGGCGGACGATCCCATGCCGCAAACGCCTTGCGGCCCGGCGCCGCTCGATGGGCTGCTGATGCGGTTCGGGCCCGATGCCGTGATCGCGCGAGGCGATGGCCCCTTCACGCCCGTCCGGATCGGAACGTGCCCGGCCCTGACGGTGACGCGAACCCCAAACGGGTTGATGCTCGACGCCTTCGGCTATGATTCAGACGGCAATGTCGTCTATCGCATCGCCGGCAACCGCTTCGAAATGATCATTCGCGGCTTCCTGAAACTCGAGCGGCCTGACAAAAGCACTCTACGGATCGTGGATGATATACAGCGCGAAACCCTCTCGGTGCGGTACGTAAGCCGCAATGCCGTTTCCGTGCGCGGCACGTTCCGCTGCGGCGATGCTCCTCCAGTGGCAATCGGCGACGCGCGGATCGTCATCGGACAATCGCGGAGCACGCGTGCCTCCTGCCACACGCTCGATGCCGCGCATCCGACCCCGATCCATTATCCCGCCACGCCCGATTGAAGGAACAACCGATGAGACACGCTCTGCGCCCTATGATATTTGCGCTCGGCCTGGCGACGGCGTCATCAGCGCTTGCCGCCGATAACGGCCAGATCTGGCCCGCCGAAGTCTCCATCCCCAACACGCGGCAGGTCAAATTCACCTCCGCGATCAATGGCGAACCCTATGCCCTGTTCGTCAGCATCCCCTTCATCCCACCGCCGCCCGGCGGTTATCCGGTCTATTATGTGCTGGATGGAGAAGCCTATTTCTCCACCGCCGCCACCGGCTCCCTGTTGCTGGCGGAAAACGGCGCTGTCGTGGTCGGTATCGATCACGGCGCGTTCATCGACCGGGCGGTGGTGGAGAAATACTCCGGACGAAAACCGGGTGACACCAGTCCCATCGGAATGGATGCGGTCAGCGATGCCCATAACCGGTTGCGCACCCACGACCTGACCTTGCCCGTGGCGATCGCCCATCGCGCTCCTGCCTGGCTGGAGCCAACGCGGAATGGCGGCCTGGACGATTTCCTCAAGATCATCGAAGCAGAGATCAAGCCCAGGATCGCCGCCCTGGTCCCGGTCGATGCCGCCAACCAGGCGCTTTACGGTCACTCGCTGGGCGGCCTCGCCGTGGTGCACGCCATTTTCACCGAGCCCAAGGCCTTCCGCAGCTTCATCGCCTCCAGTCCCAGCCTCTGGTGGGACGGCGACGCGGTCCTGAAGGACGAAGAAAAATTCGCCGCCGCTGTCAAAGCCGGAGAAGCGGCTCCCCATATTCTGATCACCGCGGGCGGCGACGAAGACGAGCTTCCCATCCCACCCAAAGCATTTATGGACTCCTTGCCGCCCGGCAAGCAGGCTGAGGTCGCGCCTTATCTGAAGTTGCGCAGCAGCTGGAGTGGCATGATCTCCGGCTCGCGCGCCCTGGCGGCGCGCCTCGCGGCCCTCAATGGCGCCAAAGGCTATAAAGTGCAATATGCCCTGATGACGGGCGAGGATCACCCCACCGCCGCCTTGGTCTCGGTCGGGCGTGGCCTGCGCTTTGCTTTCGGCGGCGCCCGCTACAAATTCGAAAAATGAGGCGGCTACACTCGCCGCACGGCGTAGATCTCTTCGCTCTGCCCGTCATGGTCGGTGACCACGCGCACCGGGTACCCTTGCTGGCCGATCAGGTCGGCGGAGAACATGGCGCTGGTGACGGCCTTGGTCTCGTCGGAAGCCACGCCCATCAATCCGCCTGCCTCGTCGCGCACTTCGAAGCTCGACGGCCCCGCCCGCAGAATATGCAATGTCCGCATCGCCAAAATCCATTTGCGCGCATGCCCAGCATAGGCACGCCCGCACCAGAGGCGACGCTTTTTTTCCGCTGTGGTTAAAGCGTGATGGAGAGGAAAATCCGCTATTGTTCGCGGAAT
>Ga0207695_10006601_pt1 | contig 14993 bp, 15 predicted proteins | sample KBSC54metaG_FD_184354 | JGI IMG/M metagenome (GOLD analysis project Ga0207695, IMG submission 184354) | Corn rhizosphere microbial communities from Kellogg Biological Station, Michigan, USA - KBS C5-4 metaG (SPAdes) (version 2) | ecosystem: Host-associated > Plants > Roots > Rhizosphere > Soil... | reverse complement strand
GGTGGAGTCAACAACATCGACATGGTCTCCACGCGTGATGTAAACCCGATGTGCGGATGAGTCGACGAGCAGGTAATCCCACCCGCCCGGATCGGAGAGCTTCCAGTGGTCGAGAACTTTGTACGGACCTTGTGCGCTGGCTGCAACGGTGCAGAGCAACGAATAAACAAGAGCTGGAGCGAGGCGGCGAAGAACTGAATGTGTGCGCATGGCGAGACCTTTCGTGCAGGATAAAAGGTAATCCTGATCAGCCAGAGGATTGTGTCACGACGGCATTAAGACAATCTGAAGAGCGCGAGTCACAACCCGTTCACACTCATCGCACCTGATGGAGCCAGTTTGAGAAAAGCTGCTGCGTGCCCGGCTTGCTCATCCCGGAGATGGTGAAGTGGTACTTCTTGCCCGATGTGGTCTGGATCCCGTTTTCATCGACAGCGCCAATCTCATTCAACTCCACATGAACGCTGTCCCCGGGATCGCTGACGCAGTTGAAATTGAGCCCACCCGTGTTCAGCGTGAGCTGGCCCGAGCATCCACCAAAGTGTTTGTCGTGACGTGCCGGATACACAACCGGCGTGAATGGAACACGCGCCCCGCCAGCGGCGGGAGAGGCTGGAGGCATCGAGTTCGCCATCTGCGGCAGCGCTGGCGACACGGGGCTTGCCTGGTTCGGAATCTGCGGAGCGGCGGACGGAGCAGCATACTGAGGCTGAGGATGCGGCGTGATGACGATCGGCGTTGAAGGCTTCGTAATCGGTGTGGCCAGCGTGTACTTGTAGGCCGAGGGCTTCGGCTTCGCGCTCGCCTGTTGATTCAGGCCAAGCATCGATTCGCCGCGCGTGACCACGCTTTTACCTTGCCGGTAGTAATGGGGACGGCTGGACTCCGCACGGATGATGAGGACGACCGGGATCGCGATGAGAAGGAGAACGGCTGTTGCCAGCCCGATCAAAATCTTGGGCGCACGTGAGGAGCGCGAGGATGAAGAAAAGGAGGAGGTTGTTTTCACTGCTGAGTCACTGGGTTCCGGTTGAGTGTGTAAAGTGCGTTTCCACGTGGACGGCTCAAGTGCACGCTTGAAGATCTGTCGCCATGAAGCTCGAGGTGCGTTGCGAGCCGCAATCGACTCGTGTGGCAGTGGGTGATCGGGGAAGCTACTCATGGCAGATTCCTTTCGGGGGCTCTTCGGGGGGAAAGGTTACCGGAATCGTATTGCTTCGCGTGCAAAATATAGTGCGATCGCTGGGCGCCCGAGTTAGGCAGGAATTCATTATTACGCTCCGGGTGGCCGGGATTTCAACCGGCGCTGTTCAGATTCGGACAAGGTTGACGTATTCCGAACAGTGCCGACTGGCCGGACGGTCGGGATCTCGTGATCTCTCAGAAGTTTGGATGCTGATTAAGTGGAACGGGAAATGCTAGTGAGAGAGCAGGCGGTGGTGTGCCCGAGGGGGTCAGGGATGGGAGCATTCGCTCGTGATTTGCGCTATGCGTTGCGGCAACTGAGGAAGGCGCCGGGGTTTGCGATTGTGGTGGTGGTGATGCTGGCGCTGGGAATTGGCGCAAATACCGCAGTGTTTAGCGTGATGAACGCGGTGCTCATGCAATTGCTGCCCGTGTCGCGGCCGCATGGTCTTTACTACGTCCGCATGGCTAACAGCGAGGGTCAGGCGCCAGGCGCGGGGAACACCGGGGATTCGAACACGTCATTTTCGGAGGTGACATTCGAAGCTCTGCGGCGGCGGTCCGATGTATTCGAAGACCTAATCGGGTATGTTCCTCTGAGCTTCAACGGCAGCGTTGCGGTTCGTCATGGCGGACTGCCGGAGGAGGCCGAGGGCGAGGAGGTCAGCGGAAATTTCTTTTCGGGTCTGACCGCGCGGATGGGGTCGGGGCGCGGGTTCAACTACGAAGACGAGAAGGATCATGCGCAGATTGCGGTGATCAGCTACGAGTACTGGACGCGGAGTTTCGCACGGGATCCGAACGTGCTCGGGAAGACGCTCTATGTGAAGGGAGTTCCGCTGACGATTGTGGGGGTAACGGCCCGGGGATTTAAGGGGATTGAGCCTGCCGTGTCGACGGACTTCTGGATCCCATTGCAGAATCGGCCAGAGTTGAATGCATGGGGGACGCCGGCAGGGAATGACACGCTGTATGGCTCGCCGAAGTGGTGGTGTCTTCGTCTTTTTGCTCGGCTACGGCCGGGAGTCACGCCAATCCAGGCACAGCAGGCCTTGACGGGAACGTTTGCGGGTGTGGTAAGGCAGACGGTGGGCACGATCGACGAGAAGCAATGGAAGCCGCTGCTCGACTTCGCTCCGGCCAAGGGGATCGCAGGTTACAACGAGAACTTCCAAACACCGGTAGAGATCCTGATGGGGCTGGTGGCTCTAGTGCTGCTGATTGCATGCACCAATGTTGTGATGATGGTGCAAGCGCGGAACACGGCGCGCGAATACGAGTTCAGCCTGCGGCTGGCGATTGGAGCAGGAAGAGCGAGCATCTTCCGGCAGCTTTTGTGCGAAAGCGTACTGCTGGTGGTGGTGGGCGCGGCGGCGGGATGGCTATTTGCGCTATCGGCGACTCAGATGTTGGCATCGTGGTCGGGTGTGGAGACCGGTTTGAGTCCGGATAGGACAGTGCTGCTGTTTACGATTGCGATTTCGGCAATGGCGGCGCTGGCCTTTGGGCTGTTTCCGCTGTGGAGCGCGGCGCGGGTTCCCATGGCCGGAGTGCTGCGCTCTGCTTCGGCAACAACCACCGCTACGCGAAGCAGACTTGCCGGAGCGCGCATCACCCTCTCTGCTCAGATTGCGATGTGCATGGTGCTGCTGGTGAGCGCGGGACTGCTGCTCCGGACGCTGCGAAATTATGCGACTGAAAACCTCGGCCTGGAGACGAATGGCCTGCTCGTGTTTGGCGTGTCGCCGCAACGCGGCGCCGACGAGCACGCGTTCTATCGTCAGTTGCTTGATCGCCTGAGCCAGATGCCGGGCGTGGATAGCGTATCGCTCGCAGAGAACCGGCCGGGATCGGGCTGGTCTGACAATAACGACCTGAAGATCGATGGTGTAGATAAAGAGGGAGCGAGTCTGCGGTCGAACAGTGTGGGGCCCGACTTTTTCAGGACCATGGGCGTGCCGATTCTGGCGGGGCGCGACATTGCGAACTCGGATACACAGCAGACAGAGCGCGTTGCTGTTGTGAACGAGACGCTGGTGAAGAAGTACCTCTCACAGACAAATCCGATCGGCCACCAGCTTGGCGGCCCAAAGAACCCGTTCAGGATTGTGGGCGTGGTGCGGGACAGCAAATACACGAGCGTGAACGAAGACCCGAGGCCGATGGCGTTTTACGCTGCAGTGCAATTCAAGTCGATGGGAAACCTGCACGTGGAGGTGCGCACCCGAGGAAATGCGAGTGCGATGCTGCCCTCAATGCGGAAGGCTGTCTCGGAGATGTATCCGGATGTGCCGCTGGAACAGCCGATGACGCAACAGGCGCAGTTTGAGAAGTCGTACGCGCAGCAACGGATGGTTGCGGCTCTGGGCGGGTTCTTTGGAGTGCTCGCGGCATTGCTGGTGGCATCCGGATTGTATGGGGCGCACTCGTTCCGTGTGAGTCGTAGGAGCACGGAGATCGGAGTGCGAATGGCGCTGGGCGCGACGCGAGGGCAGGTGATGACGATATTTCTACGCGAGAGTCTTTGGGTCCTCCTGTTCGGGGTGGCGGCAGGGATACCGCTCACCTTGTTGGCGATTAGGCCTCTGAAGTCGATGCTGTACCAGATGTCTCCATTTGATGTGACGAGTTTTGCGATTGCGATCGTGGCGATCAGCGTAGTGTCGGCAGGGGCGGCTCTTGTGCCCGCGAGGCGGGCGGCAAGTGTGGATCCGATGACAGCGCTGCGAACCGAGTGAGTTGGCCGTCGCGGCCGTCCGCCTGGCGGCGGAAGCGTAGTTCACATATCCCCAAGCGGACTTCCACTTCTTGAGCTGTCAAGACCTCGCCAGACCCCAAAACTCCTAAACCCTGCATATGTAAGTAAGAAATCATTCGTCTACTTTGCATGTGAACTAGACGAATTCCTCACAATAGAGATAGTCACCACCGATTACGCTCATCGGTCCAAAACTGCTGAGAAGAATGCCTTGCACGCGCCCGGCAGACCTGATCACTCTACTCGCGATTCGTCTTCCGTCCCGCACCATAGGACGAAAATCCAGTGATTTGGGGTTAACTCATTTCCCTTCCATAATTTGGATCGTATGTGCCTCATTCTGTTCAGCTTACAGGGCATCTCCATCTGTAAACCCTTGAAAATACGAGATACCCCCGGGGGGAAGAGGTACTGACTGGGGGTACGGACCGAGGACATAGCGGGCAAATTGAACCGGCGACATTCCTGGCACTGCACAGGGCCCCTGGGGCATGTACTTCCTGATCTTTGATCCCTGTTCCCTGTTCCTCCGTGCTACCCTCTCACCAGCGCAAGAAGGGCGCATCCGGTCCGCGGGAAGGACAGAAGTCCACCTCTGCACTGCACAATCTAATTCACGAACTTGCTTTCTGCCCTCTACATGCGGACCTGGGCATCCTGAGAGGAAGTTCGTCATGCCTGTTCGACCCCTGCCGCCCAATCCAGACCTCGATCACCTGAAGTATCAGGCCCGTGATCTGAAGAAGCTGCACGCTGCCCGAGATCGTGGCGCCGCGCAGCGCGTCAGAGAATTTCACCCCCAGTGCCGGGAGCTGACCGACGATGCGATCTTCGCCCGGAAGCTCACCCTCTCAGATGCGCAGTTGACTATCGCTCGCGAGCGCGGCTTCAAGAGCTGGCCCCGTCTGAAGGAGTACGTCGAAAAACCTGAGCTCGCGGAACGCATCAAGAAACCGCGGCACGAATTGATCGAAGACCCAGTCTTCCGGAAAGCAGTCGATTTGATCGACGCAGGAGACGCAACTGGACTGCAAGAACTCCTGAAGAAGCACAAGAAGGTCGTGCATCAGCGAGTGGAATTCGAAGGCTGGAACTACTTTCGCAATCCCACGCTCCTCGAGTTCGTCGCAGAGAATCCAATCCGTCACGGAAAGCTGCCGAAGAACATCGCCGATGTTGCGAGAGTGATTCTCGACGCCAGCCCCGATCAGGCATCGATCGATACCACGCTGGCGCTGGTGTCGACGGGAAGCGTGCCCCTGCAAACGGGTGCGGTAGTTCCGTTGGCTGAACTGCTGTGTGAATACGGGGCTGATCTTCACAGCGCGATCGAGGCCGCGGCTTTGCATGGAAGTCTGCTCGCGGTGAGGGCACTTCTGCAGCAGGGCGCGCGGATTACGCTGCCGGTGGCGGCGGCATTAAATGACACGGAAGAAGTGCGGAAGCTTCTGGGCTCGGCGACAGGAGCCGAGAGGCATCTGGCACTGGTGATTGCCAGTCAAATCGGCTGGACCGATGTCGTTCGATTACTGCTCGATGCAGGCGAAGATCCGAATCGCTACAACCCGATCGGGGGCCACTCGCATACCACTCCGCTGCATCAGGCTGCGCTGATCGGGAATGATGAGCTGGTTCGTTTGTTATTGGATCACGGGGCAGATCCGAACACGCGCGACCTGATGTGGAACGGAACGCCCGCCGATTGGGCAAAGCATGAAGGGCATGCTGAGTTGGAGGCCCATCTGCGCGGCCTGGAAGAGAAGACGACCCAAAAAGAAAGCGACGCCGTCAAGAAGTAGTGAGTGGCAGCGTCGCTCTTGGTCCAGCAAGCTAATTGTAGTAGCTGTTGGGGACAAGCCTGGAGTAGCTCAGACTGATTTGAATGGCCTTGAAAATCTGATTGAGTGAGAGCTTCGGGTTTTCACTGGACGTGCACTGGCCTTTGTTTTGCGATGCATCCGCGTCGGAGAAGAAGTTTCCTGGTGCGGTTGCCATCTTCTGCAGCGCACTGCAGGGCGAAATTCCGGCGAGCGGACCCGATTTGTCCTGCGAACAGCCCGAATTGGATGCGCCATAGGCAATGGTGTAAACAGTTGTCCCCTGCGAAGACGCAAACTTCGCAGCATCGATAGCCTGCTGACACTGGTTTGTACCTGAGGGATAATCCACCGTCAACGACGGCGATCCAGTTCCGGCCTTCTGCGCCGTTCCAGTTACGTTGATCTTGGTGCTCTGCGCATCACCGTCACTCAGAACGATGAGCGCATTTTCCGACTTAGGGTTTGCTGCCTTAGCGGCCATCAACGAAGACTGTGCGGCATAGATGGCGCCAGCGTAATAGGTTCCATCGCCGCCGGGAGCCTGCAGGCCTCTGCAGTTGGAAGCCGTGGAAGCTCCTGCTGCAATGCCAAGAGATGAGGAGGTGTTCAGGTCGCCGTTCTGCTTGCCGGTCGAACTCCAGTCCGAAGAGTAGTCAGTGATCTGGTAGGTGGCGCTCGTCCCTGTTGGGGCAGACCATGTCGCACCGCGCACCGGCGTGTAATAGCTCGGGATGTTCGGATTGCCGGTAGGGCAACTTGTGTCCCGGTTCGCCTGGTTTGCCTGGATGTTCGGGAACGTGAAGAGGCTGACCTGATCGAATGACTTGCCTCCGGAGCAATCCTTGCCGGAGCCAGATGGAGTGCAGGGGGATAGAGCTTTCAGCAGCGTTTGCACACCCTGAAGAGCGCAGTGAATACGGGTGCTGTTACAAGCGGCATCGGTATCGTTGGTGTTCATCGAGGCAGTAGTGTCGATGACCACCGCAACGTTGTACTGCGAGTTAGTTGCTCCGCGAGCCGCCGCCGTAGAAACGGCCGTAAGAGGGACTGACTTCGCACCCTGGACTCCTAGAAAGGCGAACGCTTTCATGAAATAGGTATGAACTGTGACAGACTGCGTTACCCGAACGACGTTGTATCCGGTCGAAGAGCTGGAGCAGAGAATGCCAAGATTGGCGACACTGCTGGAACAGTTAAGATCTGTAGCAATCGTTGTGTTCGGCAGGTTGGAGTTGATGTTTGCGCCGTTGGCGGTAGAACCGTAGTTGCTCGCGACAGCCTTCACGGAAGCTACGGTGGAGGTGGGCTGAGATAGCTCATACCCAGCGGCCAAAGCGGCCGCATCCGTTGACGCCTGCAGCTCGCGGTAGCAGACATATGCGTGACCGAGGTCAACGGTTACACCGGCAGCTCCAATGAACAGGCAGAAGAGGAATGCCATCCAGGGCAAAACCTGTCCATTCTGGTCGTGAATCAGTCGCGAGAGAAAGTTGATCTTCATTGGATCGCCTCACTGATCTGGGTCTGCAGACTGAGATTGCCGAAGCTCTTGCCGTAGAGGGAAACCGCGATGGGATAGGTTGCGATGATCTGGGCTGGACGTCCGGCAGTCATGTTCGGATTGTTGGCACATGTCGTGACGTTGGATCCGACAGGAACGCCGTCAAGCACGTAGCTGACCTTCATGTTCGATCGGGAGAGCGTAGGCGCAGCGGCGTAGATCGCATCAGTGGCCTTCTGACACGGATCGGTGTCGCCGCGTTCAACCGCGAGGACGCGGCCGCCGGCGCTCACTGCTTCAGCCAGAGCCAGTTTCTGATGAAGCGCAACGGAGAAGGAGAAGATGCCCGTCATGACGAGGAGGATGATGGGCATCGTGACCGCGGTCTCGACCAACGCACCGCCCTGATCATCGTGAGCAAATGCGAAAGGGATCAGTCGAAGGCAGCGGGCGACGCGGATACCAGGTGTCGAATTCTCTGATCTGGGGAAAGAATGCAAGGTCTTCATGTGTAGCCTCGTTCCACTTCAGGTAGGTCCGAACAACTCGGCTTCCCTTCAGTGGGAGAAATTGCACCATCACTGCGTTGTGCTTGAGACCTTTGTATGTCGGACTCCGGAAACGGGCAATACAACCCATGTGTTCTGAAATGAGCTTCTTGTAATCGCGTCGAGTCTTGCTTTGAAGAGAGAGTGGTTACCTAGGAGGTATGCGGAGGATATTGCAGGCAATACTTTGCGCCTCAAGATGTGATTAAGCTCACATTCTTAAAAGTCGCAAGATCGGACAAAGAAAATCGAAGTCTGTGACTGGAAGGTATTTCAACAACTTATTTACAGCTACTCGAAAAGATGTTGGTGCTTTTGTGGGATTCGAGCGTCAGAAATGCTGATTTTGGTTACTGATTTTCTGACGAGCCGGCGACACAATGAAGCCGTTTTGCATTGATTGGTTTTCTTTACAAGTGGCTGGATTCTTTGAGGTTACTTTTCGATGAAGCACCTACATAAAGCAGTGGGGGAAGGACTGCGCAAAAGTTATCTTTGGACAGACCCGGTGCAGGCGAGTCGTAATTGGGAGTTCCGCAAGAGCCTGTCGCGTCTGAAAGGAATCATACGAACGCTGTACTCCATGTCTGCGATGAAACACGAGGCGCGCTCCTATGCGATCGTGTGTCCCCGCTGGACACTGCGCGAACGCCGTACAACGTGCTTGTCAGGCTCCTATCAGAGATCTCGAAAAGTGGTGTTTGGTTGAAGCCGTTTAAAGGACTGATTCCGCGCCTGCCCGGATTTCCCCCAGTGAAGATTCTTCTTCTAATCGAGAAGCTAGAAGTGGTGGACCTTTTTAGCGGACATCCTGAGAATGGCCTTTCTAATGTTGACTCGCGAGTGACAAGCGCATTGATCTTGCCCGCATTGACTGTCGATTGCCCAGACGTTCGGGTACGAGACCGGATCAGGATCTGCGATTCCCAGAAACGAGTGGAGTGGGACTGCTCGAACGACGAGCCACGCGCGAGGGGACGCCACTGCGTTTGCTTCACGGGGGAGAGGAACGATCAGAACGAAGGAACGCGAGCAGACCAGCTAAGAGCAGTGATAGTACAAGCGAAAACTGCGGAGAAGCAGAACCAGACCCTGGAAACATCAGCAGAGAAGAAGAGTCTGCGTGAACGCATCTTCACATGGTTGACAAGGTACGAGGAAGAGCGTGACCGCCGGCACGCAAGACGCAGCCGGTTTTCGAACCTCGTTGCGTATTACTGGACAGGAGGCACTCCGAAAGCCTTCAACGTTGCGGATATCGGACCCACAGGATTCTATCTACTTACTACGGACCGTTGGGACGCTGGGGACAAGAATCGTCATGACATTCCAGCATACGGATCGTCGGACTGACAGTCCGGATAGCAGCATCATGCTCCCGGCAACAGTGATGCGAAATGGGGAAGACGGAGTTGGATTCGCTTTTGTCCCCTCCGCCGCAGTTAATCCCCGGACAGGCGAGGTCATTCCAGCTAACGATGAGACCCGACAGAGACTGAGCCGCTTTCTAGAAGTCGCGACGAGATGATATGCCAGCCAGGGGCAGCAAGCGCCGACTGACCGCTAGTTCACCTTATCCCATCAACATTTGAAATTCATTTCGGCGGTCGTTCCAATTCCCGGATCGCTGGAGATCGTGATGGTGCCGCCAGCTTTTTCGATCACAGCTTTGGAAATCGCAAGGCCGAGGCCAGTGCCCCCCGAAGTGCGTGCGCGCGAGGGATCAGCACGGTAGAAACGCTCGAATACGTAGGGAAGATCGGCGGGGTGGATGCCTTCACCTTGGTCCTGGATGGCGACTTTGATGATGTCACCTCGAAGGACCACCCGGATTTCGATCTTTGATTGCGGCGAACTGTGCTGGATCGCATTGAGGAGGAGATTGCTCAAAACAAGGGAGCATTCATCAGGCGTGAGCGGGACAGTGCAGGGATTCGATGGAAGAGTATGAGCCACTACGCTGATCTGTCGAAGTGCAGCGGGAGTCTCAAGCTCGTATATCACACGCGCAATGCACTCGTTAAGATTCGCGGATCGCGGCACGATTGGTGACGTGATGCCGGTTTCCGTGCTTTCGGCACGGGCGAGAGTGAGCATCTTCGCGACGAGGTCTTCGATGCGCTCGGTGTCGGCCAGTGCGCGCTGGTTCCCGGCCAGATACTCGTCGGGAGTCCGAAGCTTCATCCCGGTGAGTTGCAGAGAGGACTTGACGACAGCTACGGCGGTCTTGAGTTCGTGCGCAGCGTCGGAGACGAAAGCGCGCTGCTGGTTAAAGGAGCGCTCAAGACGCTGAAGGACGCTCTCAAGTGCCTGGGTGAGCGGCGCTAGTTCTGCGGTTCGCCGGGCAGAGTCGGGAGGATGGAACTCCCAGGAGTCTGCCGAGACCTGACCGGCAAGACTCGCGAGTTCGCGCAGAGGTGCGAGCCCCCGGTGGAGCATCCACGCAATGAGCGGGCCCGTGATGAGCACGAGGAGAAGCATGCCGGCAGCATAGAACTCGACCGCTCCATAAATGGAATGCCATACACGCTCAGTTGGAGCCCCATAAAGGATTGTGACGAAACGAAGATGTCCGCCGCCCTTCTCACCGGGATCGACGATGCGGGTGCCAGCAAGTCGCAGGATGCGGTATTGCCGGTCATGGATTTCAGAAGGAAAGAATCCGTTTGACCGGGGCACCTGGATCGCCCCGCTGCCGAGCCAGTTCTCAGAACGGCCCAGGAGATGGCCACTGCCATCCCATACTTCATACACGTCTTCAGGTGGAACGTGGAGGTCGGCGAGATCGAGCATGACATTGTCACCGACGTCTTCAGCATCCTGAACGGCCCCGAGAACTGAATCAGCGCGGCCACGAATCATGATTTCGAATGAGCGGAAATGGCTGTGTCGCTCATATCCCCATGCAAGAAGGATGACGAGTATAGCCGAGACCAATTCGATGAACAGCACTGCGGCAATCAGTCGGAAGGCAATGCTCGAGCTGCGCATCATGACGATTGCTCGGGAGAGAGTCGGTACCCGCGGCCGCGCAGAGTTTCGATGACGGTGTCGGGATAAGGGACGGCTGCATCCAGCTTTCTGCGCAGGTTGGAGACGTGGGCTTCAATAACGTTGGAGTGATGCTCCCAGTTGTAGTCGTACAGGTGCTCTAGAAGCTCCTGCTTGCTGACGACTTTCCGGGGATGATGAAGCAGGTATTCGAGGATGTGGTACTCGGTCGGCGAGAGGTCGACGAGTACGCCGCCGCGATGGACGGTCTGCTCGAGGGAATTCAGCTCCACGTCAAGAGCCTTGAGTGTTGGATGAGCTGCTCCTTTGCCGCGGCGGATGAGGACTTTGGCACGGGCGATAAGTTCGCCAAGGTCAAACGGCTTGCCCAGGTAGTCGTCTGCACCGGCGTTGAGGAGTTGAATTATGGCGTCTTTGCCCTCTTTTGCCGTAAGAATCAGGACGGGGGTCGAGTCTCTGCGAGCGCGCATACGGCGTAGAAGTCCGTGGCCATCGAGCCTGGGAAGCATGAGATCGAGAATGACGAGGTCATAACAGAGTTGACGGGCGGCGTCGTCACCTGCCTCTCCGTCCGCCGCCCAGTCAACCGCGAATCCGGCACCGTCGCGGAGGGCCGAGGAGAGATTGTCGGCCAGACGAACTTCGTCTTCAACGAGCAGCACGCGCATGGCGGGACTCTCCACAAAGGGATTATGTACGCAACAAGATTAAATGGGCCTGAAGCGAAGCGGCCTGGCGGTTATGGTGTTCGAGTGGAAGCGGGGTGTAGTAAAACGGTTCGCTGAGTGAGTTGTGAGCGGGAAAGGCGGGCTGAACAATGCTGAGGCGTAGGGACGTTATGGTTGCCCTGATTTCGGTGGTGTGCACCGTGGGAGGGCTGGCCTTGGCAGATGAACTGCCGATGCTGGGCCCGGCGGTGTTCGATCGGGAGTCGGTCCCGGCGAAGGCGACAGCGGTGGGGTCGGTGCGATCGTTCTTCACGATGAGGACGCCTACGCTGGACCAGCTGGAGGTGCATGAGACAACTCTAAATCCTGGCAAGATGCCACATCCGCCTCATAAGCACCCGAACGAGGAAATGCTTGTGATCCGACAGGGCACGGTGGAGGCGCTGGTGAAAGGCGAGTGGAAGCGCGTTGGAGTGGGATCAGTGATTTTCAACGCCTCGAACCAACTGCACGGACTCAGGAATGTGGGCAGTGACCCGGCAATCTATACGGTAATCAACTTCAAGACAGCAAAGACGCCGGCGGAGTAGGGCGAGGAGAGCGAAATGAGAGTGGAATTGATTTGGCTGAGAGCTGCCGCCTTCGCCACTGCGGTGGTTGCGCTGGGGACCGTTGCAAGTAGTACGCAAGAAAAGACTGAAGCGCTGGGGGCCTTCGAAGCGCAGTCGGACGTTGGAACGGTGACTCCGCCAGGGACCGCGAAGTTCGATGGCGGGGTATATACGATCTCCTCCGCTGGAGCAAACATGTGGGCGCGGGAGGATGCGTTCCATTTCGTGTGGAAGAAAATGTCGGGAGACGCGGCTTTGACCGCAGAAATTATCTTTGAGCCTTCAAAAAAAGCGGATCCCCACCGCAAAGCGGTGTTGATTTTCAGGCAATCTCTGGATGCGAATGCGATCTATGTCGATGCGGCGCAGCACGGGTCGGGGCTGATGGGTCTTCAATATCGCACGGAGCCGGGCGCAACCACGCAGGATATCGAATTGAATGCCGAACGGATGCCGCAGCGGTTGAGGCTGGTGAAACACGGCGACAGCTTCACCATGTACCTGAGCTATCACGGTGAGCCCCTGCACACGGTCGGGGCTACGACCAGACTGCATCTAGAAGAGCCTTTCTATGCGGGAATCGGCGTGTGCTCGCACAACAAAGATGTCGTGGAGACTGCCAGGTTCAGCGATGTGAAGTTGCAGACCGGAGCAGATATCGCCGATGCGAATAAGCCGGCTTCGGGCAGCACGCTGCAGACGGTTGGAATTGAGGAAAGCTTCAGGCGCGCACTGGTCGTGGCGACGGGGCCGGGAAGGATGGAGGCTCCGAACTGGAGCAAAGATGGCAAGACGCTGGTCTTCAACCGAGATGGCAAGATATGGAAGATTCCAGCAGAGGGTGGCGAAGCTGCAGTTGTGAATACAGGACAAGCGACGAAATGCACCGGGAGCCATGGATTGTCGCCGGATGGGAAGCGGCTGGCTATCAGCTGCAGCATGCCGGAGAAACCTGAGACGCGCGTCTACATCGTTCCAGTTGAGGGTGGCGAGCCAAAGCTGCTCACGGCGACAGCGTGGTCGTATTTCCACGGCTGGTCGCCGGACGGGAAGACAATTGCGTTTACACGACCAGATCACAAGGGCGGCGGGAATATCTTCATGATGCCGGTGGAGGGCGGCGCGGAGAAGGCGCTCACAACGGGCAGCGGCATCAGCGATGATCCGGATTACTCGCCCGACGGAAAATGGATCTACTTCAACTCGGACCGGGGCGGGTCAATGCAGATCTGGAAGATGCGGCCGGACGGCAGCGGGGCGGAGCAGGTGACGCACGACGAGTATGCGAACTGGACCCCGCATCCGTCGCCGGATGGCCAGTCAGTGCTTATTCTGAGCTACCCCAAGGGAGTGAAGGGACACCCGACAAACACGGATATTGCATTCCGGGTTCTGAATGTGGCGGACGGAAAAATTCGTACCGTCGTGAACGTCGTGGGCGGGTCGGGAAGCGATAACACACCAAACTGGGCGCAGGACGGAAAGCACTTCGCGTTTGTAAGCTTCGAGGCCTCGCCGGAACAGTGAACGTCGGGGGGAAGGGCTTGCAACCTCCCCACTACAGCCCGGCGGTTTGCGCGTCACTGAGAGGTGTGTCGCCGCTCACTAACTTAAGCGCGCTTAGAACGCAGAATAAGTATTCTGTCACTTTTCGGTACAGGTCGCACCCATGCGCTTGAAGTGCCTTTTGTGATGCGCCCCGCCGTCCAAAGCTAGATTCTATCTCTGTGAGACTCAATGTGTAGCCGGGCCTATAAGTCGAAGTCTGGAGACGCTGGCAGCGTAGTTCGGTCTTCATCAAGAAGTTCTTTTTCTACACTTCATCATTCACACCGTGGTGTCTTTCCGCAGCTCCGGCCTCGAAGCGACTGGAGCATCTCCGCCGCAAAGAGACTGTTCGACGTTCTAATCTCCGCAGTTGTTCTTATGGCATTTTCCTTCCCGATGCTCATAATTGCATTGCTGATCTGGCTTTTCTCTGACGGCCCGGCGATTTTCGCTCAAACTCGAGTCGGACGGGGAGGCCGTCCCTTTCAGATCTATAAATTCCGGAGCATGGTGGTAAGTGTCAGCGCGCAAGCCGGACCAACCCTTACGAAAAATGGCGACATCCGCATCACCAGGTTGGGATACTGGCTGCGGAAGTTCAAACTGGACGAGCTGCCTCAGTTCTACAACGTGCTTCGCGGAGATATGAGCCTGGTGGGCCCAAGGCCGAAGCTTCCGCAGTATGCTGAGCGTCTGACCGCTCAATTTCGTCCAGGAATTACCGGCGCTGCCACTCTCGCCTTTCGATCTGAAGAAGAAATTCTCAAACAGGTTCACCCGCGGCATATGGAACACTTCTATCTGCGCCGCATTAAGCCGGTGAAGGAGCGCATCGATCTGCGCTATATGCGTCGGGCAACGCTCTGGAGCGATTTGGCGCTGATGTTGCAGACCCTACGCCTTGCCTTGGTACCCGCACGAATTCATGGTTCATTCCGCAACCTTGAGCGCATCAAGGCCCCGGAAAGGATCTCTATCCCGAGGACCGGGGCCGGCGCAGTACACGCTCTGTACGCGGAACGAGAACAGGAACTCGTGATCGCGGAATGAGCGCTACCGGCACCTAAGATAATGTAGGGCAGGATAAGTTCGTGATTCAGGTCCGGCTGAGATCCGATTCTGCGGGAGCTTCCAACTCCGGTAACCCCCTCCCGGTACAGTAAGATTGGGTCGGTAAGCGACGGAAAGCGGGTGCCGCCACTCCAATCACTACACCCGGCAGCCCTTCTGTTCGATCAGTGATTCAGCACACCTGGCGGGGCGCAAGCCCGAATCGTCTCGGGCCGGAGGTCATGAAAATGCGTGTCGGGCTATTTACACGCGAGTATCCGCCCTTGGTATA
>Ga0207695_10006597_pt1 | contig 15004 bp, 16 predicted proteins | sample KBSC54metaG_FD_184354 | JGI IMG/M metagenome (GOLD analysis project Ga0207695, IMG submission 184354) | Corn rhizosphere microbial communities from Kellogg Biological Station, Michigan, USA - KBS C5-4 metaG (SPAdes) (version 2) | ecosystem: Host-associated > Plants > Roots > Rhizosphere > Soil... | reverse complement strand
CCCGGTCACGGCCTGACCGGTGGCGAGCGTGGATGCCGCCCAGGTCACCGTCACGGCCGGGCCGGCCGCCGATGCGCTGGGCGTCGCCCCCGCGTTGACCGAGGTTGCCGCCGCGCCTCCGTTGCTGCCCGCGGTCGTCGTGGCGAGCCAATACGCCCAGGCGGCGCCGGCAGACGCTCCGATGGTGACCGCGACCATCAGGAAGGCGATCAACCGGATGCGGTGCGTCCACGAGGAATCGCTCGAGCCCGGCCGGGCGGAGTCGGGTCGCGCGGATCCGATGCGGGACGGGGCGGCGGTCATGGTCCGGCCACCAGGTAGACGGTGAAGGTGGCGCCCTGGCAGGCGCTCGCGGCGGAGGCGCTCATGGCCAGGGCGTTGGTGAGCGTGATGGTCAGGGTGCCGTTGGTGATCCCGACGCGGGCGGGCACGCTCCACCCGGCGCCGCCGTTGGACTGGGTGGTGTAGCTCAGCGCCGCGACCGAGCAGCCCGAATGTCCGGCGTCGACGGCGAACCCGCCGGTTCCCTGGCTGGTGTCGAGCAGCAACGAGCCGATCCGCACCGCCGACGGGTTCGAGTTGGTCGCCGTGGTCACCACGTTGGTCGAGCCGCCTGGGTAGAGCGCGGCGGTGGGCGAGCCCGCGCTGAGCGAGACCGCGGCGAGGGTCCCGTTCGCCCCGGTTCCGGTTCCGCTGCCTCCCGCCGACCAGTACGACCAGGCGATTCCTCCCACGGGGATGCCGAGCACGACCAGTAGGACGGCGAGCAGAACCAGGCGGCGGCGACCGGTCACGGGGTCACCGCCGATGACCCGGAGAAGACGAAGGTGAGGGTGGCGCCCTTGCAGCCATCCTGGTTGGCGGCCGTGTTCAGCATGCTGATCTGCGGCCACTGCGAGCTGGGGATGCCCCGCCCGCTGAGCGATGTCGATTCGTGAGGGGCGAGCGCCACCGAGAATCCGCTGCTGACCTGAACGGCTGCGAAGTCGCTCACCGTGCACGGCCGTGTCGCGGTTGCGCTCGGAGCCGTGACGTGCGAGATCGTCACGTGCAGATCGAGAGCGGTCATCGGGTCACCGGTGAGATTGGTGAGCGTGAGATCGAGGGGGTAGTTGTCGCCGGGGCGCAGGTACTGGCTGAGATCACCCGCGATCGAATAGGACGGGCTGGGCTGGTCGACCGCCCCGGAGCCGCCCCCGGACCCGGAGGCGGATCCACCGCCCACTCCCCGCCCTCCGCCGGACCCGCCGCCACTGCCCGGTGCCGGTGTGCCGGTCGGCGTCGGGTCGGCCGTCGGGTCGGCCGTCGGGGTCGGAGTCGATGTCGAATGGGACGACCCGCCGCCTGGCCCTTCGGCACCGCGACGGGGGTGGGGCGAGGTCGAGCTGACGACCGAAACCACGAGCAGGGCGAACAGCACGAGGCTCAGAGCAGCAAGTGCCCAGGTGATCGCGATCGGATCGCGTCGCCTCTCGTCCATGTTCGCCTCCCCACCCAGCGGCGCCGTCATCCAGACGCACAATGCGCGGCAAGGGGAGGGGCCGGTACGGCCCGCCCCCCTGCCGCACGCTGTGCTAGTTGACGGTGTACGCCAGGTTCACCGTGGCGCCCTTGCAGGCGTCCTGGTTGGTTCCGGCCTTGTCGTTGAACTTGATGGTGGCGCCGGTCCAGCTGCCGACACCGGTGCCGCTCGCGACCTCCGCGTTCACAGTCATCGTCGCGCTGGCGAGCGTGTAATCGGTCGCGTCGCAGGTGCCCGATGGGGCTCCGACGGCCTTGGTCACACTCGAGATCGACGCGACGACGCTGGTGACGTACACCGGTCCGCTGTTGGTGTTGGTGAAGTTGCCGCTCAGGGTCTGAGGGCTGTCACCGGGCGCCATGTTGCTGACGGTGCTGGTCTGGGTCGCGGTGATCGGGACCGTCGTTCCGGTGCCCGCCGAGCCCGTTCCGGATCCGCCGGCCGACCAGTATGCGAAGGCGATGCCGCCTCCGGTGAGAAGCAGGACCGCCGTGGCGATCACCACGAGGCGCTTCCTGGGCAACTTGTTCATGTTCCGACTCCTGTGTCATCAAGTCGGGGAGTTGTAATGAAAAAACAACGAAGACTGTGCATCCCCCGGTGCGGACTCCCCCGAATCCAGTTCTCACCTATCACCAAGGTTATCCAGGTGGGCAGACCTGTCTATCCCTCTGCCGTCCCCAATGTGGGGGACCATTTGTCCCCCGATCAGGTGCGTAGGGCGCGGTCGAATGTCGGACGCGTTCGCTACTCTCAGAATCTCGCGACACGCCGAAAATCACTACATGTAGTGGAATGACATCGGTGGGATTCCGGTTATATAGTGGGAACTCATCCCGGCGAAGGAGTCGGGATCGAGAAGACAAGGAGGCTCGCCATGAACGACGTTGACAGCGTGGGCGGTTACGCGGTTCCGGTCGACCCCATGGACGACCTGCAGTGCGAGAGCTGCCAGTAGGCGATCCGTCGCCCGCGTAGCACGCACCCACGAACCCCCCGAAGGCCCCGGCCGACCTCGCGTCGCCGGGGCCTTCGCCTTGCCCGTGGCTCGATGGCCCGCCGCTAGGCTCGATCTGTGCCAGTGAATGCCGAACTCGCGGGTCGCAGCTACCCCGCTACGCCTCCGTACCTGGTCGGGCGCGAGAAGGTGCGCGAGTTCGCGCGAGCCGTACTCGCGACCAGCCCGCTGAACCTCGACCCGGATGCCGCCCGCGCCGCCGGATACCCTGACGTCGTCGCGCCCCCGACCTTCGCCGTCGTGGTGCAGGAGCAGACCCTCGCCCAGCTGCTCGGCGATCCGGATGCCGGCATCGACTTCGCCCGCGTGGTGCACGGCGATCAGCGCTTCACCTTCACCCGTCCGATCGTCGCCGGCGATGAACTGACCGCGACCCTGACCGTGACCAGCGTCAAGACCCTCGGCGGGCACAGCATGGTGACGGCGGAGTCCGCGATCGTCGATGCCGCGGGAGCGCCTGTCGTCACCGCGATCTCGACCCTGGTCGTTCGGGGTGACGAATGAGCGCGGCGCCCCAGAAATCCAGCCTGACGGTCGGCGAGGTCGTCGCCGAGCACGACTACCACCTGACCCGCGACACCCTGGTGCGTTACGCGGGAGCGTCCGGCGATTTCAACCCGATCCACTACCGCGACGACGTGGCGACCTCGGTCGGCCTCGACGGCGTGCTGGCGCACGGGATGCTGACCATGGGCCTCGCGGTGCAGCCGGTGGTCGAGTGGCTGGGCGGCGACAGCGGAAAGGTGCTCGACTACCAGGTGCGGTTCACCCGCCCCGTCCTCGTGGACGCTGACGCCGGGGCCGACGTGCACGTGGTCGCCAAGGTCGGCCTGCTCGACGACGACGGCGCCCGGATCGACCTGACCGTGACCTTCAACGGCGAGACCGTGCTCGGCAAGGCACAGGTGCGGGTCGCCCTCGCATGACGAGCCCGGCGGTCAGACCATGACGCCGTCCCTCGAGCTGAGCGGGCTCACCACGCTGCGCGTCGGGGGGCCGGCCGATCGCGTGCTCGAGCCTGCCACCCGCGACGAGTTGGTGGCCGGCGCGCTGGAGGTGTGGTCAGGAGTCGGCGATTGGCTGGTTCTCGGCGGCGGCTCCAACATCGTGGTGTCTGACGACGGGATCGACGGCGACGTGCTGCACGTCGTCACCCGTGGCATCCAACAGCAGCCGCGGGACGACGGCCGGGTTCACCTGCTGGTCGAGGCGGGGGAGCCCTGGGACGCCGTCGTGTCGTACGCCGTCGAGCACGGCCTGGCCGGGATCGAGTCGCTGAGCGGCATCCCGGGCAGCGCGGGCGCGGCGCCGATCCAGAACATCGGCGCCTACGGCCAGGAGCTGAGCGGCAGCCTGGTCGGCATCGACTTTCTCGATTTCGCCTCGGGCGAGGTGCAGCACCTTGCGGCATCCGAGCTCGGGCTGGGCTACCGCAGCAGCGCGCTCAAGCGCGGGCGGCTGGGAGTGGTGCTCGGCGTGGAACTCGCTCTGGCGGCATCCCCCGACGGCCTCTCGCAGCCGCTCGCCTACGACCAGCTCGCGCGGGCGCTCGGGGTCGAGCTCGGCGCGCGCGTGCCGCTGACCGGGGTGCGCGCGGCGGTGCTCGCCCTGCGCGCGTCGAAGGGCATGATCCTGGATGCCGCCGACCCCGACTCGGTCAGCGCCGGCTCGTTCTTCACCAACCCGATCGTGAGCGAGAACTTCGCCCGCGGGCTCCCCTCGGACGCGCCGCGCTGGCCGACCGAACCGGAGCCGCCCGTTCAGCTGCTGCCCTTGGGTGCGCCGATCCCTCCTGCGCCGGCCTCGGGCGAGTACCTGGTCAAGCTGAGCGCGGCCTGGCTGATCGAGCACGCCGGAATCGCCCGGGGCTTCGCGCTTCCCGGTTCGGGCGCGGCGATCTCGAGCAAGCACACCCTGGCCATCATCAACACGGGCCACGCCACCGCGCACGACATCGTGCAGCTGGCGAACTTCGTGCAGACCCGGGTGATGGCCGAGTTCGGCGTGCTCCTGCAGCCCGAACCCGTGCTGGTGGGCGTGAGCCTGTAGCGCGCGACCCTGCTCTTGTGTCAGGCAGCGGCGAAGGCGTTGAGCAGGTGCTGAGCGAGCGACTCGGGGGCCTCCTGCGCCACATAGTGCCCGACGCCGTCGAGGTGAACCGAGTGGAGCGGCCCGGCCGTGACCTGCTGAAAGGTGTTCTCGGTGAAGCTTCCACCGCGGGAACCGACCGTGGTGACCGGCATCCGAAGAGGACGGTCCTGCGCGAGTCGTCGAAGGTCGTCTCCCTCGGTGAGCAGACTGCGGTACAGACCCGCCGCGCCCGAGAAGCCCCCGGGCCGGCCGTATGTCCGGGAGAACTCATCGATGTCCGCGGCAGTCACCGCGCGATCGCTCACGTTGTAGAAGGGGTAGAGATAGTCCCCCAGGAACTCGCGCGCACGATTCTCGAAGAGCAGGCCGGCGACGCCCGGTGCGGCCAGTGCGCCGAGATACCAGGCGCCGCCGTGGGTGACGTCGGCGAGACGTTCGGCGCCGAAGCCGGCCAACCCCGCTTCGACGGCGGTGAGGCTGATGACATCCGCGGGGTGGGTCGCGGCGAGTCGGTACACCACGCCACCACTGATGTCTTGCCCCACCACGTGCATCGGACCGTGCCCCAGCAGCGTGATCAACTGGTGCAGATCGTCCGCGGCGATAGCACTCGAGTAGTGCTCGTCGGCGATGTCGGAGTCGCCGAAGCCGCGGAGGTCCACCGCGTACACCCGATGCCGGGTGGCCAGCAGCGGAATGAGGCGACGGAATGCCCACCAGGTCTCCGGGAATCCGTGCACCAGCAGCACGGGCGAGCCGTGGTCACCCGCCGTCACGACGTGCAGCTCGGCGCCATTGACGCGTGGGCGGTGATGAACCACACCAGGTGCGGCGCTGTTGGCGGTGCTGCTGGACATGTCTGCTCCCTCAATCGACAACATGGTTGTCCACCAGCATACGACAACTTGGTTGTCTATACACGGGGACCCCGTAGACTCCGCTCATGGCACGTGCCGGCGCCGATCTCGCCATGCTGCTGCTCGGCGGTTTCCGGTTCATGGCCGACGAGGCCACGGAGCGGCTGACTGCCCGAGGGCACCCCGGCATCCGGCCCGCCCATGACTTCGCGCTGCGCGCCATCGAAGGCGGCGCATCCTCGGTCGCCGAAGTCGGGCGACGGACCTCGGTCTCCAAGCAGGCGGCCGCCAAGACCGTCGCGTTCCTCGAAGACGGGAACTACGTGACCCGCAGCGCCGACCCGGGCGACCGGAGGCGATCCCGGCTGACCGTGACGGAACGGGGCGTCTCACTGATGCGTGACGGTGAAGCCGTATTCGATGAGCTGCGCGCGGAGTGGGAAGCGCTGGTCGGCCCCGATCGCATCACCGACCTGCAGGATGCTCTGCTGCTGTTGCTCGGTGCGCGATGACCGGGTTGACCCTTGCCGGGTTGTTCCTGTCCGGCCTCCTCGCCGGAGTGGAGCTGGTGGTGCGGTATGGGATTCATCCCGCGCTGATGTCGCTCCCGGATCGCACGCACCTGGCGGCCCGGCACGAGATCGTCCGGATCGTTCGCGTGATCGTGCCCATCATCCTGATCCCGAGCGTCCTTCTCGGAATCGCGGTTCTGATCTTTACGGGCACCGGGCCCGGGCTCGCCCTCCGCTGGGCAGGAGTCGGCGTCTATGCGGCCTATCTGGTGGTGGTGTTCTTCGGCACGGTCCCGATCAACGACGCGTTCTTCGACTGGGATCCCGACGCACCGCCCGCGGATTGGAAGCGGGTCATCTCGCGCTGGGCGATGATCGACATCGTGCGGAGCTCCCTCGCCATCCTGGCGTTCGCGATCTTCCTCGTCGCGGCCTGGCTCGGCTGATCCGCGATCAGAGCAGCCCGAGCTCCATCGCCCGAGTCACCGCGCGGGTGCGGTCGTCGACGTCGAGTTTGGCGAAGGCGTGCAGCAGGTGCGTCTTGACGGTGGCCTCACCCACGAAGAGCCGTTCGCCGATCGCCCGGTTGCTCAGGCCCTCGGCGACCAGCGCGAGTACCTCGAGTTCCCGCGGGCTGAGCGCGGGAGCCGGCGGTGGGGTCGGTGCCGCCGCGCGCTGTACCAGCAGGCGGCTGACACTGGGGGCGAGCGCGACCTCGCCGGCCGCGACCGCCCGCACCCCGGCCAGCAACTCTTCCTCGGGTGCCGCCTTGAGCAGGTACCCGCTGGCGCCGGCCGAGATCGCGCGCAGGATCGCGTCGTCGTTCTCGTAGGTCGTCAGGATGATCACCCGGGTCTGCTGCCCGGTAGCCAGGATGGACGCCGTCGCCTCGTCGCCATCGATCCCGGACATGCGCAGATCCATGAGCACGACGTCCGGCAGCAATGCGGCGGCCAGCTCGATCGCGGATTCGCCCGAGGACGCCGTTCCCACCACCCGGATGTCGGGGGCGGCATCCAGGAGCGCCACCAGTCCGGCGCGCACCACCGGGTGGTCGTCGACGACCAGCGCGCGAATGGTCACGAGGCGGCCGCCAGGTGCAGCGGAACACGCGCCGTCAGCGTGGTCGCACCCGCTGTGCCGTCGAGGTCGAGCGTGCCGCCGACCAGCCCGAGCCGATCGCGCAGACCGCTCAGCCCGAATCCGGCGGACTCCGCCGCGCGGGGCTCGAAGCCGCGCCCGTCGTCGATCACCCGGACACCGGCGGACCCGTCGTCCGAGCTCAGTTCGACCCGCACGGCCTCGGCACCCGCGTGCTTGCGCGCGTTGGCGAGGCCCTCCTGCGCGCAGCGCAGCAGCACGACCTCGGCGTCTCGATCCAGCGGCGCGGCCAGCGTGCTGACCACGGTGACCGTGATCCCCGATTCGCGCTGGAAGCGCGACGCCAACTGCTCGAGCGCGCCGACCAGGCCGCCGCCGGGCAGCTCGACCCGCGCGCTCGCCGCGACCAGGGAACGCGTTTCGGTGAGTGCGTCGCGGGACGCGCTCTCGATGAGTTCCAGCGTGGCGTCGGAGAGCGTGCCGGCCGCCAGCTCGCGCCGAGCCCGCTGCGTCAGCAGCACCTGCCCGGTGAGGGTCTGCGCGATGGTGTCGTGCAGTTCGCGGGCCAGGCGCTCGCGCTCCTCGGTGGCCCCGGCATCCCGGTGCAGCACCTCGAGTTGCGACTGGGCCGCGGTGAGCTCGTCGAGCAGCCGCTTGCGCTCGTGGCCGAGGTCGGCGATCCGGGTGATCCATACGCCCATCGCAATGGAGAACACCAGTGAGATGCCCTCGATCGCCGCGGCGAGGGTGATGGTGGACGCGCTGAATCCGAGTCGCACCGGGAACGCGAGTCCGACCACGGCGGCGATGATCGCGCTGGCGATCACCGCCCGGCGGACGCTGCCCAGCAGCGTCCAGGCCGCCGGGAACGCGATCACCTGGAAGAAGGCGAGCGAGGTGTCGGTCGCCGTCAGGGCTCCCGTGACCGCGATCGTGACGACCAGGGTGACGACCGAGCGCGGGGTGTCCTCCTCCTCGGGCCGCACCACGAAGACGCCCCAGAACGCGGTGAATGCGATCAGGATCCCGACCCCGATCCAGAAGCGCGGCGTGATGCCGAGACTGAGCCAGAGCACGATCCCGCTGAGCAGTCCGGTGCCCGCCACGGCGAGCAGCCACCAGTGGCGGGAGGTCATCCGACCGGTGGTCACCTAGCTATCCTTGCGGATCCACCGGAAGGTCACGCGCGCCAGGATCAGCCCCACGACGAGCCAGATGGCGAGCGCGATCGCGACGCCCGGCAGGTTCCAGCTGCCCCCGGACTCGGCCGCCTCGAGCGTCGAGGGAAGGAACACCGAGCGCATGCCCTGCGCGAGCCACTTGAGCGGGAAGAGGCTGGCGACGTTCTGCAACCAGGTCGGCAGGTTGGTGAACGCGAGGTACACGCCCGAGATGAACTGCAGCACCAGCACGATCGGGATGATGACGGCCGTCGCGCTCTTGCCCGACCTCGGCAGGGCGCTCAGCCCGATCCCGAGGATCGCGCAGGTGGCCACCCCGAGCAGGAAGACCCAGGCGAAGGTGAGCCACTTGGCCGGCTCGGTCGGCAGGGGAACGCCGAACACGACCTTGGCCACCAGGATCAGCAGGGCGGCCTGCAGGACGCCGGTCACGAGGGCCCGGCCGATCTTGCCGATGAAATAGCTGGTCACCGACAGGGGAGTTCCGGCCAGCCGCTTGAGCGTGCCGTCGCTCTTCTCTCCAGCGATGTCGACCGCGAGGTTTTGCAGTCCGCTGAGCAGCACGCCGGCGGCCAGCATGCCCGGCAGGTAGTACGTGGCGGCCGTGACCGCGTGGCCGGCAGCATCCTTGCCGAAGAAGTTGCTGGTGCTGAACGCCACCGAGAAGATCGCCAGCAGAATCAGCGGAAACAGAAAGCTGAACAGCACAGCGTCGCCCTGGCGGAAGAACGTCCGGAACTCATATCCGATGCGGAAGAAGCCGTTGCGCAGGATTCTCGCGGGTGTGACGACGGTTCGCGTCGGGAGTGTCGCGGTCATTTGGCCACCAGTTCCAGATAGATGTCTTCGAGACTCGGGCGGATGACCTCGAGCCGTTCCGGTTCGCCCGATGTCGTCAGGTGGGCGACGAACTCGCCCGGTCGCTCGGTGCGCTCCTCGTGCACGACGCCGTCCCGGGTCCAGCGCACCAGCGGAACGCGCGCTGCGGCGCCGCCGATGGTGTCGATCGGACCGATCTCGACCAGCCGGCCGTCAGCGACGATTCCCGCGCGATCGCTGAGCTGCGCGGCCTCGTCGAGGTAGTGAGTGGTCAGCAGGATCGTCGTGCCCTCGCTCTTGAGCTGCTCGATCAGCGTCCAGAACTGACGGCGCGCCTCGGGGTCGAACCCGGTGGTGGGCTCGTCGAGGAAGAGCAGCTCGGGCCGGCCGATGATGCCGAGCGCGACATCCACGCGGCGACGCTGGCCGCCCGAGAGCCTGCGGATCAGCGACGACGCCTTGTCGTCGAGCCCGACGGCTGCGATCACCTCATCCACGTCACGCGGGTTCGGGTAGAAGCCGGCGAAGTGCGTCAACTGCTCGCGTACTGTCGCCGCGCCCTGCTCGCCGCTGCTCTGCAGCACGATGCCGAGGCGGGCCTTCCAGTCGAGACCGCCGTGCTCCGGATCGACACCGAGCACGCTGACCGTGCCCGAGGTGCGATCGCGATAGCCCTCGAGGATCTCGATGGTGGTGCTCTTGCCGGCGCCATTGGGCCCGAGCAGTGCGAAGGTCTCGCCGGAGGCGATGTCGAAGTCGATGCCCCGCAGGGCTTCGACCCCGCGGTAGCTCTTGTGCAGATCCCGCACTTCGACAGCGGGAGCGGTGGTGGTCATGGTCCCATGGTGGCCAGTCGGCGTCCTGGCGACAACGACCCGGCGGTGGAGTGCTGCATCCACCGATCGATGGATGCGGTTCAGCGCAGCGCGCTCAGCGCCAGACTCACGGCGAGCGCGATCATCACGAGCGCGATGATCGCGTCGAGCACACGCCACGCGATCGGACGCGCGAACAACGGTGCAAGCAGGCGGGCGCCGAACCCCAGCGTCGAGAACCAGAGGATGCTGCCCAGGCCCGCTCCGGCACCGAACGCCCAGCGCGCATCGCCGTGGGTGCTCGCCACCGTGCCGAGCAGCAGCACCGTGTCCAGGTAGACGTGCGGGTTCAGCCAGGTCAGGGCGACGCAGGTGGCGGCCACCGCCAATGCACTGCTCCGCGTCGGGACGGCTGCATCGCCCGCCTCAAGGCGGGAAGGGCGCAGGGCGCGCCGCGCCGCGAACAGCCCGTAGAGCAGCAGGAAGGCAGCACCGACCCAGCGGACCAGGTCGACCAGCCAGGGGAGGGCGGTGAACAGCAGCCCGCCGCCTCCGATGCCCAGCGCGATCAGGACCAGATCCGAGATCGCGCAGATCGCGACCACCAGCAGCACGTGCTCGCGGCGGAGCCCCTGCCGCAGCACGAAGGCGTTCTGGGCTCCGATCGCGATGATCAGAGACAGGCCGAGGCCGAGACCGGCCAGGGCCGCGGGGATCCAGGTGGCGGGCATCCGGCAACGGTACCGGCGATGGTTGTCATCAATCCAGTTCATGCTTCTTCACCACCATTAGACTGATTCATGATGAGATTCGACCGCGAGCAGCTCGAGACACTGGCCGCCGTGGTGGCGGCCGGCACCTTCGATGCCGCGGCATCCCGCCTCTCGGTCACCCCGTCGGCCGTGAGCCAGCGCATCAAGGCGCTCGAGCAGCAACTGGGCCGGGTCGTCGTCGTCCGGTCGAAGCCGATCCGCGCAACGGATGCCGGCGCCGCTCTGCTGCGCCTGGCCCAGCAACTTGCCGCGCTCGAGCACGAAGCGGCGTCGGAGCTCGGCATCGCCGAATCCATGGCCGCCGTCTCCATCCCGTTGGCGGTCAACGCCGACTCGATGGCGACCTGGCTGCTGCCGGCGCTCGCCGAGGTGGCGACCGCGCAACCCGTGGTCTTCGAGCTGCATCGCGACGATCAGGAGTACACCGCCGACCTGCTCGCCGCAGGAACCGTCATGGCGGCCGTCACCTCCGAAGCCCGTCCGGTGTCGGGCTGCAGTGTGACCCCGCTCGGCCGGATGCGCTACCACCCGGTCGCCTCGCCTGCGTTCGCCGAGCGGTGGCTTCCCGATGGCCCGACGGCGGGCGCCCTGGCCGAAGCGCCGGTCGTCGTCTTCGACCGCAAGGATGAGCTGCAATCCCGCTTCCTGCGCGCCGTCACCCGAAAGCAGCTCGCCCCGCCGACGCACTTCGTGCCGGCCTCAGCCGACTTCGCGGTCGCGATCGAGCTCGGTCTGGGCTGGGGGATGCTGCCGAAGGAGCAGTTCGAACCGGGGCGGCGCTCGGGTGCCCTCGTCGTCCTCGACGCGGAGCGGTCCGTTGCCGTGCCCCTGTACTGGCAGCAGTGGAACCTCCGCTCCCGCGCGCTCGACGCGGTGGCGTCGGCCGTCGTCTCCCACGCCCGGGCCGCCTTGGTCTGAGACCCGTGCCGCGGGGACATGCCGGACGGCCCCGCTCCGAGGGATGGAGCAGGGCCGTCATGGCAGCGGGTGCTGACGCGCGAGGCGCGTTCTGGTGCGGTGAGAGACCGAGTGGAAGGCGATCAGCCTCCGAGGATTCCGAGGAGCCCGAGGACGCCGCCCGATTTCGTCGGCGTCGGGGTCGGAGTGGGCGTCGGCGTCGGCGCAGGCGCGGGCGTGGGGGCCGGGGTCGAGGTCGGCTTCGGAGCGGTCGTCGTGGTCGGCGCCGGCGACGGCGAGGCGGGGGCGGCAGCCGGCGCGTCCTTGGTGCGCACCAGGGAGGCCGAGTCCAGGCGGTACGCCCGTCCCGAGTTCGACAGCACGACATCGATGCGCAGCGCGGTGTGACCGGTCTTCGCGACCGGGAGGCCGACGCTGACCTTCATCCATCCGGAGCTGTCGCTGAACGAGGTGGTCGCCGTCTCCGCGGTGCCGCCGAGCGCGGTCAGCTTGAGCTGGCCGGTGATGCCCGCGGTCGACCCGGGCTCGACCCAGATGGTCACGGTGTCGGTCTCACCGGCCGTCACAGTGGTCGTCACGCCCTGGCTGACGGTCTGTCCGCCGGTCACGGCGAGGGCGTACTTGCCGCCCCTGGCCCGGGTGTTCGGACCGTCGACGGAGGCGTTCGACGCCGTCCACCCGGCAGCCGTGCCCTCGAAGGACGGCGACCTCAGCGGCAGAGCCGTCCCGGCAGGCGCCGCGGGCTCGGCCGGGTAGCCGCCCGGGTTGGGCGTCGCAGCGGGCGTGCTCGGTACCGGAGCCGGGGCCGACGAGCCGGTGGTCGGGGTCGGCGAACTCGGCGGTGCGTTGGTCGGCGTCTGCTTCGGCGGCACCTTGGTGCTGGCGTACTTGGCGAACTCCTGCACCCAGTAGCGCGTCCCGTCGGGGCCTTGGTAGTAGCCGACGCCGAGGTCGGTGTAGTCGCCGACCAGGTTGCGGTAGTGCTCGGGCGAGTTGACCCAGGCCTGCACCACGGTGTCGTAGGTGTACCCCGAGGCGACATTCTCGCCCGCGTGGCTCCAGCCGGCGGGGATCTGCGTCGAGTAGTTCGGGTTGTGGCTCATCGCGCCGTTCTTCCACTGCTGGTACGCCCAGTCGGACGCCACCTTGTCGAGCGCGGCGTTGCGCACCAGCGGCGTGGTCCCGGCTTCGGCGCGCACCTCGTTCGTGCCGTCGAAGACGTACTGGGTCTTCTGCGCATCGCTGAGAGCAGACGAGGCCGCCGCGTTCGCGACGGCCAGGGATGACTGCGGCGTACTCAGCGCGGCAGTGGTTGCCGCCACCAGGGCGACGGATGCAATGGCGATGATGATCGGACGGCGCAACGGCGCAGTCGATCGCACGAAGTGGAGCATGAGTTGGTGAATCCCCCCGAAGCTGCGTGCGGGTGACGCGTGCTTCGGGCTCACCGTAAGGGGGACAGAACGGGGTACACAGTCCCCGTCGGAGGGATAGACAGGTCTGTGCGTCGCCGCCGAATCACCCGACGATCATCCCCGGAAAGGCGGGAAAGTCGGGGGGTTTGTTGCCGAGGGGGACAATCGCGCGGGGGGCATGCCCCGAACGGGGGGTACTGGAACAGGGCAGAAAGAAGCCGGGACCGCTTGTCGTGGGGGGCGAGCGGTCCCGGCTTCTGCGCTACCGCGTCTTACTCGGCCATGGCCGAGTGGTTGCGACGGTAGCTCTCCCGCACCAGATAGGCACCCGCTGCCAGCAGTGCGAGGACGGCGGCGACGAGAGCGGCGATCCCCACGCCGGTCGTCGCCAGCCGGGCGATGTTCCCGAGGGTGGTGCCGGGGTTTCCGTCCGAGGGCGGAGGCGTGGTGTCCACGCCGCCGACGTCACCGGGAACGACGTTCGGGCCGACCGAGGCGCGAGCCAGGTTGATCTGAGCCGCACCGCCATCCGCAGCTCGGAGGGCCATGCCGAGTCCGCCCGTCAGGCCCGGGAGCACCCGTACCTCGACCGCGGTCTCGGTGAAGGTCCCGTCGCTCACATCCTGGTTGTTCACCCGGATCGAGAGCACATCGGCGAGTTTCGCCACCGAGTTGGAGTCGCCGGTCAGGCCTTGGACCGCCGGGTTGACGAGCCCGGTGTTCAGGGCGTTGACCAGATCGGTGACTGCGCTGTCCGAGCCGAGCAACTGCCCGTTGAGCGAACCCGCGATGTTGCCGATGGCTCCGGTGAGGTCGACCGGGACGGTGACGCCGAGCACCTGGGCGGTGGCCTTGGCGTGAATGCCGGCTCCGGTGAGGAACTCATTGACCGTGCCGGTGACGTCTGCCGTCAGGCTGGTGGTGAGCGCAGGAAGGGCCGTCGACACGTCGGAGCACACGTTCTGCGTCACCGTCTGGTCGACCAGCTTCGTGACGGTCTGGTTGACGGTCTCGGTGATGTAGGTCAGCGTTCCGCTCACCTTGCCCACCAGGCTGCCGACCACGGCAACACCGTTCAGCTGCGGAACCCCGTTCACCACCGGCAGCGGGACCCCGTTGATGACCGGCACCTGGATGGTGACCTGCTGCACCACCTGCGTGGGCACCTGGATGATCTTGTCCACCAGCTTGCAGATGTTCTGCACGAGCGGCGCCTGGGCCACGTTCTCGGACAGGTCGGCGTGAACGGTGACCTTCGCGTTGTTGAGCGCGTCCTTGACCGCCCCGACCACCTGGTCGGCGATGCCCGAGACCTTCGTGGTCACCGAGTTCAGAACCGGGTTGAGGATCGAGGCGTCCACCAGTTCGGTGCCGGGAGCGAGGTCGTTGAGGTTCTCGCCGAGCAGCTTCTCGAGGTTGAGCGTGACGACGCCGGTCTCGAGGTCGAAGGTCACGCCGTCGCTGCCGTACTGAGTGGTCAGCAGGTTCTGCACCAGCTTGTGCAGGTCGCCGGTGTCGATGGATGCGGTGACATGCGCATTCCCGCCCAGCAGGTTGAGTGCCGGGTTCAACTTGACCAGGGCCATGCCGAGGTCGGAGGCGAGCATCCCGTTGGATCCGTCGAGCACCGAGAGCCGGTTGGTCACGGAATCGAGCGCCGTGTTGACCTTCTCGATCAGTTTCGAGACGGCCGGGCTCGTGAATGTCAGGTCCGCGCCGGCCAGCGAGTAGTCGCCGGTCGCGTTCTTGCTGTCCGAGACGGCTTGGGCCGCCACGGCTCCGATCGCGACCTTCAGGTCGGCGATGTTCGAGGCGAAGCCGCTGCCGAGCAGCTTGCTCAGGTCGATGGTCGCGTCCCCGCCGGGCACCGACTGGTCCTGCCCGATGCCGGCCCCGCCATCCTTCTGCACGCCGCCCGTCTCGGCCGCCGACTTGCCGTCGTTGGTCGCCGTCGCGTACTGGCCGACCGCGCCCACTTGTAC
>Ga0207695_10006595_pt1 | contig 15007 bp, 14 predicted proteins | sample KBSC54metaG_FD_184354 | JGI IMG/M metagenome (GOLD analysis project Ga0207695, IMG submission 184354) | Corn rhizosphere microbial communities from Kellogg Biological Station, Michigan, USA - KBS C5-4 metaG (SPAdes) (version 2) | ecosystem: Host-associated > Plants > Roots > Rhizosphere > Soil... | reverse complement strand
TCCGGGAATCCCCATCCCAACGTTGAAACGCTTGTCATTACCCACATCTTTTTCATGCTTGATTAAGTCATTCTGATTTGCAATTTGTTGCCTAGCAGGTCGATGCTTTGGCACACCTCTCGGTTCCTCACCGGTCGGTTTATGAGCCTAACAACTCTGCAGCCACCAGGTCCGTGGGCCCAGAAGGAGTTTGCGTTTGCCGAACTGGGCGACCCACGTCGTAATAAACGCCTTGTGAATATCGCCACCAAGCTGGCCGCCAATCCCGGCGGAACCTTGCCCCAGGCCTTCTCGGATTGGGCTGAACTCAAAGCGGCCTACCGGTTCTTCGATAATGCGGTGGTCGATTTTGCGAAGGTCTCCCAGCCCCATGTGAAGCGGACGCGCTTGGCCTGTCGAGAGCCGGGGGAGTATTTGATGATTGAGGACTCCAGCAACCTGGATTTTTCCCATCACCGACGAACCCGGGATCTGGGGGTTATCGGAGACGGTGATGGCAGAGGATTTGAACTGCACAGCACGTTGGCCGTCCGGGTCGAGGCTTGGACGCTGGAGCAACGTCCGGAGGGCCAGGTGGTGGGCCTGTTTAACCAACGGTGTCGCCGCCCGCAGCCGGCACCCGAGGGAGAAAGCCGCCGGGAGAGATTGGAACGCCCACGCAAATCCAGTTGGTGGGCCGAGGCTTTCCGAGGGCTGGAACCTCCCGAAGGATGCCGCTGGATCTATATTGCGGATCGGGAGTCGGATTTTTACGAGCCGATTCAGACCTGTCAGCAAGCAGGGATGGACTTTGTCATTCGCGGCTTCCAGGACCGTCGCTTGGCCGAGGATGCTGGCCGGCTACAGGAAGTGCTGGCCAGAGCCCCAGTGCTGGGGCAAAGCACGGTCGAACTGCGTTCGCGGGGCGGTGAACCTGCCCGTACGGCAATCGTGGAGTTTCGCAGTGTGCAGGTGGATTTGGACGGTCCTTGGCGTCCCGGCGGTTGGCAGGAGCCCCTCAGGGGAGTATGGGCACTGGAAGTGCGGGAAGTGCATGCGCCCGAAGGCGTGAAGGAGCCGCTGTACTGGGTTTTGCTGACGTCGCTGCCCTGCCGGGCCCTGGCCGAGGCACGGCGTGTGGTCGGGCGGTATGGGGCGCGCTGGTGGGTGGAAGAGTACCATAAAGCAGTCAAGAGCGGGGCCGGTGTGGAGGACAGCCAATTGGAACGAGGGGGACGGCTGGAGCCCTTGATTGCAGTCCTGGCGGTGGTGGCAGTGCGGTTGCTGAGCACCAAGATGCTGGCGCGCAGCCGGCCGGAGGGGTTGGAAGCAAAGGAGAGCTTTGGCCCCGAGGCCCTGGGGATTTTGGAAAAGAAATTCGGGCGGCCAAAGGCCGGCTGGAACAACCGCAACGTGCTGGTCGCGACAGCACGGCTGGGAGGCTTTCTGGCGCGCAAACATGATGGGATGCCGGGCTGGCAGACAATCTGGCGCGGTTGGCACCGTCTGATGTGGATGTGCGAAGGAGTAGATATTCTAAATGAATGATGAAAAAGATGTGGGTAATGACAAGCGTTGAAACGTTGGGCTATTATCATTCACCCCTCCGGGCCCTCCGGGGTGGTGAACCCGCCCGGTGAATTCGGCCCGCGGATATTTTTGGGAACTGTGTCACCGCCCCGATCTCGGTCCCGAAGGGGACCGCCGAAAATAGCCCAACGTTTCAACGTTGGGTGGTGAGGCACAGAACGACCCAAGTCCCGAAGGGACGGCCGAAAACAACAATCCCCCAAACCACACGCGATGGTGTACGACCCTCGGTACGTGGGAGGGAATTGAAATTTTCAATCGTCCCAACGTTCAAACGTTGGGCCATTATCATCCACCCCTCCGGGGTGGCAAACCGCCCCCCCCTTACGGCTCCCGGATCACCGTCGTCCTATCGAGCTCCGGGCTGGCAACTCGCTGCTTCGCACCGAGCGGCCACACGATCTCCAGATCATCCACCTTCTCGGCCGTGCCCAGACCCAACGTGATCGGCAGCTCCGATTGTGACAGATAGCTCCGCGTCGGCATCACCTGCCGCCACAGCGTTTCAGCGCCGACCCGCGCCTTGACCCACGCCCCAATGGCGTCACGATTGCTCTTGGTTCCCACCAGCTTCAGCCGAATCCAGTGATGATGGAGCTTCTGGTCATTGCGCAACACCAGCGGGGCGCCCCCCACCTGCGTCAGCACCAGGTCAGGGTCCCCATCACCGTCGATGTCGGCGTAGGCCGACCCACGGCCAACAATCGGCTTGAACAGATCCGCACCGCACTTCTCCGACGGAGCCACGACGAAGCATCCGCCGCTGCGCGGGCCGGCGTTCCAAAACAACTGCGCCGGCTGGGCATAGGTTTGGCTCTTTTGAATCTTGGAAATCTCGGTTTCCAGGTGCCCGTTCGACGTCAGCAAATCGAGCCGGCCATCCAGATCGTAGTCGAAGAAAAATAATCCGAATTTCAAGAGCAGGCGACTCGCGGGTCCCACTCCTTCCGGGATCGCTTCGTCCGCGAAGAGCAGGGGCTGATTCTGCGCCACGTAGAGCGCCGTCATTTCGTTCGCAAAGTTCCCAATCGCAATCCCCAGCTTGTCGTCGTTCCGATAACGCGCCGCATCAATCCCCATTGCCCCCCGGGTATTCCCGTAACTATCAAAGGCAATGCCCGACGCCGCACCGATTTCCTTGAACGTGCCGTTATGCTGATTGAGAAATACCAGGTTCGGGGTCGTGTCGTTGGCCACCACCAGGTCCATCCAGCCGTCCCCATCCAGGTCCACCGGCGCCACCCCCAGCGTCTTGCTCGCCGGCACCCCCGTCGCCGTGTTCTTGACCTCCAGCCCGCTCTGGGCCGTCACGTCCGTGAAATGTCCGTTGCCGTCGTTGTGGTATAACCGAGGAAACGCCCCCTCAAAATTCATCGGCTGGCCGTAGGCGCGGGTTTTGCCATCGATTTTGTACCCCACCTCCGCGTCGATTTCACGAGACCACTTCACATAATTCCCCACAAACAGGTCCAGCTTGCCGTCGTTGTCGTAATCCACCCAGGCCGCGCATGAGCTCCAGTCGCTGGCCCCCCCTCCCACACCGGCCGCCGAGCTGACCTCCTTGAATTTGCCGTTGCCTTCGTTGTGGAACAGGTGATTCCCCCCCACCGCCGTAATGAAGACGTCCTCCAGGCCGTCGTTGTCATAGTCCCCAATGGCCACGCCCATCCCATAGCAACTGATGTCCAGCCCCGAACCGGCCGTGGCATCCGTGAAGTGGCCATGGCCATCGTTGTGGTACAGAGCGGGAGTAGCGGGCCCTTTGCCCTCGGGTTTATGCCAGGGCCAATCGCTCGAGTTGATGAGCAGCAAGTCCTGGGCGCCGTCGTTGTCATAATCAAAAAACGCCACCCCTCCTCCCATCGTTTCCGGCAACAGCTTCCCTCCATACGCCCCGTTGTTGTGCACGAAGCTGACGCCGCTGTCCTTCGTCACATCCGTGAACAGCACCGTCGGCACCTCGGCCTGTGGCGTGGTGCGTTGTACCGGGGTCTCCAATTTGGTAAGTTGCGCCGGCGCCGGCGCTGGTTTCCGTTTTAGGAAAAGAACAACGCCCCCAACTGCCGCGGCCAGCACCACCAGGGCGACCAGCGATGCTTTCACCGCCTTGCCAATAACCGCGTCATCGGCGTGCACTAATTCGTCCTGGTCTTCCGAAGGGCGGGGAGGCGTCTGGCTCATATAAAAAACTTAAAATCGTCCAACTGGTTTTGGGTCAGACCTCACTTCGTCAGCCGGCTCGGGCCAGCGCCCGCGGCCACACTCGGCCCGGTTGAAGTCGGCCGATTCAACGGGTATATCACCGTGGCCTGCGCGGCGTGGTCCGCCGCCGGGTCATGGCGTCGGGCAATACTCACCGCCCGGTCGCGCGCGTTGTCGTCCGGCCGATACTTTTCGTGCTCACGCCGATGATACGCCGCTCGCTCCTCATCCCCGAGTTGCGCATAGATCAGCGCCAGGTTGTAGTGCGCCGTCAGGTTCTCTGAATCGATCGCCAACGTCTTTTGAAACTGCTGCCGCCCCAACTGCAGGAACTCCTTGCGGCGCTCGGACGAGCTGGGCTCCATCTTCGCGCGCTCCACGTAGGTCTGCCCAAGCTCGTTAATCACCTCGTAATCGAGGCTGAAGTCGAATTTGCGACGGTCCAGTTCCGGGTAACGATCTTCCAAAATGCTCTTGAACTCCACTATCGCCTGGTCCAGGAATCCGTTCTGCTTGTTCACCAGCCCGTTGAACCACGCCACCGTCCAGCGCGGCGCCGGCGGCTCGCACTTGCCCGCCTCCTGCAGCGCTGTCACCGCCTCCGCCAGCCGCCCTTCCTTGTAGTACACCCGCGCCAAATTGACCGGCCCATCGGGGCGCCCAAGCTTCTGAACCTGTTCGAAGGCTTGCGCCGCCTGGATCAGTTCCCCTTTCTCCGCCGCCCGATCGCCTTCGAGCAATAGCCCGATCCCATAATCATTCCACCGCTGCCATTCCGGGATCGCGCACGCGGAGTTGCTCACACCCGCCGCCAACTCTGCAGCACCCGCCACCGGAAACACCATTTTGTCGGCGGCCAACGTGGTGATCGGAAGCTCGTTGGTCACGGTGTAGGGCGCCCCCTTGGTGTAATTCGAACCATAAACATAATTCAAATACAAGGTGTCGAACTTCCGATACTGCAGCTTCACCTCCACGGTTAAAGGGCCCGCCTGCTCCGACGGCACCACCAAATCATAGTGCACAACCTGCCCCGCCCCCGGCGGTATCTGGTGATTATACAGCGGCGTGAAAATGTCCTGCGGGTTGCGCCGATCGATCCGGTTGCCGTCCCGATCCAGCATGTAGACGTTCACGAAATGCGACCAGGGATCGACTTCGTTGCAAGCGCCCAGCCCACCGCTGCGGCCGATCTCCTGCGCCCCGCTCGTCACCTTCGTGTCCACCCAAATCTCGTTCGAGTCCACCGTCCCCTGGCTGAACGGGTGACCCACCTTCACCGTCCGCAGGACCACTTCCAACAAATACTTTCCCCCGGGTTTCAATGCCGGCACCACCGGCCGCAACGGTGCCACCAGCGGGCTGTCAATGGTCCCCCCCTCTTTAATCCCGAAAATATCCACCCGCAGTGTTCCCTTCATGAAGTCCTGCTCCGCTTTCACGATCTCGGGTTGTCCCCGCAGGTAAGCCAGCCCCGTGTTGGCGCCCGGAAACAGATGGTCGTGTATGTAACGGGTCGACGTATTCGTCACGTTGAAAAAGTTCGCCCCGAAATCCTGCGAGGCCTTCAACGGCATATGGCAGCCGGCGCAGTTTTGCACCGCTTGCTCCGGGTAATAAAAACTCCGGGCGCCGTGGCCCGAAACCCCGCTCAACAGGTAGGTGTCGTAATGGTTCTGGCCGCGCAAAAATTCTTTGTACTTATTCAGCTCCTGCGGAATGCTCACCTTGTGGCACGTCGAACAAAACTCCGCCGTCCGCATAAACGGCTTCAGAAATGTCTTCTTGTGAAACTCGGGCTTGGCTTTGACCAACTGCTGGTTGATGTACTGCAGCACCCGGTTGGTGCTATACGCAAACGGATAGTGCACCGGCTCGTCCATCGTGTAATCCGCGTTCCCTTTGGTGCTGTTGATATGCGTGATCGCGTGACACGCCGTGCAGGTGATCCCCGCCTGTGACGTCGGATCGTGCACGTCGTCAAAATTGGGATTGTCGAATGCCCCGCTGAAGAATGGCACCACGTCGTGGCAGCCCGCACACCACCGCGCCGCCTTGACATCTCCGTCCCGTTTGAGCGCCACCTGCCGCGTCTCGCGCACGCTGAAAAGATAAGGCTGGTTGTTGAACGAGCTGAAATGGTGCGCGCTGTGATACCACCCTTTATACCCGTCCTCGTGGCACTTTAAACAATAGTCGTCCATCATCAGCGTGCGCGCCGGTATAAAGCTCCCCGACGCCGTGCGCGCCAGCGACGGCAGAAAATACTGGGTGCCTTCCTTCGATCCGACCCGGTTCGTTTGCGGATGCGCCGAGTGCAGCAGCACCATGCCCGCCACGATCACCCCCACCGCCCCGGCCCAGCGCAGCCCCACCCGCCACTGGATGCGCGGACCCGCCAATCGATGCAAAACGTACAGCCACACCGCGAGCAGCGGCGTGAGGACGTGCGCCCAGTACGCCACCGAACGCAGCCTCGGGTTCTTGAGACCCACATCCTTGAATTGAAAGATGTCAATCCGGGTCAGCAGTATCCCGGTGAACAAAACGATCAAGCTGATCGCGAACAACGCATAGCCCACTTGCACGGCCCGCCGATTTGGCCGATGGCGAGAGTTCTTGATGTGGATCGCCCCAAAAATCACGACCGGCAGCACCAGCACCAATCCCAACCCCAGGTGGCTCCCGAACATCACCATGTAAAACCAGTTCTGATAGGTGGCGTCCGGGTTGTTCTTGAACCACTCCAGGAAGCTGATCGCGCTCAGGTACACTGAATTCGCCGCCAGCACCGCCACCAACCCGAAAATGAACAGCAGCAGAATCCGCAGCCGCGGACCCACCGCCCGCACATACTTCCGCCGTGGAACTGAAACCGGATCTGGCATATCAAATCATTAATCGCCCGGGTAACATTATGAACGAACGCTCGCGCTCGCCGCAACTCATCTCCGAATCCCCGCCCGCCCTGCCCAGGCAAAAGGGCTCGCCAAATTCTATGACGTCCGCCCCCGTGCCTCGGCGGCGACCCTGGCCCAGCGTTTTCCAATGAGGGCTCACGCGCATCGGCCATCCGCCAGGGCGATCTGCCGGTGGGCCGCTCTGGCCAACTCGGCGTTGTGAGTCACCACGATCACCGTCAGCCCTTCCTGGTTGAGTTCGTGAAAGAGCGAAATAATGGCGGCCCCGGTCTTGGTGTCCAGGTTCCCGGTGGGTTCATCGGCCAAAAGGAGGAGCGGTTGGTTCGCCAGGGATCGCGCGATGGCCACCCGCTGCATCTCTCCACCTGAAAGCTGGCTCGGGCGATGGTCGTGACGATGGTCCAAACCGACCTTCTTCAAAAGCGCCCCTACATTTTGATTCCCCCGCCGATGCGCGATCAAACCCGGAAGCGCCACGTTTTCGGCAACCGTCAACGTGGGGAGCAGCCCGAAATGCTGGAAAACAAAACCAATCGCCGTCCGTCGCAACTCCGTCCGTTCCCGGTCCGCCAACTGGTGAACCATCCGGCCACACAATTCCAGCGTCCCTGAGCTCGGGTTGTCCACGCAACCCAGGATGTTCAACAGCGTGGATTTGCCCGCACCCGAAGGACCGGTGATCGCGACGAATTCACCGCGCTGGATGTTGAAGCTCACTCCGTCCAGCGCGCGGACTTCTTCCCGGCCTCTCGGGTAGCTCTTGGTCAGCGCGTTGGCGGCGATGAGAACCGGGCTCGTTTGGCTGCTGTTCGTCATGCCCGGCCTCCAACCGTTCGCATCGCTTCCGCGGGTGCAATCCGCGCCGCGCGAGCCGCGGGCAAGATCGCGGCCAGGAGGCCCACGATCAAAGCACCCGCCAGGCAGGCTCCTGCCACCCACCATTCCCAGCGGATGAGTGGTTCCGTCGGCGCGAAAGGGAGTTGGGTCCGCACCCAGGTTTCCACAATGCGCGAGGTGAAAAACGCCATCACGATGCCGCCTCCGGCGCCCACAGCACACACCTGGAGCGTTTCGAGGCAGACCAGCCGGAAAATGTCCGCCTGGGACGCACCGATGGCCCGCAGGATGCCGATTTCACGCGTTCGTTCCGCTACCGCCATCAGCAGAGAGTTGCTGACCCCGGCCGCGGATACCAATAACGCCATGGCCGCCAGGCACCCCAGGAACAAACGTGTCGAAAACACCAGGGACTGAATCGTGTGGAACACGTGAGCCAGCGGAACAATGTTCATCGAAAGGCCCGCGTCGCAGCCTCGCAACTGCGTCACCACACCGTCCATGTTCTCGGGCTGGCTGAGGCGGACCAGGATATGGGTCAGCTCATTCGAATGCCCGAAGAGCCGCTGCGCCGCCTCGAGGTGCATATAGACAAACGTGTCATCCGCACCCGAAGTAGGATCCAGGATGCCGGTGACGGTGGCGCCGTGTTGCGCCACTCCAGGCAACGCCACGCGGTCACCCACCCGCCACCCATGAACCCGGGCCGCTTCCGACCCGGACAGGATCCCGCCGTCCGGCCCCGGGAACTGCCCTTGGATTCGCCAGGCGGTTTTCAAAGCCAAAATGTTCGACTGCACTCCCACGTAGACCACCTGCTCGCCGTTGGTTTGGTAATAGGCCGCCATGAACACCGGCGCAGCCGTTGCCACCCCCGGCACGGACCGCACCTCATCCAGATACGCCGCCTTCAGAAAGCACGGCCAACTGGCCCCATGCAGCGCCATCGAAGCGGCGTCGTAAGGGCATCCCTTGGGCACCACCAGGACGTGCGCACCTAACCGGTCCAATTCACCGCGCATCCCCTCCTGGTAACCCTTCTGAAAGGACAGCAGGCTAAACAAGGCAGCGGTAGCCAGCGCCACCCCGGCCCCGGTCAGTCCCGTGCGCAACGGACGCCGCCGCCACTCCTTTGATGAAAGCTGGAGCCAGGTCATTTCAATCGCCTTTCAACGCCGCCGCCGGATGCAGTCGGCTGGCTCGCCACGCAGGATAGAGCGCGCTCAGAACACCAACGGCCACACCCATCACCAGCGTGGCGCTAAAGATTTGGAGGCTAGGCACCAGCAGCCGTTCCACCGGTGCCATCGGCACGAACCGCTTCACCACCCCCTCCAGACCGGGTCCCAACAGCAACGCCCCAACCAAACCGCATCCTGTCCCGGCCAGCGTCAGCAGCAAGGCTTCGAGCGTGATCAACCCGAACACTTGCGCCCGCGAAGCTCCAATCGCTCGCATGACCATGAGCTCCCCCGTCCGCTCGATAACCGTGGCCAGTAAAGTGTTGAACACGCTTAGCACGCTCACGAGCAACGCCACTGCGGCCACCGACGTCGATAGCGTTCGCACCGCGCCCACCAGGTTCAGGAAGGTTCCCATCATCTCCGTCATCGTAACAACTTGCGCCCCAGGGATCTTTTGCAGACGCTCGCTCGCTCCTCGAACCAGCGTCGGATCCCGCAACCGAATCGCCACCGCCGTAAGTCGATTCGTCTCGTGGAACATCCGTTGAGCCGTGGACAGCGGCACGAAAAACAAGCTGTCGTCGCTGGTCCCGCTCCGTTCAAGGACTCCCGAAACCTGTAGCTTTTGGCCGGTCTCCGGACTGTAAAACCGGTCGCCGGCTGACCGCATCTCTGTTTCCGCCGCGTCGCACCCGAGGATGACCGAGTCTTCCGAGGCGAACCATCGAGCTCCGGATGTTGTTTTCCACCAGGGTTTTAAATCCAGAGCCGTTTCGTCCAACCCCACCCACATATCCGTCCGGCCGTCCCGCGGACGTGGTACGGCGGCCAGCAGCAACGGCGCCGCCACCGCCACCGCCGGATCGTTGCGGGCAGCTTCCAGAACTGACGCGGGCAGCGAGTTGTCGAGATTTTGGCCTTTCAACACCCGCGCCGCCGCGTCGTACGGGCATCCCAGCGGAACCAGCATCATCTGGAGCCCCATCCGGTCCAGTTCCGTATTCAGCGCACGCCGGTAGCCATTGCCAAACGACCACAGGCAAACCAAAACCGCGATGGACGCCGCCAGTCCAGACACCGCCAACCCACTCCGCACCGGGCGGCGTACCAAATTGCCCCAAGCCAGGCTAAACCAATTCAACATGTCAGTGATGCCCCGCGTTTGAAACCGGCGCCCCCTCCGCCACGCTCAATAACACCAGCAAGCTGCGCGTCCCCTCCACAATCGCCTCCGCCGAACTCCTCGCCTCCCCCGAAACCCCTCCCACGTCCTCACCCAACTGCCACCCATCTTTCACCCTCTTCCCCACAAACGATGCCAGCCACTCCGGGCGTTCCAGAGCGGCAGCGATGTTCTCAGGTTCACGCTGGCGTTGTAGACGCAGGCCCAGCACATGACCGTCCGGTGCGACCGCCAGGACTAATTCGATGGCGCCGTAAGCGCCCTTCACGCGCCGAGTGAGCACGACCCCGATTGGCGTTTGCTGAGCGTAAACCCGGTAAAGGAGGAGTGCATTCTCGTCCCCCGTTGGTTCGCGGCCAAGTTGGGCCGCCAGGGGCGCTCGCAGCCCGCTCAAGATCCGTGTCTCGGTTTGATACCTGGTTGAACCCGAAAAAAAGCGCTTCATGTCTTCATTGGGTTGGCGCCAAGGGCAAAGCGGTTCCGACTGGGCCACCCGAACGGGGGGCTCAAACAGGATCGTTTGGGACGTGCCCTGGCTCCTCCACCAGAACAGCACGGCGGCCAAAAGCAGCACGCCCGTTGAACTCAGCAAATATTTCTTAATACCGGACCCCGGTTGCCTGGATTGAGAAGCCATCTCCATCGGCCACGACCTTCCCGGAAACGACGAGGTTTTGGCGCACGGGCACCTTGGCCACCACAAAGCCGGCCGCACGCGTGTCGACTTTGATGGTCCCGGTTTCGTCCCGCAGCCGAAACCAACAACCTGCAACGGGACACTTTTCAATCATGGCTCCACGGAGGACAACCAACTCTTCGGCTTTGGCTCGGCTTAAAGAAGCTACGGTCCGGGACGGGCCAATCGGAGATTGACCTAAGATCGAGTCATGGCGGTTGCACCCAACCGTTATCACCATTGCCAGCACTGCAGCCGTCGCAAAACGCATGGACACCTCAAGGCACCGGCCCGATCCCGGGTGCTCCGGGCGGGGAGCATTGCTGAACAATGAAAGCTTCGGAGGTGATGGCCGAATGGCCGTCACAAAAATATGCGACGCGAATCGGTTTTGTGGTTTTTACCTTGAAATCGTTGATCGCCAGAGGTTGGTGCCACGACCAGATTTCCGCACCCATGAACGTATCCGAGGGCATCAAAATGGCGGTTTCCTTCACCAGGCGCGTCATCACCGTGTTGAAACAATAGGAACTCCCGTAGAAATCGGCAAACCGATTGGGCCGCGGACCAACCGAATTAAACGGGTCGGCCGCCACATCCGTCGGTATCCCTTTGTCGGCGGGGCACACAAACACGCCCGTGGGACTGACCGCATTGGTGAGTGCGTTGGTTAGGACGGTGTTGGCGGCCAAATAGGGTAGCGCATAGGGCCGCCAGTCGGTTGTCCGACAAGGCTTGCACGGGTACGACGCTCCCGCCGCAGGGTCTGGGAATCGGGGCGGATAACTCCCGTTCCAATCATCCACGTACATCTTCATCGCCGTCGCGAGCTGGCGGTTGTTGGAAATGCAGGAGATGCGACGCGCCTTTTCCTTGGAACTCGCCAAAGCCGGGAGAAGCATGGCCGCGAGGATGGCGATGATCGCGATAACCACGAGCAACTCGATCAAAGTGAAGGCTTGGGGTGGCCGCCGAGGCGCGTGGCGCCCGGCAGGAACCAATGCGCGGCCAGCCTGACGAAACGGCAGGGGATACCCAGGCTCATTTTTGGTGGTCATGAGACAAATAATGTCTAGGTGTGGCCAAAATGAGGATGCTGAAGGGATAAGCGGCCGGTAGGGCGGTACGGGCGGCTATCCTGGAGGGCTGATTGCCCGCCTCGAGAGGAGGGCCGGATCCGAGAAAGTTACTTGAGACCAAGCTGCTGCAATTTATCCCGATACCGCCGGCTGAGGGTCAACCGTGTGCCGTTGTGCAACGTGACATTATACTCACCGTAGAAGAGCGGCTGCAGTTCTTTGATACGATCGATGTTCACGATGGTGGAGCGGCTGATGCGGACAAACTTCTCCGGCGACAAGCGCTCCTCGAAGGCGTTCATGGTTTCGCGCAGCATGTGTGACTCCTTGCCGACGTGCAAAACGATGTAATTGTGCGCCGCCTCGACCCAGTCGATTTCCTCCACCCGCACGAACACCACCCGTCCGGCCGACTTCACGGCGAGGCGCTCGGGGAGCTTGGTCGGCGGTTTTATTTCCGTGAGCGCAGCCGCCTGGCGCTCGGTAAATTCAGGCTCATTCCGACGTTTCACCTGGTCCAGCGCGTGCCGTAACGCGATGTGAAATCGCTCACGATCAAAGGGCTTGAGCAGGTAGTCGACGGCGTGCACCTCGAACGCCTGGAGGGCAAACTTATCATAAGCGGTGACGAAGACGATCACGGGCATAGGATCCACGTGGACGGCTTCGAGGACGGCGAACCCATCCAGCTCCGGCATTTGAATGTCCAGAAAGATGAGGTCGGGGGCCTGGGCCTGGATCGTTTCCACCGCCTGGCGCCCATCGGCGCACTCGCCGATGATCTCCACACTCGGTTCGTTTTGCAGCAACTGGCGCAGTCGATCCCGCGCCAGCGCCTCGTCGTCAATGATCAGTGTTCTGACCGCCATAGGAAGTTGAGTTTGCGAAGGTGACACGAAGTCGACCTCGAGCAAAGCGGTGAGCAGTGTATCAGCTCAGCTGAACTTCGCCAGCCTAAGCGCACGGCTCATTTTCCACTCCATTATTGTCTCTCCATCGACAATAGAGAGGCAGCCAACCAAGGGAGAGAAAAGCGCAAAGAATGAGAAGCGTTAAATCGGCCCTTCCGGGGATGATACCTCCAACACCAAATCAAATTCCACACGCACCATGTGTTCGCACTTGTTGTCTCTGCTGGCCGAGGACTGTCGCTCCAAGGTTCCCCGTTTTCAGGCTAAACCCAATCGTACTTGCCCCTTATGAGCGCGCCCGGAAGGAGTTCCCGAAAAATACTACTCCTGGTTGCCACCGTCTTTCTGCTGGGATCGGGTGTGGTCGTTTTCAAGCTTTGGGAAAAGGCGGGCCGTCCGGTGGAGACGCCATCCTCTCTAAGTACTTTGTAAATCAAGTCCCTTGGCGTAGGTCACGGGGTTGCCGGGCTCGCTCGTAATGGGAGTTGAGTTTGCCGCGGGCCTTTTCCAACGAGAATTGCCAATGGATTAGGATCTTTTTGTCCGCCCGCTCCTGGAGGCACTTCAGGACTTCCCTTTCGAGTTTTTCCTGCGTGGGGATGGGCCGGTGCAGACATTCGCGCGCTACGGCGGAAAACTCGATCTCGATCATATTGAGCCAACTGCCGCATTTGGGCGTGTAATAGAAATCGAAGCGTTGGGCCAAGGCGAAAGCTTCCGCTGGCGGCAGATTCTCATAGAAGGCACTCAGGTTGTGCGTGCTGAGGTTATCCTGCACCAGGCGAATCTTCTTGGCATTGGGGTAGGCTGCCGCCAGAGCCTGGCAGAACTGCGTGTGTTCCTTCTTGGTGCGCCGAGTGTGAACCTGGGCCACCCGCTGGCCGGTCAGCGGTTCAATGGCCGCCATGAGCGTGCAGGAACCGTTCTTGGTATAGGTGTAGTGTTCCTTGCGCACCTCGCCCTTTTGCATGGGCCGGGCGGCAATTTCATCGCCAATGAGAAAACAGGGCCGCTCGTCGAAACAAACCACTGGATTGTCCAAGTCATGGGGTTGGAGGTATAACCAGAGCAGTTGTTCCATCTGCGCCAAAAACGCACTGTTTATCGGCCCCAGGCACCTCGTCTTCCTTGGCCACCCTGTCCTGCAGGAAATTAACTTCCGGGAAGGAGACACCGATTTCGCCACCCAGATCGCGGTCATCAAACAAGCCGACCCCGAAGCCGTGGTGTTCTGGGGCAACCCCGCCGAGACTGGCCCGGCCGCTCGACGCCTGCGGGAGGCGGGGGTTAAGGCGGCTTTTTTTGGCTTCGACCGCGTAGTTGGGCAGTGGGGCACGGACGGCGTCGAAGGGCCAGGATAGCGACCGATGACGAGGCGCTGGCTTTGATCGCACCTCCTGACGGCGCTGCCTCCCACTTGGCGCTGCAGGTCGCCGGGCGCACCGGGGTCCCCGTGATTTCTCTCTCGGGCGATTCTTCCGTGAGCCAGACTGGTGTCCGCTGGATGGCTCGCATCAGCCCACGTACGGTCGAGGAAGCGCGCGCCCTGTTTCAACGGTGCAGTGGTGACGTTCACGCGAAATCAGTTCGCCGCTGGGCAGCACTCGCTCCGACGGGCCGGGCGGGCCGGGAAATTGGAAAGGACCTGGCTCGCGGCGCTCAAACGGCTGGAGTCGCGGTGCCGGAAATCATCGAGGTCGGCGGCTTGTCCGCTGATCTGCGCGTAGTCTCACGGCAGGTGTTAACTAATCGTGCTGACGGCGTCTTGCTGTGGTTGGCGCCCGCCTTTGCGGGATCGGCCGCGAAGGCGCTTCAACAGGCTGGCTTTAAAGGCAGATTGGCCGGTCCCGGCTGGCTTCGGTGTTCGACTTTTCTCGCCGCCGCCGGCTGTAATGGACCTAATTGTCTCACCGCCGTCCCGCTGCTTCTCCCGGTTGACGACTTGCGTTTCCGTGAGTTCCAACGAGAATACCGCGCACGGTTTGGTCGCCTGCCCGACTTCGCCGCAGCCCTGAGCCATGATGCGGCCCTGTTGCTAATCCACGTGCTCCGCGAAGCGGGCGATCGCCCTGCGCACCAGGCCTTTCCCCTCACCTTTGACTTGCCCGCCGTAACGGGCGTATTGGCCTTTGATGCCGAGGGAAACCGGAAGCTGAAGCTCCAAGTGAGCGAGATTGGCTTAAATCCCCTGGATTGGGTCCCCCATAACACTGATAGCCCTTGGGGCTCTTGGGAATCTCGTGCTCAAGCCGGCGGCGCGAGACAGAATGCCGCCACTCCATGAAAACTGTTTCCCTGTGGTTAGGCTTTCGGCGCGCCGGCACCTGCTTTGCCGCAGCTCTTGTGCTCCTGATGGCGGGTGGATGCGGGAGCAGTAACGGCGGTTTTTCCAAACCATCCGAACCCGCCGTGAGGTTTAAACCGCAGGAAATGGCGGACGCCATT
>Ga0207695_10006593_pt1 | contig 15008 bp, 17 predicted proteins | sample KBSC54metaG_FD_184354 | JGI IMG/M metagenome (GOLD analysis project Ga0207695, IMG submission 184354) | Corn rhizosphere microbial communities from Kellogg Biological Station, Michigan, USA - KBS C5-4 metaG (SPAdes) (version 2) | ecosystem: Host-associated > Plants > Roots > Rhizosphere > Soil... | reverse complement strand
CCGACAGACTCATCCAATACCTCGTTGCACGAGGCAACTTCGAATACCGCAAACTCCTGCCGTAAGACCCTGCGACCAAGCGTAGGTAGTGGTGGTTGGGGACGCCAGCAGTCGCACCGATAACTTCTGGACGGCCGGTTATTGAGCAGATCCGCTAACATTTCAAGGGTTGCGGTGCAGTTGTTGGGAGGTCAAGCCGGACACTGCGCGGACGGCCAGGACCGGCGGCGAGAAGCGTATTTGGGACAGAGAAGGCGCGGGCTTCGTCAGTCGCGCGTCATAGGAGCGTCACGACAGGTGCTGCGGATGACGCGAGTAAACGCTAAGCTATTGATAAATGTGGCGATGTAACGCATGTGGCGAACGGTTACGAGTGCCTTGCCGCACGTGTGCCCAGTGCGGGAATCCCACGGGTATCGCATCTAACGTCGCACTAGCCGGGGAAGATCACGACGCCCTTTCACAACGGCTCAAAGCGTGTAAGCACGAGTGCAAGGCGCTGGGGCCTAGTGCGGTCCAGGCTCTGCGCGGGTGCGAGGAACTCATTCGGGAGCATGCACGCGTCTCGATCAACATACAGCCCGAATCGCTGCTGAACCTATTGCAGGATCCGCGCATTTGCTGGTTAAATCTTAATGACAATTTGCGGGCTGGCGTCATGCTCACGTATCCCGCCGAGTTTGCCGCCAAGCGACTGGGTATTGAGAAGATCGTCTTCGGACCGGACGGGGACCACCTCGTCTATGGCGCACTCAATCTTGGATCAATTGGCCTGTACAGCTACGGCGCATGTTGCGTCTACCTCGACGCTCGTGCCATTGCACGACAAGTGTCGTTCCTTGAAGAGAACTCCTTCTTCTACCTGACACAGAACGGACCGTCGCTTAGCCTGCAGGTTCCAGCCGGCGTCCGCGCGCTGTGGTCATCCGTGCATAACCTGGCAATCGTTAAACACCATAAAGACTTGGCGTGCCGGGGCAAGTGGAACATAAGAGACCTTTCAGCGCTCATCCTCGTCTCCGGGGGTGATAAGAAGACGGACCGATTCATCGAAGCGCAGGTACACCAGCCGTTCACGTCCCAAGCGATTACAGAGATCGTGTTTGCGCGACGACGCTACCGGCCTGTCAAAGCCCGCGGCATCGTCGGGAGCGCGGCAACGCTGAGTCGCCGCATCGGCGAACATCTCCTCGCCGCACGAGGAACAATCAAAGTACGCATCGTCGAGGATTAAGGAATGGCGGCAACCGACTACGCACTCCTGTCATTTTCGCCATCATCAGGAATTGGCGTGTATGTGACGCGTGGCGCACTGCACGAGTTCGACCTCGTCGCGGAAGACGATGCGGTGCTCCTCGAACACATCACAGCAGACCCCAAGATCGTGGCGGAGTTTGGCTCGCGCGACGATCTCCTCGCGTTCGCCACAACTGAGTATCTTCGGGACAAAAAGCATATGTACTACAGCACGCTCCTCACGCTGGACGTCGACCACCAACTGCGTGACGAGATGCTGGAGTTCCTCAATCACGCCGACCTCGTGGCCATCGCGATGGCAGAGAGCATTGTAGCGACGTTGCGGGAAATCGGCAGTCCCTCGCGCGCGTGGCGGTGCGCGCGCCGAGCAGAATCGCTACAATTGCGCCACGTATTGGCGTATCTCCGGACACACTTCCAAACTCTCCTTGGACCACCGTGGATTCTCACGCATCCGGCACCGCCGCAGCAGATTGTCCATACGCCGCACCCGGCACTCACTCGTCCTATTCGTCCAACGATCGAGCAGCCACATTGGGTCGGACTGCGCGCGTCGCTATCAGAGCGCAATCCCGATAGCGAAAGCTACGTCCGTGCCCTCATCGCCGGTGAGTCCGCAGTACGAGAGCACTTCTTCATCCATTTCGCAAGCAGGCTCCAGAGGCGCGTTCCTCCCTACCTGGCTTTTATGGCAGAGGATATCGTGATTGACGCGCTGCTGCACACCCTCGAATCCTTGAAGGAGCACGGTTTGCGCGACCGATGGCAGCTCACGAAATACACGAACCAATTCCTGAAGGACTCCGCCGCCGACGTCCAACGGAAGGAACGCCGGTACGTTACACTGGGCGACCAACTCTTGACGCCAACGAACCAGTCGGTCGAGGAACTGCTGTGGCGAGCAGCGCCACCCATGGCGGCACCTGTTGTCCCACCTGACGCAGAGGCTATCCTCGCCGACGCCTTGGGGCAACTCCAGACGCTAGAACCTCGGGCCGCCACCGTACTGCAACTCCGACTGCAGGGAAGGACCTTGCAGGAGATCGCTGACATCCTGCGCATCTCAGTGACGGCGGCACATCGCAATTCGGAGTTTGCAAGAACCTGGTTACGCGAGTACTTACGCGGCGAGCCACCGAAACACAAGTGACCAATGGGAACCCCCAGGGATGCGGATTCCGGATGGAACGTAGCGCCGAGAGTTCCAGCGGTTGGGTGTGACGTCCATCGACTGCCACTCTGGTCCCCGCCGCGGGTGGACCGACCGATCCGCCATCAGCCGCCCATTCTACGAGAAGACTCTTGGGTTCGTGATGCCTCGCTTCATATCCTGCAGCCATGGGCGCCGGCTACCTCTTCGGGCCGCTAAGTGCACGCCCTTAATCCTGTGCAGGACTGTCCAGATGCGCCAGATGTCTACGGATCGCACTCCACTCGGCTGGGAATTTAGGGCTGATGTCGCGCAGGTCCTGGAATCTAAGCCACTCTACGCGGTCGTCGTCTCGCCCGGAGTGGGCAGCCACCATCGCCTCGGGTGCCAGGTAGACCAGTCGTGCGTCATCGCATTGAAAGTACTGCTCGTCCAAACAGTTCAAGAGCTCGGCGTATTTCGCCCGCTTCCTCGATGCCTTCGCGATAGTCACCACATCCGCGAGGAGAAACGAAGCCGATTTCCCGCGTCTGATGCGGTCAATCACCCGAAGGTAAGTTTGGTGCTGCGTGCTCCTAAATCCTGTATCCGCCGTCTTGAGCTCCACAAAGAGAAGTTGATCGCGCTTCTCGCTATGCAGGAGCCAATCAATATTGGTCGATTGTTTGCCGTCGGATGTGGTCGATTGATCGCAGCCGGAGATGTCTCTTGACGCCTTTCGGAGCGGAAACTCCGCGCAGATCATCTTCAGGTCGTCGCCCAATGTCGGCGGTAACACTCCAGCGATGAACAGTCCAAGAATAGCGCCTAAGGCGCGCTCAACCTGGACCTTTGGAATCTTGCAGTGGTACAGGAGGTGCTTCATCAGCGCTTCCACGAAGCCCTCGTCATACGATTTCGCCATTTGCCTCCCACACTCCCTAGAGTTTGTCAGCAACTAATCCGGCGGAACTTCAGGTCGCCGTTCCACATCAGTTTAAGATGCTTGCGAACGACAACTCCGCCGGCGACTGCAGCAGGTTGTCGGCTCACGTCGCCCACCGCAAAGATTAACCTGCATCTCCGTCCGTTAAACCGGCGGTCGCGCCATTCCCCACGCGCTGCTAACCGCCAAGTACAGCGTGCCGGCAAGCAATCGCGGAACTGTCTCTGTATCCGCGGCTTCCGTCCAACGGCATGGTCCAACTCCGTTTCGCGTGCGAAGAAGGTCGCCAGGTGCTACACGCTCAGAACCCGAGATGGCGACTTTCGGCCAATTTGAGTAGCCCATTTGGAATCAATACTTTTGCCAGTGTCTCCGCCTCGTCAAACACCCTTTGTTTGACTTGGGGAGCCAAATTTTTGCCCATACGAATTTCTCCCTCCCCAGTAGTTCACGCCGATGCCATCCGTGCGTCTGCGCTCGCCTTCGATACATCCCAAATAACGCCATAGACTTGCGCTGATCGGTCGTTCTCTGCGTCCACGAGAACGAGCCTGCGGCCGCGACCCGTGGCGCCCGCTTCCGTCTCTGTAGCCGTCTTTCTCCTGGGCCCGTCTCTCGGGGCCAGTTGTCGGGTTCACCTCGTCCGCAATTCGAACGTCTCCTACCCTGTTTAGCAGACCCCTCCACATCGATCATCACGGAAGCCGCACCAGTGGCGGTTCCCGACTGTCCGTTCCCGTCTCCAACCTCGTCCTGCGGGTTTACCGTTTTCGCGCGCCTCGCGTATATTTACTGCGGAGAGCGACACAGCCGCTCTCAGAGACCAGAGAATCAGCGAGACGACCGTGAGGCGGACTCTCGCTGTGGTCCCAATCCACAGCGAGGTGAACCGTCTTGCCGATCCCGCCCGAGGATCTCCGGTCCATCGCACGCATTCTCGCCGCCGGCTATCTCCGGTGTCGAGACCGGCGGCGCCCTGACATTTCACTTGATACTCCCGCGAAGTCGAGCCCTCATGGTCGTGTGGTTAACGACTTCGAGAAGGGAGACAACAGTGGGAAACGCGATTGAAGATCAGATCGCGGAACTCGGGCGCCTGACCGCGACCCAGCTCCGTCAGAAGTACGCCGAGATCTTCGGCGAGGAGACCTTCCAGAAACCGGCCCCATCTTCACCGAACTACGCAGCGGTAAACCGGCGGGATTCGTGCGGCTGATTGCAGAGTGGGTCTTTGTATCAGAAGGCTCCTGCGGGTAGGCGCATGGGAGCGGCAGGGCCGTCTGAAAAAATGTAAGCCACAGATCGGATTACGAGACTATACAGTCATGATCGCAATCGAGAATCTGCACAAACGCTATGGAACATCGGTGGCTATCGATGGCGTTTCCTTTGAGGCGCCCGACGGCGAAATTACCGGGCTGCTGGGAGCAAACGGTGCGGGGAAGACCACAACTCTGCGCATCATTGCCGGGGTATTAGCGCCGGGAGCCGGCACTATCCGCATTACGGGAGGACCGGGCACGCTGGGCGCTCTCCTCGACCACACCGGACTCTATGACCGGCTGTCAACCCGCGAGAACATCGAATACTTCGGACGGCTGCGCGGTCTGTCCAGCCTGGATGAGCGCGTCGGCGACGTGATCGGGCAGCTCGGCCTGACTGCAATCGCGGACCGGCGCGTAGGCGGACTTTCCGTGGGCGAGCGCATGAAAACGGCTCTCGCCAGAGCGCTGGTCCACCGTCCTCGGAATCTGCTGCTTGACGAGCCGACGAACGGACTCGACATTCCAACGGTCCGCTCGCTGCGCGATCTCCTGCGGCGGCTTCGCGACAGCGGCCACGCCATCATCTTGTCAAGTCACGTTCTCGACGACGTTCAATCATTGTGCGACCGGCTCGTTGTGATCGCACGTGGCGCTGTGGTGGCCCAGGGAACTTCCGATCAGTTATGCCGTCGGACCCGGTGCGGATCGCTTGAGGATGCTTATCTGCAACTGATCGGTGAACACGAGGTGCCCGTATGCTGACCGTCGCGCTGAAGGAACTAAGGGACGCCCTTCGCGACACGCGGTCGCTGGTCGGTTCGGTATTCTATTGCCTGATGGGGCCGGCCTTCGTGTGGATTGTAGCGCGGGCTGTGAAGGGGGACTCCGCCCATACAGTGATAGCGGGCATGATCTCGGTGTTCACCCTGGTAGCCGCATTTTCGGGCGGAATGAACGTTGCCATGGACGTCGTGGCTGGAGAGCGCGAGCGTAGGTCACTAGTCCCGCTATTGAGCAATCGTGTGTCGCGGCTGGACATCGTAATCGGCAAGTGGCTCGCCGTAGTGGTCTTCTCGACCGGCGGTCTCCTCCTGTGTTTTCTGGCGTTTCGTTTCGTCTACACTCCTGCGGGTGACAGCTTGATGCTGGTACTGCTGACCGGGATGCTGCCGCTGGCCTTGTTGGCGGCGGCGGTCGAAGTAGGTCTTTCCACCCTGTGTAGCAGTGTCAAGGAGGCGCACACTTACCTCTCCATGCTCGTGTTTGTGCCCATGGCGGTCGGCATGTTTGGGATTTTCTTCCCAGCGTCGGCGGCCCTCGGCTCACTCCTGCCGGTTGCCGGGCAGCAGGCGCAGCTTCAGCGCTGGCTCGGCGGACAGCCGGTACCGCTGTTCCCGTCGCTGCTCGTCGGCATCTTAACGACCGCGCTGGCCGCCCTCCTGATACACGGGACGGCAGTATGGTTGGATCGCGATAATGCCGTCTACGGGCGCTGACATATTGCGGGTCACCCAGGGAGCCTCGCTTGCGCGCAAGGACCTGGAGGCCCGTTTCGAAAGCCTGCTGGCCGAGAACCGTGCGTCGCTGAGCCGGCTGGCCTTCAGCTATACCAATACCGCCGCGGACCGCGAGGACCTGCTGCAGGATATCGCTTTGGCACTATGGCAGGCGCTCCCCAATTTCCGCGGCGAGTGCTCGGAGCGAACCTTCGTATATCGGATTGCCCAGAACCGGGCGTTAAGCGCGCTGGCGCGGAGGAGACCGACTCCATCGGAGATCGACGATGTACCGCCGGACCCTGCGCCGCTGGTCGAGACGGCGCTTGCGCGGCAAGAGGAGTCGATTCACCTGGCCGTTGCGGTCCGCCGTCTGCCGCTGCCTTATCGGCAGGTGGTAGTGCTTATGCTCGAAGGGCTGGAGTACGGTGAGATCGCCCAAGTGCTGGGAATTTCGGAGAGCAACGTGGGTGTACGGATCAACCGGGCGCGGCCGTTGCTGCGCCAAAATCTTGGAGGACGTAGATGATAGTCGATCCCGAACTGCGAGCTTGGCACGAGGAGTGGATCGCCCAGCCGGCCAATCCCCCCGATCTGGCGGCGCTCGTCAGGCGGCAGTCGCGAATCATGCGGCTGACGCTTTTAGCCGAGGCGCTGGTCACCGTTCTCCTCGGGGGTGGCACAATTTGGTTGGCTGCGACCCGCTGGAAAGTCGATCTTGCGGTTCTATCGGGTGCGACCTGGGTATTTCTGGCGGTAGCATGGGGCTTCGGTATCCGGAATCGGCGAGGAGCATGGCGTCCGGTGGTATTGACCAGCTCCGCCTACCTCGAGATTTCGATCCGGCGCTGCCGGAGCGCGATTCGCGCCGTCATCTTCGGGATGCTGCTGTCCCTTGTCGAAGTGCTGTTCTGCCTGGCCTGGATCTACAACCGGAACGGCAATGCATCTTTTTTGTACTCGATACCAATGATGGCCGTCGGCGTAGCGACGGTAGTTTCCTTTGTAGGGTGCCTGGTGTACCGGGCGAGAAAGAAGGGTGAACTTGCCCGGCTGCTGCAACTGGAGAAGTCGATGTGATGGCACACCTCTGTCTAAGGCAATCAACTTGACGTAACCGCCCATCTCTCTCCTTTGGCATCGAGATAGTACGGGCAATCTTCATTTGGTGTGTGGGGACAAGCGGTCAAGTGACGCTAAAATCGCATGCGTGCTTACACCTGACAAAGCGGTCATCCGTTGCGAGAACACCGGGGATCGGTCCGTAGTACGGTCCATTAATGAGGCAGCTTTCGGGCGTCCGGATGAGGCTGACCTGGTCGAGCGTTTGTGGTCCGAGGGTGTTGTGCTCGTATCCCTTGTTGCGGAGGTAAGGAGACAAATCGTCGGGCACATCCTGTTCAGCCGGATGTCAATTGATACCGCTCGTGGTTCAATTCCCGCCGTGGCCTTGGCCCCAATGGCGGTCTTACCCGAGTATCAGCGCCGGACCATTGGAGGGCAACTCATTCGTGGTGGCCTGGATCTGTTATGCGGGCAGGGAGAGCACATTGTACTCGTTCTCGGACACCCTCAGTATTATCCGCGCTTCGGCTTTTCCGCTGAGATGGCGCGCTCTCTTGAGAGCCCATTCCCTCCCAACGCTTTCATGGCGATGGAACTCATCCCCGGCGCTCTCAATGGCGTTTGCGGCAAGGTCAGGTATCCGGTTGCGTTTGGCCTCTGAACCAACCATGGCGTCACTTGCTCCAATAACGCCCGTTGCTGAGATGTCCAGGTCCAGCCGATCCTAGCGCTGGCGCCCCAGCATCGATCTAACGTTCAAAGATCGGCCATATCGTTGACAATTCAGAACCACATGGCTTCTGAACCCCTCCGAGTTTTCGATCCCCGCCGCAACTTCCAGTTGCAGGGCTTCACGGGCGCGCCGCGACGACCACGCTCCACGATGGGTCCGCGACAGGTGTGTCCATCTCCGGCATCTTCCAAGCCGCCGAAGACTTCGCGGTGCTCGGGTTTTACAACGCCTACGATTACTTCAACCACCTCCGGCAGAAGCACCTGCCGCGGACGGACCTCTCCGGCCTGACGCTGGAGTTCGATATCGAGTACGTCCACGTGCCGACGGCGCTATGCGCCTCGACGCGGCCAAGTACCCGTCCGTCTCCTGGGACGCCATGACTTTTGTGTGCGGCAAGGGCGGTGCGGGCGAGGTCCACGAGGTGAAGCTCCTCGATTACCCGACCGTGGCGTCCGGAAGCGTGATGCCCGCCAGCGTGAGCGTCGGCGCATCGGGCACGCAGGCAACGACGGCTTCGACCACGTCGTCGTGGTCTTCCGCGACACGGAATGGGACTGCATCCCGTGGGCCATGCTGCACCAGTTGCCGCGATCCCTCTCCTCGCCCAACGGAACGATCGATCTGTACGCGACCGACTTGGACCCGGTGACTGGCGAGTTGGATCTCAAGGTGGCGACACAGTGTACCTCAAGTACGACCCGCTCTATCCCGCAGACCCGCCGTACGCGCTGGAGGAGGTCTGCCACGTCACCGCCATCGATCCGGTTTACAAGAACCGGGTGACGTTCGACAACACGCTGCCGCACGGCGGGCCGACGACCTGCCGCACACACAATCCTGGGCCGTTCGCCATTACCGCGACGGTGAACGACACACTGACGTTCCTGATCGACGGCACGCCTATTTACGTCGGCATCCCTGTGGGCGCAGCGGTAAGTTCGGCGCAGGTCGCGGGCGCGATCAGTGCGGCGTTCGTCGCGGCGGGCCTGGCTGCAACCGCCGATGTGACCAGCGACGGGTGCGTCCGTCTCACGTCCACCAAGCCCATCGGCGTCGGAGAGATCGTCATGTTCGGCGGGACCGGCATGGGCACGGTCAACAACCAGCCCGGACTGTATGCTGGCGCAGGCCCTCAATAGCACGTTCGCACGCTCGCCACCGCGAAGGACGCCATCAAAAACCTCGCGGACGCCATCAATGGCACCGGTGCCAACCCAAAGGATCTTGAACAGTCGCTCCTGAGTCTGCTCGGCCCTTGGCCCTTCGATCGATGGACAGACGGATTCCGCTCTGCCAATAAGCGTTTATCATTAAACATTTCGAGGCTGAAATGTCATCGGATCGCTCGCCCAGAAAAGGTAGTCTCCCCAGAGCCCCCCGTATCTACGAAAATTTGCATGTCGCGCGTACAAGTACTTGTGTTTGCAACGCAAGGCGGCTACAACCGGCTCGGCTCCTAACCGAAGGGTTGTAGGTTCCAGTCCTACGTGAGGAGCCAGTTTATTCCGCTCATCATTGCTTCGCGCTCTTCAACTGATTGCATCATACTGGTAGTTTGTCCGACACCTTGATCAATCCGCGCCCTGACGCGTGGGCTCAGTGGATTTCACCGGAGACCCTCATTTTCCAGGTCCGGAATACGGCGCCGTTTCTGGAGTCCCGGCTGCCCGCTGCCGAACCTGGGCGCCTGATCGACCTCGGGGACTCACCCGTCGGCTTTCTCCGGATTCTCGCCAACTGGCAGAACGCCCTGCACTCCGACCTAACCTGCGAGGAACAGCTACAAGACTACTTTGCGCTCTGCCTGGCTTGCCACCACACGACCGTTGCTACTTTCGTTCCCACCGATGTCGATACTAAGATTCGCGGAATTTTGTGGCGCGAATCGCGCGATCCTGACGTATTGCGACCCATGCTACGTTTGGCGCTTGCCGCGCGCGCCTGGACGGAGGATGGCATTTCGGTGCGCTCCGTTCGCGGTGTCAGCGGACACAACGGCGAGCAATGGAGCGCGATCGCCGGTGGCCTCGGCCGCCTGCTGGAACTCGGCGACACGGAGTCGGCGGAGAAGGCTCAGGCTGCCATCGAAGCGGAAATCGATCGCGAGCAGGCTGTGTTCGATGAAGTGTGCGCCGAACATGGCGCCGAACTGGATCTACTGCGCCTTTCGATGACTTTGGCGCACAATCGCGGCGACCTGACACAAGGCATGGGCTTTTGGAAGACGACTCCCGTCACTGCCAGGCTGATGGAGCATTTCGCCGTGCGTGGCCGCTTCGAGGTCGCAGTTCGCATTTATCAACACACCGGCCTTTCGAGTGAAGGACATCGCCATTATCCGCTCCGGCCCGTAAAGGTGCTACGCCGCGATGCGACCACACTGCTACCTCTCTGTCCGTTCCTGGACGATTGGGGAAAAGCAGTGGCCCAACTGGAACAGAGCCACGAAGTACTGGCGGCTCTGGTGGTTGGCTCGCAGAAAGTGCAGGGCCAACAGGGTTACTATCGCGCCATCGCTGGGATGCTCGCCGCCTCTTCGGGCGCCTTCGAACGCGCGAGTGCTCGGATGCCCAATAGCACCCAACGCCTGCTGCGAAGCGCCGAAATGCGCAAGCTGATCGACGTGCCGCGGGTATCGTTCGAATCGATGATGCGGAAACGTGCGCGCGCCGCGCTCGCGATTTTCGGAGGCAAGGGTTCATCAGCTCGAGGCGGCGTGACCGGCCAGGCTAAACCAGGCTAGGTGACTTGAAACAGCAGTAAATCCAGACTCAGCGTGACTCGCCTCCCTTCAACCGGGTGCGCCCCCATTGGCCTGTAAATAGAAATCAGAGCATCGCGAACATCCGAAGCGTCGAAATCGGCACAGGTGGAAACTCGCCGCTGATTCATGAGGGTGAAATGGCCAGCGAATCGATCGACCGTCTGGCCAACCCGATCGCGCCCCGAGCCGCGCAACTCGATGAGATCGTCGGGGGCGGGAATGGCTACAAGGAGGCGGCCGCCTTCCCGCAAAACTCGCCGGAATTCTCCCGGATTCATGCGCGCCGTAATCGACATAACGATTGCGAATGACTGATCGGCATAAGGGACCATGCGATCGGCATTCGCCACTATCCATTCACATTCCTTGTAGCGCCGCGCGGCTGCGTCTACAGCCGGGATAGAGATATCGATCCCGTGGGCTTGGAATCCGATTTCGCGTTGAAGCGTACCCAGGTAGAAGCCATCACCGCAGCCGGCATCGAGAACAGCATCGTCGGAATTAGCATTGATGGCCTCCGCGATCGCCAGACGCTGGTCCTTCGTAAACCCCCGATCATGTAATCGCCGGCGCGCTGCAATAGCTTCTGCTGTATCTCCGGGCTGCTTAGCTCGCCGCTCCTGCGGTTGAAGCAGGTTGATATATCCGCTCCGAGCGATGTCGAAGGAATGTTTTCGGGGGCAGATCATTCTCCGCCCGTCGCGCACCAAGCCCAGATGGCAGCCATGCACAGAGCAGAGGAGCATTTGTTGAGTGTAACGAATCGCGACTGCGTGAACAGCGCCGACCGCGACTACCCCCACCACGTCTCGCCCGGCGCCAGGTGCGCCTTCGCCACGTCGGGATTAATCTCCACACCGTACCCCGGCTTATCCTGAATCGTAAAGTACCCGTCCTTCCAGAACGGGCCCTCCCGGACCACCAGATCCGGCCACCACTCGACCCAGTTCGCCAGCTCGTGGATGCGGAAGTCCCGCATCGCCGACGCCGCATGGCACGAGGCAATCGTGCCGAGCGGACTAGCCGGGTTATGGCACGCCGTCCAGATGTAATACATATCGGCGTGGTCCGAAATCTTCTTCGACTCCAGCAGCCCGCCCGATTTCGGCACGTCGATATGCACCCCCGAGCAGGCCTGCATCTCGATGAGTTTGCGGAACCCCTGCCGGCCATACAGATTCTCGCCCGTGCAGACCGGAATCGCGATCGACTGCGTCACCCGCTGCATCGCCTCGATATTGTCGGGCGGAACCGGGTCCTCCAGCCACATCGGCTTCACGGGCTCCAGTTCGCGCGCCATCCGGATCACGTCCTGCGTGTCGTACCGCCAGTGGCACTCCACGGCGAAATCCACATCGGGCCCCAGCGATTCGCGCACCGCCGCCATCCCGCGGACGATCCGGCGATAGTCTTTATTGCTCAGACTCCGCCCGTACGGATCGTGCCCCGGCTCCCTGAAATCGGGATCGGCCTTGAGCGGCACACCATCGCCCTGAAATTTGAACGCCGTCCATTTCCACGGTTCGGCCTTCGCTTCCGCCACCTGCGCGCGCCATGCCGCCTGGTCTTCCACGTTCTTGACGGCCTGCAGCGTCCGATAAAACCGGATCCGGTCGCGGAAACGCCCGCCCAGCAGATTGCAAACCGGCGTCTGCAGAATGCGCCCGCACAGATCCCAAAGCGCGATCTCGATCCCGCTGGCCGCAGTGACAGTCACGCCTGCAATCGCTCCGGCGCCCGCGCTCTGCATCAGCATCTTGGTGTAAAGCTTGTCCACGTTCAGCGGATCCTCGCCCACCACGATGGCCTTCATCTTGTTCAGAACCAGATCCTTGACGCCCCAGCCCCAATACGCCTCGCCAATCCCGTACAGGCCGGAATCGGTTTCCACTTTGATGAGGTTCCAGTCCCACGTGCCGCGCACGATCATGCACTTCACGTCGGTAATCTTGATCTTCTTCTGATACGCGGCGGCCAGGCGCTGGTATGGACCGGCAAACACGGAGCCGGCCGCAGCGGTCTTGAGGAACTCACGGCGGTTCATTTGGCGACTATACCACCCGCTCTACGGTTCGCGGACGGCGCGGAAACCCACCATGCGATGCGCCTGGAACGACGGCCACGCGGCGGATCGGGCCGCCGAGCGCAGGTCGAAAGTCTCCTCGAAAAACGTGCCGCCGCGCAGCACGCGATACGCCCCGCTGGCCGGCCCCTGCGGATTCTTGCGCGGCGACGAACTGTAATAGTCGCGGCTGTACCAGTCCTGGCACCACTCCATTACGTTGCCGCCCATATCGAACGCGCCGTACGGCGAGGCGTTGTTGTGGGTCTGCATTTCGCCACGCTTGCTGCCGTCGTAGAAGCCCACCTTCGACCCGGTATCGAAGGCGCCGCCCGCGCCGACGTAGTTCGCGTACGAGCGATCGATCTCGTTGCCCCACGGATACCGCCGCTGATCGGTGCCGCGCGCCGCCTTTTCCCATTCGGCCTCCGTGGGCAGGCGATACGTCTTGCCGGTCCTCGCGCTCACCCACCGGCAGTACGCGACCGCCGAATCCCAATTCACGCCGAGCACTGGGTAGTCGTCGCTGCCCGGAGTGCCGCCACCGTGATTGCGCGCATCGTTCCAGTATGGGATTTGATCTTTCGGCACCGGCCGCCCGTCTGGCCAGTATTTGGGATTCGTGTAATCGGGATCGTCGCGAAATTGCCGGAACTGGCCATTCGTGATCTCGAATTTGCCAATATAGAAAGGGCTCAGTTCCACCGTGTGGACGGGTCGCTCGCGCACGTCGCCTTCCGCGAAGTTGTCGCCCATTTTGAACGGACCGGCCGGGACGTACACGAAATCGCCATAGCCGTCGTTCACGATTGGAGGTGGAACGGAGGCGCCGGGCAGCAACGCAATGCCCATCACGAAAAGGATCGCGGCGCGATTCACTTTGCATTCTCCTTCAGCATTCCGGCCTGTTCGAGAAAGTGCTTGAGCGTCGGCATCCAGCCTTCGAATTCCGGACTGCCGAAACCGCTGCCGAAGCCGTGGCGCCCCTTCTGATAGAGATGCAGTTCGGCGACGGCCCCGGCGCGCGTCAGTTCCGTGAATAGTTGCGCCGAGGGAAGCGATGCTCCGCGATCGGCCTGCGCGGCGCAAAGAAATGTAGGTGGAAAGTCCTTCAACTGCTCGTTGGGAGTGGCGCGACCGGCGCCGTAGATCAGGGCCAGATAATCGGGACGCGAACTCAACCGGCTCACCGGATCGGTCGCCGCCGCGTCGCCCGACGTGGCCGCCGCAACCACAGACCGCCCCATGTTTGATCCCGCCGAAAACCCGATGTATCCCACGCGCCGCGGATCGAGTTTCATCTCCGCCGCGTGCGCCCGCACCACCTGGATCGCACGGTTGCCGTCCAGCACGCGTGCAGCATCGTTATAGTGCGGCGACAGCCTGTACGTCAGGACGAAAGCAGTCACGCCCCAGTCGTTGTACCGTTCGGCGATATCCATTCCCTCGCCGCCGTACATCAACATGATGTTGGAACCGCCGGGGGCAATCACCACCGACGCGCCGTTCCTCTTCGATTCGGGCGGCTGAAATACCGTCAGGAAAGGACGATCGAGCGGCCCTTCGCCGGTGGCCATGGGAGCCGTGCCGGCCCACAGCGGAATGTTGAAATTGCCGGCCGGGTCCTTGGCGGCGCCGAGCGCGGCCGCAAGCAGTAACAGACAGACGATGCGCATGTCCGGACCATCATATCGCTTTGTCCGCGGCCTGATTTGTATGGAAGTTCTCCCCGGCACGAAGCTTGCGCGGGAAATAACGATGGCCTCAACGGTCTGGCGCGGACGCCTCGTTTTCGGATTAGTCTCGGCCCCCGTACGGCTCTTCAAGGCCGCGCGGCGGGAGAGAATCCGATTCCATAATGTGTACCGGCCCTCGACGGTGGCGGCGGAGCCTCCGGAGCCCCCGGAGCCTGCTGAGGAAGAACCGGAGGACGTCGAAGTTCCAGCGCCGCCTCCGATCGCCAGGGTACGAAATATGCCCGTCGCGGAAAATAATCAGGCGCCCGTCGAGAAGTCGGAAGTGCTCAAGGGGTACGAGATCGAAAAGGGCCGCTACGTCACCTTCGAGCCGCAGGAGATCGCGGCCGCGCGCCCCAAGACTTCCACCGAGCTGACCATGACGGAGTTCGTGCGGCTCGACGAAATTGACCCGATCTTCTTCGAGGCTTCGTACTATGCCATGCCGGATAAGGGCGGCGAGAAGCCGTACGCGCTGCTCTTCAGCGCCCTCGCCGACAGCGGTTACGCGGCCCTCGGCTCTCTCGCCATGCGCGGCCGCGAGCACGCGAC